>WNFT01005666.1_pt1 | contig 10942 bp, 10 predicted proteins | sample 5400191 | NCBI WGS metagenome assembly WNFT01 (sample SAMN13153359, study PRJNA577476) | soil metagenome | isolation source: 80 cm saprolite under Madrone tree | place: USA:California | collected 2016-06-14
TGATGCAGGAGGAACGCTCCCAGCACCGCAACCGCGCCAAGGCCATGGGTCTCTTGCGCGCAAAGCTCTACGACGCCGAACGCCAGCGCCTTGACGCCGCGCGCGCGGCCGAACGCCGCGGCCAGGTCGGGAGCGGCGACCGCTCCGAGCGTATCCGGACCTACAACTTCCCCCAAGGACGCGTCACCGATCACCGCATTAACCTCACGCTCTACAAACTGCCCCACGTCATCGAGGGCGAGGCCTTGGACGAGATCATCGACGCCCTGGTCACCGAGCGTCAGGCCTCGCTGCTGGCCGCGCAGGACCAGCCTGCAGCCGGAGCACGGGTTTGAGCGAGACCCTGGGACCGCGGGCGTCTCGCCCGCATCTTCGTGAAAGGGCGGGCGGGACCCCCGCGGTCCCGGCAACAGGCCTCTGTGTCGACGCGGTGCGCCGTGGCATTGCGCGGCGCTTTCGCGACCTGGGCATCGACACTCCCGATCTCGACGCGCGCATTCTGGTCGGCCATGCGCTCGGGCTGGATCGCACCGCCGTCATGCTCGCGGGAGAACGACGCCTTGAGGCCGCCGAGATTGCTCGGATCGAAACGCTCGCCACGCGGCGCCTCGGCCGCGAGCCGATCGCCCGCATTACCGGTACCAAGGAATTCTGGAGCCTGCCGCTCAAGATCACGCCTGACGTGTTGGTGCCGCGCCCGGAGACTGAAACCGTCGTCGCAGAGGCGCTGACCGCCATCGATCGAACAGGCGCGCGGTCACGCGCTTTGCGGATAGCCGACCTCGGGGTTGGATCGGGCGCTATTCTGATTGCCCTCTTGGTCGAATTACCAAACGCCAGCGCAATCGGCACCGACCGCGATCCCGCGGCCCTCGCGCTCGCCCGCGAAAATGCGCGCCGTTTGGGCGTCGCGCCGCGCGCCGCCTTCATCGCCTGCGATTTTGGCGCCGCGGTGGCGCCCGGCTGCGATCTCGTCGTGACTAATCCTCCGTATATTCGCACCGACGAAATCGCCGAGCTTGACCGTGACGTGCGCGAATTCGATCCCGTCGGTGCGATTGACGGCGGCCTCGACGGTCTTGCCGCCTATCGTGTCATCGCGGTCCACGCACAGCACATCCTTATCCCGGGGGCGCATTTGATCGCCGAAATCGGCAAAGGCCAAGGCGACGCTGTCGCCGCGCTGTTCGCCGCCGCCGGTTTTGGCAGGATCAGGATCGTGCCCGATCTCGCCGGCATATCGAGAGCGGTGGTGGCAGTCCGCAACCCATGAGCCCCGCGCGGAGTGCCAATCGCAAAAATGCAGAAAAAAATGCTTGGATTATCGATCAAGACCGACTACCTTTCAGACACGGGATGGACCTAGGTTCAATTGACGCCACACAGACGGCCTGGAGCACGGCTCGGCGAGGCAGTGGGCGCAAGTAAGATGGATACCGACATCGCTATATACCGTCATCGCTAGACGTCATCGCCGGTTCTTCTCTCGGTGGCGGAAGTCTCGAATGCGAGATGCTTGAAATCGGGAAACTAGGTTCGAGATGCTTCATCGGTTCAAGGCGAAATCGGTTAAGGCGAAATCGGTTAAGGCGAATTGCCGCGGTCGCGACGACGTCGCGACAGTCGTGATGGAAGGTGGGCAACGCCGCGGCTCTGTCGCGAGCAAGGTCTGAGCTAACGATTACCTCTATCCACGCTGGCGTTCCTTGTTGAATGCCGGGGATGCCTTTTGCCGCAGGCAAGGGCTTTTCGGGGCTGGCTGCCATTCTTTCGGGAATACGGCCGGGAATGTGGGGCAACAGGCGGCGCGTGCTGCCTTCAATCGAGGATTGGCAAAGACGCTAGTCATGAGAAACCAGCCAAACAAGCGTATGCGGGGGCGCAACCGCAAGAGTCACAATCCGCTCACGCGGGTGTACGAATCGAACGGACCGGATGTCAAAATGCGAGGCACCGCGTCCCACATTACCGAGAAATACCTGCAACTTGCGCGCGACGCCCAGTCGTCCGGGGATCCGGTTTCCGAGCAGGGCTATCTCCAGCATGCGGAGCATTATTTCCGCCTGATCGCCGCCGCGCAGGAACAGTTCCGGCAGGCGACTCCCTTCTTCCGCGGCGAAGGCGGAATGGACGGCCGGGACGATATGCGTGACGACATGAACGACGAGGGCGATGACGAGCCAGTCGGTCCGCCCAGCGGCGGCGAGCAACCGCCCTTTGGTCCTCGGGATCCGCAGCCCTATCTGCCGCGTGATGCGCAGTTCTTCCAGCCGCGTGAGCAGCTTCGCGAACAGCCGAGCTTTGGCGGTCGTCATTCGCAGCACGCTGCGGCCAAAGACGACGACAGCAACGTCGAGCGCCTGCCTTCCTTTATCACCGGCGGCGCGCCGGCACCGCAAATCGCATCACCTCAGGCGCACCAGGGCTACGGTCAAAACGGCTACGAGGGACAGGGGGACCGTTTCCCGCTGCACCGGCGCCGCCGCCGTCATCGCGGGCCGCGTGGCGATCTGGCGCAAGGCGGACAAGGCGACGGTGATGATGCCCCTCATGGTACGCGCCAGAACGGAGACTGAGCGGCTGTAGCCCGGATGAAGCCACCGGGTCCGGCCGGAGCCTGCCATCGGGCCGGCCAGAGGCCGGACCCGTTGGGCCGGCCCGATGGCAGGCTCCGCCTGGACCCGGCTCCATTCGGGCTACCGGAGCGCGGCGCCGCCGGGAGACGGCGCCAAAACAGGCTTCAGCACCGGTTTGAGGGTTGGCACCAGTTTCTTCTCGCGAACGGGAATCGCCCTATAGACCTGCTTTGTCGCTTCTACGAGATGCACCCCTGCGAATGGCGCCGACATCGTCGCGCCGCTGCGTTCCCAGGCTGATGCAGAACGCAGAAACCAGCGACGATCGATCGGCGGCACGTAGAGCGCGTCGCCCCACGCGGTCGGCGTAAACCATGTCTCGCGCAGAAGGTGCGTTAACTGCGAGCGGGAATAAGGTCGTCCTTGACCGAACGGCGTCGTGTCCATCCGAGCCCACACGCCGCGCCTGTTCGGTACGACCGCGAGAATTCGGCCGCCGGCCGCCAGCACGCGCCATACCTCGCGCAACAATGCCGCCACGTCGTGGCTTAACTCAAGGGCGTGCACCAGGAGGATACGATCGATCGCCGCATCCGGAAGCGGCAGTTCGCATTCATCAACCAGCGCGACAAGCGTCGGTCGCGCCGAAGGCCATTTGACCACGCCCTGGGCTGCCGGCATGAAGGCCAGGCAGCGCTCGGCGTCCTCGCGAAACAGGCCTAGATAGGGCGTGGCGTAGCCAACGCCGAGCACCCGCAGCCCGGTGCTGCCAGACCACAATCGGCGAATGCCGCGTCCAACGAATCGCCGCGCCACTGTTCCGAGCGGGTGGGCATAGAAATTGCGAAGATCAACGACATCCATGTGCATAGATACCACGAAGCCCAACGCGGGATCGAACAGCTGCGCGGCCAGCGGCCGCATGTTATAGAGTCTTGGTCAACGAATGGTGTTCTATGAATAATGAAAGCGTCGCGCCTTCGCCGGCTGAGATCCGTCTGTTCCTCTGCCTTAAAGACAATTACGGCGTCCTCGTCCACGATCCGGCGAGCGGCGCCACTGCGGCAATCGACGCGCCGGAAGCCGCGCCGGTCGAGGCGGCATTGACGGCGTCCGGCTGGAGATTGTCCGACATTCTGATAACCCATCATCATGGCGACCACACCGCCGGGATCGGCGAATTGAAGCAACGCCACCGCGCCCGGGTGGTGGCGCCGCGTCAGGAGGCGCTTAAGATTCCAGATGTCGATGAGGAAGTCGCTGAAGGCGACACCGTCACGGTAGGCACCTTGTCGGCACGGGTGATCGCGACGCCGGGCCATACGCTTGGGCAGGTCAACTATTACTTCCCCGCCGCCAAGCTGCTGTTTGCCGGCGATACCCTGTTCTCGATCGGCTGCGGACGGGTGATAGAGGGAACGCCCGAGATGATGTGGCAATCGCTTCTCAAGCTGCGTGAGCTGCCGGATGACACTGCGATGTTTTGCGGCCATGAATACACCGGCGCCAACATCCGCTTCGCGTTGACCATCGAGCCGGATAACCCGTCGCTTGCTGCGCGCGCCGCGGAGGTCAAACGCCAGGTCGCTGCGGGCACGCCCACGATCCCGACGCTCATGGGCGAGGAAAAGCGCGCCAACGTATTTTTGCGCGCCGACGATCCCGCGGTCGCGGCAGCGGTGGGCCTTGCGGGTAAACCGGCCGCGCAGGTGTTCGCCGAGGTGCGGGCGCGCAAGAACCGGTTCTGAGCACTCCACCTGTAGCCCGGATGGAGCGCAGCGTAATCCGGGAACGGCATTGCCATATTGATGGGCTGATCCCGGATTACGCTGCGCTCCATTCGGGCTACAGCATGTGGGCATCGGTGGCCTCATGACTGCGGACCAAATTATCCAGCTCCTGAACCTCAAGCCCCATCCCGAAGGCGGCCATTATGGCGAGACGTTCCGGGACGCAGCGGGAGCCGGCGGGCGCGCCGCATCGACTGCGATCTATTTCCTCTTGATGCACGGTGAGCGGTCGCACTGGCATCGCGTCGATGCTGCCGAAGTCTGGCACTACTATGCTGGTGCACCCTTAAGATTGGAGATTGCCGAGACGGACGAGGGGCCGATTCGTTGCCTTCGCCTTGGCGTCGATTTTTCGGCCGGCGAGCGGCCCCAGGCTGTGGTGCCACGCCATGTGTGGCAAGCCGCCGAGAGCCTCGGCGACTGGACGCTGGTCGGCTGCACCGTGGCGCCGGCCTTCGAATTCGCCGGCTTCAAATTGGCGCCGCAGGGGTGGGCACCGCGACCGTGATGCGTACGATGACTTCGGCGCCACACAAGTGGCATCGACGGCCGAGGGAGATCGCCGCCTGCCGGACTGACCTATGCTTCTTGTGGATAGAGCAGATGCCGGCCGGGCGTGCGCTACCAGCACTGTCTGCCGCGCACATGCGTCATGCCGCGCGCCGCCGCAACCGCAGTCCTCTGGGCCGAGAGTCGGGCAAGCCTTTCCTCGGCGGCGGCGACCGAGGCCGGGGTCGGCTGACGATGCATCATGGCGGCGATGCTCTCAGGCGCGCTCGGCCAGGCGGCAAGCCTGTCGTCGATGCTGGCCCGCATTCGCTCGGTCGCAAGAGGGCACGGGCCAGCATAACTGCTTGATATCGACACGGCGAGTGCTGCTGCGTTGAGTATCAGGAAGCGCGGAACGGTCATATCTCGCCTCCCGGAACAGACGCGGTTCGACGAAATGCGATCAAACCGCGTCATGTTCCGCCGGAGCTTAGGTGCAGCGGAGCTTGCGCACGCCGTTCACGATGACGGAGCGGCAAACCGCTGCGCCGCGTGCGCCAAGCCTACGACTCATGATCGCTGTGCCACGCCGGCCTTTCACGATCACTGCACCGCGTGCCGCAGGCGTACGACTCACAATGGTTGTGCCGCGCCGGCTGCGCACGATCGTGCGACGCGGGCTGCTCATAATCACAGCGTCACGTGCACCACGCAGACCACTCACGATCGTTGTGCCGCGACGACCCTTCAGGATCGTCGCCCCACGGGTACGATTGACGACCGCAGTGCCCCGCGGACCGCTCACGATCGATGTGTCACGCACGACGGCATTCGCGTTGGGCGCGTTGACCGTCATGATTCCCAAAAACGCGGTGACGCCGAGAGCAGCAAGTACAGACAAGCGCATTGTTGCCTCCTTGGTGTGGGTTTCAGGGGAGCAAGCCGCATTCGAAGAGCCTTGTTCTGGCAAGTCGGTGCGGCGATTTCCGTCCAGGCACGCTTTGCGATTTATCGCGAGCTTCTCCGAAATATTTCTGGATTCTCTGCTATTCTCAGGCATTCCAGAATGTTTCGTAGCCGGACGCACACCTAATAAATTCGCGAAATCCAATCGTGTTCCGGTCAGGCACCGTTTCCGGTGCTAAGATTCAATTGCAGCCATTGCTGTCGTTCTGTTCATCATCTTGGCATCGCTTGGTCGAATCGGCGTTGCGCCATCGCGGCCTTTTTGAGATCGGCTCACGTGACTCACTTGGGTTAATTACGCGTCGCGGTGCTCGGCTTCAAACAGCACGCGCCCGTCTCTCCACCCGTTCGCTAGCGCGTGAGCACCCAAACGCTCTCGAACCGCCGCAAAGCAAGATCCTCGCGCCTGATCCAGAAATACAGCCGGCGCCCGGTGAGCCACTCGTGTTCAAGCCCTGCTGTGGCGACCTCGCCGCAATCGAATTGGGCGAGCAGGCACCAGTCCGCGCGCCGTGACCGCGCTCGGTCCTCCGCGTCTTTTGGGTAGTGCCTTCCGGTCGAGACACCGGTGCTCACGAGCTCGCACTCCAGCTCCATATCCGCCGATGCGCCGCTTAGCCGATCCCCCCATCCGCCCAAATAGTGGTGACCCCGCCATTCGACTTCCGACAGCGTTTCAGCTTCTCCGTATGTGTCACGCAGCTTGCCATATTTCTCAAGTTCGCTCAGCGGCATCCCGATACGTTCATAGGCGAACGTTTCCCAGTCTGGCAGAGCATAGCCCGGTGCGGCGCAGAGCGTCTTCTGAGGAAACACAAGGGCATCGATCACAAGCTCTGCGGGAGCGGCTGCCCGGACGAGAGCTGAGATTGGAGTCTCGTCCCAGATCACCCGAAAGCCTGCAGCATCAGCTCGGTCGAAGCCCGGCGGCGACTCGCGTGCGTCGTAGAAAAAAAGCAAGCGTCCCCCCTTAGGCAGTTCGACGTCGAACTTCTGAATGCGCCACGCTTTGGCAAGGTCAATTTGAGCGACGAACGGAAGACGCGCGTCGGTGCCCATAAGGCGGCGCGCCCGATCATTGCGCAATCGGAAATCCAGCGATCGAAGTTTGATTGCTTCATGATCTCGAACCTCGGCGTTGCGAACTGTGGCGTCAACATACGGTGGCCGCAGCGGCCAATCCATGTTTGGCGGTAGATCCGGCGTGCCACCCATGCAACTCGCACCAATACCCGCCGCACCGTCTCGCATATTGTCCACGGTGTAGCGTACAGTCGGTCGGCCCTGGGCTAGCAGCTCGTCATGCCATTGCTCCAGTCCAACCTCGACGATGGCCTTGCTTGCCTCGTCCAGGGAGCCAAACAGACGCATCAGCATGCACCTTCACTTGCGATGGGAGGACCTGTTGCCGAAATCTCTCTATGGTACCCGCAACAGGTCGAATCGAGGTGCAGGTTAGTCAGACCGGGATGTCGACGTTTGTCTTTCACCCACCCAACCGCCCGGCTGGTCGATGAAACGATACTTGGTCGCGCCGTCCGCCTGCTCGACCTTCAGTTGCCGGCTCTCGCGACGCAAGCATAGTTGACCGCCGCGCCAAGATCGCCGCCGGCGGGACCGACATAGCGCGTTTCCTGCGGATATGGACAAAGCGGCCGGCTGCGGGTGGCCGGCGGCGAGGCAAAGCGTGTCCCCGACGCGATGATCCGGTCCGGCGCCGTGCCGTGCTCCACCCACGCCACCAACGGAGAGAGCATATCGAACTGATCGGTTGCCGGCCCTCCCCGGCAGTGGCCCATATTGGGGACCAGGAACAGCCGGGCGAATGTCGCGGTCGCGTCCGGTCCTCCATTGCGCGCCGTCAGGGCGTCGTAATACGCGATAGTGCCCTGCACTGGAGGTCCGGGATCGCTCACGCCGTGGTACCAGATGATCTTGCCGCCGCGATTCTTGAACTTCGCGAGATCGGTCGAGGCCGAGAAGGTGACCAGCGGCGTACTCTTGTTCAGATTGCCGATATCCTTGTCGAAATCGAAACGCAGCGGGTCGGCGCCGGGATTTGGCGGCGACAGCCAGATGTATGGGATTTGACCAAGGCCCAGCACGAAGTCGCCGGGCGGCGTCATAGGCGTGCCGATTTTGCGCGATGGGATGCCGGTCGGCGCCATGAAGCCGCCGTCATAGGCGTAGCCGTGGACCGTATTGTCCGCATGGTCGTGGACCGCTGTTGCGGCGGGGGCCTTGATCGGCTGGCCCAGCGCATTTCGTGGGCCCTGGTTGATCTTCTTGACCGCGTCGACCTGCACCGGAGTGAGACACGTGGCGGTCTTGGCGCCGGTGCATTGCAGCGGCTGACCGGTATCCGGAAACACAAAAGTAGCAGGATCGAACTTGGCCTGGCATGCCGCCAGATTATCGACGACGCCATCCACGGCTCCGTCGAGCCGGTCGCAAGCGGCCAAAATGGCGCTCGTGAAAAGCTTCTGGTCCGCCTCCGGAAATGCCGGGTACAACACCGGGCTGCCGTTCGCAAACTTCTTGATCGGGGCTGGCGTGATGGCCGCAACGGCCTGCACGCCCCAATCCTCGGCGAGTGCAATCGCCTCTAGATCATAGACCGGATCTCCGGCCACGATGCCGTCGAAGTAGTCGGGAAAGTTCTGGGAAAAAACCATGCCCTGCCGGCCGCCCGTGGAACAGCCGACGAAGTAGGAATGGTCCGGACCCTGGCCATAATAGGCATCAATCAGAACTTTGGCGGTCTGCGTCGTGACGTCGATCGAACGGTAGGCATGATCCGCGATCGCCTGCGGATCGAGAAAGAACTGGTTGGGAACGGGCAGGTCTTTGTTCTCGTGCCCGCCGTTCTGGCTTGCTACCGCCCAGCCGCGGGCCAGTGTGGGAGACAGCGTTCCGGCACTGCCGGTTGCCGGCGGCACCGCTCCTTCCGTACCACCGCCGCCTTGAAACATGAACCGTCCGTTCCATTGAGCTGGCAGGCGCACTTCGAAGCTGTCGCCGTAGGGGAACCCATCCACACCGACACGCTTGTTGATGATGCCCTGCACCTGGCAATGATCCGGCAACGCGACGCCGTCCGCCGACGTGGTGCCGCCAGAGATGAATTTCGCCAGCGTGATTTGCGTCGGCGCAACCGGGAAGTCGGCGAGAGTTGCAAGCTTCGCGCACGCGGCCGCAGGATCCGGCGGGGTTGCGCTAAGACTCGCCGTCCCACCCAAACTCGCCGCCGACACACCGAGCAAAAGCGACCCAACGACTGAGACGGGCAGTTGCCGCAGATGCCGTTGTTTCATATCACCCCTCCGGTTGTTTGGGCGTTTTGATGCCGCCTCGGCGACGTGCTCTCCAACCATGCGGGAAGCGCCACCAGCAGGGCGTTCCGCGGTGGGGTGGGCAAAGTCGCCTGCCGCGGCTGAATGACATGGCGCGCTGAACGCGCGCGACTTTGCCCACGCGGTCAAGCGGCAACGTCGGACGGCGTGGGCAAAGCTTGTCATCGGGCCGGCCGAAGGCCGGACCCGTTGGGCGCATGACGGTCCGTGCCAATAACCCAGCTCGGCGCAATGCGCCTTTACCCACCCTACGAACGGAATGTTAGTTCGAGACTTATGCGGCCGCCAGCACATCATGCCATGAACTGCCCGCCATTGGCCGTCAGGGTCGAGCCGGTGATGAGGCCGGCGTCGTCGGAGGCCAGGAACAGGACACAGCGAGCGACCTCCTCGGGCTCGCCGAGGCGGCCGATCGGGATCAGCGGCAGGACCGATTTCTCCAGCACATCCTTCGACATGGCCTTGACCATGTCGGTGTTGATGTAGCCCGGACAGATGGCATTGACGGTGACGCCGGCACGCGCATTCTCAAGCGCCAGCGCCTTGGTGAATCCGATTTCGCCGGCTTTGGCGGCGGAATAGTTGGTTTGCCCCAATTGCCCCTTCTGGCCGTTGATCGAGGAAATGTTGATGATACGGCCAAACTTGCGTTCGCGCATGCCCTCGATCACCGGGCGACACATGTTGAACAGCGAAACCAGATTGGTGTTGATCACAGCCAGCCACTGCTCGGGTTTCATGCGATGGAACATGCTGTCGCGGGTGATGCCGGCGTTGTTGACGAGCACCTCGACCGGACCGAGCTCGGCCGCGACCTGTTTCACCCCCTCGACGCAGGCTTCATAAGACGACACATCCCACTTGTAGACGTTGATCCCGGTCTCGGCCTTGAACTTTTTCGCGGCCTCGTCGTTGCCGCCGTAATTGGCCGCAACCTTGTAGCCCGCCCCATTCAACGCCTTCGAGATCGCCGCGCCGATACCGCGCGTACCGCCCGTTACCACAGCCACCCGTGCCATCAAGTCCTCCCTGAATCCATTCAGCGCATTCGCCGGCTCACGAGATCCTGGTGTCAGACCCTACCGGTGTCGTGCCCAGCTGAGCACTGGTCGAAGCCTTGAGTGGACAATTCGGCAATCCTCCCCCTCCCTACCCTCCCCCGCATGCGAGGGAGGCTCGCCCGGTCAATCCCCGGGCAAGTCCAGGGAGGGCGACGACAGAGAGGGGCGCCGCAACAACTCAAGCAGCCGCAGTGTGGTTGCCGAACCTGATCAAATTCTCTTTCTGCTTCTCGTTGCGCGGCTTTAGCTTGAACAAGCGTGCCGCGGTGCCGCCGAGGATGTTGTGCTTGCCCTTCTCGGAGACGAACGGCAGGTCGTAAATGGTCGACGGCAGGTCGAAGTCCCAGTGCGGATAGTCGGAGGCGTAGAGCAGGCGGTTTTCGGCGTCGACCATGCGGAACGTCTGTTCCAACGCCTTGAGATCCTGGATCTCCATGGGCTGGGAGGAGTAGTGCATCTCACGCATGTATTCGCTGGGCTTTTTCCTGAGCAGCGGGCATTCCGACGGCCGCATCATGTATTCGTGGTCAAGGCGTTGCATCAGGAACGGGACCCACGCGAGCCCCGACTCGATCCAGATCACCGGTAGCTTGGGGAAGCGCTCGGGCATGCCGTTGACGACCCAGTTGGTGCAGTGGAGGATGTTGTAGAACGAAAACCCGAGCGCGTGCACCGCGATGAAGCGATTGCAGCCACGGAACACGTTT
>WNFT01005667.1_pt1 | contig 10942 bp, 9 predicted proteins | sample 5400191 | NCBI WGS metagenome assembly WNFT01 (sample SAMN13153359, study PRJNA577476) | soil metagenome | isolation source: 80 cm saprolite under Madrone tree | place: USA:California | collected 2016-06-14
CTCGTTCTTGACGCCACCACCGGCCAGAATGGCCTCGCGCAAGCCCGCGAGTTCACCTCCACGGTCGGCGTCACCGGCATCATCCTCACCAAGCTCGATGGCACGGCCAAAGGCGGCATCGTTGTGGCTATCTCGCGGGAACTTGCGCTGCCCATCCGCTTCGTCGGCACCGGCGAACAAATCAACGACCTCGTGCCCTTCGACGCCGAAATTTACGTCAACTCGCTCTTCGACTAATTCGTGGACGCACACGACACTCGTTTCATGGAACACACGCTGGCCCTGGCGCGCAAAGGCATCGGCTTGGCCAGCCCCAATCCGCAGGTGGGCTGCGTGATCGTGCGCGACGGCCAAATCGTTGGCGAGGGTTTTCATCAATACGAGTGGCGCGACCACGCGGAGGTCGTCGCGCTCAAATCCGCGGGAGAGAAGGCACGAGGCGCGACGCTCTATGTGAATCTTGAGCCGTGCAATCACACCGGCCGCACGGGTCCTTGCACGGAAGCCATCATTGCCGCATGCGTTCACCGCGTGGTCGCGGCAATGCAAGATCCGAATCCTGCGACTTCCGGCAGGGGCTTTGAACGCCTGCGCGCGGCTAATATCGAAACCGCGTGCGGCGTGCTCGGAGACGACGCGCGGCGTCTCAATGAAGCTTTCGCCTGCTGGATTCGCACGAAAAAGCCATTCGTCACGCTGAAATCGGCGCTTACGCTGGATGGCCGGTTAGCTCTTCCAGAATCGCGGCAGCGAAAAAAGAGAACCTGGATCACCTCCGAAGAATCCCGAGCCGAAGTGCAGCGCATGCGCCACGCTTCGGACGCGCTGCTCACCGGCATCGGCACGATTCTTGCGGATGACCCGCTGCTCACCGATCGCAGCAGCTTGCCGCGCCGCAAGCGCCTGCTTCGCGTGATTCTCGACACCAAGCTGCGGCTTCCGCCAAGGTCGCGCATCGCACAAATCGCCGACGACGATCTTCTCGTCTTCACCGCAGCCCCGCTTAAATCAGCGAAAGCCCGGCGACTTCAAAAGGAAGGCGTTGAGGTTGTGCGCGCCCGCGCAACGCGTGGTCGAATCGCTTTGAAACAAGTGCTTGCCGAATTAGGCAAGCGCGAAATTCTCAGCGTGCTGCTCGAAGCGGGCCCCACGCTGAACGGCGCGGCGCTCTCGGCAGGCCTTGTTCACAAACTGATGCTCTTCTACGCGCCAAAATTCGCTGGCGAAGTTGGAGTTCCGTTCGCGCATATGTCCGTTCCCGGCCGGGCGTCGCTACCAAACGTACGCGCGCAACAATTCGGCCCCGACGTAGCCATCGAAGCCTATCTCCAAGACGTCCGCCGCAAATGAAACGTGGAACAGCCTTTTCCGGCTGTCCGTCGGACGTCTCGCGACTGTCGAATTTCGCGTGGGAGATGCTATTCTCGATATTCATGTTCACTGGAATCATCGAGCACCTCGGCACGATCGAGTCTCTTTCGCTGAGCGACGACGGCGGCCGCGTTACGATTCACGCTCCAACTCTCGCTAAGTCACTCGCCGTTTCCAACAGCATCGCGGTGAACGGTTGCTGCCTCACCATCGTCTCCGCTGAAAACGATCGCTTCTCCGGCGATCTCTCCGGCGAAACCATTCACAAGACTTCCTTCGGCGCAAGCAACGGCGCCTTGAAAAAGGGGGCTCGCGTAAATCTCGAGCAGCCGCTTACCGCTGGAAAGGAATTCGGCGGCCACTTTGTTCTCGGTCATGTCGATGGGATCGGCCGTGTGGCGCATCTGCGACCCGAGGGAGAGAATTGGTGGTATGGAGTGCAAGTGCCGGAGGAATTCGCACGCTACATCGTGCCGAAAGGCTCGATCACTATCGACGGCATCAGCCTAACGGTTGCGAATTGGCATGACGGCATCGCGGAAATGGCGGTGATCCCGTACACGTACGAGCACACCAACATCCGCGACAGAAAACTTGGCGACGCGGTGAACCTCGAAGGTGACATTCTTGGGAAATACGTCGAGCGCTACCTGGAAGCGCGAGGCTCGGCGACGACCTCAAAGATCTCGCTTGCCGAGCTCACCGAACAGGGTTTCTAGCCCGGGGCGCCCGCCGCTTCTCTCTTCTTCGCTTGCACCCCGCGATAGTACAGCGTCAATCCGAGGGCCATGGCACCGAGCGTCGAGCCCACGACCTTGATCAGGAACAACATTCGATTCGACGAATCACCCGGCGGGAACACCGAAACAATGATAGAAAGCAGAGTCACGGCAAAAGCGACGCCGCTCGCGAGCCACACACCTGGCTTTCCGCCCGGAATCAGCACGGCGTGCGGATTTTCGAGGCGGTCTTTACGGCCGGCCAGCTTGATCGCCGCGGCGTACATGTACAGAAACGGAATGAAGTAAAGGATGATGGCGACGTCGACCAGGCCTTGATACGCACCTCGCGTCGTTTCGCTTACCTGGCTGAGCAACAAAATCACACCGGAAACCACCGCCTGCACAATGATCGAAACATACGGCGTCTTCCAACGCGGGTGAATTTTCCCGAAGGCCTTCGGCAGATACCGGTCAATGCCCACAACGAATGGGACGCGCGCGATTCCCGCCACCGTGCTGCCGACCCCGCCAGCGTTTCCGACTGTGACAAGAATCGCCGCGAGAATACCCACGAAGCCGATCTTCAGCGCGATGGCTCCTACCGTAATGGCATGAAACACGCCGGCAGTCGCGGAAACGTCCGGCGCCGGCACCAACACCAGCACCGCAACCGTGCCGGCGATATACATCAGCGCGATCAGCGCTCCGGCCGCGAATACCGCGCGCGGCAGCGTGCGCCGCGGATCGCGAATCTCCGCGCTCATAGCGGAAACCAGTTCCAGGCCGGTAAAAGCAAAGGCAATCTGCGACCAGAAATTCACCGTGTCCCAATCCCAGTGCGGCAGCATGTTCACCGCCGTAAACTTCGTGACCGACCCGTGATGCATCCACAAAATCGCGGCGAGCCCGACAAGAATCATCAGCGGCAAATAGGTCGATGCTCCGCCGGCATTCTGCAGCCATTTGCCAATGTTCAGCCCAATGATGTTCAAAATCACCGCGACCAGCAGGAGTCCCAGTGAAACCAGCAGCAGGAACGTACGGTCCTGCGCTAACGTCCCGCCGCCTTCGCCGATGATGTAGGCGCTCATCGCCGCGCTGGCCAGCAGCAGCCCAGGAAAATAAAAGACCGTGTAGATCCAATAGTTCCATCCGGCGACAAAGCCGTGAAAATCGCCGAACGCCTCCTTGGCCCAAACGTACAGCCCGCCCTCTTCCGGAAATCGTGAAGACAGCTCGTTGATCACCATCGCGGTCGGCACAAAAAAGAAGACCGCCGCAATCACCCACAGGCTGATCGACGACGTGCCGTTGTGCGCCGCCGCCGCGATCCAGCGCGGGCCCAGCACGGTGGCGATGTTGAACAGCAGCACGTCCCAAAATCCCATCTCCCTGCGAAGTTGCTTGATGGGATCCGATGCGGTGGCCGCAGCCTGACTCACAGAGTCACGTCCAGCTGGGGGATGAGTTGGTCTTGCTTGAGGAAGTTTTGCAGGAAGGGATCACGGGAATTTTCAAAATCGAGCCAGGATCCGAAGAACGTGACTCGGCCGTCCTGCAGAAAAACCACGGTGTCGGCAAGGCGCTTGGCCAGGTGTGTGTCGTGGGTTACGACGATGGAAGTTTTGTGAAAGGCGTTTTTGAGCCGCAAAATCAGATTGCCCATGTGCCCGGCCATGATGGGATCGACCATGGTGGTCGGCTCGTCGTACAAAATCGCTTCAGGATTTTGCGCCAGCGCCCGCGCAATGGCCACGGCTCGACGCATGCCGGTTGATAGCTCGCCAGGCAATTTGTCCAGCACCTGATCGACTTCCAGCAAATGCGCCAGCTTGTTCACATTTGCATCGATGTCATCGGCGGCCAGGCCCGGCTGTCCCTCCATGGGAAATGCGATGTTGTCGGCGACCGTCAGCGAATCGAAAAGCGCGCCGGACTGAAACACCATAGTGACCTGGCGGCGAATCTCCGCAAATTGTTTCTCGCTGAAATCGGTGACATCCTGGCCATCAATAAAAATCCGCCCGGAGTCCGCCTTGAGAAATCCCATGATGTGCTTCAGCGAAACCGATTTGCCCACGCCGCTGCGCCCCATAATCACGCAGGTTTCACCGCGCTGCACCGTGAAGCTTACGTGATCCAGCACCGGCCGACCGTCAAAGCCCTTGCAGACGTCGCGAAATTCGAAATAATTCGGGGACTCACCGAGACCGGCGAGTGCGTCGTTGCCGTTAAGAATCTCGCTCACGCGCGCTGCGCCTCCAAGATGCGTTTGGCTTCGTCGTAGTTCGCGGGCGTATTCATGTTCCAGAATAGCCGGCCCGCAGTATCAAATCGCTTCCATTGTGCTTCGTCAACCACTTCCGTGTGCAAGCGCTTCATGGCTTCGGTGATCTTGCGCGTGCCGCCTCCAAAAACTTGTTGCAGCTTCGCCCCTGCGCTGGTCCGCCAGCAGGCGCACAGTGGTTCGAGCCCCTGCGCCGATTGCGGCGCCACGACCTCCGCGCCGCTAGCGAGCGCCCGCGCCGCGAGGTACGTCAGCCACTCGCTGGTAAGAAACGGCATGTCGCATCCAACAATCAAATTCCAAACGGCTCCGCCGCCCGTTTCTGCAGTCGTCAGAAGCGCGGTGATGATGCCGGCCAGCGGACCTTGGCCCTCCCAGCGATCGCCTATGCTGGCAACGCCCAGCGCCGCATATTTGTGCGGGGCTGCAATCACGTTCACGTGTTTCGTGATGCCGCAGAGCAGCGCCTGCATCCGTAAGAGCATCGGCGTTCCGCGAATCTCGACTAAAGCCTTGTCCCGCCCAAAACGCGTGCTCCCGCCACCCGCCAAAACGTAGCCCAACACCAGTTTCGTTTCCGTGCGGTCACCGCCCACTGTGCGCCTCGGCCTTAATTCTTCTCGTCTTCCTCAATCGGCTCGCGCCCGGGCCGCCGAATTCCCAGCTCGCGCAATTTCTCCTGCAAGCTCTGCCGGTGCAACCCAATTGTCGCTGCGGTACGCGAAACATTCCAGCGATGATCCGCGAGCTGCTTGGTCAAATACGCCACCTCGAACTTGCGCTTGGCCTCGCGAAAGTCTTTCTCGCTCAGCCCGTTATCGCGCCCTTCTCCGTAATGCTTTTGCACCAACGCCTCGCCGCGCGCCACTTCCTCCGGCAAATCCGCGACGCCGATCTCTTCAGCGCGGCAGAGCACCAGGCTGCGCTCGAGTGCGTTCTTCAATTCCCGCACGTTTCCAGGCCAATCGTAGCGCTCAATCGCCGCAATAGCCTCGCGCGTCAAGCGCGCCGCTCGTCCCAGCCGCGCGGCATGCATCTGCAAAAACGATTCCACCAACACGGGAATGTCCTGCTTATGCGCACGCAGCGGGGGCAATTCAACTGTGACGACGCGCAGGCGGTAGAACAAATCTTCGCGAAATTTCCCTGCGCGAATTTCCGCGGGCAAGTTCCGGTGCGTCGCGCTGATCACCCGCACATCCACGGGAATCGACTGCGTGCCGCCGAGCCGCTCAATCGTGCGGTTCTCCAGCGCCCGCAGTACTTTCGCCTGGGTAACCGGATTCATGTCTCCGATTTCGTCTAAGAACAGAGTCCCGCCGGATGCCATCTCGAATTTTCCTTTTTTCTGTTGCGCCGCTCCGGTAAACGCACCGCGCTCGTAGCCAAATAATTCCGACTCAATCAAAGTTTCCGGCAACGCCGCGCAATTCACCGCCACAAATGCCTTCCCTGCCCGCGGTGAGCGCGCATGAATCTCCTGCGCCAGCAAATCCTTGCCTGTGCCGCTCTCCCCAAGAATCAAAACCGTTGAATCGGTGGCCGCCACGCGTTCGGCGATTTCGAAGGCCCGCCGCATTTCCGCCGTGCGCCCAATCATCGGCCCGAACTGTCCCTCGGTCGTCAGCCTGCGCCGTAGCGACTCATTTTCTTTTTCCAAAGACGCCAGCTTCAAAAGATTCGCCACGCGCTGCCGCAACTCTTCCAGTTCGAATCCCTTGACCAGGTAATCCGCGGCCCCGAGTTGCAGCGCCTCCACCGCCGTCTTAGCCGTGTCCAGCGCCGAAACCATCAGCACCGGAATTTCGCTTCCCTGCTCGCGCATCCACCGCAAAAACTCAATTCCGCTTTGCCCGGGCAAGACCACATCCAGCAGCACCAAATCCGGCTGCTCGCGCGGCAGGGCCTCGCGCGCCGCCTCCGCAGAATCCGCCTCTGCCACGCGATATTTCGATTCCAGCGCGCGCCGCAGCGCGTACCGCGCCGCCGGCTCATCATCTGCAATGAGAATTGTTTTCATCTCTCCATCCGCCGAACCCTCGTTTTGTTTCGTTACCTCATTACTTCGTTGCTTCCCTGCTTCTGTTCTCCATCGGCACCGTTATCCGAAATCGCGTCCCCCGCCCGTCACTCACTGGGCTTTCCCACTCCAACTTCCCTCCAACCTCCGCTACCCGCCGAGCCACAATCGCCAATCCCAAGCCTGTCCCCTGCGTCTTTGTCGTAAAAAATGGCTGCAACATTTTTTCCCGCGCCTCCGGCGAGATTCCCGATCCGCTGTCCTCCACACTCAAAACGCAAAAGCCGTTGCTCGCTGTCGCCGTCACGTTCACGCGCCCGCCTCTGGGCGTCGCCTCCAGCGCATTCACCAGAAGATTCGACACGATGTCGCTGACCGCGTCTGCCGCAGCAGCCGTCTTCGCGCAATTCGCACAAAGCCGCAGCTCTAGCGTTACGCCGCGCCGTTCCGCCTCGTGCCGCAGCACGCCAGCCACCTCCTCAATCACGGCCCCCGCGTCGCAACTTCCTTCAACGCTTCCGCCGCGCACCGCCGGCCGGCTGAATTGCAGCAACTGATTGAGCTTTGTCGAAAGGCGTCCAATCTCATCCAACACAATCTGCGTTTCTTCGCGCAACGACTCCGGCAGCTCTGGATTCTCCATTTGCACCTGCAAAATCGTCTTCATCGCACCCAGCGGATTCTTCAAATTGTGTGAAATGCTCGCGGCCATCTGCCCCAGGAGCGCCAGACGTTCGCGTTCCGCCAATTCCCTCTCCAGCCGCACTTTCTCGTCAATCAACCGGCACAAATCCAGCGCCCCCAACAATTGCTCGCACAAAAACTCCAGCGCCGCGCGCGTTTCGCCTGACAGCGCGGAACCGTGGGGTTCCACGCGAACGATACCCACCACATGGCCTCCGACGAGAAATGATTCCGAAATCTTGCCCTCGGAAAAAACGACCTTGGGCTTTCCGTACGACGGCGGCCCGAGCCCATGTTGTTTGGCAAATTCGCGATGGTGCTCGCCGATCTCTCGTTCTTTCTGAAACGTGACTCGCACCGTGGCAAGCTCGAAGGCCTCCTTCACGCGTCTCTCAATAAAACGCGCCAGCGTTTGTTCATTGCCTTGCCGCGCCTCCTGCTGGATGTCCGCCATCAAGCGCTGCACCCGATCCATTTCCTGGTGCGCCGTCTCCTGCAGCCGCCGTCCCAGCAGCCGCTGCAACGGCTCGAAGAAAATCACCAGCAAAAACAAGAGAATGGCAGCCGTCGCCTCCGGCGGAATCTGCGGCGCCAGCCAACCGCTCAGCCGCCGCACCAGGCTCAAATACAGCAGCGCCAAAAAGGTGGTCGACACCGCATACACAAGATTTTTCTGCCGTCCGATTTGCAGAAAATTGAAACGCTGCACCAGGTAAATCAGCACCGCCGAGGGCAAAAGCGCAACGAGCGCCAGCGCGGTGCTCGCCGCGTCGGACAAGTCACGCGGCATCGGCCCGCTCAGCACGTGCAACTGCACCACCAGCGCCGCGCCGATGGAAAACACTCCCGCCAGCAAGCTGTGAAACCAAGACTGCGCGCGATCCGGCGCCCGCAAATGAAAACGGATTTCCCACGCCGCGCTGATCAACATCGCCAGCGCCAACCACACGCCGTAGCCGCGCCCGAGCGCATTGCCCGGAGCCAGGAAGTCAAACCCCGGCGAACTGGCCAGCAACGGATACACGCGCAAGGCGAAATAGAGCACCGGAACATACGCCGCGAGCAGCGCAGTGCGCTTCAGGGTGCGGCTGGCGAGCATCCCGCGCGTTTCGGCGTATTCGAGGTGCAGATGAATTAGCAGCGCCGGCAAAAAAGAGAGCCCGGCGCAAAGCAGGGTCTTCGCAAACGCGGTCAGGAGCGCCGGCGGCGCAGGGTAATAGATCTGCGCATTCAGCGCCAGCAACGATCCGGCGTAAAAGAAAAACAGGGTCAAGGAGAGAAAGAAAAACACGCGCTCGAAATTGCGCTGCCGCCGGTAACCGAGAATCACCACCATCCAGAAGAGTTGCAGCAGGGTTCCCGCCGTGAACCCGATCAGCCGCAAATAAACAAAGGAAGGCATCGTGGTGGTCGTAAGGTTGTCGGTCCGCAAAGAAGTCTACGTCTATACGGTAAGCACTACAATGACCATGTGTCCGAATTATCTTGCACCGTATATCCAGCTGACAACACAGCACTTACAGCCAGCCAAACTTCATGTCTGGCGGGCTCAATTCGTCACGCATTTCCTTGACATGTCGAGTGAATCTGCTATATTAGCACTCGGCTATGAGGAGTGCTAAATCCCCTTTGCTCCCGAGGCCAATCAAGAAGCACCAATAAATCCACGGAGGTTCTTTCAAGATGGCAGTGAATCTGACACCGCTCCACGACCGCGTTGTCGTGCGGCGCATTGAAGAGAAGGAAAGCGTCAAGGGAGGCATCATCATCCCGGACTCCGCCAAAGAAAAGCAGCAGGAAGGCGAAGTGATCGCCGTCGGCTCCGGAAAGCGCGAGAAGGGCGAATTGATCCCTCTCGATGTCAAACCGGGCGACCGCGTGCTCTTCGGTAAATACAGCGGCACGGAAATCACGATCGATGATCAAGAGTTGCTGATCCTCCGTGAAGAGGAAATCCTCGCCAAGTTCGGCGGCGCCGCAAAAGCCGCTGGCGGCAAGAAGTAACGGTTGTAGCGGCCTGGGTTCAGCCCGGCCAGCTGTAGATGTAATGGGCCGGGTCTTTGGGGACCGGCGCAGTACTCAAGAATTAGCAAACAATCTCAGGAGGAAATACCAGTATGGCGAAGCAGATCGTAACAGGTGAGGCATCCCGCCAGGCAATTCTACGCGGCGTGAACGCTCTTGCCGATGCAGTGAAGATCACGCTCGGCCCCAAGGGCCGCAACGCGGTGATCGAAAAGAAGTTCGGCGCGCCCGTCATCACTAAGGACGGCGTGACCGTGGCCAAGGAAATCGAGCTGCGTGATCCGCTCGAGAACATGGGCGCGCAGATGGTTCGCGAAGTGGCTTCCAAGACCAGCGACGTCGCCGGCGACGGAACCACCACCGCGACCGTGCTCGCGCAAGCCATCTTCCGCGAAGGCGTAAAGACTGTCGCCGCAGGCGCCAGCCCAACCGCCCTAAAGCGCGGTATCGAGCGCGCCGTGGAAGTCGCCGTGGAAGAGATCAAGAAGCTCTCCCGCGACGTCAAGGGCGAAATGATCGCGCAAGTCGGCACCATTTCCGCCAACAACGACAAGCAAATCGGCGGCATCATCGCCGAGGCTATGAAGAAGGTCGGCAAGGACGGCGTCATCACCGTGGAAGAGTCCCGCACCATGGAAACCACGCTGGAAGTCGTGGAAGGCATGCAGTTCGACCGCGGCTACCTCTCCCCCTACTTCATCACCGATCCGGAGCGCATGGAGTGCATCCTCGAGGATGTGCGCATCCTGATCCACGAAAAGAAAATCAGCTCCATGAAGGACCTGCTCCCGCTGCTCGAGCAGATCGCAAAGACCGGCAAGCCGTTGCTCATCATCGCGGAAGACGTCGAAGGTGAAGCGCTGGCCACCCTGGTGGTCAACAAGCTCCGTGGCACGCTGCAGTGCGCTGCGGTGAAGGCTCCGGGCTTCGGGGATCGCCGCAAAGCGATGCTCGAAGACATTGCCACGCTCACCGGCGGCAAGGCCGTCACCGAAGATCTCGGCATCAAGCTCGAGAACGTCAAGGTCGAAGACCTCGGCCGCGCCAAGAAGATCACGATCGACAAGGACAACACCACCATCATCGAAGGCGCCGGCAAGTCCTCCGAAATCGAAGGGCGCGTCAAGCAGATCCGCCAGCAGGTGGAGAACACCACCTCCGACTACGACAAGGAAAAGCTTCAGGAGCGCCTTGCCAAGTTGGTTGGCGGCGTTGCCGTCATCAAGGTGGGCGCGGCGACCGAAACCGAGCTGAAGGAGAAAAAGGCTCGCGTTGAGGACGCCATGCACGCCACCCGTGCGGCCGTCGAGGAAGGCATCGTAGCCGGCGGCGGCACCGCGCTGCTGCGCTGCATCACCGCCATCGAGAAGCTCAAGCTGCATGATGACGAAGCGGTTGGCGTCGGCATCGTGAAGCGCGCTCTCGAAGAGCCGGCTCGCCAGATCGCTCACAACGCCGGAGCCGAAGGCGCGGTGGTCATCGGCAAAATCCGCGAGTCGAAGGATGAAAACTTCGGATTCAACGCGGACACCGGCGACTATGGCGACATGGTCAAGATGGGCGTCATCGACCCGGCCAAGGTCACCCGCCTGGCGCTGCAGAACGCAGCTTCCATCGCGGGCCTGATGCTCACCACCGAAGCGCTCGTCGCGGAACTCAAGGAAGACGACAAGAAGGGCGCGGCGGCAGCCGGCGGTCCCGGAGGCCCGGGCGGCATGGGCGGCATGTACTAACCGCTGCTCATTAAATCCAATAATAGTAAGGGCGTCCCGGTCGCGCAGACCGAGGCGCCCTTTGTTTTGGAATTTCAGCGGCCAAACAACTTCGGCAAAA
>WNFT01007957.1_pt1 | contig 10941 bp, 13 predicted proteins | sample 5400191 | NCBI WGS metagenome assembly WNFT01 (sample SAMN13153359, study PRJNA577476) | soil metagenome | isolation source: 80 cm saprolite under Madrone tree | place: USA:California | collected 2016-06-14
TCCCTTAGGGTTCTCTGTCCCGTCGACGAAGCCGATAAGGTCGCGACTGTCAAAATAACGGAAACCATGAACCTCGTCAACGGGGTTGATTGCGGGTCCAAGCCGGGAGGTGATCTGTGTCGCTAGTTCGAAACACAAGTCCATGCGTTGCGCCCGGATGTGGAAGAGTATGTCGCCCGGTGTTGAGACGGCATGACGCTCTTCCGCCCAGATAGCGCGAAACTTGTGTAACTCCCTTGGCCGCGGCTTCCCGAATAGCCGGTCCCAGGCATCGGACCCAAACCCCACGACACATGAGAGAGTTCCCTCCTGTTCGCGAAATCCTACGGAGCGGATGAGCGCGGCTAGATCAGCACAGAACTGTCGGATGACGATTCGGTGCCCAGGACCCGAATTAACAGTAACAACAAGGAAAATCGCTGCACGGGTCAGCGGTGTAGCTACAGACTGTGGAATAGGAGACATGCCATCTGACGCTTTAGGCGTCATAGGACGGAGGTTCGCCTAGAGCACTGAAAAAACGTTTACTATCTTTCTCTAATGTCGTTTTGCTTGCGAGGCTAAACGGGGGTCGTCAGTTCGAGCTTCTTCTCTTCTTTCAGAAAGCTCAGCAGTGCGTTGTTGACTTCGTCGGCATGTGTCCAAGAAACGCAGTGCGGCCCGCCCCTTACCACGACTAGACGCGCTCCCGGGACCAGTTTCGCTGTCCGCTGTCCCGAGGCGGAGAAGGGAACGATCCTGTCTGCATCACCGTGAATAACCAGGCTGGGCACTTGGACGCGAGCAAGGTCCTTCCGGAAATCCTCAAGCCAAGTTGGAACACATGCTAGACTGGCGGTTGCTGAGGCATCAGCGGCGATGTTCCAGCTGGACTGTATGACTTGTTCGCTGACCCTCTTGCCTAGGAACTGGTCGGCGTTGTAGAAGTTCTTGAAAAACTCGGTGAAGAATGCGTAACGGTCTGTCTTGATAGCTGTCTGAATCCCGTCGAACGCGCTTCCGTTGACGCCTTCCGGGTTGTCCGGTGCCTTCAAAAGATATGGTGGGACGGACGATATGAATACCGCTTTGCTGACGTCCTTAGATCCGTATTGTCCTATGAAGCGTGCAACTTCACCGCCGCCCATCGAGAAACCAACCAGCGCGAAATCACGCAGGTCGAGGTGACTCACGAGCTTGTGAAGGTCTCTCGCGAACGTGTCATAGTTGTAGCCCATGGTTGGCTTGCTCGACTTGCCAAAACCCCTGCGGTCGTAGGTGATTACACGGTAGCCAGCATCAAGCAGGACTGGTACCTGTTTCTCCCAGGAAGCGCCACTCAACGGATAACCATGGATCAATACAACGGGCTTACCCGCACCATGATCCTCGTAATAGAGATCAATACTCCCAGAGTTTTCCTGACCGACGTTAACAATTGGCATTAAGACTCACCTCTCGACTGCATTCGCACTTATCACTATCGGTGGACTTCGAGCAAATTCCTTTATGCAGATATGGTCCTGCTTGTCTATTCTAGGAAATGATTCCGAAATATTTCTTTCTAACGAAAGGTGTTGGAAAACACAAGGAGAATTTGGCTTCCTTCGAGTTAGCTCTCCGAGATGCGGGGATTCAACACTGTAACCTCGTACCCGTGTCTAGCATAATTCCGCCAGGATATCTCTCCGAGCACCATTCCTTCGGACAATCAGATGAGATTGCGGGAGACTACTCGGAAGATCTCGCGGCGAGCATGTTGGCGACTACTATGGGGGTTGCTTTTGACCCGGCGACCGCCTGGGACGAGAGAAAGCAGCTTTTCATGTCCAGCGGCCTGATCATCAAGACGACTCAGGTAACGCAGTCTGCGACTGGAGACAAAAACGGGCTCTGGACCTCAGTAGTCGCAGCAGCAGTATTTCTGCCAGCAGCCTCTGCGTCCGTGCAGGAACTTCTACCCCCGTCAAACCAACCTGCGGTCTGACAACCTGGAGGTACCGAAACAATCTAATTCCTCCGAGGAACGACCAAACTATAGATATCCGGTTCTATTTTTCCTCACACTGATGATGTTCATGGCTAAGGAGCAGAACGAGGTAGTCACCGAATTGCATCATGAGATTTTCCAGCAGATAGACTCTAGTAGTGACAGGTTTGTTGAACAACTCCGCGCGCTTTGTAGACAGCCGAGTGTTTCAGCTCAGAACCTCGGACTCAACGAGACTGCCGAGCTGGTCGGCATGTTTCTACGAGAGACTGGTTTTACGGTGGAGGCATTCTCTCCGAGCATGGGTCCTCCTGTAGTATTCGCTGAAATCGCATCCAAGATCGGGAGAAAGACGCTGGTCTTCTACAATCATTATGATGTGCAGCCGATCGAGCCTGTCGAGTTGTGGAAGAATGCTCCGTTCTCGGCAACAGTGGAGGACGGCAGAGTCTATGCTAGAGGAGCGAGCGATAACAAGGGAAACATCATCTCTCGATTAATGGCGATTAACGTGCTTTTGAAGGTGACCGGGGACGTTCCCTGCAATATCAAGTGGGTGATCGAGGGTGAGGAAGAGATTGGTAGCCCCCATTTCTCTGAGTTCATTACGCGTTACAAGGAGAGGCTGATTGGAGACTCGGCCATTTGGGAGTTTGGAGGCCTCGACTACGAGGATCGCCCCCTGGTCACTCTGGGCTTGAAGGGAATGCTCTATGTCGAGTTTAGAGTGCAAACAGCCCTGAAGGACTCGCACTCAGCCCGCGCGGCCGTTGTCGAAAATCCCGCTTGGCGTCTGGTCAGAATGCTGGACACGATTACGGACGAGGATGGCAGAATCATGATAGAAGGCTGGTACGACGATGTCAAACCTTTCACTCAGGAAGAGCTGGAGGTGATACGGGCGATGCCGTTGGAAGAACACAGTATTCGAGACGAGCTGGGGGTCAAGAATTTCCTCTACGGCCTAACAGGGTTCGAGTTCAAGAAAGCGTTCTATGGCAATCCTACGGCGAACATTGCTGGAATATGGTCAGGATACACTGGCCCAGGACACAAGACTGTTCTTCCATCTGTCGCCCAAGCGAAAATGGACTTTCGCCTCGTGCCAAACCAGGACCCGGTAAGGCTGGCGGGGAAGTTGAGGCAGCACCTGGTCCGTCACGGGTTTGCTGATGTGGAAGTGAATCTTCAGGCGGAGAATCCTGCTGCGCGAACGCCTATCGACTCGCCGATAGCGAAGATTGCAGCTCGTGCTGGGAGAGAGGTTTTTCGCAAAGAGCCCGTGACCCTCGTGACCTCCGCGGCTTCGGGTCCCATGCACTATTTCACAAACACACTAGGGCTGCCGACCGTGGCCATTGGTTGTAATCATGCCAAGAGCAATACTCATGCTCCTAACGAGAACCAGAGGATCGACGTGTTCGTCCAAGGAAGCAAGTGGATAGCGAGAGTCATCGAGGAATTCGCCCAACAAACCTAGCTTTCGAAAGCTGAGGCCACGTGGATTTCTAGCAATGCGATGTACGATTTGCGGCCAAGCAACTGAAAGTGGATATTTCTCAAAGACTTGGAATGATTCTCACTACAAGACCTATCATAGCGAATATGCGCAGTGGGTTGGGAATTGGGTCAAGACTTTCGTCATCGTAGGAACCATCGATGTTCTGATCTTAGGAATCTACCTGTACTCACTATATCATTATTGGACTCCAGATATTGTACCTTTACTCACTGCCCTAATCCTATACTTGGTCCCGTTATGGATTCTAATGATGCGATATCTTCAGAGAACCAGTTTTTTCAAACGAGAGTGGAGAGAACAACATCTCGATCTCACGCACGTGTCAACACAGATCCCGTAGTACAAATCGGGTGACGGTCATCATTTCAAAGAAATGAGTTTCACTCTTCCTCTGCGAGTCGTCTTTCAGTGGCCCCATTTGGGCGAAGTTGGGACTTTTCCCGATTGAAGGACCCAGTAGTCGTGTAGTTCCTTGCACAGGCCATTCTTTGCGAAGTGTAGCATTACGCAACCTGCGAGGGTTACGTCTTCCACTTTTTCTTTCATCGTGGTCCAGTATTCAACAGCGGCTCGGGAGCCTTCAACGACTGGCTTTCCAAAACGAACCTCATAGACCTGTCCAACATCCAACGCTCCCAGTGTATAGTCGAGGATGCTCTTCCTGCCTTGGGTCACGGGCCGGAAGGGATGCGATTGGTAGGTCGCGTCTTCGGTGAAGAGCGAGGTAATGGCTTTTGCATCTTTCTTCAGCCATGCTTTCGTGTAGTTGCGGACCCACCTGCTAACAGCCAGCCTAGTATTAGCCATCTTCAGGCCATCCCTAAGCTAACCATTCGGAAATATCATTATCCATGTAGTCACCGGGAACGATTCTGTTCGGACCTCCGGTTTTCATCCTGAAACTCGTTGTACGATCTGTTGGGGGCGAACTGTCGTCAGTTTATTATTCGATGCCCCTACCGCCTATTTGCTCTGGCCTTTGATTAGTCTCACACTTCTCAAGTCTAACGGAGACATGGGAGCGGAGACCTTGAAGGGATTTCCTAGCGAGGTGAGGCAGGGCGAGCTGCTCTGGGTTGATGCTGAGAGCCCGACAGAGCAGGAGATGGCCGATCTGAAGCAACGGTTTGGGCTCGATGATTACGCTGTTGAGGATGTGGTCCGTAAGAATCAGAGGCCGAAACTTGAGGACTATGGTAAGAGCGTCTTCGCGGTCATTCACGTCCCCGTTGTGAGGAGTAGGAAGAGCGAGATAGTCGAACTCTTCGTGTTCTTCCAGAAAAACTGGATCATAACTATCCACTCCGTTGAATCGGAACTTATCCATGCGGTAGACTCTCGGATAAGGACCAGAGGTCTTTCTCCCCTCACAACGACTCCCTCGCCTGATCTCTTGTTCTATGTCTTCCTAGATTTTGCAGTTGACGCCTACTATCCGATTCTTGACGAGGTGGAGAATCGGCTTGAAGAACTTGACAAGCAGGCGGCTACGACTTTCAAGACACGGGTGAAGAGAATGGAGAACGTCATCACAATCATAACAACTATTGAAGCTGTACGAAAACGATTGATGACGCTAAGACACTCTCTCACCCCGACGAGAGATATGCTTGGAATGGTGATGCGTGGAGCGGTACCCTTCGTTGCTGATACAAGTCTTAGAAGCTTCAGAGACGTCTATGACCACTCCTTCCAGCTATTGGAAACGATCGATAACGATAGAGACCGGACAAGCGATGTTCGCGACCTCTACATCAGCCTCCACTCAGCCTCGACGGACAATACCATCAAGGTCCTCACACTTGTCGCAACAATATTTCTCCCACTCACTCTACTCGCAGGAATCTACGGAATGAACTTCAGCCCAGGCTTCTTCCAGCCGGGGTCCAGCGACCCACTCGGGTTCTACATCCTCATCCTAGCAATGTTCGCGATATCGCTGGGATTTGTCTCTTACTTCAAGAGAAGCGGCTGGATCTAGGCTGACGTGCTAGACTCTAGCAGCATCATAGATAGAACACATTTTTTCGATGGGCCGATTCACGATGGTTGTGATCCCACTCAGTTTGCTGATCGTCAGTTTCCCTAGTAAGGACCATTCCATTGCTCGTCGTTGTCTTTGGTGTCTGTGTACACAAAAGTATACAACTAATTTTACTCCAAATTGAATCGTGGAACAAACATGATCCCCTGTTGGATCCACGACTTCTCTGACTGAGTTATGTTGTCAACAACAAGTGTCTCACTTCAAGTCACATAAAAAATTGGGACTATATCGAAACCCGAGAATATTCTCTGCCGGAACATTCCTTATCTTTCATTCTACTCATTGATGGCTAACAGAGATTGGAAACATGGCGTTAGAAAGACAAGTAGAACAGAAGAATCCTATAGATGAAGCAAGCCTGCCGGGTCCGCTTTCTATGCTGACAGCAACCGTTGATGCCCCATTGCTGATTCAGGATCCAACAGGTGCTATTCCAAGAATAGGAGAAATCTCACCCGCCTTGCCCTCTAGCGGAAATGGAATGAAACCTCGGAGAATCCGCCGGCTCAAAGACAAACTTGTCTGCCTAGAGTGCGGCCTCGGGTTTCGTCCTGAAGGTGGGAGTCATGTGATCTGCAATGCTTGTGGTCTCAGGGCCTGGGGAATGAAGCGAGCTGAAGAATACAAGACCCTAGTAGGCATGATCACCGGACCATAGCTCTAGTTCAAGTGATCCCAAACGAACTTTCACCACAGGGCTACTGAGAGGTAGGCTCCTAGGGTCTTCAGTGCCTGGCTCGGTGGGCTCGCTTGGTGCCACTATGGGCAACTGCGCGCTGTCGTGTATTCCATTTGATCTTTGGGACGGGATCCACCCCATGGGTCCACGCCGCCTTGACCAGCTCTGTGAGGGCTGAATTTTTCGTTTCTTCTAAAGTTCTGATCTTGACGTGTCGTGCTCGTTTGCCGCTACCTAGGAGTAGGTGGTGCTGGTCGTCGAGCTGTGCCCCGAACAAGAATCCGAGCGTGACATACTTCTCCATTGGCGAAATGTAGCAGACACGTCCGAGCGGAGAATCGTCAAGCGAATAGTTGATAGCGTCATAGTAGAGGAACTCGTGAGCTCCAGGCATAGTTTTTCTGGCCATCTTGCGCAACTCTAGGGTTATTTTCCGAATCCCCTCAGGATAGTTCGAAAGAAATTCTTTCACAACGTCGACCATAGAAAGTCAACTCCCGCCTTCTGAGAACAAGTCATGAAGGGAGACTTTCTCTATTCTAGGTTTGCCTCTGATCTGGAGCGCCTTTTTCCAGTCGGCCTTGTCCGCTGAAGCATTAAGACCGAAAAGACACATAGGAAGAAGCAAATTCCTAATCCCGTGAACACGTAGACCCACGCATCCCACAGCCCCCTCGCTCCGATGATTGGGAAATAGTAGACACCGTTGGTTCCGTAGAATTGGGCGATTCCATAAAGTTCGTCTGCCGTGACAGAGAGTGCCCCAAACCCGTAACAAGCGATTCCAAACAGTATCAGCCATTTCACATCAGCCATCATCATTTCTTAGCAACTATCAGGAAAATTTCATCCGGGCTCTAATCAAGATAACGGGCGCTTCCTTGGGCGAGCTGCATAGAATCAACAGGGCTTGATACGGACCGAATCTAGAGATTCAGATTCCCTTCCAGCAAGCTTTCTTGTTCTTGTCATACCAAGAGTTCACGTACTCGCCGCTAGTAATCCGGTTGCAGACGAATTTCGCATCGCAATAGTCGCAGAGCTCAAGGTTTCCTATGACCCATCCGGTCCCCGGATTCATGTCGGTCTTCAGCTCCACCATCTCTTCTGACAATCCCTGCGTCAGAGTATCCAGGGGACTGTTCGTGCACTGGTTGCAGCCTTTGTTACACGGATATGGTTCAACCGTATAGAATGGACCGTTCGACCCGTTCGCGGTATTGTGATAATCGCAGAAGACAGCGCATGATGCCTCAGCGGGCGAGAGGGATACTGTAACCCCTGGTGGCAGGAATATGTTGTACGCCCCTTTGGACCCCAAATTGGGAACAGTGCCTGATGCGATCCAGCTAGCGATGGTCTGTCTGATCTGTCCATCAGTTATTTTTGTCGCCGGAGCTGTCTTGATTGTGATGAGGGGGTTGAGCTTCCCGATTCCAACATTGTATTGCGATAGCCTCACGGAATATGTCTTGTCCGATTCTATGTCTACGGCGGCTCTCTCGATACTTTTTACCCAAGCCGCATTGGCCGGACTTGAAAAATAGGGCCCCCAGTATATGTTCTGCCAGGTGTAACCGTTCTTCCATAGTGGACCGCCACCATATTTCACACTGGCAGATCTGGCACGGAGCTGGTTGCGATGGTGGCAGGGGTTGGCGTAGTGCCAGATTCCCGATTCGTGGCTGGCCGTTGCCCTCACGCCGATGTGCTCGAAGCCGGAGATCGAATTATCACATACGTTGCAAGTTTCAATATTGCTGCACGATTCGCATCTATCCTTCAGACTCGTGTTTGAAAATCCGCTGAAGAGATCATGATCCTTTCCTTGGACTCTTGACATGTGACGTTCCACACCTTCTTCGCCAATCTCAGTCTAAATTGTGATGTTCCCCAATGTCCAGTTCAAGGGTATAGCGCAAACTGCTTGTACCAGCCTTTCCAGATGCCTAATGCGAGGCCTACTAGAAAGGCCGTGGAAGTAATTGGCAGTATGCTTGCGAATGTCGAGGCCTGGCTGGCTGCTTGTTGTCTTTGCGAAAAGACCCTGTAGATAGTTGCCGTCGAGGACTCGCTCAGCTGGAGGTTGATGTAGCCTGTTGCGACGAGGAGACCGACGAGAGAAAGGATAGCAAGTCCGAGCTTCACAGTCTTCTTGAGCACGAGCCCTACGAGGAAGCCTATCGCGAGCACGACGAGCGCGGGAACGATCGTTCCTGACCCAACATCAAGTACGGACGCCAGGGACCCTCGCATCTACAATTAGCCGATGGGCCTCTTAACCTATGCTAGCTGGAGCATACGTTCGATGGCCAGGCGCGCCCTTCGAGCCGTTTCATCTGGAACTCTGACCTCATGGACCATGTTTCTCAGCGAGTTAGCGACCTTCTCCAGGGTTATGGTTTTCATGTATTGGCAAACAGCATCCTCCTTGACCGGTAGGAAAATCTTTTCAGGGTTCTCCTTCCTCATACGATGGAGAATACCGGTTTCCGTCGCGACTAAGAACTTGTCCGCGCTCGACTCTCTCGCCCGACGAACCATGCCCTCTGTCGAAGCGACATGAACCATCGGCATATTGAAATCGCCCTTTTCAGCAAAATACAGAAACTGCGTCACACAACCACACTCGGGATGGATTAAGAATTCCGCATCAGAATTCTCCGAAAGCTTCCGATTCACGACATCCGGGGTTATTCCCGCATGAACATGGCATTCCCCGGGCCAAATCTCCATCTCTCGTCCCGTCCTCTCCTTCACAAACGCACCCAAGAAAAGATCCGGAAGAAACAGAATCTCTCGATCCCGAGGAATACTATTCACAACCTTCACCGCATTACCGGAAGTGCAGACATAATCGCTCTCAGCCTTAACCTCGGCAGTCGTGTTAATGTACGAAACAACAACGGCGTTCGGGTGATCCTTCTTCCAAGCCCGCAACTTCTCCCCATCGATCGTCGCCGCCAACGAACAACCCGCCCCAAGATCCGGCAACAACACCGTCTTCTTCGGCGAGATTATCGACGCTGTTTCGGCCATGAAATGAACCCCACAGAACACAATCACGTCAGCAGGCGTTCTAGCCGCGGCTTGCGAGAGGCCTAGCGAGTCGCCTACAAAGTCGGCGATGTCCTGGACCTCCGGGACCTGGTAGTTGTGGGCTAGAATGACCGCGTTTCTCTCCTCTTTCAGCCGCAGAATCTCCGCTGCCAGCTCTCCGTGTCCGTTGAACTGGAGCGTCTGGGCCACAGAAGATCAAACTAGAAAGGGGCAAATTCCTGTGTTAAACATTACTCTGAGGAGCCCGAAGGAGGAGGGGAGCTAGGTGGGCTGTTGCTTCTTTCGATCCTCATCGTCTCCCTTGCTCGCGCTTTCGAGTTCATGTTTTGCCTGACCCAAAGACTTGGCCAACTCAGGGATCTTTTGTGGACCCCACATCAGCAAGACAAGGACAACCGCCCCAATCATGACGACCTCCCAAGGATCAATCAATAGGCATCAAAACTGGGCATCTTATCTACCGCCATATGCTTTCTAGGTCAATAGTCTCAAAAGAAAACGTGTAGTCTAGCTAGTTCGTAGAACCCTATCGATCACAACCCCTGAGACGCAGTTTCTTCAAGGGTTCTTCTTCGGCCACCAAACTCTATGAGATCCGAAAGGGGAATATGGCCGTTGACCGAGAAGAAGCAACCTAACCTTGGAGATTCCGTATCTGAGATGTCCGGTTGAAGCCGGGATGTTTCTACATCATTGGAGATTGGAGCCTAGCGATCGTGGAGGAGACCTGGTCAACATACTCTTTCAATCTGGAAAGCATACTACTCGCTGTGATGACGCCGATGACTCTCTTGTCCTTTAGCACTAGAACTCTGCGGATCCCTTTCCGCGCCATCAGCTCCGCGACCTGATCAAGCCCCACGTTCGCGTCCACCGATACCAGATCGCCCGTCATAATATCACCAAGTTTCACGTGTGAAGGATCTCTTCCCTCAGCCACTATTTTGGAGAGATAGTCCCACTCGGTAACTATCCCCTCTGGACTGCCGCTGGGGGATGCGATTATGGCGAAGCCGTGTTTCTTTGCCTTCATTTGTCGAGCCGCATCCAGAGCATTCGTATCTCGTGGCACAGAAAGGAAATCCTTCTCGACAACATCTTTTGCGACCAGAACCATGGCTAGGATGTCGCAGCGCTCGAATAATTAATAGTAACCGACACGGTGTCGCTAAAAGATAGGCGTTTGACGAGGGTTGGATGACGAAACCCGCGGTTTCAAGGAGGGCGAACAGATTGCAAAAGTCTCCGTGTGGACCCTGTTGGCCCTTGGCATCCTTGAGATCGTCTTCAGTCTGATCAGCGGGAGCATCTCCCTTCTCGCGGATGGTATAGACTCCATTTCCGACGCGGTGGTGAGCTTCTTTGTCTGGGCTGGTCTCCGCATCTCGCGCCGTAAGCCCACTCGCAGGTTCCAGTTTGGCTACTACAAAGTCGAGAGCTTTACGGCCCTCATCACCGCGATCGTTCTTGTCGGAGTCTCAGGCTACATTTTCCTCCGATCCTACAGAGCCTTCCAGAGTCCTGTTCCGCTAAAGCTTCCTCTTCTGGCTCTAGTTGTCCTTCTAGCCGCAGGTTTGGGCTCTCTCTACCGCGCTCTCCAGATGCATAAGATCGCTAACAAATACAACATAACATCTCTGAAACTTGACGCGAGAAACTCAATA
>WNFT01018630.1_pt1 | contig 10941 bp, 8 predicted proteins | sample 5400191 | NCBI WGS metagenome assembly WNFT01 (sample SAMN13153359, study PRJNA577476) | soil metagenome | isolation source: 80 cm saprolite under Madrone tree | place: USA:California | collected 2016-06-14
CGGCGAGCTGGGCCGACTTGGCCACGCCCTGTAACGCCTTGAAGCGGTTCGGCGCGATCTTGAGGGCGGCTTCGTACTCGGCGGTAGCCAGAGCGGGCTGCCGGGCGTCGAGCAGCATGTCCCCCAGCAGCTCGCGGGCGAGCGCGATGGGTCCGGGCGAGATGTTGTGCTTCTCCGTCGACGCCTCGAGGTCCGCCGCTCCACGCATCAGCGCGAGCGCGTCGTCGTTGCGCCCCTCCGCGCGAGCCACCCACGCCGCCACAGCCCGGCGCTGGATCTCCACCTGCTCGGCCCAGTATGCGTCCTTCTTCTGGGCGAGGGCGTCGCGGAGGGCGCCCAGCTTGTCCACGTCCGCGCGGGCCTGGGTGACGTTGCCGGTACGAGCGGCGCCTATGCCGCGGGCGAAGTAGATCATCGCCTCGGTCTGCGGGAAATTGCTCGGCCGCGGCTCGATGACCGCCGCCTCGGCCCACCGTCCCCGCTCCATCGTCCATCGCGCCTCGATGGCGGCCATGGCGAAGGGCGCGGTCGCCCGTCCGGAGTTGTAGTTCTTCGCCGCCAGGTCGGCCATGATGCCGCGCGCCTCGTCCAGGACCCGCCTGGCGTCGGTATCTTGCGCTTGCTGCAGGTACGCGTAGACCAGGTAATCGAGGGCGTGCATGCGGTCGTCGGGGTTGCCGCGATCCTTCTCGGCCTCGGCCGCCACCAGATTGCCCTTGACGGTTTCCGGCCACATGCCGAGCAGCACGTAGATGTGGGAGGGCATGTGCAGCGCGTGGGGCACCGAGGGCGCGAACTGCGCATAGCGGCGGGCCGCCGGCAGTCCCTGCTGGGCGATCGGGGAATAGTCATACGCGTGGATGATGTAGTGAGCCGCGCCCGGGTGGTTTGGCTCTGCGGCGAAGATCTTTTCCGCGATTTCCCCCGAGCGCCGCTGGTTGGTAAACGTCTTGTCGTGCGGATCGGCGGTGGCCTGGAGCGCGAGTGCGTAGAAGGCGGCCGCCTCGCGGTCCTGCGGGTAGCGCTGGTAGACCTGCTCCATGGCCCGGGCGTAGGCGGCGGCCCGAGTGCGGTGGTCGAGCTTGTCGGCGTCCTTGAAGAAGAGGTCGGCCGCCGCGATGTAGTCACGCTCCCGATCCGTCGTGGCGCCGGCCGCCTTGGCCTTTTCCATGGCGTCGGCCCCGCGCCGGAGCCCCGCCGGCTGCGGCGGTGCCCAGATCTGCGTCCACTGGCTCAAGGCCACACCCCAGTACGCCATGGCACAGCCGGGGTCGGCCTGGGTGATCGCGGTGAAGGCCTTCGCTGATTCGAGATACCAGAACGAATGCAGGAGTGCGACGGCACGCTCGAAGGGCTTCTGCATGGCGGGCGCGCACGACGTCGCGAAGGTGACCTGGCCGATCTTTTCTCCGGGCGGCGGCGCGACCTGTGCAGACAGAGGCGCGTGCCCGAGCAGAAGGATCAGAACGGCGAGCCCCGCGGTGAGTCTCGACATGGCAAAGCCTCCCTCTGGAGCGAAGACGGCGACACGTTCGGATTGCCCCGGATGGTAGGTCAAGGCGCCCGCCGGCGCAACTGCGAGGCTCGCCCTCCCCCCTTCTCGCCGCATCGAGGGGCGCCGTCGCTCACGGTACATGCGTGTGTTACCGGCGCTCTCGCTCGTAGATGATGCGCCCGCGCCGGACGGTGTACCGCACGTCGGCGAGGGCTCGGATATCGGTGGCCGGATCCCGCTCGAGCACGACGAGATCGGCTGGACTTCCTACGGCCACGCGCCCCGTGCCGGGTTCGACGGCCAGGCGGAGGGCCGGAGCGGTGGTCAGCGCTGACAGGACATCGGGAAACGAAAGCCCGGCCCGCGTCAGCAGGAGATATTCGTCGGTAGGATCGTAGTCGGTCATGTAGCCGACATCCGTGCCGAAGAGTAGCTGCCCGCCTGCTTCCATGAACGCACGGAGCTGATCCTGGGCATTGGCCTGGACCCGCTCGAGGGAGGCGGCGGGAACACCGAGCCGCCCCAGTTCCCACGGCCAGAGCTTGAGGGTGGGGATCAGCGCCATGTTGGCCTCGCGCATCCGGCGAGGCAGCTCGCGGTCCCACTCTCCGGACGGGAACGTGTGGGCGAGGACGTCAACGCCGCCTTCGAGCGCCGCGAGCGCGCCCGCGCTGTTCGACGGGTGCGAGAAGACGAGCTTGCCTCGCCGATGTGCCGCCCCGACCGCGGCGCGGACGATGTCGACAGGCATGACGACGATGGACTGCCGAGATGCGAAGGAGCCGGTGAAGAGCTTGACCGCGTCTATGCCGCCAAGGTCGAGGAGCCGGTCCACCGCTCGCTCGGCCTGATCCGGGCTCGTGAGCTCGGGCAGGCGCGAGGGCAGCAGATAGTAAGGGCTGCCGTTGACGGGGACGAAGCCACCGCTGGCGAGCATGATCTGTGGGCCCGCGACCTCTCCCGCCTCGATCCTCCGCCGCAGGGCCAGCGTGTTGTCCGGCGGAGAGCCAGTGTCGACCACTCGGACGACGCCCCAGCGGGTCAGCATCGCGCCCAGCGCCGCGCTCAGCTCCGAGGCGGGAGCGGACTCGGCCCTCCGCCACTTGGCCTCTGTGAAATGCACGTGCGTGTTCCAGAAGCCGGCGGTCACGGTGAGCCCGGCGCCGTCGAGCACGGTCGCCCCTGGAGGAACACCAACGTGATCGCGAGGCCCCACCGAGGTGATGAGGCCATCGGTGGCAACCACGGCCCCGTTCGCGATGGGAGGCTCGGAGGGCGACGGATAGATCCGTGCTCCGAGAACGGCGAGCACGTTGCGCTCCCCGGTGGCGCGCGAACCGCTCGTGGCCTGTCTACCACAACCGAAGGCGGCCAGGCAGAACGTCATGATGCACTGGAGCGCGGCCCGTCTCGTATGCATCAATGGAGCCTCGTCGGTAACAGCGGCCGCTAGAGGACCTGCCAATAGCGACGACCCTGAAGACGCACGACCTTGCCGAAGCCGGGCGCCTTGAAGTGTCCGGCCGCCACGATGATCTCTTCGCGCTCCAGGCGCTCCATGAGGATCCGCCGGGTGTGGCGTGTCAGTTCGGGGTCCATGTCGGCCCGCGAGACCCAGTCCGTCTCTTGGAGCTGCACCGGGTTGTGGGCGGCATCTCCCAGGACGAGCGCGCGCTCGCCTTGGGAGGTGATGAGGATGCTCATGTGCCCCGGTGTATGCCCGGGGGTGGGCAGCGCGGTCAGCTCGGGCGTGATGGTGTGCTCCCCATCCATCAGCTCGACGAGGCCCAGGTCGGCCAGCGGCCAGACGCAGGTGGGGGCGTTGGGAAAACGCTGCGGCTGGACCTCGGCCTGATGGCACGCGTCCCAGTCCTTGGTGCTCATCCAGTAGCGCGCGTTGGGAAAGGTCGGCACGTAGCGCTCGCCCTGGGGCATCAGGTTCCAGCCGACGTGGTCGCGGTGCAGGTGAGTCAGGACGACCATGTCCACTTCGTCGGGGCGCACGCCATTGGCCTGGAAGTCTCGCATGAGCTGGCCCCAGGGAACATCGGGAGCGTCCGCCGGCTTGGGCCCGAGGCCCGTGTCGACGAGGATCGTCCGCCCTTCGGAGCGGATCAGGAAGGAGCCGAGGTTGAAGCGGACCTTGTGCTCCTCGGTCAGGTCGGACTCATGGCCCTGCCAGTTGTCCTCGGGAATGGTCGGGAAGAAATTACAGAGATCGAACTCGAGCATGCCGTCCGACAGCGACATGATCTCGACGCTCCCGACCCGGATGATGTTGTTCGCCACGGCGCTGGCTCCTCTCTGGATAGGCGTGATCGAAGGCGGAGAGGCGAGAGTGTAGCACAGCGGGGAGCGTGCCAAGGCGGGAGGTCAGCGGAGGGCGGTATCATGGGAGACCATGATCCGTATCGGAACGTCCGGCTACAACTATCCCGAGTGGCGCGGGAGCTTCTACCCGGAGAAGTTCCCGGCGGCGAAGATGCTCCCGTACTACGCCGAGCGCTTCTCCACCGTGGAGATCAACTACACGTTCTACCGCATGCCCAATGCCAAGACCATCGCCGGCTGGGTGGCGGAGACGCCCCCCGGCTTCTCCTTCACGCTCAAGGCGCCTCAGCGGATCACGCACTACGCGCGCCTGCGCGACATCGACGACCCGCTGCGCTATTTTCTGGATACCGCAGCCGGGCTCGGACCGAAGCTCGGCTCCGTGCTCGTCCAGCTCCCGCCCAATTTCAAGAAGGATCTGGGGCGGCTGGGCGGTCTCCTGGCCCTGCTGCCCGCGGGGCTACGCTGCGCCTTCGAGTTCCGCCACGAGAGCTGGTTCGCCGACGATGTCTACGAGCGGCTGCGTGCCAGCAATGCGGCGCTCTGCGTCGCCGACACGGAGGACGCCACCACCCCCCTCGAGGTCACCGCGGACTGGGGCTACTTTCGCCTGCGCGATCAGGGCTACACCGCGGCGGGCCTCGAAGAGTGGAGCAGGACCATCCGCCGGCTCAGCAGCGGCTGGCGCGAAGTCTTCGTGTACTTCAAGCACGAGGAGGCCGGGACGGGCCCCGCTTTCGCGCGCCAGCTCGAGGGATTCTTGAATTCTTGACGGTCGCCGGCTCCGCGCCCGACAGCGGGTCGGCCATCTTGTCAAAGCGCTTCGGAAGAGTGGTGATCGTGAAGCGCGCGGGGTCGAGGCGGGCCGTCACCTCGCTCCACGTGAGCGGGCATGAGGCCGGCGCGCCCGGCAGCGGCCGCAGGGAAAACGGCGCCACGATGGTCTGGCCGTGGCCGTTCTGGCCGAAGTCGATGTAGACCTTTCCGCCCCGGTTGCGGAGCGGCCGGGCGATGGTCGAGATGTGCGGCTCCGCCTCCACCCCCAGCACGGCGAGCAGGCGCGCGAACGTTCGCACTTCGTCGTAGGTATAGTGCGCCCCGAGCGGGATCAGGATGTGGAGCCCGGTTGCCCCTGAAGTCTTCGGATAGCTGGGCAGCTCGAGATCGTCCAGGATGCGGTGGAGCGCTTGCGCCACCTTCACGACGTCGGTGAAGGGCGCGCCCTTGGGATCCAGGTCCAGCACGAGCCAGTCCGGTCGCTCGAGCGAGGCCAGGCGTGATGCCCACAGATGCAGCGGGATCGACCCCGAGTTGGCCACGTACCGCAGCGACGCGGCGTCGTCCACGACGAAGTAGTCGATGTCCCGCCCCGCGTCCTTCGAATAGACACGCTCCGTGCGGACCCAGGCCGGAGCGAACTCCGGGGCGTCCTTCTGGAAGAAGGACTTGCCGGCGATCCCGTCGGGGTAGCGCGTGAGCACGAGGGGCCGGTCACGGAGATACGGCAGGATCAGCGACGCCACGCGATCGTAGTAGGCCACCAGATCGCCCTTGGTGTAGCCCTCGGTGGGCCAGAAGATCTTCTTGAGATTGGTCAGCTTGACGATCCGCTCCTCGTCGCCGCGCGCGGCAGGCGGCGGAGCCGCCGGGACTGCTGTCTGAGCGTCGTCCTGAGGCGGCGGGAGCGGCACCTCGCGCCGGCAGTCTTCGGGGCGCTTGTCGCTTCGCAGGCCCACGAAGATCGGGTGCCGAATTCCACCGTCCTGCGTCCAGTCGCTGAAACGCACCTCGCAGACCAGCTTGGGCTCCACCCAGTGGTGGCTTCTGCCTTTCGGAATCTCGCCGGTGTCGAAGGGTGGCGTGGCTCGCGCGAGGGGCTGGAGCTTTTCCCAGAGGCTTTTGAGTCCCTTCTGATCGAAGCCGGTGCCGACCTTCGAGACGTAGGTCAGGCGCCCGTCGTCATACAGGCCCACATGCAGCGCGCCGAAGTGGCCGCGTGAGCCCTGGGGATCGGTGTAGCCGCCGATGACGAACTCCTGGCGCCGCTGGCCCTTGATCTTGATCCAGTCCCCCGAGCGGCCGCCGGCGTAGGCGCGGCCCGCCCGCTTTGCCACGATCCCCTCGAGACGCTGCTCGACGGCCGCCTCCAGAAAGGCCTGCCCGTGCCCCTCCACGTGGTCGACATAGTGCACCGGTCCGAGCGGAGGCACGAGGAGCCGGAGACATTCCTTTCGCCGGGTCAAGGAGAGGCGGCGCAGGTCGTGCCCACCGAGCGCCAGGCAATCGAAGAAGACGCCTTCCACGGGAATTCGAGCGGCCGCGCCCTCGATCTCTCGCGGATTGGTCAAGGCCATGCGCGGTTGAAGCCGCTGGAAGCTCGGCCGGCCGTTCTCGTCGAGCGCGACGATCTCGCCGTCGAGCAAGAAGTGCTCCATGGGCAGCGCGAGGAGGGCCCGCACCAGATCGGGATAGCGTCCGGTGATCAGCTGCCCGCTGCGCCCGTAGAGCTCGACCTCGGCGCCGCGCCGCTCGGCCAGCACCCGGACGCCGTCGAACTTGATCTCGAAGAGCCATCCCTCGCCGGAGGGAGGGCGGTCGCCGAGCGTCGCCAGCATGAAGGGCTGGGTGCGGGCCAGGACCTCGCGCCGCGGAGCGCCGAGCGCCTCCAGGTGCCGGCGGATGGACTCCTGCCGGCCCGGCACGTCGGTTTTCCGGTAGGCCTCGAGCTGCGGTGCACGCTCCTCGATCACAAGCCCTCGCCCCTTTCCGCCTTGAACACCACAATCCGTGCGCGCCGTCGCCGGGAGTGTTGGAGCATAACCGGACCCGTGCTACCGTACCAACCCTTAGATATTTTCACCACCCAGGAGGGTGCCAACCATGCCTCCGCATGCACTCGGATCGGGTACGATCTCGTTCGGTCTCGTGTCCATTCCGGTCAAGCTGTACACGGCCGCCTCGGCGGGCGGAGTCAGCTTCAACCAGCTTCACGTCAAGTGCGGCAACCGCCTCCGCCAGCAGATGTTCTGCCCCGTGGACAACGAGGTGGTGGACCGGAGCCAGATCGTGAAGGGGTACGAGTTCCAGAAGGACCAGTACGTCCGCTTCACGGACGAGGAGATCAAATCCCTCGAGGGCGAAGCGTCCAGGGTCATCGAGATCGCCGAATTCGTGCCACTGTCCACCGTGGATCCGATCTACTTCGAGAAGACGTATTACCTGGGCCCCGACAAAGGTGGCGACAAGCCCTACCGACTCCTCGCCGACGCGATGGCCAAGACGGAGCGGGTGGCCCTCGCCAAGTTCGTCATGCGCGGGAAAGAGAGCCTGGTGCTGATCCGCCCCGCCCAGCACGGGCTGATGCTGCACACGATGTACTTCGCCGACGAGGTGCGAGAGTTTGGCGAAATCGACAAGGGGGAATCCGCCACGCTCAAGGACGGCGAGCTGGGCCTGGCCCTTCGGCTGATCGAGGATCTCTCGCACGAGGAGTTCAAGCCGGACGAGTATCGCGACGACTACCGGCAGCGGGTGCTCGACCTCGTGAACCTCAAGGTGGAGGGCAAGGAAGTCACCACCGTGACGCCCGAGGTGCACCGGGCGCAGGTCATCGATCTCATGGATGCGCTCAAGCAGAGCCTGGCCAAGCGGGCCGGAAAGGCCGAAGCCGCGCCGCCGCAGCGAGGCGCCACTACGCCGATCGCGAAGAAGCCTCCCGTGAAGGCGGCGAAAAGGGCGGAGGATCAAGAGAAGGTCGAGAAGAAAGCCCAAGCCGGAAAGAAGTGACGCACTTCAGCACCCGCGAGGTGGCGAAGATCGCCATCCTGTCGGACGCGCGAATCCGCTCGTGCGTGCGGGCGGGCGTTCTCGCCCCCCGCCGGGGCCGCGACGGCAAGCTCGAGTGGAGCTTTCAGGACCTCCTGCTTCTCAAGACCACCAAGGGCCTGCTGGATGCACGAGTTCCACTCGCGCGCATCCGGCGCATGGTGGCCTCCCTCAAGCGTCAGCTGCCCGACGACCAGGCGTTGTCGAGCCTGACGATCTACGCGGATGGACGCCGCGTGGTCGCCTGGGACGGCACGGCGCAGTGGCAGCCGGACTCCGGCCAATTTCTCTTCAACTTCGATGTGCAGGCGATCGCGTCGAAGGTGAGCCAGCCGGCCCCGCTTCCCGCTCCCGCGCCCTCTCGAGAGGGGCAGCCCAACCGGACAGCGGAGGAATGGTTCAACCTCGGCTGCGAGCTGGATACGGCCTCGCCGGAGGAAGCGCGCCACGCCTATCACCAGGCGCTCGAGCTCGAGCCGGCCATGGCCGACGCTCACGTCAACCTCGGCCGTCTCTATCATGTCGCGCGGCAGCCCGACCAGGCGGAGGCGCACTATCGTGCCGCGGCACAGCAGGCGCCAGATGATCCTGTCGCGCCCTTCAATCTCGGCGTGCTCCTCGAAGAGCTGGGACGCGCCGACGACGCCATCCGGGCCTACCAGGGCGCCCTCGCCGCGAACCCGGCCTTCGCCGATGCGCACCACAACCTGGGCCTGCTCTTCGACGCGCTCGGCAAGCGGGCGCAAGCGATGACGCATTTGCGGGCGGCGCGCAAGCTCTACGGCCGTCCCGCGCGGACGTGATCCGGGTGGGAGCGCTCAGATCTTCTTGTTGAGCGCGAGATCCCAACCCCCCTTCACCACGGCCGCCGGCCCGCCGCTGGGACCGACGGGCTGGTACTCCCACTGGATCTTCGCGTAGGAGAGCGTCACCTCGTCGAGGAAGCCCGTGCCGTCGGCGCCCGTCGTCAGCGTGTCGAACGAGAGCGGATACTGCGCGCCCGCACCTGCCCGCTGCACGATGTGTGTCACCAGCACGTCCTCGAGCCTGACCGTGTAGAAGTCGAGCGCGGTGGCCGTCCGGCGGAAGGTGAAGCGCGCGTCCCTGATATGCGAGCCCGAGGCGCAGGCGAGGAGGATCGGGATCGAGCCCTTGTCGATGGGCTTACGGAACCGCACGCCGGAAAATGCGGGCTTCCCGGCGGCCGCGCCACCTCCGCCCCCGAGGGGCGGCGCGGGATGATCGATGCCCGCCTCGTAGGAGAGGATGACCGTCTCGTTCTCATGACCCTTGATCGTGCTTTCGCCGTCGATCCCATCCAGCTTCAGAAAAATGTCAAAAGGGCCGTTCGACATGTCAACCTCCTGGCCGGCGCGGGACCGGCCTATTCGAGAACGACGAACTGGTGCGATTGCAAGGGCACCCGGGCGAATATCGAACCGTCGGGAGCGCGTTCGACGGAGACGCCGCCCGAGCTCCCGTACAGGTAGCGCAGGGTGTCGCCGGCCTTGTGGAAAGAGGCATCGACGATGATGCCGTCGTTCCGCGGCTGTCCCCCCACGTTGTAGGCGACGAGGACCTCGCGGCCGTACAGGATCCGGGAGAAAGCCAGCGTGTAGCTGAGCCCGAAGGGAAATCCGAAGTGAAGGCCGTCCCCGGAGATCTGGCGAAAATACATCCGCCCATATCGCAGGGGAGCGGTGGCCTGCATCACCTGCGCGATCTTCGCGATCTCCTTGTAGATCCGGCATCCGGTGTTGAGGAGGTTGGCGCGCGGCGTCGCCTTGTCGAACATCGCCTCCCGGATGGCGTTGTCACTCCCGTGGCCCTCGAAGCCCTGCTCCGTTCCGTAGTAGATGCACGGGGTGCCGAGGGCGCACAGCAGGTATCCGATGGCGGCGATCACCTGATCGTCCGGGGCGCCGTTGGCGAAGCGGCCTCCGGGCTGCCAGAAGGAATCGTGATTGTCGACGAAGGTGACGAGGTAGCGCCCGAGCTCACCCCGGTTGAGCGCCCGCTCGCGTTGCGCCTCGAGCCGGCGGGTGAGGGCCCCGGGGTCCGCAAAGCCCTTCAGGACGTCCCGCAGGGGAGCGTTGGACGCATTGCCCTCGGCGAGCCGGAAATCGAGCACGGAGTCCAGGCCGAAGAAGACGGTGTTGTTGCCGTCCTGGCGTGAGGTGTTCTGACCGATGTAGCGGTCGATGATCTCGTCGTCAGGCGTGGCCACCTCGCCGAAGAGGAAGAAGCCTCGCTTGCCGAGCGAGTAGGCGTACTCCCGCACGCCGGAAGAGAAGCGGGAGCAGGCCAGCTCCCCCATGTGCTTGACTGCATCCACGCGAAAGCCGTCGATGTCGGCCTCGCGGATCCAGTAGCAGTGCGCCTGGATCAGTATGTTGATCAGCTCCGAGCCGGCTGGATCATCGTCGTTGGCGAAGTCCTTCAGGCCGACCAGATCGCCGTGCTGGCTCTCCGGATAGCTGTCCCAGCCCGATCCCGTGATGTTGCCGCGACGGTGATAGTAGTCGGGGTTTCTGAGCTCCGTGGGGACGGGACGGTCGTCTCGCCGCCAGGCGCCGAAGGGGAATTGCAGATCGTTGGAATAGCCGGGTGAGCCCACACCCTGGTAGGTCCAGTTGTCTCCCGAATGGTTGATCACCACGTCCAGGATGACGCGCAGGGGATGGGGCTGTCCGTTCCTCTTGTAGGCGTGGGCAGCGGTCACGAGGTCGATCAGGTCCTGCTTGGTGCCGAAGCGCGGATCGACGCTGAGGTAGTTGTTGATGTTGTAGCCGTGGTACGCGCCGGGATTGTTCTCGAAGACCGGGGAGAGCCAGATGGCGGTGCAGCCGAGCCCGGCGATGTAGTCGAGGTTCCGCGTGATGCCGCGGATCTTTCCGCCATAGAAGTCGTCGGGCACCGCCACGCCTGCCGAGCGACCGGCGCGCGGGACACAGGCTCGCGGCTGATCGTCGTGGAAGCGATCCACCATCAGGAAGTAGATGAACTCCTCCCGCCATTCCCGCTCGCTCTGGAAGTAGGTCCGCCCCGGCGGTGGCGTGAGGTCGATCTGGGCGATCGAGGACGGGGTGCCGCCGGCGCGCGTTCCCTGGTTCGACGCGCCCGGAAGCCTGCGGTTCGGACTCGAGCGCCGCGGTGGCATGGCATCCTCCTCTGTCGAGGTGGCGAGGGCTTGGCGCGCCGGCGAGTCTCCGCGCCGACCGAGCCGGCGCCGCCGTGGCGTCATACTGCTCGGCCGCCCACGGTCCGTCAAGCTGCTGGTGTCGCGCGGC
>WNFT01005669.1_pt1 | contig 10940 bp, 9 predicted proteins | sample 5400191 | NCBI WGS metagenome assembly WNFT01 (sample SAMN13153359, study PRJNA577476) | soil metagenome | isolation source: 80 cm saprolite under Madrone tree | place: USA:California | collected 2016-06-14
ATCTGGTTCTTCAGCTTCCCCTGTCCGTCATACAAGTACACGTGCCCCCATCCGTCCCGCTCCGACCACCACAATAATTCTTTTCCGTTTTCCACCAGCCGGACCGGTTTCTGCGACATCCACACATTCGAGCTTTCCTCGATCAGTTTCTGCGCCTTGCCAGTCGCGCTGTCCGCCACTTCCATGTTCACGTGCCGGAAATCCCGGCTCCGGCTTGTGAAGTACAACTTGTCCGACGTGTCCGCCACCCACCGCGGGCTAACGCGCGATAGCGGCGTCGGATTCAGCCGGTTCTCTTCCTGCTCCTCGCGCAATTCTTCACGGTCGCGCTCCATCTGCGGAGCGTCGGAAATGGTCAGCACTTCATCCACGAAATTCTTCGGCTGTACCACCGCGCGCTGTTTGCTCGCTACGTCAAAGATGTCGATTTCGCTGACCGGCATATTCGCCTCGCCCGGCAGCGGATAGCTGCGCGCCTCCAGGATCGGCCGGGGATTTGCCAGCGAATGAATCACCCAGTAGTCGCCCACCTTGCGGTTGTCCTCTCGCTCCAGCGCGAATTTCTTCGAATCCTTCGACCAGTGAATCGTCACTGCCGGTGTCCGTGGCCCGGCCTTATTTGTATCGCCTTTGTCTATCTTCTTTAGTTGCTCTTCCTGCTCGGGCAGTAGCACCCGCGCATAACTGTATTTTTCCACGCCATCCGTCGTTACTTGTGTTTCCACCGCACTCGCGTCCCCCGCCTTCTTCAGCGCCTTCGAGTAATTTTCTCCATCCATCTGATAGAGGTTAAATCCGCGCGCGAATACTACCGTCTTCCCGTCCGGTGACAACGCCGCCCACATCGGTTTTTTCTTCGGCGCTTCAAAATTGTCTAGCCGTGTCACTTTCCCCGTTGCCATGTCGTATTCAAAATAAATCGTCCGGGTATCTTCCGGTTTTTCCGCCGGCTGTCCCGTCGCTTGCGTCGCCTGCCCTTGCTGCTCCCCCTGCTTTGTCTCTCCTTCCTTGCCTTGCTCTTCAATGTCTTCCTGGCTCTTTTCCTTCTTTGGTTCGTTCGGCACCACCGCGTTCTTTCGAATCTCCACCTCAAACCGCATCCGGGTATCTTTTTCCACCAGCTTCAGCCGCTTGATCGGCAGATGTTGCGCGTCGTAAGGGAAATTCGTCAGCGTCGAGAGCGCCGCCGCCACCTTGGCGTTGTCCCATAGCGGAGTCTTCGACTTTTTCACCGGGTCCACCATGTAGTACCGCGTCCCCTCCGTCGTCTGGTAGCTATACCAGAACCGGTCGGACTCACTGAACCAGTGCGGCGTCACCGCCAGGTCAAACACCAGTTTGCTGACTTGATCCGGCAGAAATCGCTCCTCGAGTGCGTAGTTGGGCGACACACGCACCGCGGCCTCTTCAGAAATGACCTCCGCCTTCGTAGCCGTTCCCTCACTCGCCGGCCCGGCCCACGCCCGCGCGACAAGAAAGCTCGCCGCCGCCACTGACGCGTACAATCCGAACCGCACCTTCTGGTTAACTCCGCGGGCGAATCTCTGCCTCAAGTCTGCAGCTTTCATCTTTACTTTCCTTTCCACTCCGTCTTCACACGCCCCATGGCCGCACAGTATAGAACGAAGAACATCCATTCTTTAATGTTCCTTAACAAACACTCGCTGGCCGGTTTTCCTCCAACGCTATAGCCTTAGCAGGCCCGACATGGCAGGCGTTCGCATCGAACTCAAGAGTGGTCAATAGCAAGAGGCTAATTGCAGAGACTTCCGTTGTTGCACGTGTTGTCGCTGGTATTGGTCAGACCAAGAAGCAGGTTCAAGATTCAGGCAAAATCAAAGCAGGCCCGCAAGCGCGATGTCGCCCGCATGGCCGTCGAGAACGTCAGAAAAGCCTTCTTCAGTTTGCCTTCTTCTCCTTATCGTCGCTGTGCGCTTCCAGGTACACCAACTGGAAAAGGCTCCCTTGCCCATTCGGTTGGATTGCCACGACGTGCTGTTTCTCCTTCGTCCCCGCTTTGAACACCAGCCCGCCCTTCTGCGGTTTATCGTCGTCGCATTCCAGCCGGTTTGCGGATCCGGCCTTGTCCTTGTCCGCCGCCTTCCGCGAAGGATCCGAGCAATCCAGAACCGTGCCGTATTTCGACAGCGCCTTCCTATAAAACTCCGCAATCTTCTCCGGCGCGTCTTTCGATTCCATCTTCATCACCGCCAGCTTGAACCCGAACGTGCTCCCCCATAGCCCCATCTGCACCGACGGAGAATCCTCCTTCTCGTCCTTGTGTAGCTTGGCCCCAGGGTATGCGGGGAGTCCCACCTCTTTAGGGGTCGCCTGCTTGCTGAATGTTATTCCCGCCCCATCCTTTTCCTGTGCGCGTGGCAAGGCGCGCGCGCTCACCGAGGCGCGCGCGCTCACCGAATGCGATGAAATCCCCACTACCGCGCCAAGCAAGCAGCAAATCGCTCCAACCAGCGCAAGCCCAGCCCGTCCACCCGCTGCACCGCGACTCCCCCACTTCTTCCGGCTGCCTTCGTATGATTTGTTCACAAGACCTCCCTTGTGCCCTCAGATACGCTGTTTAACCCCGTGATGTTCGCTCATCCGCTCCGGCAAGATTAGGGAATTTTTTCTGCAATTCCGTGGTATTACTCCCTGGGAGCAGTGTAAGCTCCTGCTGTTTGTCGCAACCTACCTTTCGTCGGAGGTTTTCAATGAAGCATATGCTCGCTTTCGGCCTTCTGGCTGCCGCCGCGCTTTCCGCGGCTCCGCTTATGCCCCAGGCCGAGAAATCGCAAGTCGCCAAAATGACCTTGAAGGTCGGCGACACCGCCCCTGAGTTCACTCTCCTCAGCGACGGATGGAAAACCGTGAAGCTCAGCGACTATCGCGGCAAGAAGAACGTCTTCCTCGCCGTCTACGTTCTGGCCTTCACGGGTGGTTGAACGAAGCAACTTCAGGCGGTCCAGGCTGGAATCGCCTCCGGTAAGATTGACACCTCGGATACGGAAGTCTTCGGCGTCAGCGTGGATAGTCCCGCCGCCAACGCCGCCTTCGCCAAGCAGATCGGCGTTACCTTCCCGCTCCTCAGCGACATGAACCGCAAGATGCTCAAGTCTTACGGCATCCTCAAAACCTACGACCCGGCAAAGAATAACGAAGGCTACGAGTGGGCTCTGCGCGCCAACATCATCGTCGATAAGCAGGGCATCATCCAATTTGTCGAAGAAGGCGATGACGCCGTCGATCCCAACACCGCCCTTACTATGTGCACCACCCTGCACAAGAAGGACGCCACTAAGTAATTCTCTGCCCTAATAGGGGCGACGGCATTCATCCCGACCCGGTCGGGACGTCGCCATCTTTTCATGTTTGAGAAGCGGCCTTCGCAAGGGCCGCTTCTTCATTTTGCTCTTGGCCGCCGGTCTTGGCGTGTTGGCCCAGCCATCGTTTGAATTCCTGGTCTCTCTTGAACAACAGCTTCAGCGCTTCGCTCACCACGTACGACGGGCTCGCGTCGATAAACTGCGCATACTTGTTCAATGAGACTCGCACGTCTTCCTCCAGCCGCACTTGAAGGCTTGTTGTTTTTTGTTTCGTTGGAGCTTTAAGTAGTGCCACGGTCTATCCTCCTTCACACAAGCGATTCTCAGGGGCTGGATTACAAACATCAGGCTGGATTGCACATCATAAGCCGGGGCTCAGTTCGCCACGGTCAATTCAATCGTCGAAGTCGCCAGAATCCGCGTTCCGCTCATCGGCGACTGGTCAATCACCGAACCGCGTGGCCACTGTGGTGCCGTCACATAATTCACTTTACGCCGCATCTGCGCCACGTCCAGCCGGTGCTGCGCGTCAACCTCATTCAGCCCGGTCAAGCGCGGCATCACGTACGCCGTCTCGCGCGGCCCCTGCGAAACCAGCACGTCCACTCGCGGCGTCGCCGCTCCCGCTCCAGGCTTCGGATTCTGAATCACCACCGCGTCCACCGGCTGGTCCGCGATCGTGATTGCGGAAACTTCGCCCACTTGCAATCCCGTCCGCAGTAGTTCGATTCGCGAAGCCCGCAGCGAATTGCCTTCCAGCAGCGGTATCTGCAATTGCCGCTGCCCCAGGCTCAGCACCACGTGCGCTTGCTGAGACACCTTCATCAGCAAGCCCGACGTTGGCGTCTGCCGCACCACCGCATTAATGGGCTGGTCGCTGTAAATCCGGTCAGCCACGCGCAGCAGCAGTCCGCGCGACTGCAGTATCTTGCTGGCTTCGGCAACATTGATCCCCACAAGATTCGGCATGGTCACTTCGCGCCCGTGAATCGCAATGCGCATCGCCGTAATCGCGCTCAAGAATGCCGCCGCCGCCAATATAAACACCAGCAGCGTCACCCGGCTCAGCCATTCCAGTCTTTCGCGCAGCGTCATGCTAATCAGTCTCGAATCTCTCCCCAAATTCGTCAACGATTTCTTTGCTTCAGTAGGACAGACATTCCTGTCTGTCCTCTTTTCTTAGCTAGAGCAGACTCATGTCTGTCCTCTTCCAGTCCGGCAATTGCCACGTGTTGACGCGCATGCTAGAGCAATCCGAGGTGGTCAGGATACTTGGCTTGCAACGAGCTCACCAGAATCTCAAATGCGGGTAGCTCGCGTAAGTTCTTCAGGTACGGGTCCTTCAGAAAAAAAGGCCAGCACGCGAATCCGCTGCTGACACTTCGCTCCAGCCATTCGAACGCTGCTTCACGCCGCCCCAACAAGGCCAGTATGCATGCGATTTGATAGTAGCTGTGGTGCGCGTGTCCAAACGACTTTGGGTTTGCGCAAGCCGTTGTTAGGCAATCGAGCGCCTTGCTCTCTTTTCCCGTCGACGCGTATAAGACGCCTTGCAAACTGACGATGAGCGGTTCCTCGGGCAACAGCTGGGCCGCCTCATCCAGCAGGGTTTTTGCTTCTTTCAAATCCCCGGTCATCAGAGCCACCTGCAGAGCAAAATAGACCGGATACTTGTTGTTTGGATTCTCAGCGCGCCAAGCCTGAATCTCATCCCGCGCCAAATCGTGTTCTTCGTTCCAGACGTACACTTGCACGATGCTGTGACTGACTGCTTTTTGCGGATGAAATGGCCGTGCCCGCTCATACATTTCACGAGCGTGGTCCAGCAGGCCAATGTGCGCCAGGATTGTACCCAGACGGTTGTAGGCGTGCGGTTGATTGTTCTGTAGCGCCAGCGCTCGCTTGAGTTCAGCAATCGCTTCCAGGTGTTGGAAGTTCTTCGACGGCCCCCATAACAGAAAAGCGCTGGCGACGTGCCCTTCGGGCAGATCCGGATCCAGTTCAAGCGCGCGGCGGCAATGAAACTCGGCTTTCTCCAGCCACTCGCTCGCCGGATCGACCTCATAGTGACGAGTCGCGCACACCAGCGAAAGGCCCGCATGCGCTAGGGAAAAAGCAGGATCTCGTGTGACCGCATTGCTCAGATGCTGAGCGGCTTCACCGAGCAGCGTTGGATCCCCCGACGATCCGAGCCGGTAGCCCCGTACGAATTCCGCATACGCCATGTGGTCTTTGCTATATCGTGGGCGGCGTTGGGTCATTCCTGTTCCCAGCGGCCGGTTCAGCGCCGCGGCAATCTGTTTCGAAATCTCGTCCTCAAGCTCAGACAGTCGATCGACCTCGAGATCGCGTTTCCTCGTGAAGCACGTACTCTGTATCTGCGTGTCATACATTTCCATCGACAGGCGCCACTGGCTTTTTGACAATTGAATGCCGCCGTGGACAACAAAACGCACGCCAAGACGGGAAGCGGCTTCCGCGGGTGTCGCCTCAGCCGGCACTTTCAGCACTGCTGAAGTTGGCAGAACATCCACGCCCGGCAAATTTCCCAGGCGTGTCACTAGTGCATCGGCAAACCCCAGGCATATGCCATGGTCATCCGTGGCCTTCCCGAGAAGCACTAGCGGCAACACCGCCAGCGACGAGCGCTCGTTCGCTTTCTCCGGGGCAGCCGCGCGTGCACCCGATTGAGAATCGCTTTGCGGATAGCGCGCATCGATCACACGCACCGGTCCGACGAATCGGTAGCCTTTGCCCACCACCGTTTCCAGAAAACGCGGTCTCGCGGAGTCGTCACCCAGCGCCGTCCGGATTTTTCGCACGATGTTGTTGATATTGGGCTCGGTGTCGATGAACAAATTCGAGCGCCACAATTTCGCGACGATCTCCTCGCGCGACACCAGTTGTTCTCGCCGGCCCACCAGAAAAATCAGCAGCTCCATAGGCTTCTTTTCGAGCCTGACTCGCCGCCCCAGTCGGCGCAGTTCGTAGCGCCCCAGGTCCAGCTCGATTTCACGTGCTGCCGGTCTCGTCTGTCTCATAACCTCGCGGCACATTATCCTCTAAGAATCAATAATTTGCGACGATATGCAAAAGATATATAAACTGTATCCCCTCTTCATTGGCTTCCTCTTTCACTCCCCTCATCATCCCACACGTTCTTACTGAGCATGGAGGCTCAATCATGAAACGATTCTTTTTGCTTACACTCGCTCTGGCCGGTTCGCTCGCTTGGGCGGCGCGGCCAGTCGGCACAGCCGCAGACCATACTTCTCACGAAACAAACGCTTTCACCCCGGATACTATTCCTTGGGGGCCGGCGCCGCCGGTCGTGCGCCAGGGCGCACAGTTCGCGGTGCTCGAAGGCGACCCCACCGCTTCCACCGGCGACTTCACGATTCGCCTGAAGATGCCCGATGGCTTCCGCATTGACCCCCACTTCCACCCCCGCCGGGAAAACGTCACCATTATTTCCGGAACGTTCAAAGTCGGCATGGGCGATGAGTTTGACGCCAACAAGATGAAAGCGTTCATTGCCGGGAGCTTTGCCTTTCTCGACCCCGACATGCACCACTACGCCATGGCTTGCGGTGAGACTATCGTGCAGGTCCACGGCCAGTCTCCCCTGCAGTTCAACTACGTCAATCCTGGCGACGACCCAAGCAGGAATAAATAGCCCGGCCCTCGCTCGCACAATCGGCACCTTCGCGGATCATCTTCGGAAAGCCGTGAATGAAAGTCGGTGCGCCCGTAAAACGGCCCGGGAAGAACCGTTTCCTGGGCCTAACCCGCTGAGTAGCTTCGTCAGAAACTAGCGCTGGAGCATCGCTGCATGTGAATTCAAAAAGGAAATATTGCAATCACAAAGGAGAACAAAGATGGCTGTTGACATGGACAAACTGAACGCATTCGTAGGGCAATTCGTTAGAGATCTGGGAGCCGCGGTCCACTCCGGCATGGTGGTTATTGGCGAAAAGCTAGGTTTGTACGAGGCTCTCGCCGGCGGCCCCCTGAACTCCGCCGAACTCGCCGCCAAGACCAAGACCGATGAACGTTATGTGCGCGAATGGCTGAGCTCCCAGGCTGCCGGCGGCTACGTCACGTATAACGAAAAGTCGCGCAAGTTCAGTCTGAGCGAGGAGCAGGCTTTTATGCTAGCGAAAGAAGATAGTCCCGCCTACATTCCCGGGGCCTTCCAATTGGCTCTCGGCTCTCTAGCCGCTGTTCCCAGAATTGCCGAATCCTTCCGCTCCGGCGCAGGCATGGGCTGGCATGAGCACGACGATGCCGTGTTTCATGGCTGCGAGAAATTCTTCCGGCCGAGCTATGCGGCCAACCTTATAAGCTCGTGGATTCCATCTCTCCAAGGTGTACAGGCCAAACTCGAAGCTGGAGCCAAAGTCGCCGATGTGGGCTGCGGCAAAGGCGCATCCACCGTGCTGATGGCCAAAGCCTTCCCAAAATCACAATTCTTCGGATTTGACTATCACGATAAATCCATCGAGGGCGCTCGCGCCACTTCCGCCAAGGAAGGTCTCGAGGTTCGCCTCAACTTCGGTGTTGCCAAGGCCAAGGGGTTTCCGGGCAAGGACTACGACTTGGTTACGGTCTTCGATTGTCTCCACGACATGGGTGATCCGGTAGGCGCTGCAACCCATGTGCGCAAGTCGCTGAGCAAGGACGGCACTTGGATGATCGTTGAACCCTTCGCCAACGATGAGCTAGAGGACAATCTGAATCCGGTTGGCCGCCTGTACTACTCCTTTTCAACCTTATTGTGTACGCCCTGCTCGCGCTCTCAGGAAGTCGCGCTGTGCTTGGGCGCGCAGTCCGGCGAAAAACGCATTCGCGAAGTCGTCACCACGGCCGGCTTCACCCGTTTTCGGCGCGCTGCGGAAACACCATTTAACGTCGTCTACGAAGCCCGTCCATGAGCCGTTCACTCAAAGCAATTCGACCGGGCGCTTGCACCCGTGCCGGCGCCCTCATGGCTTTTCTAGAGTCTCGAATCTCTGCCTCAATTCGTCGACGATTTCTTCGGATTTATTCTTCAGTGGAGCAGACTTCAGTCTGGCAATGGCAACGTATGGACACGCATGGATGATTTGGCCGGCGATCCCAATCGGGAAAATGCAGTCGCGTCTTTTGTCCTCCAAGGGTTGCGCCACCCAATTCAAGGAAACGCTTGTTCTGAAATCCTCCCGATCCCGCGCTATACTCGGAGCACTCGACATTCTTGTCGACATCGGCGTTCCTGCCGAGAAGGAGGTGATCCTGTGAGGTACGGTTTACGTTGACGCAGTAGAGGAGGCGCTTGTGAGGTTACCGAGCGCCTCCTCCTTTTCTTCCCTCTGTCCGAGTTCCATTTCCTATGATTTGACGAATCTTGGGGTCGCAGCTTTTAGCTTGTCCTGAGCCTCGAAGGGCTCCGGCATAACACCGCAACACCCACAACAGTCATTTGCGTTACTTGCGTCCCGGATGCTTTTGCGGGACCGAGCGGAGCAGGCCGACGCTTTTTCTTCCCATCTCGCTCCGCGACCGCGGCGTCCTCCCCCCCGAAAAGTATCCCTTCGCCCAGGACCAAAACCTCGGCATCAAGGATCCCGACGGCAACATCCTTTCCATCAGCCAACATCTCTGCTGACAATCAAGTAGGCGGGTGGCGCCGCTAACTCCGACTGGCGCGACTTCACCTGTCCCGCCGCAGCCCCAAGCCCAACCACCTGCCTCACCGTCCGCTTGCCCTGAGCAAGGTCGAAGGGTCAACCCACGCGAGCCAAACAGGGACGTCCCCTGGCTCAACTGGAGCCCCATCTCCAACATCCCCCAGACAGCAGGCTCCTTTAGAATCAACACTTACACACCCACCCCGCAACTGTTGATTCTAAACCGCTTACGACAACACTAGGTCCTTCATCAGCAACACTTACAAGAAACAGAGGGGAGGGGCATTGTGGCACAGCCAATCCTGGCTGCGCCCTGAGGATACAGCAGTGGCGCAGCTCGTGAGAGCTCTCTTTTACTAACGACCAAGACCAAGAACGGAAAACCAAAACGAAAGACTGAAAACTAAAAACTAAAAACTAAAAACGAGTCACTTCTTCAACGGTGGCGCTGGATACTCCGGCAACTTGTCCTTGCTGGTGTCCGCCCGCTTCACTTCCAATTCGTCGAACAGCAGCGACGGGCTGATAATCGTCGTTGGCGCGCCGCCCGCTCGATTGCTCACCAGCTGGTCGTTGCCCACGGCGATCAAATCGCTCCGCAGCGCCCGGATGTCCAGTTCGCTGAACACTGCGCCTCTGACTAATTCTTCGTGCCCATCTTTCGCGTACACGCGATAGAGCAGCCGCGGCGAATTGCCCGGTCCCAATGTATCCACGCGATAGCCGTAGGCTTTGCCTTGATCCGTCACCATCTGAACGACTTTTTTCTTCAACTCCTCGGGCGACTGCGCCTCCGAGCTTTTCACCAGCAGCACACCCAGGTTCGGTCCAGGAGGCGAGCCCGGCGCACCGCGTCCGTGGCCGTTCGAGGCAGGGAAGTCGCGAATCGGCACTCGGCCAATTAGATAATTCGCCAGCGTCCCGTTCTCAATTACGTTGACCGCTTGCGCTTTCACGCCCTCGCTGTCAACCGCGTAGCTTCCCACCAGGCTCTTTCCCTGAAAATCCTTCATCGTCGGATCGTCCACTACCGACAGAAAATTCGGTAGCACGCGCGTCTTGTAACTTGTCGCAAACGCCCCCGTCGTCCGGTTTGGTTTCCCAAGCTGTGGCTTTTGCCCCAGCATATTCTGCCCGATCAACGACGCTACGATGTCGTCCGCGGCATCCGCGGCGAACAAGACCGGCCCCCGGTATTCCTCCTCCACGATCGGCGCTTTCCGCAACGCCACCACCGTTTCCAGCATCTTCTTCGCTTCGCCAATCAACGCCTCGCGGGTCGGCAATTCTTCCTGCTTCGCCACCATAAACGCCGGGCTCCGGCTCAGCCGCATTCCATCCGCCGCTTGCGTCGAGCTGCTCAGTTGCACGCTGTAGGTTGTCTTTCCGCTGCGCGTGACCGTGCCTTCGGAATTCACCAGGTACTCGTTGATCGCCGAAAACCGCGCCGACGCCGTCACCGACTGCACGTCTGGATACTCCCTGTACAAATCCGTCACATCCTCTAGCGTTTTCTTCCACGCCGCTTCGTCGATTTTCAGCGACACTGTAGGTTCCACCGCGATCATTTGCGGCGCCTTCGCGAAGTCATCCACGGGGTTGGGGTCCGCGCTGAACTGCTTCATCGCCGCCTGCTTTTCGGCTAGCGCCTCGCCCGCCGCTTTGTAGGCTTCGTCTGTCGCCAGCCAGATCTGGTGCCGCAACGCGATCGGATCGTTATCCAGCGGCAGAATGTTGGATTCGCCCTGGCCTCTGCCGAAATAGCTGTCTTGCTTGTAATCGCCGATGCGCACCACCACGCGCAACACGCGGGCATGAATGTGCTGGTTTTCTCGCAGCGCTCCGAAGGTGGCCTCCGCCCCAAAGTCCTCGATTTCATTCACGCGGTACTCGACGTAATAGGGCGCCCCCACTTGATCCATTTTGAGTTGCGATTTTGACCGGTCCA
>WNFT01005670.1_pt1 | contig 10940 bp, 12 predicted proteins | sample 5400191 | NCBI WGS metagenome assembly WNFT01 (sample SAMN13153359, study PRJNA577476) | soil metagenome | isolation source: 80 cm saprolite under Madrone tree | place: USA:California | collected 2016-06-14
CGATCGCCAGCCGGAATTTTCACAGCTCGACGTCGAGATGAGCTTTGCGACAACCGAACAGATTTACGGTCTGATCGAAGGGCTGTTCGCGCGTGTCTTTCGATTGATCGAGGCCGAATTGCAGACACCATTTCCGCGTTTCACCTTTGCCGAAGTGATGCGGCGCTTCGGCTCGGACAAACCCGACCTGCGCATTGAAAGAATGGAGTTGCGGGATCTGTCGTCTGCGCTCGCCGAAAACACGTTCGCGCCTTACGCGTCCGTGCTAGCTTCGAGGGGCGAAGTGAAGGGGCTCGTCATTTCTGGCGGGGCCGCGATGTCGCGCAAGTCTCTCGATGAATTACAGGAGTTCGCGAAGCGTTACGGCGCGGGCGCGTTGGCTTGGATCAAACTTGGCGATGAACTTTCATCGTCGTTGCTGAAGGTGCTTGGCAACGACAAGGTTATCGATCTTGCCGGCGTTGCCGGCGCTCAGAAAGGTGATGCAGTCCTGATCGTCGCCGGAAAACCGGACGTCGTGGCCGCGAGTCTCGGCGCTCTGCGCAACGAGATCGCCCGGCGCGAAAAACTAACTCCGGAAAATGTATTCGCGCCATTGTGGGTGACTGAATTTCCCATGTTCGAATTTCATGAAGACGACCGCCGATACTACTCGATGCATCATCCGTTCACCTCGCCTCTTGATGAGGACGTGGCGTTATTAGAACGTGCCGTGAATGGCCAGACCGAACTCTTCGGCCAACTACGGGCCAAAGCTTATGACGCGGTTATCAATGGCGTCGAGGTTGCTGGCGGCTCGATCAGAATTCATCGCCGCGACGTGCAGTCGCTGGTTTTCAAAGCCCTCGGCATGACGGAAGAGACCGCGCGGGCGCGTTTCGGTTTCTTCTTAGACGCCCTGGCCTATGGCACTCCGCCACATGGTGGCATCGCTTCCGGAATCGAGCGCACACTGATGGTGCTCGTTCCCACGGAAAACATTCGAGACGTGATGGCGTTTCCGAAAACTGCGTCTGCTCAGGATTTGATGATTGATGCGCCCGGCGAAGTCGATCGGAAGCAGTTGGAAGAATTGCATCTGAAGATCGCGGAAGACTAAGGCTATCGCTTGGGTACCGAGTCCGGCGCCTCTTGGCCTAGCTTTTCTATGAGCCAGTTTTGAATGAGGGTCTTATACGGAATCCCGCGGGTTTTAGCTACCTGCTTGATCGCGTCGAGATCTCTTGGATTCAAATCCAAGCCAACCGATTGCTTCTTGCGGGACGTGCGCTGAACTTTAATCTCCTCAGTAACCTCTTCCCAGCTGTTCATATACTCACTGGTATCGTGCGTGTCAATCCAGTCAATGAATTCCTTCTCTGAGGAGAATTTTGGAAGCTGACGTTTCATTTGTTTCTACGCTTAAAGCGTTTCTTTTCGCCTTCGGCTAAGTCTCGAGCAGTGCCTACCCGAATCATCCCGGCCTTCCTGACGAACACAACCATTAGGTAGCGACCTTCATCGCTCTGGCCATAAGCGACGCACTTACCACCTTGAGATCGCAGGACTAGCGGTTTATTGTCAAATACTGCTTCGGCTTCATCAGTCTCGACGTGATGTTGCGCGATATGGTCGACGTTTTCATCATCCCATTCAAAGATTGCAGAAGCCATCGATTCGTCTGCTGACACATTAAGTATAAGGACTAAGCTTCCAGTGCTCAAGCTCAAGAACATTCAGGTCAATGAAATCCTTGCGCATGCGCGCGAGCAGGCCCCTCAGGAATGCTGCGGAGTGATCGGCGGCGATACCACGGACAAGGCGACCAGCGTTTATCGAATGCGAAACGTTGCCACAGCTCCGCTGGTGACGTACGAAGCGGCTCCCGAAGATCTCTTCGCTGCCCAGCGCACGATGCGCGAGCGTGGAGAAGAACTCATCGCGATTTATCACTCGCATCCGCGCTCAAAAGATCCCGAACCTTCCGAGACAGATGTGCGGCTTGCCTACTATCCATCGGCGGTTTACCTTATTGTTGGACTTGGAAGTGAAGAGCCTTGCTTGCGGGCCTTTCGCATTTCGGAACGCGCCGGAAGTTGGGAAGCCGCCGAATTCGAAATCGTCGCTGATTCGGATCAGTGAACCAAACCGTCAAGGCTCTCGTAAACTCTTCTTATGGAGCCGAAGCGTAGCAAGTACGACACGAATCCGCTCGACGAGCAGGTCGCGGACCGCGCCGAGAAATCGTGGAGGCACACGAGTTCGGAAACTAGCGCCTCGCCGACGGAAAATATGGGTGGCGGTCCGACTCGGAACATTGGCCGCTCCGACGACGTGGTACAGGGTTACTCTGAAAGCGAAGCACCGACGCGTCGCATCGACGAGAGCCTCGGAACTTCATATCCATCGATATTCGTACCGCCGACTTCGCGGCAATCGGCGACTTATCAGCCACCGCGCGTTCCAGTATCGAATATTTATCAGCCGCCACCAGCGCCGGCTCCGAGCGTTTACCAGCCCCCACCCGCGCCGGTGAGCTACAGAGCTGGATCGAACACCGTAAGCGGCCTGGGAATTCCTGAGAAGTGGGCAGCCATTCTTCCCTATCTCCCTTTTTATTTGGCAATCGTCGTGGCTATTGTCGAACTGTTACTCGTACCACGCACCGAAACCCGCGTACGTTTTCATGCGGCGCAGGCGTTGGCGCTGCAAATTGGAATTACCGCGGTGAGCACCTTGCTCACATTAGGCGGAGTTTTGTCAGGCAGATGGACCGGCACGGGCTTGTTCTCGGCGGCTACGGGTGTGTTTCTGATCATTTCTATGATCCGCGTTTGGAAGGGAAAACCTCATCACATTCCTTTGCTGGACGAACCCAGAAAGTGGCTCGATGAAAAGATCAAGCCCCGCAAATGAGTAAACAGGAAAACGGTGCAGGTCCGATTATCACGACGTTTAGGCAGGAATCTGAGAGCGCGGCAAACGCGACTGCGTTGCTGAAACATCAAACAGCCTCTCCCGAACCCTGGCAGCAATCTCAAGATCAGAGGGCAAGTTAATGAAACATCGGATTCATCGCGCAAATTTGGCGACATTGCTTTTGACCGCGTCGATTCTCGCGCCTGCGCCACTAATCGTCGCTCAATCGCAGAGTACGGTAGCGCCAACTAAGATCGTTTTTCACAAAAACAAATATTCTCCGGAAGATGACGTGAAGATTGGACGTCAGACGGCGGCCCAGGCAGAAAGGCAGTTGCCGCTGCTGCGTGATCGAGAGGTAAACGATTATCTCGAGACTCTGGGACAAAGATTAGTGGCCGCGATCCCTGAAGAGTTTCAGCATCCTGAGTTCCGATATTATTTCCGGGCGGTGGAAGATCGTCAGATAAATGCTTTCGCCCTTCCCGGCGGGCCGATGTACGTTAATACCGGGACGATTCTGGCAGCCCGCAGCGAAGGCGAACTGGCAGGAGTAATGGCCCACGAACTGAGCCACGTCGCATTGCGTCACGGCACGGCTCAAGCGACAAAGGCCCAGAAATACAGCATTCTGGCGCTGATGGCGGGCGTGACGGGAGCGGTCGTGGGCGGTCCCGGCCTGGGCCAGCTTGCCGAGAGCCCTTTCGGACTCTACCTTTTGAAGTACAGTCGCGAGTATGAAACAGAAGCTGATCTGCTCGGAGCGCGAATCATGTCAAGGGCCGGCTATGACCCGCGCGACCTCGCCAACATGTTCCGCATAATTGAAGCGCAGGGTGGTGGCGGCGGAGGTTTCCTCAGCGATCATCCGAGTCCAAAGGATCGCTATGCGCGCATCAACCAAGAAGCGCAGAGCTTGAAGGTCACGAATCCGATTACCGACAACACGGAGTTTCATCGGATCCAGGAGGGTCTGCGCGGCTATCGTTATTCGACATCGAACCAGCGCGGCGGCAATCGTTATCCTTCGCCGGGGGGCAATTACCCGTCGACGGCGCCAGGCGGCCGGGTTGAATCTCCATCATCGCAATATCGTAGTTACTCGGAATTCGGCGTAGTTCGTCTGAGCGTTCCCACTAACTGGCAAGAGCAGCGCGATCAGAGCTCTGTTTGGTTTGGGCCCGCGGCCGGCTCCGGTTCGATGAACGGTAACTCTGTTTACACGCACGGCGTAAGTGTTGGCACGTATCAGGCGCGCAACCGAAGCTTGCAGCAAGCGACTGACGAATTCATCAGGAGTCTCGAACAACGCAGCACCGACATCCGCAGTCGCGGCGGCTATCAACGAACCAATCTGGCCGGACGAAACGCGGAGTCGATCAGCTTGACGAACCGCAATGAGACCACCGGCCGTACGGAAATAATCGATGTCGTAACTACGCAATTGCGCAACGGCGACTTGCTCTACTTCATCTCGGTTGCGCCGGAGAATGATTACACCACTTACCAGCGTGTCTTCCAAAACATTCTGCGCTCAATTGAGTTCAACGACTGAGGTTGCCTTGACAGCGATGTTTCCGCTCCCTATAGTTTCTAACTTCGCGCCTGACGAGGTTTTAAGCGCCAGGGAAAGACTAACGGAGTTACAGAAATGCCAAATCATAAATCAGCAGAAAAACGGGTGCGGCAGAGCGAGCGCCGCCGTTTAGTAAATCGCAGCAATCGGGCTCGCTTGCGTACTTCAATCAAGCAGCTTCGCGCGGCCCTCAGCGGTGGCGACGCGAAAGAGGCGGGCTCGTTATTGCCTAAGACCGTTTCCGAGATCGACAAAGCCGTGCAGAAAGGCGTGCTGCATCGTAATGCTGCCGGAAGAAATAAGGCGCGGCTGACGGCTCGAGTTAATCAGGCAGCCGCGAAGTAAGAGTCAGAACCGCCAGCGGTAGCGGGCGGTTTAAGATTTGTAAGTGGGCTTCTTAGAACTGAGGCGGATCGTTCTTCGATCCGCCTCAATTCTTTTTTGACTGATTCGAAGCCGCCTGCTATTTAACTCATTAATTCACACACCAGCATCTCGACCTGCATGCGCGGCGTAGCTTTGGAAGTCTTTATTGCCAGGTCAGTCTCCGCAACGCGTCGAATCGTTCGCGCCAACCTTTCCGAGTCGACTCGGTTAAGCATCGCGAGGTAATCGCGCTGTTTGAATGGTGGCATGCGAACCTCGCTGAAAATTGTGGCGGGCGATGCGCCTTGCGATAGAAGCGCTTTCGCTAAGGCCATCCGCCGGTAGGTGCCGGCAATCAGGCCAATCAACAAAAGCGGCTCGACACCATCGTCAAGCAAGTCCTGCAAAGTTTTCAGCGCGCCTCTTCGATTGCGGGAGAGTATGTGATCGCTCAGCTCCCAGTTCATGTGCTCGCGCGAACGTCCCACCAGGCTATCAACCAACTCTGTCGTGATCCGTCCCGACGGCAAGGCGGCCACAGACAGTTTATTCAATTCGTTGGCCACGGTATGCAGATCGCTGGACACAGTCTCCAGGATACGCTGTAACGCCTGCGGCTCAATCTCGGCCGTTAGATCTCTTAGATAGGATCGAATCCACGCCTGGAGTTCGTTCAGTTTTAATGGCTGAAACTCAAATGCCGCCCCGGCCATCAGCAGTTTTGCGAGCTTCTTGCGCTTGTCGATGTCTTCAGTGATGAATATAACAACCGAAGTCTCTACGGGACGATTTACATAATTGAGGAGCACCTCTTCATCGGCTTCTTTGAGTTTGCCGAGATTCTTGATGCGCACCACGCGACGCTGCGACATCATCGGCAATTGTTCCGCCGCCGCGATCGCATCTCGCGCATCGTTGCTCGTAAGATTGAACGTCGAATCGTTGAATTCTCGCAGCGACGTGCCGCGCAGAGCCTCCTCCGCAATCAAGCGGGCGGCTTCATCGCGCAAATAAGTTTCCGGCCCGAAAAGAAAATAGACAGGCTCGATTAGACCTTTCTTCAGGGACTGCGTGAAATCTTTTGCAGTGCGAATTGGCATCTATTCTTTCACTCCGAACCCGTTAATCAGCGTCGAGACGATCGACTCGGCAAAGCTCCGCGCGATGCGCATCACCGCCGGATCTTCTTCATTAAAAAAGTTGCGCGGATCGTTGGCGAATTCAAACTCGCCGCGAAAAACAAAATTCTGATTGTCGTAAAGCACGCGGTTGTCATGCTGATCGCGCACGGTCACGGCCGCTGTTATGGTCACTTCAAAAATCCGAGCGCGCCCTTTGTCATCAAGCAAAACGCCACCGAAACCGAAATTCTTGACCACCCCATCGATCACCGCGTCGGCCCCTTCGCGTTCGCTCTGTACGCGCAGGCCGTGGCCGCGGTGAATTAGTTCGTTCATCACCGCTTCCGTAAAGCGATGTTCGATCTTAAAGCGCAGCGCCGTGTTCTGAAACGCCGGCACGGCGACTGTCTTGATGTGCTCGGGCAGTTGGCTCTTCGTCACCGGCTTGTAGCATTCCGTAAAGCCGCAAATGCAGAGCAGCGATATGACCAAAAAGGCAGCACGTAAAGACGTCTTCATCGGAAACCTCGTAACAGAGAATGTTGATAATACTTCAGCGGTCATGCTATACGAAAGCGGTCCCAGCATCTGGAGAGAACCATACTAATGACGTTGCCTATACCAATTGCGCCGACTTTGACACGCATCGGACAGATTTTCGTTAACGTCAAAGATCTTGATCGCGCGATCTCTTTTTATCGCGACACGCTGGGAATGCAGTTTCTTTTTCAGGCGCCGCCGAACATGGCGTTTTTCGACTGTGGCGGGATTCGCATCATGTTAGGAACCGCGGAGCGGCCCGACCTCGATCATCCGGCATCGATCATCTACTACCAGGTCGACGATATCGAGAAGATTTATGAAACACTCAAGGCGCGCGGCGTGGAGTTCATAGTTAAACCGCATCTGGTCGCGCCCATGCCTACCTATGACTTATGGCTGGCTGACTTCAAAGACTCTGAAGGCAATCTGCTGGCCTTGATGAGCGAAGTGCCGCGAAAAGTCGCTTGAGTTTTATATAGACTATGGTCGCTGCCAAGTTGAATTTGCCGAAGATTGTCTCTCAACTCGCGAAGCACTACGGCGAACCCAAGCCGCCGATTACCGCCGATCCTTTTGAGCTGATTCTGCTGGAAAATATCGCATATTTGGTCAGCGATGAGCGCCGCGAAGAAGCATTCGCGCGGCTACGCAAACACGCGGGCACGAAGCCCCACGAGATCCTTTCCGCTTCGCACGATGAAATCTTAAAAGCCACGAAGCTGGGCGGCATGCATCCGGAGCAGCGTGTCTCTCGCTTGCGCGAAATCGCTTTGATTGCCATGAACGACTTTGAGGGTGATTTGAAATCGGTTTTGAGACTGCCACTGCCAAAAGCAAAACAAGCCTTGCGAAAATTTCCCAGTATCGGCGAGCCGAGCGCGGAAAAGATTTTGCTCTTCACCCGTAGTTACTCGATCCTGGGCTTGGATTCGAACGGCTTGCGGGTGCTCGTGCGTTTAGGATTTGGCGAAGAGAAGAAAAACTATTCGGCGACGTATCGATCTGTTCAGGAAGCAATCAAAGATCAACTAAAAGAGGATTACAGCTGGCTAATCGATGCACACGTTCTTTTGCGGCAACATGGAAAAGAACTGTGCAAAACGAATCGGCCATTGTGCGAGAAGTGTCCGGTGAATAAGAGTTGTGCTTATTTTCAGAGAACGTTCGTGTCAGAACCGCGAGCGGTAGCGACCGGCCCATAAGCATAACGTTAAGAATACCAAGACAAATAGTTTCGTAAGTTAATGCAAGGTGAATGATAAATGATCCGGTCGCTACCGCTCGCGGTTCTGAAACTGCCTTTCTATGCCCAAACTCAATCCCATAATCAAATAGAAAATCATTACCACTTCCGAATCCCCCCAGTTGTAATGGACCACGCCGCTCAGCATGAAACCCACAAGTCCGCCGAGCGCGCCTAAGACGATTCCTTTATCGATCCAATTTTCACTCGACACCTGACGCCGCGCGCGCCAGAGCATCCTTCCGTACATGCCCATTAGAATTAACCAGATAATCAGCGCCGGGATGCCACGCTCGAGCGCAATCTGCAAATAATCCGAATGCATGTGGCCCATCGGTATCTTGCCGCCGTCGAATAATCCCCATTCGCGCCAATGCGCTTTGATCGAATCCATCCCGACACCGATCAGCAGATGTCGCGGATTACTGACTAATAATTGCAGACCTTCTTTTTGCACTGTCTCGCGCCAACGAATTGAATCGTCTTTTTGATCGAGAAATCCGACCTGTCGCTTTTGATGCAGTACGAACAGGCCGGCGACAATCAAGGGCAAGGCGCAGACGCCAACCACGATCAGCGCGCGACGACTGAGACCAACAGATGCAATCAGCACTGCTGAGACCACCAGCGCTGCCAACGAGGCGCGCATGACCGTCAGCAAGAGCGCCCCGCACATGCCGACAATCGCCAAAGCCAGCAACACTCCAATCCTAGTTCGCTTGTGGGGCAAAGCGATGAACAGTCCCAGGCCCAGCGAGGCAATCAATTGCAAAGCTTCGCCATAAGTCGTCCAGTGATCGTAAAAGCCGGTTGCGCGCCAATCTCGTCCATGGGTCCAGCGCTGAATTCCCAGCCGCTCTTCCGGCGTTGCGCCAGGAAACAAGTTTCCGCGCGGCACCTGCAAGACCGGGATCCACTCCACGCGGTAGATCTTGATCTTTGCCGGGGACTCGCTCGCTGGGCGATCGAGAGCGGCGATCAGATCATCGAGATTGCGCAGTTTGTGTCCATCGACTTCTTGCAGCGTGTCGCCACTTAGAATCGGCATGGGCAAAATTTTCTCGCGCGTTACCAGTCGCGCTGCGCTCAGCGGACTGTCAGAGCGAACTTCATATACTTTGACGCCGCGCCCGAGAGCGAACTGGCCAAACGTATAGAGCACATTAACCGAGCAGGCGGCGATCAAGACCATCGTCAAAGCGCGCAAGACATATGCTGACCGAACATTTTCAGCAAACAGATAAACGATCGTGAACAGACTGGCGGCGCGCAGCTTGCCAATTGAAACAATTGGCTCGTAAGAAAGAAAAGAAGAGAGGCCGGTGAGAATGAAGAAGCTCAGCAACGCGTAATCAAGCGGCGTGCGATGTAGTCTCGGCCTGGGCCAGACGAAAAGCCGCAGCACCCAGAACAGCAATCCGAGCAGCCAAGCGGTCTGGGTTGCGGCGATTGAATTTGGCGCCGCGACGACAAACAGAAAGAGAGTCGCGATGATGCCGCGATCAAGCCAGAGACCAAGCGGCCCAGGCGCAATTTCACGTGATGCTTTATCGATCTTTCGGGTCAACGCCATCTCAACTACTTACGAAGCAAATGTGTCAGAACCGCGAGCGGTAGCGACCGGATCCATCACTCATCTTTCGCACTCTAACGAGATCGTTCCAGTTGCCTTTAGGATCCGGTCGCTACTGCTCGCGGCTCTGACACGATATCTCGTGTACGACGGAACAGAAATATTCAGAATCACCAAGAAGCTCGGATTATATTCGACATCTGGCGGAAACCTATCATGCGAAGATCAATTTGTGCTTTGGCTCTGCTCTTGGTAATTCTTCCGACCATCGTACCTGCGCAGGTCAAAAATGGGCCCAGTCGAGCCGCCTTATGAAGGAATAAAAAAGGTTCTGCTGCTGGAGGTTGCCCTTACTGGGACTGCAATAGAACTCCCAACGCAAGATTCCCACTCCACCTGACGGATTCACCCTTGACCAGCTATCATGGTCGGCCCGAAAGCTTTTGAAAGGAAGTCTTGAAAACACAAATGAATGTCACTCATCTCGAATGCGCTGCGTGTGGGCTCAGACACGAGGCACGACGGTTGCACAACCTTTGCACCGAATGCGGAAAGCCGCTGTTGGTTCGATACGATCTGAAAGGCGCAGCGGCTTCTTTGACAAAGGAAAGTCTGAAGGGACGAGGTCCTGATCTATGGCGTTACCGAGAAGTTCTACCGGTGGAGAGCGACGAGAACATCGTTACTTTGGGAGAAGGATACACGCCACTCGTGCACGCCTCGCGGCTCGGCGCGCAACTCGGGTTGACAGGGCTCTACATCAAAGACGAGGGGCAAAATCCGACGCAGAGTTTCAAAGCGCGTGGCATGACGGCGGCGGTTTCGATGGCCAAAGAGTTGGGCGCGCACAAGCTCGCAGTGCCGTCGGCCGGTAACGCAGCGGGCGCACTCGCCGCGTACGCCGCGCGCGCGGGCCTGGAAGCGCACATCTTCATGCCGCGCGATACGCCAAAGGCAAACGTCATTGAGTGCGAGCAAACCGGCGCACAGGTGACGCTAATGGATGGACTGATCACGGACTGTGGCGCTGAGGTGGCGCGACGCAAAGACGCCGAAGGATGGTTCGACGTTTCAACTTTGAAAGAGCCGTATCGGATCGAAGGCAAGAAGACGATGGGCTATGAGTTGGCGGAACAGTTCGATTGGGAATTGCCTGATGTAATTATCTATCCGACTGGTGGTGGAACCGGATTGATCGGTATGTGGAAAGCGTTTGAAGAGATGGAGCAGATGGGCTGGATCGGATCGAAGCGGCCGCGAATGGTCACGGTGCAGGCCGCAGGTTGCGCGCCCATTGTGCTCGCGTTCGAGGACGGGAAGCGCTTCGCGGATGAATTTCCTAACGCACACACGACTGCTTCAGGCTTGCGCGTGCCGCGTGCCATCGGAGACTTCTTAATCCTCGACGCGTTGCGCGCGTCAGGAGGAATTGCCATCGCAGTTACCGATGAAGGTTTGATCGATGCGACGAAAGAGATTGGCGCCGCCGAAGGAATCTTCTGCGCACCTGAAGGCGCGGCGTGTTTGCCGGCGCTAAGAAAACTCATGGAGGACGGATCCGTGAAACCGGACGAGCAGGTCGTGCTTTTTAATACCGGCAGCGGAGTTAAATACATTGAG
>WNFT01013289.1_pt1 | contig 10939 bp, 9 predicted proteins | sample 5400191 | NCBI WGS metagenome assembly WNFT01 (sample SAMN13153359, study PRJNA577476) | soil metagenome | isolation source: 80 cm saprolite under Madrone tree | place: USA:California | collected 2016-06-14
CGTGAGGGCACGCCGCGAGGAGACGACGACCGCCGGGATCCCGTCCGCGGAGGCGAGCGCCGTCAGCGCCTCGAGCCGCCGGTTGACCGACTCGTCGAATGCGGGCGGCCGGTCGAGGAAGGAGACGCCAACCTCGGCGAACACGTACGCGGGCGGATTGCCGTTGAGCCAGAGGCGAAGCTCGTCGACGAACCGTTCCGGGTTCTGGACCAGGATGACCGCCGACTTCTTCCGCTCGGTAAGGGCGCGAGAGATCGCGCCCGCCACGATTGGCCACGCAGAGCGTGGAAGCCGCGCCACATGGAGCTCGGCGTGGCCACGCGCGACCCAGCCTTCGAGCCGCGGCTCCGCGCCAAGGACCGCTTGCCACAGAGCCGTCACCGCAATTCCTCGCAGCCGAGCGCCCCAGCCCGGTTGTAGCGGTCCATCGCCCGTTCGACTCCGGCGTCCAGCGCCAGCTGCAGCGCGTCGACGACTCCGTTGATCACCTGCGGCAGCCGTGCCGCCTCCGCCTTCGTGAAGCGCCCCAGGACGTAATGGCGGCCGGCCTGTGATCCCGCGCGCGACGGCTTGCCGATGCCGACGCGAAAGCGGACGAAGTCGTCGGTTCCCAGGGACGCGATCAGCGACCGGACGCCGTTGTGCCCGGCACCAGAACCCCCACGCCTGATGCGCATACGGCACATCGGCAGGTCGAGCTCGTCATAGACGACCCAGGTCTGCTCCGGCGTCAGGCCGGTATCCTTCAGCGCTTTGGCCACTGCCTCGCCGGAGAGGTTCATGAAGGTCTGCGGCATGACCAGCCACACGCCGCTGGCCTCCGAGCGGCCGACCAGCGACCGCCAGCGCTTGCGGTCGACGGAGACGTCAAGCCGGCGCGCGAGCTCGCGCACGCACGCGAAACCGAGGTTGTGGCGCGTGTCGGCGTAGTCGGACTCCGGATTGCCCAGGCCCACGATCAGGACGTCTTTTCGCTGTTCCATATAGACGCGGCTGGGCCCGCGGCGAGTGCCGCAGACCCTCAGGCTCGGCCAGGAAGCCGCCCGAGCCTGGCATCGATCTTAAAGGCGTCCCGGCGCGAGAGTGATGCCCGAGCGCTTCAGTGCCTCGATCGTCAGCCGAGTCATCTCCTTGCGCTCGCGTGACTTGGTGTGATCCCAGCCGAGCAGGTGGAGAAAGCCGTGGACCGCGAGGAGCGCCATCTCGGTCTTGGCATCGTGGCCGTGCTGCACGGCCTGGCGCTCGGCCGCAGGCCAGGAGATCGCGATATCGCCGACATGGCCCCCCGCGCCGGTAAAGGAAAGGACGTCGGTGGCGTTGGGGACGTCCGCGTAGGCGCGATTCAACCTCTCCATCTCCTCGTCGCCTGTGATCCGGATCGCCACGGTGGCTTCGTCCTCCGGGAGCCGTGCCGCCACCTCGGGAACGGTTGCGGCGCGCACCAACAACGTGCGCACGAAGCTCGCCGGCACGCCCACCGGCGCCGCCTTCACGACTTCCACATTTAGTAGAGTCACGACCGTTGAAGATTCTCGTCACTGGCGGCGCCGGTTTCATCGGCTCGCATGTGGTGGACGCTTACATCGCCGCCGGCCACGAGGTAGGCGTGATCGACAACCTGAGCACGGGCCGGCAAGAAAACGTCAATCCAGGCGCGCAACTTCACCGGATCGACATCACGAATCGCTCGCATGTACAGGCGGCGATCGCGTCTTTCGAGCCCCACATCGTCAACCATCACGCCGCGCAGTCGGAGGTTCCGAAGTCCGTGGCGGACCCCGGATACGACGCGCTGGTGAACGTCGTCGGCGGCCTCAACGTTTTACGCGCATGCGTGGACAACTCGGTCGGCAAGGTGATCTTCAGCTCCACCGGCGGTGCGCTCTACGGTGAGCCCGACGTCGTGCCTGCGGACGAAGACCATCCGGTGCGACCTCTCTCGCCGTACGGCACGAGCAAGCTCGCGTTCGAGCACTACCTCGGGACCTTCGAGAGGACTTTCCACCTGCGCTACACGGTGCTTCGCTACGCGAACATCTACGGTCCGCGACAGGACTTCTTCGCCGAGGAGGGACGCGTGGTGGCCATATTCGCGAGCCGGATGCTCGAGGGCAAGCCGGTCACGATCGATGGCGACGGAAATCAGTCGCGCGACATGCTCCATGTCGGAGACGTCGCGATGGCAAACCTCGCGGCCCTCGACCGGGGAGACGGGGGCACCTTCCACATCAGCTCGGGCATCCCGGTCACGGTCAATGATCTGTTCCGCAAGCTCGCGCTGCTGACCGAATACAGGCCCGAGCCGATGTTTGGACCCGCGCGCAGGGGCGACGTGTACCGCATCGCGCTCGACAACCGGCGCGCTGCGGAACAGCTCGGCTGGCAGCCGCGGATCCAGCTCGAAGAAGGACTGCGCCTTACCGTCGACTACTTCCGCGACCAGATCTCTCGACTGCATTCCTGATTGGACGCCTGATTGATCTCAGCACTCGCCTTTCTGCATGGCTACGGCGCCAGAGTGCTCGTTGCGTTCGCGGTGCTGCTCGGTCTGTGGGGCGCCTACTACTACTTCCGAAACCAGCGGGTCAGCGGCGGCTTTCGTTCGACGTTCGTGATCATGGCAGTGATCACGCCGGTCCAGGGACTGCTCGGTCTGTCGGCCCTGATCGCCGGTGGCGACCCTCGCGCCGGGCTGCTGCACATGGTCTACGGTGCTTTCGCGACGCTGTTTTTGCCTGGGGCGTACATCTACGCTCATCAAGGCAACTCGCGGCGGGAGGCCCTGATCCTCGCCGGAGCCTCGTGGATTGTGAGCATCGCCTTCCTCAGGGGGATATCCACCGGCTAGGCCCTGCCGTACTGTATGCGCCGCAGTGGACCCTTCCGAGCGGCTGACCAAGACCAAGTCCACTCCGCCTATGCCGGCCGAGCCGGGCCGCAGGATCCTAATCACTGGCGGGGCCGGGTTCCTCGGCGTCAACGCCGCCATCCACCTGATCAAAGAGGGCTGGCACGTCACCCTGCTCGACAACCTCAGCCGCCCCGGCACGGAGCGCAACCTCAAATGGCTCATCACCAAGTACCCGAACCGGATCACCTTCATTAAAGAGGACGTGAGGAACGGAAGCGCCCTGGCCGAGCACGTCAGGGACCAGGACGCAGTGCTCCACCTCGCCGGGCAGGTCGCGGTCACGACCTCCCTAGTCGACCCCGGCACCGACTTCGACGTCAACGCACGCGGCACGCTCAACATGCTCGAGGCGGTCCGCACCCACAACCACGATGCGCCATTCGTCTTTGCATCGACGAACAAGGTCTACGGAAAGCTCGACCACAGCAACGGCCCCTGTAAAGAGTCCCAGCCGATCGATTTCCACAGCCCTTACGGCTGCAGCAAGGGCGCGGCCGACCAGTACGTCCGCGACTACGCGCGATGCTTCGGCATGAACACGGTCGTCTTGCGCCAGAGCTGCATCTACGGCGCACACCAGTACGGAACCGAAGACCAGGGATGGGTGGCGCACTTCGCGCACTCGATCCTCAAAGACCGCGCCCTCAACATCTACGGCGACGGGACGCAGGTGCGCGACCTGCTCGACGCGCGCGACCTCAGCGCTCTCTACGCCACCGTCATCGACAAGATCGGTATCTCTACGTCAGCGACGTCGGCAAGGCGCTCAACGACCTCGGGTGGGCGCCCCGCATAGACTTCGACCGCGGCCTGCGCGACCTGATCTCCTGGGCGGAGTCAGTCAGCTAGGCGGTGGTGGCGGCCGTGGGATCGCGCGCGGGGGTATCGAGCCGCCGGCGACCCCCAATCTGGCTGGCGTCGGCCGCGACGGCCGCGGCCTGGGGCGCCCTCTACAGCGTGGCTCGTTGGGTGTTCAGCTTTGTGACCTTTCCGATCCACGAGGACGCTCGGATCAACTACGTCGCCGCTCAGGCCGGCCTTCGGTTTGGCTGGTCGAAGATCTACGACTTCACGACCCTGAGACAGCTCTCGCAGGTGTTTCCGGCGGCCGACCGCAGCATCGACGCCACCGCCACCTACATCAGCCCGCCGTTGCTCGCGTGGCTGTTCGTTCCTCTCACGCTGGTGCCCGAGCCGGTGGCCTACCTGATCTGGACCCTGGGCGCGCTGGCCGCGCTGGTGTGGACGTGGCACGTAGCGGCGCCATACGACGGCCTCGCCAAGGTCACCCTGCTTCTCGCCGCGCTGGGGCTCTGGCCCGTCATGCAGGTCTTCTACTACGGCCAGCCGAGCGTGGTCGTGATCGCGCTGGTGGCCCTGGCCTGGTGGTTGATCCGGAGGGAGCGGCCGATTTCTGGGGGCGTCGCGCTGGCTTTCGCCACGGCTCTCAAACCGCAGGTCGTGATCCTGGTCCCGCTCGCCCTTCTCGTCGCCGGCCGCATCAAGCCCGTCGTCGGTTGGATCGCAGCGGGCTTGGTTCTGGCCGCCCTGAGCGCCGCGAACATCGGAGGGGAGGGGATCTCGAGCTACTGGCAGGCGCTCAAGCTCGTCCAGGACGACACCGGGCATGCCTACTTCACCATCGCGCAGGTCTTCGGCCTGGGCCTGGTGACGTATGCCTTCCTGGCGATTCAGGGCATCGCTTGCCTGGCCGTGGCTCGAATTCGCCGCCACGACCTCGAGACGGTCTTCGCGGTCGGGCTGCTGGGCTCGCTCATGGTGGCCTTCCACCTCCACCAGTGGGACTACACGAACCTGGTGCTCGCCGCCTGGCTCGTGCTCAGAGCCTCGCCCCCCCTCTGGCATCGCGTCTGGCTCGGCGTTGGCATCGTCACCATGCAGCTCCTGTCAGTCGGTGTGGCCATCCCGCAGCTTGTCTGGGACCTGGCGTGGCTGGCGATGCTTGCTTCGGGCGCATCCGCTCGCTCCGGGGTCGCGATCGGCGCTAGTGAACCGCCGCCCAGGCAGCTGCGCACTCCCCAGGACCCGGTGGCGGGATAGTCACCGCCTCCACGTCCCACCTGGCCTCCTGCAGAAAGCCGAGCTTGGTGAACCAGGTCGGATTGAGGTCCCGGACAAGGGCCAGGCGTGGATCGGTGCCCGGGATCGCGATGATGCGTACGTCCGCCTCGCTCAGCCAGCACTTGATGAGCGTGCTGGCAGTCGTCAGGTGGTCCTCGACCCTGTAGCCGGCCGGCAGGTAGGCGAAGGGGTCGTACATCTCGCTTACCAGGTGCCTGCCCTGCACCCCGCCGAACCGTGCCATCGCGTAGGTGATGTCTGAGCGGTCGTCCGGCACGGCGACCTTGTGTCCGTGGTACGGATCCGAGGCGTACCAGTCGCCGATCTGCACGCCCTCTGCCTTGATCGCCAGCCACTCCGATTCCGACGGACCAAAGACTCGGGTGATCGGCACCCAGGCGAGCTGGGAGGCTACAAGCGCCCCACCGACGACGGCCCAGCCCACGGGCACAAATCGCTTCCCCAGACGGCGCGGCGCCCACCACAGCACGAGCGTTGCCAGCAGGATTCCCGCGAACACGTACGGAAACGCGAAGACGCGCGTGATGGGCATCCACCAGATCCAGCTCGCGAGGTAGGAGGTGAAGCCGAGCATGCCGGTGACGAACACCCAGTAACCAAAGCCGAAGGTCAGGAGCATGTAGGACGCAGGGCGGCGCCACAGGCTCCACGCAAGGCCGGCGGCCGAGACCAGAAGAAGGGCGCCCAGCACAGGCCGCACCGACGCCTGGCTGGCGGTGACCGGCGAGAACTCCCATTTGCCGACGGCGTTGGCGAAGAAGTTCCACCACAGCGGGTAGATCGGGTTGCCGGTCTTCGACCACAGGACGTTCATGTAGACGACCATCACGACGGCAAACCCGGCGATCAACGGGATCCGCTGCTGCGAGCCGACCCGCTTGAAGAACGCAGCGACGACCATGCCGATGCCGAAAATCCACGCCTCGGCGCGAGCCATGCTCGCGAGTCCGAACGCAACGCCGGACCACAGGCCGCGGCGCGGCCACGCCGTCAGACCGACCAGGCATAGGGCGACTCCGAGCGGCTCGAGCATCCCTGATGCGTCGTTCATCACGCTCGTCGGCAGAAAGGCGGCGATGAGCGCGCCACCGAGCGCAGCCTGCGTGCCCCAGAAGCGACGGCAGACATGGAAGATGAGAACCACGACGGCGACGCTGAACAAGAGGCTGACGAGACGGTTGAGCACGATGTCGATGGAGCCCGTCACATCGAAGACGCCCACCATCAGCAGCGGGTGGAGGATGCCCCAGAAATAGTCCAGGCCCTTCAGGTCCCACAGTCGCGGACCCTCGGGCGCGGAGAGACCGATCTCCTTTGTCAGGTAGGCGATCTGCCAGTGATGCCAGACGTCGCCGTAGAGCCGGACCCCGGGATTCTCCGGGTCGGTGAAAACAAAGATGTAGAGAAGCCGCGGTACCGCGGTGATGACCGCGATCGCGGGCGTCCACGCCCAGTGCAGCCGCGTGAGCTCTCTTGGTTCCTCATCAGCGACGCCTTCCGCCGCCTGATCCTCCTCGTCCTCTTCGGCAAGGATCCGCGGAAGCAACTTCACGCGGTCGCGGCTTCCAGGGCGACTTGCTCGTGCACCCGCGCGACGTCGATCACCGCGCGTTCCATCGTGTCGATGTGCCGCTCCCAGTCGAAACGTCGCGCCCACGCGAACGCGCGCTCGCCGGTGGCCTGGTTCTCGACGCGGCTGTCGAGCAGCGCGGCTATTCCGGCCGCGTAATCGTCGACGTCGAGGGGCTCGGCGAGGTGTCCCGTGCCCGGACCGACCGTGACCGTCGGCCCGGCCTGGTTCCACGCCACGACCGGAACGCCCTTGGCCATCGACTCGATCACGCCCATGCCGAAGTCTTCCTCCGGCGCGGGATAGACGTAGACGGCCGCCCCTTCGTAGAGCGATTGCAGCTCCTGCTCCGTGATGGGCCCGAGGAACTGCACGGCATCTTCCAGCCCGAGCTCGGTGACGAGCGCTTTCCACGAGGCCGTGTGAGAAGTCGCCGGCCCGGGGATCACCAGCTCGGCGCGCGGATGGAGCTTGCGCACCTCGGCGAAGGCTTTGATCGCGAGGTCGAAGCGCTTCTGCGGATAGTGCCGGTTCGTCAGCAGCACGTACGGCCTGCGGATCGGATAGCCGTTGATCGTGAGGCCTCCCGAGAAACGCGCATCGATGGGAAGGGGAAACCCTGACGACGCGACGTGACAACCAGCGGGGCAATCGACGGCCTCTCGCTTGTAGGTGTGGCGGATGATGTCGCCGATGTACCCGCCGTTGACCAGGAGCTGGTCCGCCTCCTGGATCGAGCGGCGGTCGGCCCACGCGACAAACCGCGTCGCGCGCAGCACGATCGCGGCGAGCAGACGGTAGTCGGCGTTGGAGACCCAACCGGTCTGGCGGTCGATGTTCCGCGGATAGACCAGCCGGTTCGGCTGGTTCAGATAAACGACGTACGGCACGTCCATCAGGCGGGCCGCCCACCACGCGATCCATGCGCTCGGCTGGTTGCAGCCGACGATGGCGTCGACCCCCCGGAACCGCCACGCGTAAAGCGGCATGAGGAGCGAGGTCGCCGCCATCTGCACCGCTTCGCGGAGGGGAAACCATCGGGGGAGCTGCGGCAGGAAGGTCTTGACCCGAACCTCGCCGAGCAGATCGGGATAGCAGCGCGAGGCATCGACCGTCGGCGCGTAGCACTCGACCTGGTAACCGCGCCTGCGCAGGCCAAGCACCTCCTCGATCACCAGGCGTTCGCCGCCACCGGAGTAGGTGAAGCCGCAGTGAAAGACGGCGATGCGCCGCGTGCCTTTGTGCCGCACCTCACGCCTGCCCCCGACGAGGAAAAAGCTCAGCACGCCCCACAGCAGGGCGTTGCCGGCCGTGATGGCGTGGTAGAGGACGATGGCGCCGGCGGCCACACCCGCCCCAAGACCCAGTCCGCCGCCGAGCACCAGCGAGCCGGCGACCTCGAGGTTGCCGAGGTAGCCGGGACCCGCAGGGATCGCAAAGCTGAGGAGCAACGCCGGGTATGCGGCCATCGCCTTGAGCGACGGGACGGAGATGCCGAGCGCCGTGAACAGCAGCGTGAAGTTGAAGGCATCGATCACGAGGGCAAGCACCGTCAATCCCGCGAGGCGCGCGCTCAACCCTGGCGTCCACAGTCCGCGCGCCCCCGCGCGGAACGCAAACGCCTGGCCCGCGATCGCCGAGGCAAAGCGCTCCGGAAGCACGCGCCGGGCCAGCGTGGAGCGCGCGATCCGTGGCCCGGCGAGAGCGGTCCCGAGCACGGCGGCGAGGAGGGCGATCGCGAGAGCGGCCGCACCGGCAAGACCACGCGGCGCGCTCACCGCTCCGCTCAGGGCCACGACCTCGAGCCCGGCGAGAAACAATGCCACCGCCCCGAGGTCGCACGCCTTGTCGATGACGATCGTCGCGAGCGCCGACCCGGCGGGGACCCGGTGCCGGCGCCACAGCCACCAGGCCCGCGCCGCGTCTCCGGAGCGGATCGGCAACACGTAGTTCAGGAGCCCACCGGCGGCGTTCATGGCGAAGGCGCGGACCATCCCGACGGGCGCGAGCGGGCGCAACAGCAGCAGCCAGCGACGGGCTCGAATGAGGCTCGTGACGAGAAAGAGCGCGATCATCAGCCCGACTGCCCACCAGGCGTGCACCCGCGCGTGGGCCAAGATTTCCGGTAGCGAGACTGTGCGCAGCCAGAGCCACAACAAGGCGAGTCCAAATACCGTCTGCAGGCCGAGACGGACCCACCGGTTCATGCGGGGGCCTCGACCTCGGCGGAACCGGATGTCAGAATCCAGCGCTGCGCGAACGCCCAGAAGGCGAACAAGAAGCCGACGAACAGGACTGTGCCGCCGTAGTCATGGAAGAAGATCGCGGGCGCGATACCGACCGTCGCCGCGATCAGCGCGACGAGGGCGACTCGCACCAGGTTGAGCAGCATCGTGCCCGCCACGCCGATGAGCACGACCTGGGCGCGCATCTCGAAACCGTGGCCGCCGCGCAGCCCGGAGATCAGGCTGACCCCGAACAGGATGAGGCTCTGCCATCCGATGCAGTTCCAGGAGATGAAGAGCGTGTGCATCGACCCCGACGAATCCCACACGACGAGATGGCTCCCCGACGCCGCGGCGTGGACGCCGACGAGCCCGAGCAGGCTCACCACCATGCGCGACTCGACGGGCACGATCGACTGCAGCGGATTGTTGGCGCCGAGGCCCATCGCCCACGTCGTGAGCAGGTCGTCAAAGGTGGTCACGAGTGGCAGCACCATCAGCAGCGCACAGGTCAGAGCGATCAACGTCAGGTTGACGTTGTCGCGCTCGCGCGTCCTCAACGACGTCGCCTCACCAAACGGCCCGCAAGCAGCGGCACGAACGCAACCAGGCCGACGAGTCCGAAGAGGGCTTCCGGCACGACGATGCTCGGCGGAACGACGTTCGTGTCCGCGCTGCCGGCGAGCCCGTCGTAGACCAGCGAGGGCTTGCCGCCTGTGTTGTGCGTGAGCGTCACCATGAGGCACAGCGATCCGCCCGGCGGAATCACCATCGTCAGCTGGCTGGCGCTCGTGCTGACGGTGAACGGACTGGTCGTGTGCGCACCGCTCGACCCGAAGGTCGTCGTCCACGTCGAGCCCACGTTCGGGACTGTCGCGATAAATCCGGCGCAGCTCGACGTTGCCGAGACGCCCGCCGCGATGGTGACTGTGTCATTGGTGGCCCCTGTGCCACCCGTCCAGTTCATCGTGAAAGTCCAGACACCGGCCGCCACGGTCTGCGCCGGCAGGCTGCTGAACGACCACGTCGTGACGACGCCGCCGGCGGCGGACTGGATCTCGCAGGCTGTGGTCCGCGTGCCGATCGCCTGGTCGACGGTGCTGGCGACGCAACCAGGTGCGGTCCCGGTGCCATGGAGGTAGAGCGGGTTGCCCGCCGCGCGCACGACCGGAGCATGCGTCGAGGCCATGACAAGGCCGCCGAAGATGAGGACGAGCAGTCCCACCGCGAACCAGCCGATCCATCGCCGGTGCGCTGTCGCGCGAAGCGGCGAGGGTTGGGCGAGGGTGGTGGTCGGCGGGCTCCAATGCGGTGCACCGCGGCGGCCGCGCAGCCAGCGCCGCAGCATGTAGAGCCGCCGCAGGTGGCGGACCTCGTCGGTGACCCGTCCCGTCTTCGGGGTGCGGAACCACGGACCCTCGTCCCGGCTGATCAGGCCCTTGAAGGCCGCCCAGCCCTGGAAGGGCACGAGCGCGAAGGAGAGGACGAGCGCTCCGAACACGCCCTGCACGTCGCGCGCCGGCGCCTCTTCGAGGATCAGGCCGCCCAGGTTCATCAGCGGGAGCGCGAAGATGTTGGAGAAGAGCAGCGACCATCCGAGAAGCGCGGTCCATCCCGGCACATGGGTCTGGAAGACGACCTCCGAGATGAGCCAGCTCACCGACCCGATGACAAAGAGCCCCGCCTGCAGGTAGTAGGACGCGTCGTACAGGAACTCGAGCTTCTCGATTGGCGTGATCAGCGGGGAGGCCATGACCGGCAGAAACCACTTGCGGACGTTGTGCGTGTGTCCTTCCGCCCAGCGCATCCGCTGCCGCGCCAGCCGGGAGAAAGTGCTGACGCATTCGGCGGGCGTCTCGGCCCACGGCGTGTAGATCACCTTGTAGCCGCGGGTGTAGAGCTTGAGTGTCAGCTCCCAGTCCTCGGTGATGCTGGTGCCCCATCCGACCTGGCGGAGAAGGTCGGCGCGGATCATGTATGCCGTGCCCGCGATCATCTTCAAAGAGCCGATCGCGTCCTGGAATGGGCGCTCGATCATGTAGCTGCCCGCGTATTCCGCACGCACGGCCTCCGTCAACCAGCTCTCCGACTTGTTCAACACGTGCCACTGGTAGCACTGCACCGCGGCGA
>WNFT01005673.1_pt1 | contig 10932 bp, 7 predicted proteins | sample 5400191 | NCBI WGS metagenome assembly WNFT01 (sample SAMN13153359, study PRJNA577476) | soil metagenome | isolation source: 80 cm saprolite under Madrone tree | place: USA:California | collected 2016-06-14
CGCTGGCAACTGCCGAAGGTGAATTCTCAAAGCCGGCAACGCGCATCGAGATCGAAATTACCATTGAAGCAGTGCGACATCGAGTGGGCGCACAAGTAGTGAAGACGCCCTTTTACAATCCGAAGCAGAAGACTGCAACGCCGGTTGTGTAGAGTGTGGCCCTCGGAAGAGATGGTCGTCATTGGCAACTTGCAGTGACAGAGAATCTCACCGGTCAGGAAGGGTGGCTTGCCCCCGGCTGTGATGAGAAAACAAGCATGGCGGGGCCAAGCCGCCCTTCCCAACCTGTGAGAGGGCAATGCTTGAATGGTTTTGCTTTGAGACTGATCAATGAAGCCAAAGCTAACTCCGATCATTGAAGATTATGACTCAAGCGCGCCGCTCGCTCAGGCCTCGACTATTCCCTCGTCTTGGTACACCCACGAGCGCGTCTTCGCACTCGAAAAGCAAACCGTCTTCAGCCACTCATGGCAATTCGCGGCGCGCATCGGTCAACTAAACAAGGTTGGCGATTATGTGACGAGCGAAATCGCCGGCGAACCGATCGTCGTCGTTCGCGGTGGCGATAATAAGTTGCGCGCATTCTTCAACGTGTGCCGCCATCACGCCGCCGCCGTGATGGCCGAAAGAGAAGGACATGCGAACCAGATGCGCTGTCCTTATCACGGCTGGACATACTCGCTGGAAGGTGAACTGAAAGGGACGCCGGATTTCAGCGGCGTTTGCGATTTCGATCGAGCCAATAACGGGCTGATTCCGATCGAGATCGGAACTTGGGAGAAGTGGGTGTTTGTGAAATTGGAAGCAGGACGAGTCCGCCAGCAAAACGAGTCAAGTGGTTTTGGCGAGTTTTTAGGAATCGATCTAATCGATCAATGTCAGAAATTGAATCTTGGCGAGCTTCATTGGGTCGCGCGCCGTGGCTACACTCTCAACTGCAACTGGAAAGTCTTCATCGACAACTATCTCGATGGCGGGTATCACGTGCCGCACTTGCACAAAGGCCTCGACAGCGTGCTCGAATACAGCAATTACGGGATTGAAAACGGCGAGCACTTCTGCCTCCAGTCGAGTCCGATGGCCCACGGCGACAGCGATGACGTTAACGCCGTACGGACCGGCCAACGCGCGCTCTACTATTGGCTGTATCCCAACTTCATGATGAATTGGTACGAAGGAATGTTGGATACAAACTTCGTTCGGCCGCTCGCTGTCGATCGCACGGAGGTGATTTTCGATTTCTATTTCGCCGACGTTTCCGAATCGGCTCTCGAGCGAAACTTCGCGAGCATCGAAGTCAGCGACCGCATTCAACACGAAGACCTCGACATCTGCGAGTCAGTGCAGCGCGGATTGCAATCACGCGCCTACGAAGCCGGACGGCTTTCCGTGCGCCGCGAAGCGGGCGAGCATTTATTTCACCGGCTCTTGCATGCGGATCTGAAAGCCGGAGTCTAGGAGCCTGTCGGAAAAACTTCTCTCTGTGTGCTCCGTGTCTTCTTAGAAACATGCCATAAAAGCCCTTATTTTTGGCATGTTTAATTTCGCTATCTACGCGTCGCAGACGAGCAAAGCTACTCCGTGATGGATCGTTTTTCTTAGCAATTTCAACACGGAGACACGGATTTCACTGAGTTTACACGGAGAAATCGGATTTTCCCGACAGACTCCTAGAACACTCCAAATCTCAAGGAGTCGGTGGAAGTTTCTTCAAGGAATTCTCAATTGCCTTCAACAAATTCTTGTCGTTCGCGCCGGTCGCGTCGCCTCGAGTGAGCGGATTAGTGAAAACCAATACCTCGCCCGTATGGGCATCTACAACTCCGATCGTCAACTGCAAATACGCGGGTAGGCCGCCCACCAGAAGTGTAAAGGCCGTCTTGCCCTTCGTTAATTTCTGCCCCTGCCCCCGAATGAAAACTATCGCATCGGCGCTCTTGTCGAGATTCAAGTTCAGCACTTCGTCGCCTAATGAGAAACGGCCCTTCTTTACGTCTTTTCGTTTCTTGGCAATCTTCGGCAAGAGCGCGTCGTAGCGAGCTTGAAGATCTGCCACCGTGTATTTCTGCTGGGTATCTGCTTCGCTAGTGGCTGGCGTCGCACCGGCTGATACGGTGATATGTTTTGCCGCCAGCGCTTCGCTGGTCAATTGACTCACGCGCGTGCTCAACAAGTCGGACTCCGCAGCCATGCCTTCGGGGCCTTTCATACTTTGCCGCACGATTTCGACTTTAGCCGGCAACATCACGACGTTACGAATCTGGGTTTGTTTGCCGCTGATTTTAGGGTGGAGGTACTGGCCATGGATAGGCCCGGCGACCACAAACACGAACAACGCCAGGAAAGTAAATTTAAGGTTCATAGCTTCCACCTCTGACTTAAGCAGGCTGCTGAAGATCTCTTTTCTCTAGCCCAGGCGTTCACGCCTGGGAAGACCGAGGCCGGTAAATTTACAAGCCTCCTTCAGGAGTCCGTCGGAAAAACCGCGTAGCGGTGAAATGTCTATAGAAGGTAGGCACAAATTGAGATGTAGTTGCTCCTTTAGGAGCGCAACCGACTATCGTTCGCCCATAAATGGGCTCTCCGAGATCAATCGATTCGAGCTTTTCTATAAACATTGCATCCCTACGGGATTTCCCGACAGACTCCTTCAGGCAGGAGGCGTCGGCGTAACTCTTTAGCCGATGTTTCGCCTGAAGGCCTTAACGAAAGCCCCATGAATGGGGCTCGCAGATTAACGCCACTTCGCAAACCCAGGCGTGAACGCCTGGGCTAGTGAAAAGGTTACGAGGCCAGGCCTTTAAGCAATTGAATTCGCCGTTGAATCCTTTCGCGATCGGAAGCATCCGGAGAAAGTTCAAGATACTTTTGATATTCCTCAATTGCGTCTTTCGTTCGGCCCTCTTTCTCGTAGAGCATTCCCAGGCCTCGATGGTCTAACGGTGTCGGATTCTCAACTTTCAGCGAACGCAAATAAAGCTCTTCAGATTTCTGCTGGTTCGTCTTCCAGTTCTGTCGGCCCGCTTCGGTCGCCAACAGGTCGCGTTCTTCCTCTTCAAGCGTGCGTTTCTCTCGCTTTTTCGCGGCGTCTTTCTTGGCGCTGTTCGTGAGTTCCTTCTCCGTCAACTGTGGCGCGCGCGGGCCCAAGGTTCGATATGATTCAGCCAGCCAAAAAAGATTCTCGGAAGATTCGGGTCTGAACTCAGTCAACTTTTGACTCAGATAGACAGCCGTGCGAAACCGGCCGGCATTGATCGCCAACTGAATGTCGTGGCGCATGAGACCCTGGATATTCGTCAGGTATGCGCTCTTTTCCCTCTTCAGTTCGCTAGCTGCCGTGGCCTTGTCGGCCTTGCTGCCCAGATGCGCGCTAACGTAAGCAATTCGATCTTGCAGCTGAGGGTGATCATTGTAGAACAACTTTATCTCTTCGCCTTCGATGTCATTGTTCAAGAGCTTGAGCATCTTCACCATCTCTTCGGGAGGATATTCCGCGCTCATCATTAGATCCACGCCCTTCATGTCAGCTTCTCGTTCCAGATCGCGGCTGTAACCGTAGATCGTTGACACCAGAATGAATGGCGATACCGCGGCGATGATTCCCACGGTCAGACCGGCAACGCCGCCCACGGGATTCCAGACACCGACAGCATTGATGATGTTAATGGTCAGAATCTTCTTCCGGTTGCTCCGATTTTGCAGGTAAGTGTGCCGTCTGAGCACGTGTGTGATCTCGTGTGCGAGTATGGCCGCTAGCTGCGACTCGTTATCGCATAACGACATGACGCCCGTATTCACATAGATCGATCCGTTCGGCAACGCAAAAGCGTTCGGCACCGGATCTCTCAACGCCCGAAACTTCCAAACGACGTGCTCAAGCTTAAGATCGCGCGGAACTAATGATTCGCCGACACGCTGTAGATAAGCATTGGTTGGCTCGTCCGCGTAAACCAGCCCGTCGCGCTCAAAGCGTTTGTCCAGCAGGTTCACTTGCCCGAGGAGATCCAGATCGACCTTCTCGAATTTGAAATCTATTTTGGCTTGTTCGGACTGAGGTGGGTCCGGTGTCGCCAACGCAGAAATTGGCGTTATCCCGAGACAGAGACATAGTGTGGCGACGATAATTTTTAGCCTATGCTTCAACATTCTTGCCCTCATTGCGATGGAGTATATAGTATTTTAGACGTGAGCAGCGTTATGAGATTCGAGTATTACACTGAGAAACTTGCCGGCGTGCCGAAACTTTCGGTAGACGGCACCGTCGACCACGCGATCCATTTTTCGCACTGGAAGGGCAATCAAACCCCGGTGTCAGTGAAGGCGGATACCTCAACCGAGATCGCGTTGAATCTTGTAGCCGCGCCGAATCGTGATGAGCTGACGCAGGGAATCGATCTGGTCACCAACAATCACTTTGATACCGATGGCGTACTTTCGGTGTGGACAATGCTGACCGGGGAGAGAGCGCTTGAGCTTCGCGACAAGCTGATTCCCGCAGCGGAAGCGGGCGACTTTTGCGAATTAAGCACGGAAAATGCCGTGCGCGCCAGCATTGTGATTCAGGGTTCCGACTCGCCGATCGATGATGCGGGATCGCCACTCGCGCAGCAACTTGCGAACGAAACGGTTGACGACGATAGACGCGCTTATGAGTTAGTTCTGCCGCACGTCGAACACGTACTAACGCACACGGACGAATACGAATCGTTGTGGCGCGAAGCCTGGAATCGAATCGCCGTCGCGGTTGAGAGCTTTGCCAACGGTTCATCTCGGGTTGAAGAAGACCAAGAGGCTAAACTTTCGATCGTCACGTTGGCGCCGGACATCTTTGGCTCGTCCGGTTTCCATCCTGCATTTCATACCGCGCCGTTCACGGCGATCTCGTATCACGCACACGGTGAATTGTTTTTGATCGCCACGCCACTAGACGACGGCTGGGCTTATCGAATCGATTATCCATATTACTCCTGGGCCGAGACGATGGTGCGGCCCAGCATCAAGCGGCGAGATTTCAATTCATTGATGACTCGGTTGAACGAGCTGGAGAAAGACGGATATGCGAAATGGAAACTGGACTCTTCAGAGTTAGCGTCAGCCGCGAAGTTTTCAAATCAGAATGGAAAGCTCGCAGCGTCGAGTCTGCAACCTGACCTGGTCGCGGGGCAACTACGCAACGGCTTGCTCGAATCAATCGCGGTCACGAGGTAATCGATCGAGAGCCCCACCCGCTAACGCAGGTGTGCTGACCTGACGCATTCGTTCGACAAACCAAACTCCTTCGGACAAAATCCAAAGCGTGCGCGCGCTTCGCGACATTCTCATCGGTCCCGCCGGTTGGTCTTACGCCGATTGGCGCGGTCGCGTTTATCCGGAAGGCGCGGGATCCAAGTTTGATACGCTGGCTCTGATCGCGAAGTATTTTGATGCGGTCGAAATCAACAGCAGTTTCTATCATCCACCCGCGTCTGAGACCGCTCGATCCTGGCTGCGTCGAATCGCGCACAATCCGCGGTTTGTTTTCACGGCTAAACTCTATCGAACCTTTACGCACGAACGCGGCAAAGCGACGGCTGATGATGAAAAGGCGTTTCGCGAAGGCATCGATCCGCTCGCGGAAGCAGGGAAGCTGGGCGCGGTGCTGATTCAATTTCCCTGGTCGTTCAAAAACGATCGTGAAGAGCGTAGCTACCTGACGCAACTCGCCGAAAGATTCAAAGATTATTCGCTGGTCGTCGAGTTGCGCCACGAATCATGGAACAACCCGAGAATCCTGCAAACGCTCGAAGATCTCGGCGTCGGTTTATGCGACATCGATCAGCCGCTGTTCGCAAATTCAATAAAGCCCTCGGCAGAAGTGACTTCATCCATTGGTTACATTCGTCTGCACGGTCGCAACTATCAAAACTGGTTTCGCGAAGAAGCGGACGTCGTCGAGCGCTATGATTATTTGTATTCGCGGGACGAGCTGGATCCGTGGGTGAATCGAATAAAAGAGGTCGCTCAGAAAGCTAAACAGACTTTCGTGATTACGAACAACCACGCCCGCGGCCAGAGTCTAGCGAACGCATTTGAAATCATGGCGCAGTTGGAAGAGGAACGAGTCCCCGGACCGGCAAAGTTGATCGAGACTTATCCACGGTTGATTGAGTCAGTAGAACCGGATGATAAGTCGCCGCAAGGAGAGTTGTTTTAATGCCGAGACACAAGCTAAAGCTTGAACTCTAAGCCGTGGAGTTCACGGTTCAGAGTTCAATCTTCAGATTGTCTTATCTTACCGACAGACGCGACCGTATTTGGCGAAACAAAGTATTACGACTCAAATATTTTCGACAGCGAGCATCTGAAACCGGGAAGGAGAGGCGAAGTGATCTCATCGCCGAGTCGAAGCATCGCCGCCAACTCCAAACCCTTATCAGTCAGACGATAGATTTCGACAGAGCGATTCTCAGAGTCGGCGATCCAGTACTCTTTGACTCCGTATTTCGCGTACAACTGCCGCTTGGCTATTCGATCGCGCGAAATGTTCTCGCGCCCCGGTGACAGGATCTCGATTACTATGTCCGGCGCAGCAATTAGTCGATCGTTGGCGATAATCTGTTCAGCGTGCTTGTGTGTGTAGAAGACGAGATCGGGAATGACGCCGTTATACCGACTTAAGACCAGACCAGGCGTGGCGACGATCGTGCCGATAGGGTTAGTTTCAAGATAAATTCTAATCTGGTAGTGGAAATTTCCAGACACAATTTGATGGGGTAAGCCGGGTGCGCGGGACACAAAAAGCTCTCCTTCTATCACCTCATAACGATTGCCGTCGTCGGGCATTGCGTCGAGGTCTTCAACAGTCATGAGTGGTTCGATTCTGGCAGCCATATAGAACTCCGAAATGCTGTGGGAATATTACAACAGATCGAGCATGTCCGATAAGCTTTAGCTTGTCGTCGCCAACCACACAGAGCCGGCCAAGACGACAAGCTAAAGCTTATCGGTCACAAAGCTTAAAGTTTTTGCCGGGCCTTCAAAATCTTCACAAACGATCCCGAACGCAGCTCGTCGTGTGTCAGACTCGATAAGTTCATGGCTTCTTCCTCGGTTACGGCGCCGCAATTGATCGCGCGCAGAAAATAATTGAGCAGGCCCTGCCCCGTGGCGGCATCATCAAACACATCTCCCACTAAAGTTGCCTTGGCGGCCTTCTCGACAAAGTTGCGCAGTCGTTCTGACGCCGCGTCGAGACTTTCCAGAAAGAAAGCGTAAACCGCAGCATAGCGCGTGGGCAGTTGCGCCGGATGCAAATCCCAACCTTGATAGAAACCATCGATGAGCGAATGCTGGATGTGATCGTAATGCAATTTCCACGCGCGATGGACCACTGCGCGGTTTTCGTCGATCTGATCTTGCGTCAATTGCTTTCCTTCAGCAGCGCGACGTGGAGCGACGGGCATGATATTGGTCGCGCCATCCGATAACCAGATGCCGGTGCCGGCAAACGAGACCTGCATCATGTGCTTCGCGAAATCGCACGCCGGATGCATCATGTGCTGGTGCGCCGCGGTAATGCTGCAACTAGCCGTGTAGTCGTAGGTGCCGAAGTGCGCCGCGAGGCAACGGCCGCGCGCGGCCTGTAATAATAGCGGGAGATTGATTCGGCCTTCGCTATTGATAATCGATTGAGTCGTCTCGATCATCATCTCCATTTTCAAAGCGCCGCTCGGCAGAGCACTTTGCTTTTCAAGTAAATCAAAAAGATCGGCCAGAGCGGCGACCTGCTCGGGCGTAGTTATTTTGGGCAGTGTGACGACGAAGTTATCCGGCAGTCTCCCGCCCATTTTTTCGAGCAGCGTTGAGACAAAAATATCGAGCGTGCGCATGCTTCGCGCCCGCAGTTCTTCGTTGAATGGCTTGATCCGAATGCCGATGAATGGCGGCAACGTTCCCGCGTTCATTCCATTGACTACTTCCGTCGCTGCCGAGGCGGCATGACCATCTTCCTCCGCGTCGGGACGATTGCCATAACCATCCTCGAAATCGATTCGAAAATCTTCGACCGGCTCGCGTTTTAATTTCTCTTGGACCCGCGTGTAAATCGTGTGCGCCAGCCACGCTGCCGGGTTCTCTTCACGCACAGCTTCCGCGTCAGTTTCCAGCCGATGTCTCAAGCCGGTCGCGTAATCCAGCACGTCGGGAAGCTCACCGCATCGCGGCAAGCCAAGCGCGCGCGCGAAGACCACAAAGTCCGGCGCGTTTTCAACCAAAGCGCGCTCGGCAACCTGGCCCAGGCGCTGCGCGGAATCGGAGCGAAACAGATGCGCGCCGCCGTATACGGTGTGCACCGGCTGGCGCCGTCCCGTTTCGCCCGGATAAATATTCATGAAGGCGCTGTTTGAAGCACGCAGACTTTGATCTATATTCCGGATCAGAGTTTCATTTAGCAAAATGCTCACCACTTTTCCCGGCAATCGTTTTTGACTAGACAGTAGCTGACTCTATTACCAAACTCCCGCCACAAGCAAACACCGGAAACTTTGGACGAAACCCAAGATACTTCTTCTTTTTATCGGAGCGGACAGGAAAAAGGATGGGGGAGAGTTTTCTTTCTTGTTACTCAGCTACGACCTTACACAAAATCTTGGCGCACTAGTCCCATCAAGACCTATTGACATTTGTTCGATGTCAGACCTACTCTCCTGTGGTCTCCGCGGACTCTGCAAGCTCATTCGCACTATGCCCGACAAGACACGCCAAGACACTTTCCGCCGACTGATTGTATTGGCTGCTCTGCTTGGGTTGTTTGCCACTTGGCTGGTGGCTCGTTCCGCGATTGAGAAAGCTAGCGCTCAAAACACTTCTGCGGATTACAAAAATTTCGAAGCGCCGCAGGTTCATCCGTTGACGATTATTCCGGATGGTACTCGTCTGCTGGCGGTGAATACTCCCAATGGAACTCTCTCAGTCTTTCATGTCACCGGAAATGCACTCACACTGATGGCTGAGATTCCAGTGGGGCTCGAGCCCGTAAGCGTTGCTGCTCGCAACAACAATGAAGCCTGGGTGGTGAATTGGCTTTCAGATTCAGTGAGCGTAGTTGATCTAAATCGTTTCAAGACTGTGCGCACGTTCGATGTTGGTGACGAGCCGACTGATGTCGTGTTCGCGGACCAGCAGCAGGAATTCGCCTTCGTTTGCGTTTCCGGTTCGAGCGAGGTGAAGGTTTTCGATCCAGCAACGCCTTCGACGAGCCCGCAGGTGATCTCGATTCGAGCCAAGCAGCCGCGAGCGCTGGCTCGTGATCCTTCAGGTGGCCAGGTTTTCGTTTCTGTCTTCGATTCAGGAAACCAAACAACCGTCGTTCCCGCTGCACAGGTCACGGCCAACGGTGGACCGCCGCCGCCTTCACCAGCAATGGATACGAGGCTGCCCGCTGCGCCGAACGTGGGTTTGATTGTGAAGTGGAACGGCAGCGCGTGGGCCGACGAAACCGGCAACCCGAAATGGAACTCAGTTATTCCGTACACACTCTCCGATACTGATATCGCGGTCATCGATGCGCACGGCCTCAATCCATCCGTCAGCACGCTCGTGCGGGGAGTTGGTACGCACATCGGAAATGCGGTATTCGACGCGAGCGCGAATCGTCTTTTGGTCGCGAATGATGAAGCACGCAACCTCGTTCGTTTCGAGCCGAACGTACGCGGTCACTTCCTGAATAGTCGAGTTTCCGCGATCTCTTTTGGCGGCGGCACGCCATCGATAGTCGCTTCCGATCTAAATCAACACATCAACTACAACAATCCGGCCGGTTCCGACGCTGAGCGCGCCATTAGCCTCGCCTTACCCGCCGATATTGCCCGCGCCGCTGATGGCACACTCTACCTTGCTGCCACGGCCTCGGCCAGAGTTGGCGTACTGAATTCTCAAGGCGCCGTGCAGTCGCGCATCGCGGTGGGCCAGGGACCGACCGGGCTGGCTTTGAATGGTCCTCGCAATTTGCTTTACGTGCTAAATCGTTTCGACGAGACGATCAGCATCGTCGATCTCGCAACTCGCGCCCAAATCGCGACGTCGCCAGTCGGTTTCAATCCTGAGCCTGACACCGTCCGCAGTGGCCGTCGATTCCTCTACGACACCAGTCTCTCGGCGCACGGAGATTTATCATGCGCAAGCTGCCATCAAAACGGACATCGCGATGGACTGGCGTGGGATCTCGGCGATCCGCAAGGGCAAATGCAAACAGTGGCCGGCGGTCTGTTGGGCGCGGTGTCAAATTTTCATCCGATGAAAGGACCGATGACCACGCAATCGCTGCGCGGCATCATCGGCAATGAACCGCTGCACTGGCGCGGCGACCGAGCGTCTCTGGCAAACTTCAATCCGGCTTTTCAAAGTCTCTTGGGCGGGCCACGTCAACTTACGACAGACGAAATCAACGCTGTCACGACCTTCGTCAGGACCTTGACCTATCCGCCAAATCCGAACCAGAACCTGGATCGCACAATGCCCAATCCCGCCACTGGTCCAAGCGCCACGCGAGGCGCACAGTTCTTTAATACGGTACCGTTCGACGCCGGCGTATTCTCCTGCAACCAATGTCATACGGCTTCGCCCGGATTTGGCCCGGGGACGAACAAGCTAATCATTCCCGCAATCGCTTTAGGTGAATCACAAGACTTCAAAGTGCCGCAACTGCGCGGTGAATATCAGAAGCTGGGATTGTTGAATGCGCCGGGAGAACAAATCAGTGGCTTTGGATTTATTCATGATGGTTCGATCGCGACGCTTTTCGATTTCCTGCACGCGCCGGTATTCAATTTTCAGAGCGATAGTCAGCGCCGCGATGTCGAGCAGTTCGTGCTGGCTTTTGATACTGGGACGCCGCCAGCGGTTGGTCTGGAAATAACCGTCAACAGCAGCAACAAATCGGCGACCGCGACAACC
>WNFT01005679.1_pt1 | contig 10929 bp, 7 predicted proteins | sample 5400191 | NCBI WGS metagenome assembly WNFT01 (sample SAMN13153359, study PRJNA577476) | soil metagenome | isolation source: 80 cm saprolite under Madrone tree | place: USA:California | collected 2016-06-14
CCAGCACGACGAGCGAGCGCGTCAGCTTGTCGGTTATTTCCGCGCGCCCGCGTTCCAGTTCCTCCTGGCGGCGACTCAGTTCTTCCAGCTCCCGCTTTTGCTTTTCAATTTGCTCCTGCTGGCGTTTGAGCTGGAGCAATTGCTCCTGCGCTTTTTGCACTTGCGAATCGAGATGCTCGGGCGCGAGCGATTCTTCCTCGCTCAGTTCCAGCATTTGTTCGATCGGTCGAATTTTTTCTGCCATGACAATTAGTGCGGCGCCTTTTCGTTTCGGCCCGCGCTGCTCTCGCCACATTAGTTAGAGCCTTTCAAAATTCCAGACATTTCCCCAACGAAATTTCGACTGCTGTTTGGTATATTTCCGCCGGCAGGAGAAATCCGACGCGAATGGGCAAGATCGATCATCCAAAAAGTTCCGACGGGCAGAGCGCGATCCATTCACCGCGTCCAAACGAATGCGTTTACGATCAATGCATTTCCATCGCTGGTTCGATTCAGGCCGAGGAACGCGACCCCGCCTTCCGGTGCATCCGCGCGTCCATCGACAATGTCTGCGTTGGTGAGACACGAATTTTCACGCCGGAAAATACCCGCGAACATCGCTTTGAGTACAGAATTCTGGCGCGACTTCCCGAACCGATTGCTGCGCCGCGTCCTGCGGTCATTTCCATTGCGCTGTCGCGCCATGACGAGAACGACCCGCAAAAGCTAGGTCAAATCCCAGTGCAATTGCTGCCGGCTCGTTTGCCGGAACGGCATTACGGCGAGGTGGTTCCGCCGGACCAGGCAAAAGTGTTGCACCGCGACAATATTTACGGCTTCGGACCGCCCTCGGAGCAACCTTCGCCCGAGGCGCTCCGCTTGGTCCTCGCTTATTTGCCGGCGGGCAGTTCGGTTGTCGATGTGGGATGTGGAGCGGGCGCGTATGGCCCCGGGCTTGTGGACGCGGGACACAGATGGCTCGGCCTGGAGGTGAACGATCACTGCCTCGAAGTCCTCGCGAGGCGCGGACTACCGTTTCGAAAACTGAAAGGCGCGACGCCGCGGTTTCCGTGCGTGGATCGCGAGTTTGATCACGCCATTTGCATCGAAGTGCTCGAGCACATCGATGCGCCCGACCCCTTTCTTAAGGAAATCGCGCGCGTGATTCGCGGGCGTGCGCTGTTTTCGGTTCCGAATCTCGAGGTCCTCCCGTATTTCAAGGACTGGGAGGTCGCGCCGTGGCATTTGCTCGAAGCCGGGCACAAGAATTTCTTCACTCGCGCAAGTTTGCGCGCATTGCTCGGTAAATATTTCGCGCGCGTGGAAGTTTTTTCTTACGGCGAACATCCATTGCGCACCCGCGACCAGATCGCGCTGCACTTGCATCTTTTTGCCGCCGCCGAATCATCTGCGGCGTAGCACGACCAGTCCTTCCAGTGTCCCGATCTTTTCAAAGTCAGGCAGAGACGGGATTTCCTTTTGGTCAACCAGCACAATGTATCTGACACCCAGGCTTTCGAATATTTCGCTGCGCAAAGCGAGGCGCACCTGGTAATCATCCGCGGCCAGTAATTCAAAAACTGGCTGCGAGTCGGTTGAGACAAGAAAGCAGACCCTGGCGTAACGATTGGAAATCGTTGCATATCGATTGTTCGGATCCAACACCCGGATCATTTCGCGATCGGGCATGCATCTGGTGCCGCCGAAAACGTTGGCGCCCGTTGCTTTGACGAATTGGGCACAGCAGCAATTTCGATTTGATAAATCCCCGATGACAATCCAACTGCCGCTCGGATCGCGCCGATGAATATTCGACAACCAATGAAAGATGGAGCTTCGGGTAAGTCCCGGCACGCCCCGCCCGATGGGATTGGCAAAACCGCTGGCATAGAGCAACGGAACCAGCAGCAGAATGCACGATGCGACCCTGATCCGTTGCCAAAGGAGGAAAAAAACCGTCGCGAAAAACACGGCGGCCGCGGTCACTTCGGTGAGTCTTGCGAAATTACCCAGCCTCGAGTTCGCCGCGTAAAAGCAACCGAATGAAAACAGCGCAAGGACCAGCGCGCTAATGCAGAGCGACCGCTTTTGGTATTCAAATGGTGGGCGTGGCAAAGCGAGATGCCGAACTAGGCCGGCGATTGACGCCACTCCGACAGCCAAAATCGCGCGAATGGAAACGACGTAGGACCAACCGGTCGCTTGAGCCAGCCACATCGGAATACCCAGGGACATAAACCAGATCGCGCCCACCAAAAAAAAAACCACGGCGATCAAAATGCCGTCCGCGCGTCGCTGCCAGGCGTCCCGAATGAGACTGGCCGCCAGCAGTGGCGCCAAAAAAAGAAAGCCCGCCGCCTCGCACGCATTGCCGAGAGGTTCGGGATAATGGTTCTGGGCCAGCGAAACCTCCAAAAATGGCGCCAGAAACCGAGCCCAATAATACGATCCTCCGGAAAAAGTCTCTTGCCCGGGATAGATCAGACTTTGGATTTCCCTGATCGCTGGAGAAACTTCCCGGTACCACTGCCAGAGCAACGTGGCGGCGACCGCCAGGACTGTGATCAAACATATCGATCGGAAGAAATGCAGGGTTTCGTGAGCGCTCTCATTCCGGTTCCGGTAGCACGTCGATCCTCCAATCAGCAACGCGACCGCCAGATAGGCCAAGGGAATCTGAAAGCGCGGATAGCAACAGAAGACGAACTGTTCAACCGCTACGAGCAAGACCACCCCCGCGCCCGTGATTGCCCATCGAGATTCGGCTCCACGCATTGTGTGCAGCGCCCAGAGCGCGAAGAACACCATCGCGATCATCTCCGGCATGGAAGTTGGTGTGGAGAAGAACCATTGGATGTAGGAAGAAAAAAGAAGGATCAGCGCGCCGCTCAAGGCGAGGAAGTTGTTTCCTCGCGCGACGATTCGGAAAAACAAGAACCCGCTCAGCAACAGCGCGAACCATTTTAGATTCCAGTTGAAGGAAAATGCTCGTTCACGATTCAGGAAGAAGAACCCCCACATCTGCGGCCGGAAAAGCATCGACCAGTGGCGCGCGGGCAAGTTCGTCAACAGCGGCGCGACACTGTTGCCGATGTTCGTGTTCGTTTGTGGAAACGCCGGCTTCTGCTCCGCCTGCGACCAGATCCAGGGCGTTTGCACCAACCATTCATCGGAACGGATGTCTTTTGCAGTTCCGGCAATTATGCCCGCGTCCGGGTCACGTCTGTCGGCGAGAGCTCGCCATAACGCCGTGGAGCTGCCGTTGAACTTCAATACGCTGGCCACGAAACATAGCAGCACCAGGCCGACAACGATCACATTGCGACCGATCTCGCCAGATTTGAACTCAGGCTTCGCGCCAGGCCGATTGCCAATCTCCCGGCGCGAGCTCGTTATCAGCAATCCAAGGCACGAAGACGCCAGCAAAATATTCAGCAGCACCGCCACCACCCAATGTTTCGGATGCCAGGCAAAATTAACGACGAAGAGAAGCGAGCAGATTATGCTTTGGATCCAAATCATCATTCGGAACATAGGCATCTTGCCTGTGCGGCCAGCGGGCTTCCAGCCTGCTGTTTCTGTCCGACACGAAACGACAGCAAAATGCCTGTCGTCCGCGGAGGCTCGCCGCAGCGAGTCCGTCCTGTGGCGGACTAGGAAGCATGCCTTCCTACCGCCCCGGCATCATTTCGAGCAGGATTCCTTTGAAGTATTCGGTTTCGGGAATGGTGGGGAGGACTGGATGATCGATCGCTTGCTCGAAGCGGCTGAGCCGGCGCGCCGAGCGGCGGGCATCGACGAGCGCATCCGCAATTGTTTGCGCGAACGCCGCTTCGGTCACGTGATGCGAGCACGAAAATGTCGCGAGCAATCCATCTTTCGACAACAATCTAAACGCGCGGACGTGCAGTTCGCGATAACCGCGCAATGCGTCCCGTAGTCCGCTTTTAGTTTTCGTGAACGACGGCGGATCGAGAACTATCAAGTCGTACTGCGCCTCTGCTTTTTCGGCGCCGCGAAGAAAAGCAAAAACGTCCTGCTCGATCCAGCGCACCTTCAATCCGTTTTGTGCGGCGTTGCGTTTTCCTGCGGCGATGCTCTCTGGATTTTCCTCCACGGCCACAACGTCGGTCGCGCCCGCACGGGCGCATGTGAGCGCGAACGCGCCTTCGTTCGCAAAACAATCGAGAACACGGCGACCCGCGGCGTGTTCGGCGACGATTTCGTAGTTTGCTTTTTGATCGAGATAAAAACCGGTCTTCTGGCCGCGCAAGAGATCGATCGCAATTTGGAGGGACGCGCTCGGTCGCGTCCCACTAATCTCGATTACGATTGGCCCCGACGGAGCGGGGCCCTCCAATACGCCAGTGTGTGCTTCCATTCCCTCCGCTTTTCGCACCGGCGCGTCGTTTCGCTCGACGATTGTGACCGGGCCGAAAAGATCGGCGATCGCACTCGCGATCAAATCTTTGCGCAGATCCATCGCCAGCGTGAGCGTTTGTAGAACGAAATGTTCGCCGTAGCGATCGATGATGACGCCGGGCAGTCCGTCGCTCTCGCTCCAAACGACGCGGCACAATTTTGGATCGACATGTCGCCGCGCCCGGTATTCGGCGGCTTGCGCAATCCGGCGCTTGAAGAAATCAAGATCGAGACCCTGCCGCTGCCGCGAGAAACGGCGCGCCACGATTTGCGATTTGGAATTGTAAACTGCGCTGCCGATCAAACGATCGCGCCCGTCTTTCAGCGAAATCACCTCGCCATCTTCCGGTTCTCCGAAAACCTTGAGGACTTCGCTCGAAAAAACCCAGTCGTGTCCATGCAAAATGCGCGCGCGTGGTTTAACGACGAGGCCGGCCATGGAAAGGCAGAAAACGTCGAACGCTCAACGTCCAACGTCCAATATCGAATGCAGAAATTTATTGGACGTTCGGCGTTCGGCGTTGGACGTTCGGCGTTCAGAAATGCAACTCGCACCACAAGCTTCAATCGATCTTCCCGGCATCAAGAAGCTGCGCAGCGGCAAAGTGCGCGAAGTTTTCGATCTCGGTGAGACGCTACTCTTCGTCGTAACCGACCGACTCTCGGCCTTTGACGTGATTTTACCTGACCCGATTCCACACAAAGGCGCGGTCTTGAATCAGCTCTCGGCGTTTTGGTTTCAGCGGTTCGATAGGATCGACAATCATTTCGTTACGGCGAACTTCGATAAGTTTCCGAAAAATTTGCAAGCCTTTCGCGCGCAGCTAGCCGGTCGCTCGATGATTGTGCGCAAAACGAAACCGCTACCGGTGGAATGCGTCGTGCGCGGTTATCTGGCCGGCTCGGGTTGGAAGGAGTATCAGGAATCGCAAAGCGTGTGCGGCGAAAAATTGCCGCTGGGTTTGCAGCTTGCGTCGCAATTACCCGAACCAATTTTCACGCCGGCAACAAAGAGCGATGCCGGACACGATCTCAACATCGATATGAACGAGTGCCGCCGAATCCTCGGAAATGAAACGGCTGAACGCGTCTGCGATCTGAGTCTGCAAATCTATTCCACAGGTCGCGATTATGCCGCGCAACGCGGCATCATCGTGGCCGACACAAAGTTCGAATTCGGAACAGTCGATAGTGAATTGCTCTTAATCGACGAATGTCTCACGCCGGATTCGTCGCGCTTTTGGCCGGTCGATCAATATGCGGTCGGGCAAAGTCCACCGAGCTTCGACAAACAATTTGTGCGCGATTATCTGGAAACGCTCGATTGGGACAAAACGCCGCCTGCGCCGCGGTTGCCGAAGGATGTCATCGAAAAAACGTCAGCCAAATATCTCGAAGCTTTCCGTCGCCTAACAAGTCATGAACTTGACTGACGCCCACCCGAAACTTTCGGTCGTCGAGCCAAAAACAATTCTGAAATATGAGCCGCTCGCTTCCCGGGGCGGCGTTGATCAGCGTAATTACGAAAGATAGCAACTTTCAAAACCTGCCTTTTTCATTTGACTCTCTGCGAACATTAGTGGGCTTTTGCCACCACGCACCGCTCCAGTCGATCTCATGAATGGGTGCCTCGATTCCCATTAGAGTCCGATAGTCTGCCACTGCCGTTTGGCAAGCTTGCACGGCTCCGTAGTCGTCGATGACGACAAACCCACCGGGTGACAGTTTTGGATAAAGCGCGTCGAGAGCAACGTATGTGGACTCGTACAAGTCTCCGTCGAGTCTGATTAAAGCGAACGAACCGGCATCCAACGATGGAAGCGTGTCCTGAAACAGGCCTTTAACGAAGATAACCTGGTGGTCAAGTAGCCCATAGCGCGCAAAATTCGCCTGGACTTGCTCCAGCGAGACGGCCAATTGCGGGAAAAGATGTAAGTTTAAGCCCTCATCGTGAGGAAAGGCATTGGGCTTAGGGGGCGGCAGACCGGCGAATGAATCGACGACGTAAACCTTGCGGTTCGTGATCGCATTGGCCGCAAGTACGCCGCGCATCAAGATGCAGCAACCACCGCGCCAAACACCGGTCTCAACGAAATCGCCGGGAATTCCCTCACCTATGATCCGTTGCGCAAGCTCTCGAACGTTGTTGAGTCGTCGCAAGCCAACCATGGTGTGAGCGACCCTTGGCCAGTCGCGCCCTTCCGAACGAAGCTCCGGTTGGAAGGGCTCGATACTTGCCGGATCATCCGGATCGATTGATGGATCGCCGTAGATTGTGTTAGTCAATATCTTGACAAGCAGATCAAGATAAAGCTCACGCGGCAAGGCGTCGGCATTTCCCGTACTTCTTATTCTGCTTTCCATAGAAAGGTCGCCCACGAACTTCAAGCACCTCCATTCAAGTCTGCCGCGATGCGCGTAGTGTGTTGAGACCGACGTGCCGTCTCAGGTATCCCCTTGGATGCAGTGTCATCAAAAACCGCTCGCACTGCTGATCGATTACAAACTCATCGTTGTCTGAAAGGAATCTGTCGACGGCTTCCATAGGGCCGGGGCCAAAATCCGGATAGGCGGGGTGACCATTGACGTTCGTATCTTCGACAATCAGATAATCACCGGTTTGAACGAGTGGGCTGTAGGCGATCATCTCCTCATAAACGTGGTCGGCACTATGATCGGAATCCAGAATTACCAGCGCGCGTTGGCTGCCCACGGCGTCGCGCACCTGAGCGACTACCGCCGCATCGACGCTTGACCCAGCGACATAGCTGATACGGGAATGCTCTGGCCGAAGAGGCTCGACCGCGATATCGATCGTGATGACGCTACCATGCCCGATCTGGTCAAGGACCATCGCCAGATAGAGAGCACTTCCGCCGAACCTAGTGCCAGTCTCGATCACAACGTCAGGCCGGGTGCGGACCAGCAACTCCTGATAAACCCACAGATCGAGCGGACACTTTAGCAGCCTATGGCCGAACCAGCTTAGATTGATCGTATCGGCGCCTTGCTCCAACCAGCGTCGATAATAAAGATCTTGAAATTCGCGAACAACTTCTGCTTCCTTGGAAGACAAGGGAGGTTGATCACGATCGACAAAATACGTGCCAGTTGGCTCGATCATTGAAGTCGACTTCTTCGTGGATTGCCCTGTTCCTTCGAGAGACTTCCAATGCGATTCTTGCAGCGCCGAAGAGTTCCAATCATATGATCCCCCGCTCCTTAAGACGGGATTGGACAATGCTCCAATCGTTGGGAACGACATTGAGCCCTATATCGAGCATGCATTCAAGCGCCGAGAACGACGTTTCGATAAATCGTCCAACAGCCTCTTCGAATCTGTCTGTAAGTATGCGCGAGGTTGGATCGAGTCCGGTCACCACGGTAAGGCCGGTCGGGGGTGTCGCAATGGTAAAGATATCGAGGTCGGGCCGGTAGTGTTTGAGACAGAGCACCGTCTTCCAAACGTCGCCCGTGTAGAATTTCCTTTGACGGTCTGGTCTCTGCGTCAGTTCGTCCAATGGAACTGTGTCGTGGATCAGAACTACAGAACGAGGACCACAAAGACTCTCGACGCACATGAAGTCTTTGAGAGACTGTTGAAAGACGTGTAGTCCGTCAATGAAGGCTAGCGCTAACGGCTGGTTGTTAAGCAGTGGCACCAGCCTGTGCTCGGCAAAAAACACATCGCTGGTCTCGCAGAATATATGCGTTTCGGCTTTGAGCGGCGCGTTGATCTTTGGCTCGGGGTCAACGGCCACCGCGCGCGTTGGCGGCCGCGCATAGGAAAGAGACTGGCCGCGGGCGATTCCGATCTCGAGATAAGTTTCGGGTACGATCGCGGCGTGCAGACGCTCAAGCCAAACCAAATAGTGGTCTCCGGGCATCCGCAGCTTGGCAAGGCCCATTTGAGCTTGCACCAGATCGTCATCAAAGGTGAGCGCCTCCCGATATTCCGAGGCCGACTTACCCCCATCACCGAGCAGCCGATATGCTTCGGCGAGCGCGACGTGGAATTCGGCCCGTCGATCGTCGGGGGGTACTCTGCCCCGAAGCCAGGAGCCGGCATGAGCCAGTAACCTCTGGGGCTCCATTTCATCGGGCGCGTGGTTACGAGCTAGACGCGCGACGGCGACCGCTGCCTCAAATCGACCGGCCCGAAATTCACTGTGCGCCAAATCGACGAGGGCGGCGATGTCAGGACCGGCGGGACGCTCAATTGGCGTGGTGGACCACAGACTACGATCAAATGAATTTCCGAGAGGCCCGCAAGTTCCCCGCGGGATCGGATCCAGCGTCGAGCGTATCAGGTGGGAAAGTGCCGGGCGAGGTAGGGTGCCGAGATAGGTCGGCGTATCTGGCGCAGGGCAGACCCATGCTCGCCCCCGGATAGTTTCGTACTGCTGGGCCCAGCTTCGAAATGCTTCGGGAAAAAGATCAATATCGGAATTGGTAGCTATTCCGCCGTGAATTTGATGAAAACTACCTTCGCCCAGCAACACCACGAGTTCGGCATTTGGCAGGTCGAGCGCGCGGCGATAGGTATCGAGATTAAGGAGGCCACCGCCCGGAAGATCAAAACGCTCGTCAAAACCCTCAAGCCTCTCCCACAGCTCGCGCCGGAGAAACAAGGCATTCGACTCCGCTATCGGGAGCAACCATCCATTGGGTGAAGAACCGGCTAGCGTTCCGATCTCGAAGAGGCGATAGCCGTCAGCCGGCCAATCAATCGATTTGAGCAATGCGTCTTCACGTTCTTCGTTGTGCCCGCTCTCCAGAGCCAATCGCTGATCGTCGAACCCGAGAAACCAGCCGATTGAAGCCACAACTGCGCGGTTGTACAGGGAGGCTCCGTGAAGCGCGAAATGCAACAGTCCCGGCGTCACCATGCGCGCGCCATCGATCATTACACCGATGACCTCACCTCGTGCTTCGGCCATCCCTTGATTGACGGCCTGGGCGGGGGATGGTGAGGCGTGGTCGATTCGGATCAAGCGGAAGTTTCCGGAAAGACCATCGATTATCTTGGGATCGAACGGAGGATTTGAGCCGTTGTCGACAACGATCACTTCGTACTCATCCGGTTCGATATGGCGCTGGTAAGCGGCTGACAGGGAATGCAGCGTCCGGGGCGCCTCGCGCGGCATGTTGTAGACCACCACGACCACCGACACCTCCGGCTTGCGTTCAACTTTCTTAACCAATTATTCTGTTTCCTCTATCGTGATCCCAAGCGCTGAAGTTTGCTTGGAATAATAGCATAGCATATTGGCCCTCTTGAACGCTTACGCGTTGACTTTCGAGTCGCTCGGCTAGCAACCGTCTCAACCGCGACATTTGAGATTCCAATACTTTCGCTGCCAGTTTTCCGAGGAAACATCAGCGGCTGCAGCCTCAATGGTTTCTCCCTTTCGTTTGATCAAATTACGATGCGGCCCAGCACTACTCTACAGCGTAGTTAGTGCCGCTCCAATGCGCCGGCGGAGGAGTCTGAATATCAATTCGATCCAAGCGAGAGAGACTGCGTTTACTCCGATTGAGCGTAGCTGCTAGATGCAAATTTCGATAAACTTTATCTCGTCTAGCACATTGAGATTTGCAGCAATCCTCATCTGTTATTGATCCCGTCAAGCGGGTTCGCCAGCAAGCTGCGCGTCGCCTTCACTCACTGCAAACAGGGCCGCAAGTTGCGCTCTTGGAGGAAACGATTCTGTAATCAATGCGTCCTGAGGCCGGCAGGTGTAGGGATGCGGGAAAGCCCGGCCCCACCAACGTGCTTTGGCCGAGATTGTTGAATCGGAAGTGGCATGACTACCTCATCAGTTCGCCGACAAGCATTTTTTCTTCTTTCAGTTCCACAACCGACGCATCGATTTTTTCGCGGCTGAATTTGTTGATCGGAAGTTTCTCAATGATCTCCCATTTGCCGCCTCGAACGCGGACGGGAAATGACGAAATCAGATCTCTCTCCACTCCGTAACTTCCGTCGGAGCAAACGGCGACGCTGTGCCAATCGTCGCGCGGGGTGTCATTGGTGAGAAAGCGCACGGAATCGACAATCGCGTTGGCAGCCGAACCTGCTGAGGAAAGTCCACGCGCTTTGATCACCGCGGCGCCGCGCTGCTGCACGCTCGAAATAAATTCTTCCTTCAACCATTTCTCATCGCTGATCACTTCATTTGCCGGACGATTGTCGATCTTTGCGTTATAGAAATCCGGATACTGGGTCGAGGAATGATTGCCCCAAATGGTCATATTCGTCACGCGCGTGATCTCCACTCCGGCCTTGTGCGCAAGCTGGGCGCGCGCACGGTTTTCATCGAGTCGCGTCATGGCAAACCAGCGATGGGGCGGAATCTCTTTTGCGTTGTTCATGGCGATCAAACAATTCGTGTTGCACGGATTCCCTATCACCAACACGCGCACATCGGCGGCCGCGTTTCTTTCGATGGCCTGGCCTTGGCCGACGAAAATCTTGCCGTTGATCCCGAGCAAATCTTTGCGTTCCATGCCGGCTTTGCGCGG
>WNFT01006148.1_pt1 | contig 10929 bp, 10 predicted proteins | sample 5400191 | NCBI WGS metagenome assembly WNFT01 (sample SAMN13153359, study PRJNA577476) | soil metagenome | isolation source: 80 cm saprolite under Madrone tree | place: USA:California | collected 2016-06-14
TCGAAGATTGGGCCAAGCCTTCGTTTCATCGCACAGGCCACCACGCATCCCTCATGCACCTGGCCGCGCATCGCAAAAACTCCGCTCTCGCTTTCAACCGCCTTGTAGATCTGACCGAGGGTAATGCGAGATGCCGCGCGTCGGAGACCGACGCCGCCTTGGCGGCCTTGGCGAAGAGCGACCAGTCCCTCTCGCTCGAGGAGCTTGAGGATCTTCCGCACCACGACCGGGTTGGTCTGAAGGCTTTTCGCGATTGCCTCCGAAGTCGTCCCCTCGTCGCCGGCGTAAGCGACGAAACTCATGATGTGGACAGCACTCGCCATACGACTATTCGCGGTCATAAATAGAGCTGTATCAGTTACGTTTAAGGCTGTCAAGCTCGGGCACGAGGCCACCTCTGTTCAGATGGAATTGTCTGAACGATAAGAAATCGCTTTGGAGAGGAGATCGGTCGGTTCCGAGGGTAGCAGCCCCATTGAGGACGCCTTCAATGTAGCCGCCGCTCGAGTCGAGCACTCAAGCTTGCGAAAAACGCTCTCGACGTGGGTGCGCACGGTACTTGGGCTGAGGTCCAGGTCCCGTGCCACCTCCTTATTACTGGCGCCAAGGCTGATGCGATGAAGTACTCTGTCTCTCGCGAAGAAAGACGGATAGTATTCGAACGCCTTCGCCGAGGTTGGACAACGTGTTCATCGAGCGACTGTGGCGCAGCTTGAAGTACGAGGACATCTACCTCAAAGGCTATGTCGACGGCCGCGAGGCGCGCACCGGGATCAGTTTATGGATGGCGTTCTACAACGGTCGCCGCCCACACCAAGCGCTCGGCAACCGCACGCCGATGGCGGTCCGGCGCGAGGGTGTTGCGTGCGCGGCTTGTCGCGGTATTGATCGAATGCATCGTCCCAATCTCGCAGGAAGACGTTGCTGTGATCCTTGAGGTACGCGACGACCAAATCGTGCTTAGATGCGAAGTTCCGATAAAGGTTTATCTTCGCGACACCAGCCTCTTTGACAATCTCCTCTACGCCGACGGCGTGGATACCCTCGCGATAGAATAGATTGGCCGCTACAGCGAAGACCTTGTCGCGCGCCAGTTTCGTCTGCGCTTTGCCATCGGCCCCTTTCGCTGTTCCGACCCGATCAGCGCATCCCACGCCGCCATCGCGCCGGTGACCCCACTCAGCAGAGCTTTGCGCGAAGCGCCGTCGCGTGCCCGGATGGCCAAGCCCAGAATCAAGCTCGCATAGAAGGAGACTGGTGGATCCAGATCAACGCCTTGTGGCACGTCCCCTTCCGTAACGCCGCGTTTGAGTCGCGTGCGAATCACTTTGGGGATCTGGACGCGATAGCTGAGCAAATGGTCCTGGACAGATCTACTTGCCGGCGCGCAGTTAATGGCCCCCAGCAACACGAGACAGCCGCGCGGCGTAACCGAAGAGCAAAAGAGATCAACAAACTCGCGGAGCATGACCGCGACGCCCTCCCGCGCGGTCGACCGGGCTTCCAACGCCTGTATCGGCCGAGAGCCGACGGTTCCGGCATAAAGCGCGACTACTTCGTAGAAGAGTTGCACTTTTGAACCGAAGGCTGCGTAGAAACTCGGCGGGCTGATGTCTCCCATCGCCGCTTGCAGATCGTCGAGGCTCGCGCCCTCGTAACCCTTCTCCCAAAACACCGCCATCGCCTGGCGCAGCGCTTTGTCCCGGTCAAACTCCCGTGGTCGTCCACGTTTTGGCACGTCACCTCCTTTTCCGCACGTCACATTACGCATACTTGACGCCTATCGTCCTACCTATTTATATAGGAAATACTATACAATCGCAACTTCGGCGGCCCTACAATGTGCGCCGATCGGTAATTAGGAAAAGGCTTTGGCTATGACGTTGACCGTGTATGACGCCTCCGTGCCCGTATTTTGTCGCGCGTTGACCAATCTACAAGCGCTCCTCCGTAAGGGGCACACTCAGGTAACAGAGAGGCTACTTGATCCTACCACTGTGATAGCAGCGCGGCTCCATGAAAATATGTTTCCGCTTTCCCGCCAGGTGCAAATCGCGACGGATCATGCCAAAGGGGCAACCGCTCGCCTGGCGGGCGTCGAGCCGCCTCGCTTCGCTGACGACGAGAAGACGTTCGACGAGTTGGACCAACGTATCGCGCGGACGATCGACTATATTTCAGGCATTCCCGCCGGCGAGATTGAGGGCTCGTCGGATCGGCCGATTTTACTCAAGCTCGGCAAGAGCGAATTGGAGTTCAAAGGCAAAAGCTATCTTTTGACCTTTGCTCTGCCAAACTTCTTTTTTCACGTTACGACCGCTTATGGGATTCTCCGGCATCGTGGCATCGACATCGGCAAGTCCGATTATCTCGGCGAGCTAAGAGGGTCTTAAAGATGTTTATGGCGGCACCTTACGCTTAGGCCCTCTTAGGCGTGCCGCGTTACGCTGCGGATTGTAGGCTCCTCCCACTGATTTTACACGGCCGAGCGCCACCAAATGCCGGCGGTCGTCCTCGTTCTGGCATGTTACCTTGATTTATGTAGGGCCACCTACATTATAATGCTTGACGCCGATCGTCCTTCCGGATTTATATAGGATAGCTTACAGAAGGGGAGTAGCAATGCAGGTACGCAAGGTAGTCACCGGCCACGACGCCGAGGGTCGGGCTGTTATTGCGCGAGACGAGAAAATCGATGGGATGCCCATCCCAGGCCTGGGAGAGCTCGCCTTCCTCTGGGGTGCTGATGAGCCCGCAACCTACCCGAACGCGGGGGAAAATCCGGCGGCGCCCGGTCCCTTCCCACCCGTAGGTGGCATCCGCTTCGTCATAGCGACGTACTCGCCGGAGTTCGACGTGGTTGCCCCAGAACCTCTCCCCGGGATGCACGTGGAGGACGGTGACGAACCCGGCATGCACAGGACCGACTCGACGGATTTCGGGGTTGTTCTCTCCGGCAACGTGGCAATCGAGCTCGACGATGGCGTGGAGGTGTTGCTGTCTCCCGGCGACGTCGTAGTGCAGAACGGAACTCGCCACCGTTGGCGCGTCGTTGGAGGTGTGCCGGCCACGGTGGCTGCTTTCATCATCGGAGCCCATCGCCGTTAGGTTCCGGCCTAGACGTGACGAAGCCGGACATCATCGCTGTAGCCGTCCGCGACTGCGCCGACGTCAACCCGCGAGTTGATGCCGAAGGGCATTCATGTTGCGCACATAGTCGTCGACGGCGCTGTCCGCGCAGCGGACCGCCCCGACGTGCAAGACCAGACGCTCGACCCCGACGCCGTCGCTCGATCCTATCTCGACCTCCTACGACAGCATCGCAGCGCTTGGTCGTGGGAGATCGAAGTGCGGCCCTGGCTCGAGAGGTTCTGAGCCACCTGTCATCCCACCCCTGACAAGCTTGGAGAAATCGCCATGTCGGCACCAGCGAGCAGCAAGACCTCCCCTTCTCGGATCCATTATGCGTGGATCGTCGTCGCGGTGACTTTCGCAACCTCCGTCATCACGGCTGGTACGTTGGGTATCTCGGGGATCCTGCTGTTGCCTCTACAGCAAGAGTTCGGATGGAACGCCTCAGACGTGTCGTCAGCGTTTGGAATTCGACTTGCATTGTTCGGCTTGCTCGGTCCCTTCACAGCGACGCTGATGAATCGGTTCGGGGTTCGGCGTATGGTGACCATAGCGCTGTCGATCATCCTCGCTGGCTTGGTCGGGACGTTGTTCACGACCACGGTCTGTGAGTTCTTCCTCTTCTGGGGATTGCTTACGGGCGTGGGAATCGGCCTCACGGCCATGGTCCTCAGTGCGACTGTGGCAACGCGGTGGTTCGTCCAGCGCCGGGGACTCGTGACTGGGCTGCTGTCGGCGAGCAACGCGACGGGTCAGCTCATCTTCCTTCCCGCGCTGGCGAGCGTCACCCAGGCCTATGGCTGGCGTACAACGATCATCATCGCGTGCGCCGCTAACGTGTTTTCGGTGATCCTGGTGCTGCTTTTCATGCGGAACCACCCCAAGGATGTCGGAGTGACGGCCTACGGCGAAACGGAGCCTCAAGCGGAAGGATCCCTGGCGGAGCACCATCCGTCGATCTGGTCGCTTTTCTCGATACCCGTATCGGTGTTGAAAGAAGCTGTGAAGGTGCCGGTTTTTTGGGTTCTGTTTTTTACCTTCTTCATTTGCGGCGCGAGCACTAGCGGGTTGATCCAAACCCATTTCGTGCCGTTGTGCGGCGACTTCGGGATCGTCCCCGTAGAGGCTGCCAGCATCCTTGCGCTGATGGGCTTGTTCGATCTCTTCGGGACGATCGGATCTGGCTGGTTGTCGGATCGGTTCGACAACCGGTGGCTTCTCTTCTGGTATTACGGACTGCGCGGCCTCTCGCTTGTCTATCTTCCGTTTTCGAGCTTCACGATTGTCGGCTTGTCTTTTTTCGCCCTCTTCTACGGGCTCGACTGGCTGGCGACACTTCCACCAACACTAGTGCTCATCATTCAAAGATTCGGTCGCGCACGGGCGAACGTCGTGTTCGGCTGGGTCTTTGCCGGACACCAGCTCGGCGCAGCGCTAGCCGCCTACGGTGCGGGGCTCATGCGCACCGTGCTGGGGACCTATCTGCCGGCGTTCTTTTCGTCGGGCGTGCTCTGCCTTATCGCGGCTTTGCTGATCATTACCGTCCGCAAAAATCCACAGCCGGCGGAGCGGCGATGCGTGGCAACGCCTTCCCAAACGGCCCTGGCAAGACGCGTGCTTCCTCGGGCATCAGGATCGGAGGTCACGTGATACCGAGCTTCGACGACCCGACCACCGACAGTTTGGTGTCGGCATCATCGAGCCGGGCCTTCTTGCGCATGGTCGACTCTATCTCAGGCGAGACGGCGGCGAACCCGACGCAACCCGATGTGGACCTGGGAAGCGCCGACGCCGAGCCCGACTCGAGCCTCATCTCTGATTGTCAGATCGAGGCTCCGGGACCGCATAAGGCGATGCTGCTGCTCGTCAGCGCACTGTCGGGAGGGTTGTCCATCAAAGGCGTCATGCGGGGCGCAATGCGCCCCTCAACCTCCGTTTGTCACGTTCGCGGAGCGGCATGATGGTCAACTTCTTTATCCATCGGCCGATCTTCGCATCGGCAATCGCCGTCATCATGGTGCTAGGCGGCGGCATTTGTTACTTTCTGCTGCCGGTCTCGCAGTTCCCAAACATCACACCGCCGCAGGTGGTCGTGAGCGCGAGCTATCCCGGCGCGAGCGCCCAAGTCGTCGCCGATACGGTGACAACGCCCCTTGAGCAGCAGATCAACGGCGTCTCGGGGATGACCTACATGTCGTCGACGAGTTCGAACGACGGCTCGTCTACGATCACCATTACCTTCGAGGTCGGCTATCCGCTCGATATCGCCGCGGTTGACGTGCAGAACCGCGTGTCCCAAGCCGCGGCCTCCCTGCCGCCTCTCGTCAACCAAGGCGGGATCACGATCAGGAAGCAGAATCCCGCCTTCGTCCTGCTGGTGAATTTGATCTCGCCGGACAATTCCGTCGACCCCGTCACGCTCAGCAACTACGCTTACACGCAAATTGTCGACCCTCTGAAGCGCCTGCCCGGCGTGGGCGACCTGCAGATTCGCGGCGAACGGCGCTACTCGATGCGTATCTGGCTCGACCCCGACAGGCTCGCCAATCTTGGCATCACCGCTGTCGACGTCCAGAATGCGCTTGCCGAGCAGAATCTGCAGGTCGTGGCGGGAAAGATCGGCCAATCGCCGGCCCCTGCTGGCACGCCGTTTGAAATGCAGGTCAGCGCGCTCGGTCGGCTAAGCGATCCGGCGCAGTTTGGTGAGATCGTCGTGCGCGCGAACCCGTCGGCAGGGTCCATCGTGCGCTTGCGGGACGTTGCCCGGATCGAACTCGGCGCATTGCAATACACGTCCACGGCCTTCTGGGACGATAAGCCGACGATCGCGCTCATCATCTATCAGACGCCGGGTTCGAACGCGCTGGATCTCCAGCACGGCGTCAAGCAGAAGATGCAGGAATTGTCGGCACGGTTTCCGAAGGGCATAACCTACGGAATGCACTACGACACGACGCGGTTCGTCTCCGCGTCCATGCATGATGTGCTGGTCACCCTGGTCGAGGCGCTCGTCCTTGTCATGCTGGTCGTGTTCGTCTTCCTGCAAAGCTGGCGCACCACGATTATTCCCATGATCGCCATCCCAGTGTCGTTGGTCGCCACGCTCGTCGTCATGGAGGTCCTGGGGTTCTCGCTCAACATGCTGAGCATGCTCGGCATGGTGCTGGCGATCGGCCTCGTTGTCGACGACGCGATCGTTGTGGTCGAGAATGTCGAACGGCAGCTCGAAGCTGGCCTGAAGCCTCTTGAGGCGACACGCAAGGCAATGAGCGAGGTCACTGGCCCTATCATTGCCACGACCGCCGTTCTGATGGCTGTCTTCATCCCCGTCGCGTTCATCCCCGGCATGGCCGGGCGCCTCTACAATCAGTTCGCGCTGACCGTGGCGATCTCGGTCGGCATCTCAGCGTTCAACTCGCTCACACTCAGTCCTGCGCTGAGCGCCGCCTTCCTGCGCGCGCGGCCGCCCACGCATTTCGTCCTGTTTCGCTGGTTCAATGCGGCATTCGACTGGCTGTCACATGCCTATGCAGGGAGCGTGCGCACGTTCATCCGGCTTCGCTGGGCAATGCTTGCTCTGTTCGTCGTCGGTGGCATTGGCACCTACGTGATTGCGACCCATATCCCGTCGACCTTCCTGCCCGTCGAGGACCAGGGCTATTTCTTTGCCGCGATTCAGCTCCCCGATGGCGCCTCGCTCCAGCGTACGGACGAGGTTGCGATGAAGGTCCGCGGGATCATTCGGGCGACGCCTGGCGTCGAGACCGTCGGTTTCATCACCGGGCTGAACTTCCTGACTGGCGCTGCGCAGTCGAACACAGCCGTCGAGTTCGGAATTCTGAAGCCCTGGGACGAGCGAGCCTCCGATCAGGTCGCATCGAAAATAGTCGCCGACGTTCGCGCACGGCTTCGTCAGGTACCGGAGGCGATCGCGCTTAGCTTTGACCCGCCCTCCATCCCAGGAATCGCGACGACCGGCGGCTTCGAGTTCCAGGTCGAGGACCTGACCGGGCGCGGAAGCTTCGCGCTGAACGATGCGGTGCAAGGGTTGATTGCTGAGGCGCGGAGGCAGCCTGAGCTGAACCCGCAACAGATATTCTCGTCATTCTCCACGTCGACGCCGCAATTCTTCTATGACCTCGATCGCAACAAGGCAAAACTCCTGGGGCTGAGCCTGCCGGATGTGTTCAATACCCTGCAGATCTATCTGGGCGCACTTTACATCAACGACTTCAATCTCTTTGGCCGCACGTTCCGAGTGACGGTACAGGCGGACAATGATGCCCGTGCCTCCGAAAACGACATCTCGCGGCTTTATGTCCGGAATTCCAACGGCGGCATGGTGCCGCTCTCAACGCTTGGCACATTGAAGCCGATCGTCGGTCCCGAGACGGTTCCTCACTACAATGGCTATGCCTCCGCCTTGATCAATGGCGGCGCGGCGCCGGGCTTCTCGTCGGGCCAAGCGATCGCGGCGATGGAGCGCGCCGCAAACGCCGCGTTGCCAAGAGACTTCGCCTTCGAATGGACTGGCATCACCTATCAAGAACTGAAGGCCGGCCCGCTCGCGACGCTCATCTTCGCGTTGGCGATCGTCTTCGTGTTCCTCATCCTGGCGGCCCAGTACGAGAGCTGGACCATGCCCTTTATAGTGCTGCTCGCCGTTCCTCTCGCGCTCTTTGGTGCGCTTACCGCGCTGCGGCTGCGCAGTATGCAGATCGACGTCTATTCCCAGATCGGCTTCGTGATGCTGATCGGTCTTGCCGCGAAGAATGCGATCCTGATCGTGGAGTTCGCCAGACGCCGGCGTGAGGACGGTCACGGAATCGTCGAGGCGGCGATGGAAGCTGGACGTCTTCGGCTTCGTCCCATCCTGATGACGGCGTTCGCCTTCATCCTCGGCGTTGTTCCGCTGACGGTTGCGGCCGGCGCGGGCGCGGCAAGCCGGCAGTCGATCGGCACGACTGTCTTCGGCGGCATGCTCGCCGCGACGGTCCTCACGCTCATTTTCGTTCCCACTTTCTACGCCGTCATCGAGCGGCTCCGCGAGGGCCGGGCGGGTCTTGAACCCACGCCAGCTACCGGGACCAGGCTTGCCGACGCTCACGTTCACCCCGCGGAATAGGGTCGGAGGATCACGCTATGCTTAAATTGAGATTCGGACTTGGCGCGGTCGTCCTAGTCGGCGCGGCCGTAGCCGTTTTCATCCTTGTTGGCCAAATTCCTAAGCAAGGTTCCGGAGCAGCGCCCACCGGATCGGCGGCAGCCGCCATGCCCGCTATCGTTACCCCGGTCGTCAAAAGAACGATCCCGATTTATCTCGACTATTCAGCGCGAACGGAGTCGATCAAGAACGTCGCATTGCTGGCCAAGGTGTCCGGCTACGTGCAGGCGCAACACGTGCCCGATGGCGCGGACGTCCGGGAGGGCGACCTTCTCTATGGAATAGACCCCCGCGATTATCAGGCGGCGCTCGATCAAGCGAGGGCACAGGCCCAGCGCGACGCCGCCGCGCTTGAATATGCACGCGCGAACCTCGGTCGTGGTGCAGAGCTGAGCAAGAATGGGTTCCTGCCCAAGGATGCGCTGGATCAGCGAACGAGCACTGCACGCCAGGCGGAAGCGGCCGTGGCCATGGACCAAGCCGCGATCCGTTTCGCTGAGCTCAATCTCCGCTACACGGAAATTCGCGCGCCGTTCGCCGGACGCACCGGGCGGAATCAGGCATCGATTGGCACCTTGATCAGCATTGCTGGCGCGCCAGTCAACACGCTCGTACAGCTCGATCCGATCTATGTGACCTTCAATCCGAGCGAGACGGACCTAGCGGTTATTGAGAAGGCCCGTGCAGCCGGCCAAATAGACGCCGAGGTGCGTCTGCCGGGGGAAGCGCAAGCTCAGCACAACGGCAAACTCACCTTCATCGACAATGTCGTCGACCGCGCAACGGGCACGATCAGCGCCCGGGTGACCATTGCCAACGCCGACTTCGCGCTGCTTCCCGGACAGTATGTCCGCCTCCGCCTGAATGTCGGGCAACGGTCAGATACCCTGATGGTGCCACAAGAGGCGGTCGGATCGAGCCAACTCGGCAAATATGTTTACGTCGTAGGAGAGGGGAACAAGGCCGAGCAGCGCCTCGTGTCGCTCGGGCCCTCTGATGGCGGTTTCGTAGCCGCTCTCACGGGCGTCGCCGAGGGCGATCGCATTATTACAGGCAACCTGCAGAAGATTGGACCCGGCGCGGTGATCCAGCCGATGGCGAAGACCGCTTCCGGCTCATGAGCCGGGGCACGGCTGATCGACATTGTCCTAATGGATTGGGGCCTCACTTTCGTTGCGAACAGGGGCCACGAACACCTCAGAGAATCGGGACCAATGAGCAACAATCTTGCTCACAATTGACTGGCTTTGGGGCTTGATCGGAGCGTTGCTGTGGCGACTTGGGGGGCGGCTAAGGCGCGCTTCAGGGTCCTGCCCTGCCGGGTGATTTGCCCAGGCGGGGCTGAGGTGGTGCGACGGATGGCGTCGCGCAAACCTCAGAGGATCCCATGACCAAGCCTAAATCGAAGCCTAAAGCCGCGACCCATTCGGCTTCACGAAAGTCCAACAAGTCCAGATCCCGCAAGCGACCTGCACCGGCATCGTCGAAGCCAGTCGCACGGCCCGGCACGAAGCACGAGCGCATCATCGCGATGCTACAGACGCCGGCAGGCGCAACGATCGCTTCTCTCGTCACCGCGACTAAATGGCAGCAGCATTCGGTGCGCGGCTTTCTTGCCGGTGTCGTCCGGAAGAAACTCGGTCTCAACCTGGTTTCAGAGCAAACCGACAAGGGGCGAGTATATCGCATCAAGGACGGCAAAACTTCGTCCGCCGCCTTGGACCGGGCTAAACAGGCGGCTTGATGCGATGCAGAGGAAACGCCGCAATGGTCGTACCTCGACCAAGACGTCTGTTGAGGACGAGATCGCGCATCTGCGCGGTCTCGATCTCAAAGGACTACGTGCGCGCTGGCAGAGCATGTTTCAAAGGCCGGCACCTGCGCATTTAACGCGGCACCTGTTGTTTGCGGTCATCGCCTATCGAATCCAGGCTGATCGTTTTGGCGATCTCGATCACGAGACGAGGCAGGTGCTGGACCGAACGGTTGCGAAGGAAGCTGGGGCGGTAACGTCCGCCCGCCTGGCCAGCTTTGACAAGAAGCGAACTGAGCTTAATCCCGGCACGATTTTGGTCCGGGAATGGGATCGACAGTCGCAACGGGTGATGGTGATGGCTGACGGCTTTGCCTGGAACGGCCAGACCTATGACAGCCTCTCCAAGGTCGCCTTCGCCATCACAGGCACCAAGTGGAACGGTCCGCGCTTCTTCGGCCTCCGGGATAGAGAAGATCGATCGACGACTGAGGCTCGGCCATGAAGACTCCATCCCTGTTCGCAGACGCCGCATCGTGAATTCGATCTGTCCATCCGGCAGTTGCCGCCAACATTCAACAATGTCTCAAGCGGCGCCAATGGAGAGATTTATAGTATGGGTTTGGCATCAGGCTGACCCCCTCACGGGTGTTTGAGGTGGTCCGTGCCCTCGCCTCACCTTCCGATCATCGGTGGCCTCTTCTTTCTTTCTATTTATGTTCCTCGTGGTGCTCACCAAAATCATGGGTTTGGACCCTATCGCGCGCGCTGCTGATGGACCGCGCTTGATCCAGACCAGCCATTCGCGCGAGCTGATCCGCACAATGTTGGGCAGGCTTTTCCGGCCGGGCACTGGTCGCTCTGGTGACGTGACCGAGCA
>WNFT01011811.1_pt1 | contig 10929 bp, 8 predicted proteins | sample 5400191 | NCBI WGS metagenome assembly WNFT01 (sample SAMN13153359, study PRJNA577476) | soil metagenome | isolation source: 80 cm saprolite under Madrone tree | place: USA:California | collected 2016-06-14
AGGTCGTCCGCGAAGCTCGCCGGATCGACATCGGTGACCAGCACGCCGTGCTGCCCTTCCATGCCGACGCGCGCGGCGCGTTCCGGCGTGAGGCTATCCACGCGCAGACCGAACTCGGCTGGCGCGGACTCTTCTTGCTGGCCGTTCAAGCGACCGGCTTGCGTCGGGAAAACGCGCGTACGGTCTTCGACCACCGCGGTGGTTTCCTTTTGCCCTCGATCGCGAACATAGGTCAGTTTCACCTTGCTGCCAATAGGTGCAGCAGCGATCGGATTCACGAGATCGTTGCCGTTTTTCACGGCAGTGCCATTCACGCTGGTAATGACGTCGCCGCCCTTGAGTCCGGCCTTTTCCGCCGGGCTGCCGGGCTCAACATTCATGATGACCACGCCATACGGCGCGCCCAATTCCTTCAGTGTGATGGCGTTAGTGCCCAAATCTTCCTGGAAGCTGACGCCGATGGAGCCGCGCGTTACGCGGCCCTGCGAAATAATCTGATTGTAGACGTTGATCGCGGTGGTCGATGGTAGCGCAAAGCCCACGCCCTCGTAGCCGCGGCTGCCGGTAATGATGGCCGTGTTGATGCCGACCACCTCTCCCGCCAAATCAACGAGCGGACCACCGGAATTGCCGGGGTTAATCGCGGCATCCGTCTGCAAAAATCTTTGGAACTGGTGCCCTGCTCCGCCGATGCCGGAGCGGTCTTTCGCGCTGACGATTCCGGCCGTTACGGTCGCTTGCAATCCGAAGGGGCTGCCAATGGCCAGCACCCAATCGCCGACTTGCACTCCATCCGAGTTGCCGAGTTTGGCGACTGGCAATTCCCTATTCGCTTCAATCTTGATTACAGCGAGGTCGGTGTCTTCATCCACGCCAACAACTTTCGCGGTGTACTTCTGCGGGTTGCCGTCCAACTGCACTTGAATCTTGGTGGCCTGCTCGACGACGTGATTGTTGGTAAGGATATAGCCGCGCTTGTCGACAATCACGCCGGAACCGAGGCTGCGCTCCGCTTGCGGTGGGCCGTCCTGGCGGCCGTCAAAAAAGCGGTCGAAGAAGTCCTGCATCGGGTCGTCTTGGTCAAACTGTTGTTGCGGGCGGCGCTTCTTGGTGTTCTTGCGCTCGAGGACTTGCGTGGTGGCAATATTGACCACGGCCGGCTCGACGCGATTCACGATACCGGAAAACGAAGCGGCGGACGGAATCGGATCCGGAACGACCAGCTTGGTGGCGTTCGTCCCCGCAAACGTGAACGTCTTCATCGCCGACACGCGGCCGGAGACGACCGAACCGATCAGGATGCCGATGGTCAGCGTCAACGCAACAAAAAAGGAAGCCAGAATCTTGCGCCGACGCGCCCAATCAAACAATTCTTTCACCTGCTGCCCCATAATCCTGCTCCTCTATTGCCAATAAGCTGCCGGCGCGACCTACAGTATACTATCGCGGTTCCCATTCCAATTGTCTGCCTCTGCGGATGCGCTATGAGCATCACTGGTCGGAGGGCCGGGGTCTCGGTGGCGCATTTTTGGATTTCGCCAGCCGGGTAACCACTCATGTCACCTATATTGGACGCACGGAACGCCTGTTTTGTTGTAGCGCGATTGTACGCCGGAGCTTTGTCCTTGACATCTCCTTGTTTTTCAAGGATAAAGGAAACAGCCGCGGTTGCGGCGACACGTGGCGATTTAGGGCAACTTGCTCCACGTAAAAAACTGCTAAAGAGCTAGAAGAGTTCCCAGAAGCTTGCTCCACGTAAAAAACTGCTAAAGAGCTAGAAGAGTTCCCAGAAGTATTCTGGACCCTCCAAGCACTTTGGCAAGGAGGGTTTTTCATTTCTCCCCTCCCTGCTGCCCTAAGACCACATATCTACGGCACTCAGCGCGTGCAGTCTGCGCCTGCGTGCCACATGGAAGGCAGCATATGTCCGATCTCTACGAACTGCGATGTAAAGAGTGTGGCAAGGCTTGGGGCAATTCTCCTCGGTCCTTCTGTGAAGATTGTTTCTCTCCCCTCGAAGTTTTCTTTGACTACGACTCCCTGAAAAAGACGGTGCGCCGAGAACATCTTGCGGGGCGCGCATTCAATATGTGGCGTTATGCCGAGTTTCTGCCGCTCCACGAAGGTTTTTCAGCGCGTGGGGATGTCGGCGGGACGCCGTTGGTCGCCTCAACCAAACTGGCCGCGCGCTGGGGCGTGAAGAATCTCTATATCAAGAATGATGCCGTGTGCTTTCCCTCGCTTTCTTTCAAAGATCGGGTCGTAGCAACGGCGCTGGCGGCCGCGCGGCGCTTTGGCTTCCAGACTGTGGGCTGCAGCTCCACCGGAAATCTAGCGAATGCCGTGGCTGCGCAAGCGGCGCAGCAAGGCTTCGATGCTTGCGTCTTCATTCCGGCCGATCTGGAGCCGGCGAAGGTGCTGAACACCGCGGTTTACGGCGCGCGCATCGTGCGCATCGATGGCAACTACGATCATGTGAATCGACTGTGCGCACAGATCGCCGATCGCTTCCAGTGGGGACTGGTTAATGTGAACTTGCGGCCGTATTACTCCGAGGGCTCGAAGACGCATGGCTTTGAAATTGCCGAGCAACTTGGCTGGAAGCTGCCGGACAACGTAGTGGTGCCGATGGCCGGTGGCTCGCTGATCGGAAAAATCGCGAAAGCGTTTCGCGAGCTGGTCGCGCTCGGCTGGGTGGAAGCGAAACCGGTGAAATTCTTCGGTGCGCAGGCGACAGGCTGCTCGCCCATTTCCAGTGCGGTGAAGCGCGGGCTGGCCCGTTTTGAGCCGCAGAAGCCAAACACGATTGCGCGTTCGCTGGCGATCGGAAATCCCGCGGACGGAAACTACGCAAGCAAGCTGATTCGCGAAAGTGGCGGCTGGGCCGAGGATGTATCTGACAGGGAGATCGTGAGCGCGATAAAGCTTCTCGCCGAAACCGAAGGTATTTTTACGGAAACGGCGGGCGGGGTGACCGCTGGCGTGACTGAAAAACTGATTAGGGAAGGGCGCATTCACCCTGATGAGACTACCGTGGTGTGCATCACCGGCAACGGCCTAAAGACCACGGATGCGATTGCGGCGGAGTTCCCGTTGGCGGAAGCGATCGCCCCGCGCCTCGATGCTTTCGAGGCTTACCTGGAATCGCAGTTACCTGCAACTGCCGCGGCGGGAGCGTAGGCGCGATTTAACGAGCGAGAACGAATGAACACTTTTTCAAAGGAGATGAGCAACATGCCAGTCACGATTGAAATCCCCACGGCGTTCCGCCGCTTCACCGCCGGCGCGCCGAAGGTGGACTGTAGTGCCAGCACTATCGCCGAAGCCCTTACTGAACTGACCGCACGCTTTCCCGAGCTTTCGCGCCATGTGCGCGACGACAGCGGCCAGATCCGCCAATTCCTCAACGTATATCTCAACGAGGAAGATATTCGCTTCCTCGGCGGAGAATCCTGCTGCGTGAAAGAAGGCGATCGCGTGTTGCTTGTGCCCTCCATCGCGGGCGGTTCGCTATAATTAGCGCCTCGACTTAACTGAGGGCCGAGAATCCGGAGAGCACAGTGGCTTACTACGCGCTATTTTACGAGGCGGTCGATGATTTCATTGCACGGCGCGGCGCGTTCCGCGATGAACATTTGCGGCAGGCGCGGGAGGCACATGCGCGCGGCGAACTGGTCCTCGCCGGTGCGCTCGCTGATCCTGCCAACGGCGCCTTGCTGGTGTTTCAAGGCGAAAGCCCGGCCGCGGCGGAGGCGTTCGCCCGGCAAGACCCTTATGTAAGGAATGGCTTGATCACCAGCTGGAAAGTTCGCCCCTGGACGGTGGTCGTGGGCAACGAACCGCGGGCACCTTACGTCGAGAAGAGAGCGGCGGAGTCGGCCTGAAATGATCGCGCGCTTGTGGTCCGCGCAGACAACCCCTGCACTGTCCGGCTCCTACCTGCAGCACTTCGAGCTAACCGTACAGCCGCAGTTGCAACTCGTTGAAGGCTTCCTTGGAGCAACGGTTAGCACGCGCCCGATTCCTGGCTCCGTGGAAATTCTCGTAACCACCTATTGGGCATCGTTCGCGGCCATCGACGCGTTCGCCGGCGCTGATCGCGAAGCTGCCGTGGTCGCCGCCGAAGCCGCTGCCCTGCTCACCGATTTTGACAAACGCGTGCGTCACTACGAAGTAGCCATCGCAGAGTTCCCACCGGTTTCGGCCCCTTAACGACCGGAGTTCGAGCTTGGTGGCTACGTCCGAAGAGACTCCGATGTATTGAATAGTCAGTTTCCATGCCAGTTTTTTGCATCTGCGACACACTTCCCTTCACGATTCCCGCGTTCTAACTGCTATAATTCACGGCATTCGCCTTCACCTCGAGCGACCATTGGTGCACCGAAATGATCTGCTCGCATTGCCATACTCCTAACCCTACGAGTGCCGCTGTCTGCACGCGCTGCGGGAGTGGTCTGGACATTGCAGCCGACGTAGGCATCGGTGCAACCCTCGAAGGCTCCGACTCCGCTTCCATCAATACAGGCACGGATTTTGGTCCGCGTTACCTCGTGGAATCGCTGCTCGGCTCGGGCGGCATGGGAAAAGTTTATAAGGCGCGCGACCGCGAGCTCGACCGCACGGTCGCGATCAAGGTCCTTCGCCCCGACCTGATGACCGATCCCATGGCGATGCAGCGCTTCAAGCACGAGCTGTTGCTGGCCAGCAGCATTTCGCATCCGAACATCCTGCGCATCCACGATCTTGGCGAATACAACGGCGTGAAATTCATCTCCATGGCCTACGTGGATGGAGGCGACCTCACCCAGCTAATTCGCAAGGAAGGGCGGCTGCCGCTCGAGCGCGTGCTCAACATCATGCGCCAGCTTGCTGCAGCGCTCGGCGCCGCTCACGGCGTCAATGTTGTGCACCGCGACCTCAAGCCGCAAAACATCCTGCTTGGCTCCGAGGACCATGTTTACGTCACCGATTTCGGCATTGCCAAGACGCTGGAGTCTGACCGCACGAGCGTTACGCGCACGGGCGCCGTCCTCGGGACGCCCCTGTATATGTCGCCCGAGCAGGTCGAAGGCAAGCCAGTCGACCACCGCAGTGACCTCTACACGTATGGACTAATTTTCTACGAAATGCTCACTGGCGTTCTGCCGTTCACCGGCGACACTACGTTCCAGTTGATGTATCAGCGCGTGCACCAACTGCCAAAGCGCCCGGAAACCGTCATTCCAGACTTGCCTCCCTATCTCTCGCGCATCTGCCTGAAGTGCCTCGAAAAAGAAGCAGCAAACCGCTACCAGAGCGCCAGCGAGATCCTGACGGATTTGGAGCTGAAGCACGCGCCCTCGCATACGCGGACAGTGCAAATTACGCTGCCGGTGATCGACAAAAAAATCTCCCTGATCTCCGCCTCCGCCATGGTACTGCTGCTCGCCGGTTTGCTCGCCATCCCACAGGTGCGCGATTTCGTGTTCCGTCACAAAAATTCAGAGCCCACCTCCGGAATTCCCTCCCTCAAGCAGGGCAAATTCGTGGCCGTCCTGCCGATGCGCATCCTGGGCGACCAAGGCTCGCTCAACTATGTGGCGGAAGGCATGACCGAAGCTCTTTCGGCCAAACTGTTCCAGCTCCACGACATGCACACCGCATCTGCATCGGAGGTGCAAAAGGTCCGACCCAGCAACTCGCTGAATGAAGTTGCGCGGCAATTGGGTGTTAACCTCGTCGTTTCGGGCACCATTCAGGGCAGCGGCGACAAGCTTCGCATTGTCGCTTCCTTGGATGACATCTCGAGTGGCCACCGTGTCTGGACGCAGGAATTCTCCGGCGTACAACAAGATTTGCTCACCCTGGAGGATCAGATCTACGGCCGTCTAGTGGACGCACTCGCGCTGAAGCCCAGCAACGAGGAGATGGCGCGCGCTGCCTCTCATCCGACGGAAAACATCGAGGCTTACGACCTTTACTTGAAAGGCCGCGATGCACTGCGCGGCCAGCAGGATCTAAAGAACGTGCAATCCGCTATCAGCTTGTTCGAGCAGGCGTTGCAGAAGGACCATGCCTTCCCTCTGGCCTACGCCGGCGTCGCGGACGCCAGCCTGGTAATGTACCGCGAAACAAAGAATTCGTTCTGGTCAGCAAAGGCCTTAGCTGCGGCCCAGCAAGCGGGTTCTCTGAACCGCAACCAGCCCGAAATCTTGTTGGCCCTCGGTAGCGTATACAACGCAACCGGTAAAACTTCTGAAGCGATCGCTGAGCTCCAACGTGCGCTTGAAATCGCTCCTAATTCCGACGAAGCGTATAGCCGCATCGGTTCGACCTATCTCGGTAGCGGCCGGAGCGCCGAAGGCATTCAGAGCCTTAAGAGGGCCGTGGAAATTAACCCGTACTACTGGATGAATTACAACAACCTGGGGAATTCTTACTATCAGCTTGGGGATTTTTCCAGCGCGGCGAACTGCTACCGTAAAGTCATCGAACTCGATCCGAATAATCCGTACGCTTACAATAATTTGGGAGCGGTGCTGTTACAAAGCGGCCGCTTCCAGGAAGCGGTCGAACCCCTTCAAAAATCGCTGCAGTTCAGTCCGGACGGCCAAGCTTACAGCAACTTGGGCATTGCGTATTTTTATCTCAAACAATACGACCAGGCGATTCCTGCTTACGAAAAGTCCGTTCAACTCGTTCCGAATTCCGACATGTTCGTAGGGAACCTTGCGGAAGCATACGACTTGGCAGGTCAGAAACAACGCGCCCTATCAACCTTCGAACAAGCCATATCGCTTGCCTACAAGAGTCTTCAGGTAAATCCTCGCGATGCGAGCACAAAGGGGCGACTGGCCCTATGGTACGGCAAAAAAGGGGATACCAAACAAGCGCTTAAATTCATAGAGGAAGCCCGGAGCATCGACCCGAATGATCTGGACCTGATCTACTATCAGGCGCAAGCCCAAGCCTTGTCAGGAGACAAGAGCGCGGCCATCGATACTTTGCGACTGGCTTTTAAGAAGGGTCAACCGCCGGCTATGGCGCAGGCCGAACCGGACCTCGAGCGCCTGCACCAAGATCCTGCTTTTCAGAAGCTTGTCAACGAATTCACTAAGCCAAACTGACCGTCTGCTTGCTGCGACGTAGCTTCCGCAAGCCCAACACGCCAAGTCCCGAAATCAGCAGCACGACGCTCGCCGGCTCGGGAGCCGGGATAGGAACATTGGAAGTTACCGTACCAGTCGTTCCCTCGATGACGCCGTCCATTTCGAGGACGAAGTCGCCTACGATGGTGTTCGCTGTCGAGTCAAAAGTCTCGCATTCAATGCACGGCGGAGCAGGCGGAAGAATTATTCCTCCGGACAAGAACGCCAACGGATTATCGGTATTAACGTCATGGATAATCGTCAGGATTGGAAAGACGTTACCGGCCGCTTTCGTGAACGCTATGTTTTGGGAGCGATCAAACGAGTATGCGAAGTCGGTGATGGTTCCTTCTGCAATCTTGAAGGATATCGGTGACGTGTAGCTGCAACTTCCTTCGACGCAAGTGACCCCTGGAGTGCTCGGATCGAAGAAGACTGTAGTCGAGCCAGTCCAATCCGTCGTTCCGGTGCCACCCTTTACCCCGATTGCTGGATCAACGGTGTCAGCCAATGCCACCCCGGCAAACGCTAGTACAACCGCGACCAGAACAAGCAAACGCGTGAATTTCATAGTGGACCCCTCGTCGTTCTCGGTTCACGGAAGGTCGTTGACGATGTTCTGCGGTTCACACCCCGCCAAACCGACCTACTCCGTCGGTGTAAGCCGTGCACGCGAGTGCCCAAAAACAATTGGCCTCTCGGCAGAGCAAGTAGTTTGTTATCTGTCGTCAATCAGATTGTGATATTAAGTCGCCGCCCGACGGACCCAATCGACTGCAACTTTTGTGCAGAGATTTTACCTAGGGTTGAAATACTGGAGCGCAAACGCGTTCTAGTACCCTCGCTCAACAACTACTCCGCAAACGTGTGTTTGCCTTGCCCGCTTGGACGACGTATAACCGTGAGCAAATGCCTCTGCCCTTGGCGCTTGCCACCGACATAAGTGCGTCCACGCGCTCGGAATTGCGCTGGGAGGTCGCCGGCGTAGCCATCGGATGCGTGCTGCTGGCGATTGGGCTCGCCGCGATGGCCCTGTTCCTCTTTCGCCGGAGGAGCAGTGACCTCACGCTGGTCTACTTCAGCTCGTTCGCGATCCTATACGCCGTCCGCCTGCTGTTCTGGCAAAGCATCATTCGTTCACTCTTTTCCGCGAGCAGGGTCGTATTTGATCGGATCGACCTGGTCATCGACTGCTTTATCCCCGTGACCTTCACACTCTTTTTGCTTCAAATCATCGAGCCTCGGTGGAAGAACGCCCTGCGCTGGGTGTTTGCGGCGCAACTCGCTTTCGGGGCCACGCGCCTGATGTCCACGCTCTTGCATATCGGCGAAAAAGCGATGAGCCTGGCCAACAACATCTTCGTGATCGCCGTGTGCGCGTTGGTCGGTGTTTATTATATTTATGGACGCCCGGCGCGAGGAACTTCACGCGAGGTCACAATTACCTTCGCTGGAGTGGCCATCTTTGCCCTGTTTGCCATTGCCACCAACCTCCAGGATCTCAAGGTGCTTCCGCGTTATAGAAATATCGAGCCAATTGGCTTTCTCGTCTTCGTGTGCTGCCTGGGTTACGTCGCCGCCCATCGCACGCTAGCAAAGGAAGAGCGCCTGCTGGCCATCAATAAAGAGCTGCAGATTGCAAATCAGATTCAGTCTTCCATTTTGCCGCGGGAAGTGCCCCGGCTCGCCGGACTTGAAATCGCCGCACGCTATGTGCCGATGAGCGCCGTGGCCGGCGATTTCTACGATTTTCTCGTTTTAGACGAGCGGCATATCGGGATCCTCGTGGCCGACGTGACCGGCCACGGTGTGCCCGCAGCGCTTATCGCCTCCATGCTTAAGGTCGCCTTCGCGGGACAGACGGCTCACGCCGAAGAACCTGCCAGCGTCCTCGCCGGTCTGAATCGCGCGCTGTGCGGTAAATTCGAGGAGCACTTCGTGACCGCAGCGTACGTTTTCGTGGACTTGGAAAAACTTGTCTTGCGCTATGGCGGAGCGGGCCACCCGCCGTTACTTCTTGCCTCACAGGGCAACGCGCACGCGCGGAAGTCCGCCAGCCGCGAAGTCGAAGCCAACGGTTTGATGCTCGGCCTGTTTCCGGAAGCGACATATTCCTCGCTGGAGATTCCGCTCGATCCCGGCGATCGCATCGTGCTCTACACCGACGGAATCCTGGAGTCGATGAACACAGCGCGCGAAGAGTTCGGCAAATCGCGCCTGAAGAAATTCCTCGACGCATCTGCTTTCTCCGCCTCACACCTCGCGGACGCGCTGCTCGTCGAGCTGCGACGTTGGTCTGCCACCGACCTGGGACGAGCGCAGGACGACGACATTACGCTTCTAGTTCTCGATTTCCTTCCTCCCGCGATGGCGCTTCCTTCCGACGCAGTGGCCGCCACTGAGCACGGCAACCGCCTCTCTCCCGCGCTTTTTCGCCTCGCCATCCTCCTCGCGCTATCCATCTTCATCAACTACATCGATCGCGGTAATCTCGCCATTGCCGCTCCGCAGATCAAAGACGAACTCGGCCTCTCGTATGCGCAGCTCGGAATCCTTTTCTCTTCCTTCTTCTGGACCTACGCCATCTTTCAAATTGTTTCCGGCTGGCTCGTCGACCGTTTCCCGGTCAATTGGGTTCTCGCCCTCGGAATACTCGCATGGTCTGCCGCAACCTTCGGAACGGGCCTGGTTCACGGTTTCATGCTACTGCTGGTCATGCGCCTGATGCTTGGCATCGGCGAATCCGTCGCCTATCCCTCTTACAGCAAAATCATCTCCCGCCATTTCCCCGAGTCTCAACGCGGCCGCGCCAACTCGCTCGTTTGCGCCGGCCAAGCTTCCGGCCCCGCAGTCGGGACGATTCTCGGTGGATTGCTCATTGTCCACGTTTGCCTCGCCGGTCAGCGACGCCGCCGCCGGCGCCACTATGCTACAGATCCTGCGCCAGCGCTCCGCTTGGGGTACTTTCGCCGGGCTCTTCGCCTATAACTACGTTTGGTATTTTTTCATCACATGGTTGCCCACGTATCTCGAGCGCGAGCGCCACTTCTCGGTCCAAGTCATGTCCTTCGTTACCAGCCTGGCTTTTTTTGTGTTGGCCGCCACGGCGCTCGTCTCGGGCTGGCTCTCCGATAAGTGGATTGCCGCCGGCGCCTCTCCCACACGCGTGCGTAAAACGTTTACCGGCGCGGGCCCGGTGATTGCTTCGAGTATTCTGCTCGTCGGGCTCGTCCCGAATCACAGCGCCGCCATGGCGATTCTAGTCTTGACCTGCATTGGCCTCGGCATGTGCACGTCGAACCTGTGGGCCGTAACGCAAACCCTCGCCGGACCGGCAACTTCCGGCAAGTGGACCGGCCTGCAAAATTTCACCGGCAATCTGGCAGGATGGATCACGCCGGCACTCATCGGGCTGATCGTTCAGCAGACCGGTAATTTCTTCTGGGTCTTCGTAATTACGAGCGGGGTGACTCTGCTCGGCGCGGCCGCCTGGATTTTCATCGTAGGCCCGATCGAACCAATTGCCTGGTCGCCGCACGCCCCAACGTAGTAGCAGCGGGACTCCTGCTCGCAGCTAACTTGATCGCCCGGAGACGGCGTAAGGGCTCTGCGCGCGATACCTTTTCTCGAATTCCTCGCGCGTGCACATCGTGCGCATATCCGTGATGCGGTCGACGGCCAAGATCCCGTCCAAATGGTCGATTTCGTGTTGCAACAGTTCGGAGAGGTCGCGTTCCTCACTCGCGCGCATTTCCTTCCACTCGCCGCGCAAATCCTGATACCGCACCTTAATTTCGCGATG
>WNFT01017327.1_pt1 | contig 10928 bp, 10 predicted proteins | sample 5400191 | NCBI WGS metagenome assembly WNFT01 (sample SAMN13153359, study PRJNA577476) | soil metagenome | isolation source: 80 cm saprolite under Madrone tree | place: USA:California | collected 2016-06-14
GGATCGTTGATCATGGGACCGGGCGTGCCCGGCACGGCGGTGAACGCGCCGCCATTGCCCGTCTGCCAGGCGGTCTGTCCCGAGGAGAAATCCGGTATCGAAGCAGCGGGTTGCGCCAGGGCGCCGGCCGCTAGTACTGCCGCGGCTGCGACGCCGCCCACGAGGAACGGTGTTCTCAAGGTCAATCTCGACATCATTGCTCTCCTCCGTTTCCTCAGATGATTATCGATCAGCGTGAACGATACCATGTCGCTGGGGTGCGTTGAAGCCAAAGGCGGCGTCGGTGATGCCTTCCGGCGCTGGAGGCGGCTTGGACCTGCGCGCGGCAGCCGCGAATGTCCGGAGTGCCAAATCCGAACATTGCTCATTGACTCGGCGGTTGGGGTCTAGGGCAGTATGGCCGTACCACCGTCAGGAACCAGTTCGTATCTCGTCCTGCCCGGTGCGCCAGTATCGACATTAAACCGACACAGCGAGCAGACGCCAGATAGTCACAGGAAAACGGGAACGTTTACGCGGATTGAGCATCTCAGATTCGATCGCTTCAGGACGTAACGGAGGCCGCCATGGGCACTGAGCAAACCGAGTCGACAGGTCCGGATCTGACGCAAGGCATCCCGCGCGAGGATATTCCCGACGGTGGTGCGATCGCGGGTCATGTCGGCGGCGAAGCCGTGGCGGTGGTGCGGAGCGGCAATGAATACTTCGCCATCGGCGCCACCTGTTCTCATTACGGCGGACCGCTCGCCGAGGGCCTTATCGTCAAGGACACGGTCCGCTGTCCTTGGCATCACGCCTGCTTCAGCCTGCGCACGGGTGAAGCTTTGCGTGCGCCGGCCTTGAGTCCGGTCGCCTGTTGGGTGGTCGAACAAAGCGACGGCAAGCTCTTTGTGCAAGTCAAGAAAGAAGCGCCGGGAACCAAGAAAACCAAAGCCGCATCCGCGCCCGGATTGCCGCAAAAAGTCGTCATCGTCGGCGGCGGCGCCGCCGGGTTTGCCGCGGCCGAGATGCTGAGGCGCGAGCAATATCAGGGCAGCATCGTGATGCTGAGCAGCGACGATGCTCCGCCGGTCGACCGGCCCAACCTGTCCAAGGATTACCTGGCCGGCAACGCACCCGAGGAATGGGTGCCGCTGCGTCCAGACAGCTTCTACGTCGAAAACGGCATCGATCTTAAGCTCAAGACCAGCGCCGTCGGCATCGATGCGCGTTCGCGCGAGGTTGCGCTCTCGGACGGCGGCAAAGTGTCTTACGATCGTCTGCTCCTCGCCACCGGCGCCGAGCCGATCCGCCTATCGATCCCGGGCGCCGACCTGCCCCACGTCCATACGCTGCGCTCGCTTTCCGACTGCAGGGCGATCATCGCGCGCGCCACGACGGCGAAGCGCGCCGTGGTGCTGGGCGCGAGCTTTATCGGTCTCGAAGTCGCTGCATCGCTGCGCGCCCGCGAGATCGAGGTTCATGTGGTGGCGCCCGAAAAGACGCCGATGGAGCGCATCCTCGGGCGCGAGATGGGCGAATTCGTGCGCGCGCTGCATGTGGAGCACGGCGTCATCTTCCATCTCGAAGAAACGGCGACCGCAATCGACTCTAATCGCGTCAAATTAAAGAGCGGCGGCGCACTGGATGCGGACCTCGTGATTGCCGGTATCGGCGTGCGTCCGCGCATCGAGCTCGCGGAAAAGTCCGGACTCGCGGTGGACCGCGGAGTTGCCGTGAATGCCTATCTCGAAACCAGCACGCCTGGAATATTCGCCGCGGGTGACATCGCGCGCTGGCCCGATTCCCACACCGGCGAGAATATTCGCGTCGAGCACTGGGTCGTCGCCGAGCGTCAGGGCCAGACGGCGGCTCTCAATCTTCTTGGCCGGCGGGAAAAATTCGACTCCGTACCATTTTTCTGGAGTCAGCATTACGATGTGCCTATCAACTATGTCGGTCACGCCGAAAAGTGGGACGATCTGACGATCGATGGCGATATCAAGGCACGAGACTGCCTGCTTCGCTACAAGCGCGCCGGCCGCGTGCTCGCGGTGAGCTCGATCTATCGCGACCGTGAAAGCCTTGAAGCCGAACTGACGATGGAACGCGAAACCGCGTAGCCATTGCCAAGTCCTCGATGGCCCTTAATGCGCAGGCAATTTGCCATCGCTTTAGGTTCATGCAGAATATGACGGGATTAACGCGGAGACCGTGTGATGAATGCGACCCTGATCCTAATCGATAGCGATGCCGAATTGGCCCGCGCCCGCGCACTGGTCGACCGGCTGTGGAATTCGAACGATCCAGCCGACATTGCTCGGCTGGAGGCGCAAGCGCGCTTGATCGCCGCCTATGAGGAGAGGAAGTGGCCTCGCCGGCCGCCGAACACCGCCGATTTGATCCGCCATCTCATGGATCAACACGGCCTCACTCGAGCGGATATGGTCCCGATCCTTGGCACGCCGAGCCGTGTGAGTGAAGTATTGCGGGGCAAGAAGCGATTGAGCATGACCATGGTACAGCGCCTGCGCGCTCGGTTCCGCGTCCCGGCGGATATGCTCCTTCCGTTGCCGAAGAAAGTAGTGGCTCGCGGACAGAAAAAACGAGCCGCGGCTTGACCTCCAGAAGACATTAAGAGCATTTCGAAATCGGTGTTCGTGTTCCGCGCAACTCTTCTTATTCTATTTGTAGGCCTCGGATTGGGCTCAGCCTTTGCCCAAACCGACGTCCCCGCCGAGCTCAAGGACCGGCCGCCCGTTGCCGCGCCGACATCGAAGATCGATGTCAATCCGATCAATGTCGTTCGTTCGCTGTCGGAGCAAATCGACGATTTCGGCTCGGGTCTGATTCAGGGCCTGATGACCGGCGAACGCGGTCGCCTTCGTCGTTGTCCAGGAAAATCGCGTCATCGTGTCGAAGAATTTCGGCTGCTGCATCGCGTCCGACCCGCGGTTCACGGATGGATTCGCGTCCGACCTGTTTGTCTCGCTGGCCGCTATGCAACTGATCGAACGGGGAAAGCTTTCACCCGACAAAGATCGTATCGGTCAAATGCTGTCGCATCGGATCGATTCCTCGCCACTTCGAGGTGCCCTCGAAAAAGCGTCGGGGCAGGATCTCAAGGCCTATCTCCAAGAAAACATTCTCGCACCGCTCGAAGCGGAATCGAGCGGAGAACGGCTGGAAATGCTCCCGCGCGTCACGGGGCGCCTCATGATCGCGCTGTTGAACGGCGGCGTGTTCGAAGGCGGGCAAGTCCTTCAATCGTCCACCGTCGATCTGATGGAACAGCCCCACTTCTCGATCCATCCCGCGCTTCCCGGTTGGACCTATGGCTTTGCCGAGATGCGCCGCAATGGCTGGCGCGCTTTGCAGCACGATGGGCTTTGGCAGGATTCGCCGCAGGCTCAGGCCCGGCTCGTCATCGTTCCCGATGCCAAGCTCGGCTATTTCGTCATCGTCGACGGACGCGCCGGCGCCCAATTCTGGCGCACTCTGGATGACGCGCTCTTCGATCGGACTTTGCCGCCCCGCGGCGCCGCTGCTCTTGACCCGCCGCAAACACCGTCTCCGGACTATCGCCAAGCAAGCGCCGTTGCCGGCGTCTATGAGGCAAGCGACGAACCCTTGTCCGCGATTGCCGCGCTGAAAGTTGAAGGACGGCGGTTGAACGTGAGGGCGACGAACGACGGCGGAATCGTTCTTTCGGGGAGCGAAAGCGCGGTGCTCGCTCCGCGGCCCGGCGGTTATTGGGGCGCGGAGAACGGCAATCTCAATGCCGTGGAGAGCGATGGCCGTCTCATTTTCAGCACCGGCATTTTCCGCCCCCTTCGCCCATGGAAGCGGCCGGAGTTCTACGCGTCCGTTGCCCTGCTCTTCGCGATCGGAATAGGCGGTGTGCTTTATGATGAGCGGCGCAAGAAACGCGCGCTGAATTTTCCCAGCGATCGCGTGCTGGCTCTTTCGGCCGCTGCTATCGGGTTCTTGCTGCTATCGGCTTTGGTTTGGCTGCTGGCGCCAGCCTAACGCGCAGGTGGGTCGACAATGGTCCGGGTAAGCAACGACAACGCCGTCGAGCGTCTCGCCGCCCTCATCGAGGGTTCGACGCGCGCCGTGGTCTTTACCGGGGCCGGAATTTCGACGGAATCGGGAATTCCGGATTTTCGCAGTCCCGGCGGCGTTTGGGACCGCATGCCGCCGATCTATTTTGAGAGCTTCGTCGCCTCGCCAAAGATGCGGCGCGAGACCTGGCGCCGCCGTTTTGCCATGGAGGACATGTTTTCAGACGCGAAACCGAACGCGGGTCATTTGGCGGTCGCCGAGCTCGTGCGCCGCGGTACGGTCGGCCACGTGATCACCCAGAACATCGACAATCTCCATCAGGCCTCGGGTGTGCCTGCGGACAAGATCGTCGAGCTCCACGGCAACACGACCTATGCGAAGTGCCTCGAATGCGGCGCGCGCTATGAAATGGCGCCCTTACGCATCCGCTTCGAAACAGACGGCGACGTCCCGGACTGCGCCTGTGGCGGCTTGATCAAGTCGGCGACGATCTCCTTCGGCCAGCCGATGCCCGAGGCGGAGATGCAGCGCGCGCACGAGGCCACGCTTGACTGCGATCTCTTCCTCGTGGCTGGCTCGTCTTTGGTGGTCTATCCCGCGGCGGGCTTTCCGATACTCGCCGTACGCCAGGGCGCGCGGCTTGTCATTCTGAACCGGACACCGACCGATCAGGACGATTTTGCCGATTTGGTGATCCACGCCGGCATCGGGGATACGCTGACCGCGGCGCTTCAGCGTAATAGGCCGTAGACGCCTCGTTCCGTATGGCTAGACTGCGCCGATTCACTCCTCAAGGAAACGCGAATGACCACAATTACGCCGCCGATGCTGGACGACCCCGAAAAAGACAAAAGCGAGGGCATGAAGCCCGATCAGCCGATGGCGCCGGTGCAGATGGCGTTGTTCAAGGCCCGCACGGTGCTCATCTTCGGCGAGATCGACATGAAAGTGGCGGAGCGCGTCTGCGGCCAATTGCTCGCTTATGCCGCGGAAGGCAGCGGCGACATCCGCGTCATCATCAATTCGCCGGGCGGCCACGTGGAGTCGGGCGACACGATTCACGACATGATCCGCTTTTGCGGACCGCGCGTGAAGATGATCGGCACCGGATGGGTTGCGAGCGCGGGCGCGCACATTTTCCTCGGCGCCGAGAGGCAGAACCGCTTTTGCCTGCCGAACACGCGCTTCCTTCTTCATCAGCCATTGGGCGGTGTCACCGGGCAGGCTTCCGACATTACCATCGAGGCGGAAGAGATCATCAAGATGCGCGAGCGCATCAACCGCATCATCGCGCGCGAGACCGGCCAGACTTACGACAAGGTCAATGCCGACACGGAGCGCAATTTCTGGATCTCTGCGGAGGCCGCCGTGCCCTACGGCTTGGTCAGCAAAATCGTCGCCCGCAGCGACGAGGTGTAACGCTTACGCTGCTTCAGAAGCCCCGAGCGCGTCGAGCACCGCATCGATCGGCAACAACACGCATGTATGCCGGTTGCGATAGATGGCCGCGCCCTTGAGCGCGCTGTAATCGGTGAAGGGCGGGGCAGGGACCTTGCCCTCGCTCAACATCGCGGCGACGTCGGCGCGCAATTGGCGAACCGAATTCGCGTCTGCCCCTTCGAGATGCGCGCCCAATATCGATGCTGACGCCTGCGCCAACACGCAGGCAGCGGTTTCGTGTGCGATCTCCTTGATGCGTCCTGCACCGTCCAGGCGCAACGTTACCGCCACGCGGTCGCCGCAGGTCGGATTGTAGGCACTGCCTTTGGCATCGGCGGGCTCCAGCTTCCCCGCACCGTTTGCCGCCGCCGCAAGCCGCAACAAATCCTTGGCGTAAAGCGGGTCGCTCATGTCGAGACCGGAGTCGCCGCGCGCAATTCAGCCAGCGCATCGGGCGTATCGATGTCGCGCAGAACCGCGCCGCCGGCTTCGAACTCGCAAACCAGATCTTCGTGTTGCGAGACGAGATCCTTGGCGCCGACGTCGCCGGCGAGATTCTCGATTTCCGCAAAGAAGCGCCGCGCAAACAACACCGGATTGCCGCGTCTCTGCTCATGCACCGCGACGCAGATGGCGCGTCCGTCGGCCGGCGAAAAGCCGGCGATCATGCGGTCGAGCAGCGGCGCGTTGATTTCGGGCATGTCGCCAAGCAGAACCAGTGCGCCGTCACAATTCTGCGGCACCGCGCGAATTCCCGCCTTCAACGACGCGCTCAAGCCTTTGGCATAATCGGCATTGCGCACCATTCGCACCTCGAGCCCTCGAAGCGCGGCTTCGACTTTTGCGGATTCGTGCCCGGTCACGACGATCACCGGTTTGGCGTCGCTCATGAGCGCCGCTTCCACGGCCCAGCGCAGCAGAGGCTTCCCACGCCACTCGGCCAAGAGCTTGTTCGAGCCCATGCGCGACGACAACCCAGCGGCCAGAATCACGGCGGCGATGCGGGGCGCGCGCAAGGGCGCGTGCTCGGCATCGCGCGGCTGCGGCCGCGTCGGAATCTCCTGCAGCAAGCCGCCTACACCCATGCGCATCAAATCGGCCGCCGTCACGGGCATTCCGGCGAACAGCCTTTGCAGGACGAAGTCGAAACCGTTCACTTTGGGCGAGCGCGCGCACGAGGGCAGGCCGACGGCCGGCTTTCCATTGAGGCTCCCGAGCAGCAAAAGATTCCCCGGATCGACCGGCATGCCGAAATGCAAAATCGCGCCGCCGGCCTCGACGATGCCCGCTGGAATGACGTCCCGCCGATCGGTGATCGCCGACGCGCCGAATACGAACAGAAGATCGGCGCCGGCGGCTTCGCCGGCCCGCAAGCCGTCGGCGACAGCAGCGGCATCATGGCTGCAGCGCCGTTCGAAGATCAGCGCGCCGGAGAGCGGCGCCAACCGCGCTTCCAAGGCGGAGCGGTTCTTGTCCAACAGCGACGCTTTTTGCCCCGGCAGTTCCGTCGAGACCAATGCTACTTTCATCGGACGAAATGGCGCCACGGCAATGGGCGCGTCGCCCGCGGTCGCAACCGCTTTGCCGACCGCTTGCTCGGGCGCCGCAAAGGGGATGATCTTTACGGTCGCTGCCATTTCGCCCGGTGACACCATGGCGAACGGCGCAAGCGTCGCCGCGGTCACCGATTCATCGATCAGATTGAGCGCATCCAGTCGCGCCCGGTCGACGACCACCAGGCCCGATTTCTCGGCATAAAGGTTCACCCGCCCCGTAAACGCCGCGCCGAGGCGGATATTGTCGCCCGCGAGCGCACGGGCGACACGTGTCGCGGCCAAATCTTCCGGGACGTCTCCAATCTCGAGGCGCGCCACGGTCACGCGCGAGATCTGCGCTTCGGCCAATTGGGCGAGGTCGGCGCGCGTGAGCTCGCGGCCCTTCTTGAACAAGCGCCCGCCGGCGCGCACGCCATGCACGAGAATTGCGCCCTCGGCTTCGCCGAGAGGAAAGGTCCCGAAACGCATCCTTGGAAATTAGGTTGCCAGTGCCTCGGGAGCAACCGCGGTTCCAGTTTCCTTCGGCCGCCGCTGTTCACGCGGCAGGCGGAACGAGGCTTTTAAGCCTATGACCTGCTTTCCGTTGCGGCGGTTTTCCAGCACGACGTCGCCGCCATGCTCGCGGGCGATGGAGCGGGCGAGCGTCAATCCGAGCCCCGTGCCGCCCGTGGCGTTGCTGCGCGAGCCTTCGAGCCGGACGAAGGGTTCGAACACCTCGTCCAGCTTCTCGTCGGGAATGCCAGGGCCATTGTCTTCGATCGCAGCGACAAAACTGTCGGACTGCGCCACCAGCGTCACACGGGCCACGCTGCCATAACGGGCCGCATTCTCGACGAGATTGCGCACCGCCCGCCGGATTTCGCTCGGCCGGCACAGGCATGGCGCCGAGCCGTTGATGTCGACCTCGACCGGAAGACCAAGATCGATGAGATCGTCGCACACGCTTTCGATCAGCGCCGCGAGATCGACGCGCCGCTTTTCTTCGCCCGGCCCCGCGCGCGCCGCGGACAGAACCGCTTCGGTCAGCGACTGCAGCTCGTCCAAATTGCGCGCCAGACGTTCGCGCACGTCGGGATCATGGACGAATTCGGCCGTGATGCGCATTGCCGCCAAGGGCGTTCGCAAATCATGGCCCACGGCGGAGAGAAGCTGGCGCTGGCTTTCGAGCATGCGCGTCACCCGGTCGCTCATCGCGTTGAACGCTTCAGCCGCACGGCGTATGTCGTCGGGGCCGTTGACGCGCAATCTCGGTGCGGTGCGGCCGCGGGCAACTTCATCGGAAGCGTAAGCGAGTGCAGAGAGCGGACGCGACACCCGCCCGGCAAGCCATGCCGCGGCGATGCCGGTCAGAATCGTAGCGAGCGCGGCCGAGATCAGAATATCGGGCGCGGGGGAGGGCGGCGGTGGGCGGTCGAAACGCGCCCATAGCCAATCGCCCGACGACATCTGCTGCGTGACTTCAACCGACGGTCCCTCGTTCAATCCCGAGCCGACCGGGTCCGTGAGACGCACGCGCGGCGGATTGAGCTTGGTGTTTTGCTCGCCGCCGACCAGCACTCGGCCGATCCGCTTTTCCTCGTCGCTGGGTGCGGGATTGTTGAATTGCGGCGTGTCCGACACCGCGTAATGGAAGAAATTGCCGCTCAGGGCGCGCACCCCGGACTCGCGCTGCTCCTCGGGAATATTGCTGATGTAATCGAACATTCCGCCGATCCGATCGACCGCGGCGGCCAGCCGCGCGCCGCGCAACTCGCCTTCCCGGCCGACCTCGAGGATCGCCACCACGGCTAGATTGGAAAGAATGACCGCCGCGGCTACCACCGCGACGAATTGGGCTCGCAATGTCGTTGGCCAGCGCATCAGAGATTTTCCACGTCCGAGGTGAACATATAACCACCGCCCCACACCGTCTTAATATAGCGCGGATTCTTCGGATCCTGCTCGATTTTACGGCGGAGCCGGCTGACTTGATTGTCGATGGAGCGGTCGAACACTTCCGCGTCCCGCCCCTTGGTAAGGTCGAGAAGCTGTTCGCGCGAGAGCGCAACCTTTGGCCGCTCCAGGAACGCCATCAGCAGCTTGAATTCGCCGCTCGAGAGCGGCAGCGCCAAGCCGTCGGGCCCGACGATCTCGCGCTGGGCGGCATTGAAGATCCATTCGCCGAAACGGTAACGCTCCGCGCTCGGTCCGCGCAGCCGCGGCGGCAGCGTGTTGGTCCGGCGCAGGACCGCCCCGATGCGCGCGAGCAGCTCTCGCGGGTTGAAAGGCTTCGCCACGTAATCGTCGGCGCCGACTTCGAGACCGACGATGCGGTCCAGTTCCTCGCCGCGCGCGGTCAGCATGATGACCGGAATGCCCGATGTCTCTCGTATCGAACGGCAAAGCGATAGACCGTCCTCGCCCGGCATCATGATGTCGAGGATCACGAGATCGATGCCTGACGTGCGCATCGCGCGACGCGCTGCCGCGGCGCCGTCCGCAGCCGACGCGCGATAGCCTGACTCTTTCAAATAACGCACCAGCGGTTCACGGATGTCGCGCGCGTCATCGACGACCAAGATATGGGGCTGAGTGCCGGTGTCCGGCATCGCCTTTATCCTCTGCGGGTCGTTCAACATGTCAAATAAGCCTTCCTGAGCAAGGACGAACCTGTCGCAAAATATGTCATTTGGGCGAAACGGCAAAGGGCGGTGCGTTTTGGCTGGTTTTTGCGAAAACCTTGGCACGTGCCGGGTGTTTGCTGGGGTCGTCGTTTAGTTGAGTCTTCGCGCGTTTACCTTCCAGCCGGGCGGCCCCCCTTTCCCTAACCGCCCGGTTTTTTTATCCGCCCCGCAAAACAGCCGTCATTTCGCCCAAAATCGCCACCGCGATTTCGGCCGGCGACCGTGCTCCGATGTTCAATCCGATCGGCCCGTGAATGCGCGAAAGGTCCGTCTCCGAGAAGCCGTGAGCCTTCAGGCGCTCGAGACGGCGGGCATGCGTTTGCTTTGAACCCAGCGCTCCGATGTAGAACGCCGGTGACCGCAGTGATTCGCTCAGCGCCGGGTCGTCCAGTTTGGGATCGTGCGTGAGCGCCACGATGGCGCTGCGCGCCGTCAGGGGTGCGCTCTTCAGCGCTTCGTCGGGCCAATCGTGCGACAGCGCGACATTGGGAAAACGCTCCGCCGTCGCAAAGGTTGTGCGCGGATCGACGATGCGGACCGCATAATCGGCGAGCGCGGCCATCCGCGCCAAAGGTTGGGCGATGTGCACGGCGCCGATGATCGCCAAATCCAGCGGCGGATTGAACACGGTCAGGAACCAGGATTTGCCGTCGGCCTCGACACTCGTGCTCTCATCGCGCCGTGCGGCTTTGACGGCTGCGTCCGCCAGCGCATCGGCGCCGGTCTGCCCGGGAAAGAGGAGCCGGCTCTCGGCGCTCGCAAGATCGCTCGCCAGCACGGCGGCACGATGCTGCTCGCGCGCCCGCTCCAGCGCGGAATAGGTTTCGCGTTGTTGGGTGACCGGCGCCACGTGAATCTCGATCGTGCCGCCGCAGGCGAGACCCACGGCCCAGGCGTCCTCATTGCTGACGCCGAATTTCAGGTTTCGCGCTTTCCCATCGTGAAGCGACGCTTGCGCTTCGGCGATGACCGCGCCCTCGACGCAGCCGCCGGAAACCGATCCGGCAAAGGCCCCGTCCTCGCGCACCGCCATAAGGCTTCCCGCGGGTCTCGGCGCCGACCCCCAGGTGCGCGTCACCGTGGCAATAGCAACATTGCGGTTCTCCGCCATCCAGTGGACTGCGGACTGCAGCGGATCTTCTTCTCGCGTGTTCATGCGCAAAGTATAGCCGGTCTCGCTGCGCTAGCCGAGGGCTGCTGCGACCGCGCGCTTGGCCATCACGGT
>WNFT01025122.1_pt1 | contig 10928 bp, 10 predicted proteins | sample 5400191 | NCBI WGS metagenome assembly WNFT01 (sample SAMN13153359, study PRJNA577476) | soil metagenome | isolation source: 80 cm saprolite under Madrone tree | place: USA:California | collected 2016-06-14
GCTGTGCCTTTTCAAGGAGGGGGAATCAGCAGTCGCAATACTGACGTTACTAGTACCGAGAAACTTTGAGGACATGCCACTCTCCACTTTGCAGCCGGACCTCATGAATCACGTATCGGCTCCCGTCGTCGGCGCACGTTACGGTCCAGTCGATTGTATTGCTGTTGGGCGAGGCCGGCGGGGCTGTGCTGACGGGGCATTGACGTTTGCGATATGCCTGAGCGGCCACCTGGGGCCACTTCCTGCACATTAGAACGGACCGAGTCACGTGCTGACCTTCCTCGAATACAGAAACCATATCAGAGCGCTTACAAGTTTTCGAGCCCCCGGCCTACGGAAAGGATTCGGCCATCTGCCTGGAGAATGAAGGCGAACAATGCCGCTTCCGGAGCGTACGAGCCGGTCACAATCCACACGTTGTACTTCAGTTCTGTATGTAATGGTCTCTGGCTTGCGATGGTTTCCGCGCCATACAGAGGTTGCCAGATGGCTTCGGCGATTCGTTCAGCGGTATCCGCATCGCGTACAACGCCGGACTTGGGAAGGACCGGGTTATTGAACAAGGAAAGCAACGGCCGGAGCTCTTCAGATATTACCGGTGACTGCTGCCTCGGAGTGCGCGCCAACTCCTCGCGGAGAGCTTCCACTTTCAATCCGCGCTGATCAAGGACCTGGGCAGCCACGCAATTCTGTTCGCGCAGTATTCCAAGCAAAAGATGTTCAGTGCCGATGTGTCGCTGATTCAACCTCTCCGCTTCTTCGGCGGAATAGGCGAGAATGCGCTTGCACTCATTGGAAAGAGGCAAGTCGATGGATGTCGCCGCCTTTTCCCGAAAAATGAGACGACTCTCGATCTCAACGCGAACGCTCTCGGCCGAAGACGCGAAGGGAAGGAACCGATTGGTCAGGTTTCCGTCTTCGCGCAGTAGTCCAAGCACATGATCTCACTCCGCTGTGTTAATACCGGCGCAAGTATTTTACCAGCTGATATCCTTTATTTACGGAGTCATTATGGCGATAGAAATCCATGACGCTTTCAGGCAATTCATCGAAGCCCACCGTGTAGCTCGGCTGGCGACGGTCAACAGCGCCGGTCATCCATCCGTGATTCCTGTCTGCTATGTTTACGACGGGGTGGCTTTTTATTCAGCAATTGACTCGAAGCCAAAGCGAGTCGCTCCCGGACAACTACAGAGAATTCGAAACATACAGGGGAATCCGCACGTGTCTCTGCTCATCGATGACTACTCCGAAAACTGGAATGAACTCGGCTACATGCACGTCCGCGGGACAGCCGATATCATCGAACCGGACGGATCACCCGCATCCGAGCATCGAAAAGCTGTCGCCGCGCTGCGCTTGAAGTACACTCAGTACCATTCGATGACAATTGAACAGTCTCCGCTGATCAGGATCCTGCCGAGCCGGGTTCATGTCTGGTCTGCAGACGGCCACCTGAGCAGTGCAATGTAAAGGAAGAATCCAAATGCGAAAACAAAGCATGGCCTCCATCAGTGTCCTGGTCGCGGCGCTGGCTTTTTCAGTTGCGGGAATGGCCCAGGATCCAGTCTCGGTACCTGCCCCCGAAGGGTGGAAGCAGTGCCCCCGGTGCCAGAACAATAAGGATAGAGCGGATGCGAGGGCGACGTACAAGGTCGAAGGGCGCCCGTTTGATCCACGTGACCTGTCAGGCGTATGGGGTTACAGTGGAATCGCATCAACTTTTAGAAATCCTCCTCCGTTGACAGAGTGGGGAAAGCAGCGGCACGCAGCAACAATGGGCGACAAGAGCGCCGCCGGACAATTCCTTCACAATAAAGACACCTACAAGGGAGCCGGCGCGCCGGTAAATTGCGACCCTGCTGGATGGCCACGCTTGCACCTGGACAATTACGGGTTCGAATTCGTTATGCTTCCTGACCGGGTGCTCCAGTTCTTCGAAATAACCCACACGTGGCGCACTATCTGGACGGACGGAAGGAAACTGCCCGAAAATCCGCCGGAACCGCGCTGGATGGGATGGAGTGTTGGCCACTGGGAAGGAGACACATTTGTCGTCGAGTCCAACGGTTTTGAGGAAAGGCCGTGGCTTGGAGATTCCCAACCCGACGGGGGCTGGACGCACAGCGACGAGATGAAAGTCGTGGAGCGATGGCGCCGCCTGGACTACGGCACGATCGAGACGCAGATCACGATTGTCGATCCCAAGACGTACACCGAACCATGGGTGACCCCTGCAGCCAGGACCCCCCTGGTTCCCGGCACCGAGCTTGGGGAATATTTCTGCGTGCCTTCGGATTTCTCCGAGTTCAACAACAAAGTGTCCCTGCCTGCAGCGGGCTCCGCCAACCAGAAGAAGTAGATAAAGTCGTTGTCCCGGTCCAGTGTGCGTCAGTCGCTCAGCGCGTGGCCGGGGCCGATTTGTTGTTGATGTTCTTGCGCAGCCACCCGTCGATGAACTTGATGACCTCGTCGCTGTTCTTGTCGAGGAACATCTCATGCATGTTTCCGTGTATCCCGACGTCCTCGAGTCGGACGAAATCGTCTTTCGCACCAGCCTGGTTCAACCATTTCGGAATGCAGGGATCATAGACGCGGTGATACGTACCTTCCGCGGAGATGGACAGGATGCGCATGTTCTGGAAGTGCACGAGCTTGTGCGCTGGTTCGTCCTGCAGGTAGCAACCGACTTCATCGCCGGGACGTTCTGATGGCTGGAGGTGTACCTTAAGCTCCGACGGGCTCTTGATCGGCGGATCAAATTCCATTGGAGTCGTCGTCAGGCCCCACGAGTTTGGATTCGTCCGAGTGTATCCAACCTTCGCTGTGTCGACATTGCCGATCTGAGGACCGCCGGGTTCAATCGACACCATGCCCGCGATGAATTGCGAACGCTTCTCGGCGACGTCGAAACCGATTCCACCGCCCTGAGAGTGCGTGAGCAGAATGACCGGCTTGCCGATCGCATCCAGCAGGGCAATGCCGGCGGGCACGGCAAGTTCCGCCTGGTTGTTGACGAACTGCATCTGTCCCTTGATGAAGTTGTCGAAGACAGGATCGCCCATCATCCCCTTCTTTGGAGAATTGCTCGGCCACTGGGTGTACTTGTCCTTCCTCGGAAATTCGCCGCCCGACGTCGCGGGCGCGGTCCAAATCTGCTCGAGATCCAGCGCGGTGCGGATAGCCAGGTTCCCGTCGACGCCGGGCACAAACGGCGAGCGCCCGCGCGCCGGGTAATCGACCATATAGACGACGTAGCCCTGATCAATTAAGTAATAGGCCCAGCCAGGACGGCCGTCAGGGGTTTGCTGCCATACTGCGCCGCTCTGACCATTGCCATGGAACATCACGATGGGATAGGGCTGCCGGATCTGCTTCGGCACCCAGACCTCAACGTACATCGCGCCGTCCATCTGCTCCTTTCCAGGTGCGCCAACGTAATGGCCGCCGGCATAGAAGTGCGCCATACGCCCCAGGTTCTCTGTCGAGAAAGTCGGAATCGACGCGGGTGGCATCGCTCCCGAAGTTTTCGCGCTGCCGGCCGACTGTCCGCCAAGCCGGATGCTGATGAGCATAATCGCTGCCGTGAAAAAAACTGTTTTCGTCGTTTGCATTGTCATGGTTGCCTCGCTACGGATTGCAGTACTCAAACCTACACCACTTGTGACCTATCTCCAATGGCGAGTGATTCCTGACCTCCGTCCATATTCCAGATGTGCGTGGTCCGGATCCAAGCCGGTGCGCATGATCGAGAGAAACTCCTGAAACGAAGAGCCACCCTCAGGCAGGCCACTTTATCAGGCGAGAGGTTGCGTGACACAATGGCATGAAAATTCGGTGGATGGCGTATCGGACCATTCGAGACCGCGCGCGCCGATGGGCGCGCGATGCCGCTCGTGGAAGCAATTGCGCTCGCGCGTTCCCCGGCGGGCGGTTGTTCTTCAAAGTCAACAACAGCGCCTGCTCTTAAGTCAGGTGTAAGAAAGCGGGCAGCGTCGAAGAGATGAAAAGTTGCAACCTGAGACGACGAGAGATTTTCAGTCTCGAAGTGCTTTCCGTGAGTCACGACGGATATGGGGAGACAATCGGCGCCGGTGCCTTCCCACATCCGCCATCCGAAATCCGCGATCGGAAATTTCTTCAGTTTCCCTTTCCGATGGCTCTCATCAACTCGGCCATCGTCACCTTTCGGGCGTCGGCGGGATAGTGGACCGGGATGAGCGTCTGAACATCCAGCTTCAGCCGTTGAATGCTATCCAGAAGGTTGACATTGTTCAAATTGATCACCGCTCCAGGCGGCGCGTTTGCCTGCGCGGGCGGATTGAATGAATCCGCTTCGAGGAGAATCTTCTCTTTGGGAAGGTACGCCACGATCAATCCGTCGTTGTGAAAATTTCCCTGCAGTAAGTACAGCTCGATGACGTGGTTGCCGTCGGTCATGACCTTCTTGTCGGTCATCGTCTCGAACACAGGTTTCTTTTTTGCCTGGGCCAGCTTGTCGGGATTGAGCGTATGAGGCGCGCTGAAGATCCGCTCGTAATACGGCTTGTTGCTTTCATGCGTCACAATCGTCGCGCCCTCTGCAACGAAGGTGCGCAGCCCGCCTGAATGATCGAAGTGATGGTGGGTGTTGATCACGTACTTGATCGGTTTGTTGGGAATCACTCTCTTCGCTTCGGTGATGATCGCGCTCGCACGTTCTTCGCTTTGCGGCCCCTCGATCACGACGATGTAATCTTTGAAGTCAACAGCCATGGCCGCGTACGCCGGAAGGATCAGGAAAACGCCGTCCGCCAATTTCTGTGATGTCGCAGGCGCCGGTTGTCCGCCACCGCCGCCCTGGGCCTGTGGCGCCTGAATATTCGCCGGAGCGTTCGGCTTCACGTCAAGAACCGCGAGGTCGAGGATGGGATAGCCGCCCTGCGTCTGCATGATCCTGGACGGGAATTTCAAGCCGGCGAAGTCCTTGTAGTCGGAGTAAGTGGCATCAAACAGCATGTCGCCCAGCACATTGTTGTCGATCCACGTCTCGACCCTTTCGACCATCTTCTGTTCATTGATATAACCATTGACCTTCGCTTTGTTTTGCCCGGTGAAAGTCACGACGTTGTACTTCTTGCCGCCCACCGACTGCGGTTTGACTGTCGCGTTGTTGGCTGCCGCGGCCCTCAGGAAACCATAAGGTGTCATCCAGATTTCCAATTGCTGGACCCAGGGCGTGCCGGCATTGACGACGATCACTTGATTCTGAGTTTGTTCGCCGATCAGAGGCTGACCGCCTCCACCGTGCTGCGGATATTCGCCCTGGATGCGAACCCGGCTCATGCGCGAAGCCGGTGTTTCGAAATTGATCGTGCGCGTGTAGGTCTTGTCGATGAACTTCGGCCACAGTGAGTTGGGGTTCATGGACTGTCCGAAGGCAAAATCCGCTCCGATTGCGGAATACTCGATGGTCTTCAGATTGCCGGCTCCCATTGCCTCCGACGAATTACTGATTACTGTTTTCGCATCCTGGGCCACTGCCGCCCATGACAAGGACGTGACAAGCACGGCAGCGCCGATACATTTCTTAAGCATATTCGCCTCCGCTGAGTACTATAGTGGGCGGCGGAGAAAGTCTTCGCGGAGTAGGCGCTGAGCACAACTGCGGCAATGCCGTATGGACTGCCGGAGTTATTTGGCGCTTGCCGAGGTCGGAGCGTCATCCTCGCGGAGAGGACCCCTCACCGTGCGATGCGATACGTGCTGCCACTGACCGTTGTGTTTTACATACACTCGCTCGAACCACACATATAAATGACCCCGGCTCGGATTCGGCGAATTCGAGCGCGGTTTGTACAGGTATCGTCCATAGGTGATCGCCACATCTCCGTGGAGCTCGACCTGGACCGCGTCGAGATTGCGATAGAGATACGGCGGGGGCTGCTGCTTTACATATGCAAGCCATGTCTCCTTGGTGTCCACTTTGAGTGGTTCCCCGCCAGTGGTCCACCCGTCACCATGCGTGAACAAGAAATCGCTGGAGAGGACACGATCGAGATACGCGACATCGCCGCGCACCACGGCGGCTTCCATGTCCTTTTCAAACTTGATGACTTCAGCCATTTTGGCAGCATCCGCAGGGCTGGGAGCCGGCGGCCTGGTCGGAGCCGAGCTCACCACGGAGACTGAAGCGCGTGGCTGTTGAGCTGAAACCGAACAAACGAGCGCCAGCAAAAGGACCAATAGCAACCAGGTGCGCATCACGGACCTCCTGAACGGGAATTTTTCGATAGTCATTCTATTAGATTTCGCCTGCCATCCGGTAGGCATCGAATATCAGCGAGACGGCGCGAGCACAGTCACGGGCGGTCGCGGGAGGCGGGTCGCCGGGGCCGCTTCGCGACCTTCTGAGCCGACGTCTCCCTGGCCTCGAGGCCCTCCGCGACGACGCCGGCCGTCAGGCCGCCGACAGAAAGTTTCGCTGCATGTTCAATGAAGTCCCGCCGGCTGATTTCGCCGCCCTCATGTTCCTGCTGATCGCTTGAACCTTTTGACATTCTAAGCCCGGTAATCGTCCCGTTCCCACAGTCGGTTGACGAGAGATCCTGCGCGCTCCTCGATTGCGGCCATGGCATCGAGGACGACGTCCTCACGGAATCGGCGTCCCACGAGTTGAACGCCGGCGGGAAGATTTTCGACGAGATCAATCGGCACGACGCCAGCCGGCAAACCGAGAAAGTTGATACCGTAACTGTAGACCGCAGAGTCGAACAGATCTTTCGCTTCAGTCAATCCCTGTGCATCGTAGTTCCACGGAAAGGCCGGCCGCATGAGAAAAGGCGTGAGCACGAGCGGATAGGTCTCCAGGAACGTGTTCCACGCGCGCATCATGCGCGTTCGGTCCGCGAGACCGGCGCGATAGCCGTCAAGATCGAGAATCCTTCCAAGTTGGTAGTACCAGCCAAAGATGCAGCGAATTTCGTCGCTCCCATGCTGATCGACTATCGGCCCAAGGGTCCCTTTCAGTTCCGTAAGCAGCACGCTAAACCAGCCGCGCGCCGGCTCCATGATAGAGGGCGGCTCGGTTTCGATGACTTGATATCCGGCATCGCTCAGATAGCCTGCCGCACGATCGATCAGCCGGCCAATGCCAGGATGAATCGGATATCCATGACCATTCTGCGTGACGGCGACACGAATTGGTTTCGCTAGCGGCTCGCCGTCAAATGGCGCGGGTACCCACAACGGATCGCGCGGATCGCCGGCAGCCATCACGCGAGTTGCAAGACGCACATCGGCGACCGTGCGGGCAATTGCGCCTTGTACCGACGTCAGTTGCGCGAGCAGGCCGCGCTCGGCGGCCGCCGACGGATTGAAGGCGGGAACACGGCCCGGTGTCGGTTTGAGTGTGACTACGCCATTCGCGAAAGCGGGGAAGCGCAGCGAGCCGCCGATGTCGTTGCCGTGGTGGATCGGACCGAAACCCGCGGCCGCAGCAACTCCTGCGCCGCCGGACGATCCGCCGGGAGACGCGTCCGGATGCCACGGGTTCCATGTCCGGCCGTGCAAGGGATTCACGGTCGTCACACGCATCGAGAGTTCCGGCGTGTTGGTGCGGCCGATAATGATCGCGCCGGCGCGGCGCAGATTGCTCACTACGGGCGAATCGCCGGGCGCGATCAGGTCCGCGAAAGCGGCGAGTCCGTTCGTCGTCGCCTGGCCCTCCACGTCGATGTTCACCTTGATTGTCACCGGAACACCGAACAGCGGTCCATGCTCGGCAACGCTCTTGAACGAGCGATCGGCAACGGCCGCCTCAGCGAGCGCTTGATCGGTGAGATCCGCGACGATCGCGTTCAGCTTCGGGTTCAGCGCGCGGATCCGTTCGGCAACGGAGATCGTCACCGCGGAACACGAAAACCGCCTCTCGCGGATACCAGCGGCAATTTCGATTGCACTCGCTTGCCATAAGGCCTGACCCATGTGAAGTTCTCTCTGATACACGATCGCGACTTGCCGCGCTTTGTGCAGACAGAGATCATACTCGGGACACCGGGCCGCCCAAAGGCTTAACTGAATAGCTCGCGATTAGATTACCGACACGAGGTTGGCGACGGGATCGACGTGCAGTTCTTTCGATGCATCGATCTTGAACCACAGGATTCCCCCGATAAACAAAAGGGCGGCCATTGGGATGAAAGGAGCGTCGTAGCTGTGGAAATAATCGACAATGTATCCGTATGCGACCGACGACATCAGCCCTCCTACCTGGGCCGATGTATTCATGAGCCCGACCATCGATCCTGCATGTTTCCGGCCGATGTCGAGGCAAACGCCAAAGACTCCCGCCTGCTGAAACGTGATCGCGCCATAGACAAGCGAAAGGAGAATGACTGTAAGTAACTGCTGACGAGTAATCATGGCCGCGATCGTAAAAAGCGCCGCACTACTCAATCCGGCGATGCCAAGCGATCGGCGGCCCCACTTCAAACCCAGGCGGCGGACCATAAGGTCGCTTGCGGCTCCGCCTGTCAGGTTCGCGCATGCTGCAACCACGTAGGGCAACGCGGAAAATACCAAACTCTCTTCGCTGAAACCGCGTCCCCTGACAAGAAATGTGTGAAACCACGTTTGGAAGAATGTGTACACATAGACGTAGCAGAACGCCGTGCCCATCATGGCCAACACGCTTTCCGAGCGCAACGCGATGCGCCACGGAAAACCTTTCGAGTGCCCGTGGGCTGCCCGTGCAGATGCCGTTTCATTGAGTTCCGAGAGGCTCACTCCCGGCTTCTCGGCGGGAGAATCACGGAACCACGTGTACCAGACGGCCGCCCAGATCACTCCGAGTGCTCCGAATATATAAAAGGATGCGCGCCAGCCGTAACGGATCTGAATGGGGACGACCAACAACGGTGCGATCGCGCCGCCGATTTGGCTCGCCATCAGCAAAACTCCGGACATGCTCGCGCGCTGCGTCGGTGGAAACCAGCGCGAAACAACGATCGACCCGTTCGGAAAAGCGCCTGCTTCTCCGGCGCCGAAGCAAAATCGCGTTATCAAAAGAACGGGGCGGTTCCACGCCAGGCCGGTGAGCGATGTGAACGCGGACCACCATAGCACGACTCGCGTTAGCACACGCCGTGGACCGATCCGATCACCTAAGGCGCCGGTAGGAATCTCAAACAGGCAGTAGGACAGCGTGAACATCGCAGTCACCCAGCCCCAGCCAACAGCATCGATGTGCAGATCGTCCTGCATGCGAGGGCCGGCGACGGAAATACACACGCGGTCAATGTAGGTGATCGCGAACAGTAGAATCAGGAGTCCAAGGACGCGATAGCGGTACTTCATGATTGCTCGCCGAAAGAAAAGCGCCTGATCTGCTCACAATATGAAAGACCAGGGTCAGATGAAACTCCCCTCCTCAGACGAGGCAACTGAGGAGGGAGTTGCTGGACGACATTGTTGCATAATGCTCGCGGCCGCAATCCACGAAAAGGGAGAATGAAATGAACGCACGCAATCTCGCTGGAGTTGCCCCCGTTCAGCTATGATCGCCATCCGTGAGCAGGATGCAACAATTCCAGCCGATGGGTCTCGCCCGCCTAAACCCTTGATCACTCCGACATCCGATAGCACCGGACCTCGTTGCACATTTTGTGCCGATCGATCCCAGAATACCGCCCAGGCCGGCCAGCGCGGCGGTCGTGGCGAGGATGGCCAGGCCGCGGGACCGGCGATATCGATTCTGCGACTTCCCATTGGCACGCCGAACCTGTCGTGGATCAATCCCAGTCAAAAAGGATACTGGCGTTCAGAAATGCACTGGGAGTATGGTAGGGACCAAATCGATGCGAAGGCGAGAGAAGAAGGGCTGCCGTATCAACCCTGGGCCAAGGCTCTGCATGACTTTCGTATGAAAACAGAATCGAAGAATGATCCCGAAGTGTTTTTTCACTCGTACTATCTATGACAATATGCACTACGAAGCCACGGTCGATGATCCCGGAGCGTAGACAAAGCCTTTTACCATTGGTTGGGATATCCGATGGGTTCCTGGCGGCGAGATCGAAGAATACGTTTGCCAGGAGAATAACAGGTACCTGGAGCATTACGAAAATATTCCAATAGAGGGAGTGGATTCCGGCCTGCAGAGCAGAAAGCCGCAGCCCAGACAGTAAAGGAAGATTTTTAGAACCACAAAGACACAAAAGCACAAAGAAATTCGGCAAGGCTGCTGCATGCAACCCGAGTTTTCCAAAGGACTCTATACGGACCTGACGTTCTGAATACGTTGACGAGTACAGGAGGACCTTATGAAAACGATCGTATTGCCGCTGTGTGCGGCGATGATGTGTCTTGTGTTTTTGACGCCAACAGTTTCGGGGCAGACGCTGACGCCAAACGCCAACCTCAGCACGATTGGCTTGATTCCAGTGCCGGGCTGGACTACTGCCGCGGGTGCATTTGACCTGGCCTCGTTTGACCCGCTGAACCGAATCATGTATTTCGCCGATGGGACGAACCATGCCATTACGTCCGTCGACACCGCAACGAATACCTTCATTAGCTCGATCACACCGCCTGGCTGCACACAGAACCAATGCCCGAGCGGCATACAAGTCGTACCAGACCTGCAAAAACTTGTGGTGACCAGCCGCCAGACGACGGACTGGATTTACGATTTGAGGTCACCGGGCGCGCCGCCCGTTGCGCTGACGGTGCCGAGCGGAACTGACGAACTGGACTACGATCCGGTCCACCAGAGAATTTACGTGGCGAACACAAACGCGCCGTTCTTCCTGACGGGCATCGACATGGCGGGGCCGAACGCCAATACCGTCGTCGCGCAAATTCCGCTGCCGGGAAACCCCGAGCAACCGCGATTCAACCCGGTTGATGGGATGATTTATATGGCCATACCGTCGGTAGGCTTACTGGTG
>WNFT01008386.1_pt1 | contig 10927 bp, 13 predicted proteins | sample 5400191 | NCBI WGS metagenome assembly WNFT01 (sample SAMN13153359, study PRJNA577476) | soil metagenome | isolation source: 80 cm saprolite under Madrone tree | place: USA:California | collected 2016-06-14
CTATAGACTGTAGTAGGGTCGAAGATTGCGATACGTCATTGAGCGCGTCATTCTTGGATTGCCCTATCACTAGGGCCTGCCCACGCAAGTTCACTTTAATGTCTGTAAGCGTGGTGGTGGCACAGCTGGAGGCCAGGCTCGTCGCGAACGGTGGTTATACTTCTTCTAACTTATACAGTGACTTGTAGTCGCAAGTTAAAGGACTGAGAGTCACACACTTTAAACCGGATAATATGAATTGCCACAGGTAATCCATGCGCCTGAGCTACAGTATCTATCTTCGAGTGATTTACTAACCTATACGATTCGAAGGACATCAAGTGCCAGTGGAAGATGAATCACGATCACAACGCAAGTCCAAATCCAAAAGGTGATCATTGGCATATTAACAAACGGACCGCTGCCGCTAACCTAGCAGTGTTGTTGTTGTTGAGCGCATACTAGTAATAAACACGGCGGTCTGCTGGGAACAGTGGAGGTGTGCGATGGCAGCTCTCTCTCTGATCCGATGTCAGCTGGACCAAGCGAGATGACAGCAATGACCGAGTCAAGGTCAACGGTGAGGAGATTATTGTGAATGTCGATCTCGAATCGGCAACTGAAACATCCCATCGACCTCACGACTGCAGAATTTGTGGTTCTAGTTGAAAGCAATCCTTAGCTGTACAGAAAGTCACTCGCTACATTTATTAGAGATCATCTAAGAAAGTCTCAAGTAGCCCTCACTGGCAAGTACCCGACTAGTATCATCAAGTCTCCCCCGTCACCCCCCAACAACTCCCTACCAGCATATAACTGTCCCCGTGTCGTCGATTCTCGACAATTTCTCGTAGTGGTCATTTTGAAGGTCCATCGACGGAAAACCGGCACTGGGAAGGAATTTAGCAAGTGAGACCGATACACGTACTGTACTTCTTTCTCACGAGGTCTGACGTATTCCAGGTGACAATTGACATGCTCCCCGACGGTGCCGTCCTTGACATATTCGATTAATACATGAATCTATCTCAATAAGCTTCCTCTCAAGAGATACAGTAGGCGGTTGCAAACGCTGGTTCACGTGCGTCGAAGATGACAAACTATCGTTTTTCTCTGATCACCACGTCGCCTTGATCTGCAACTTCACTTCACAGGTGGGCCACCCGTCTCTTCGCGTTGACCAAACTCGAAAGAATTCAGCTTGTATTCTAGTCCCCACTGTCTCGCCCTGGCTCCTGGCCGGTTAAGCCAACGTCCGCCTCCGCGCACACGGTCTGTTCTCCCCACTTTCGATTCAGAGTCAATGAGTATTTGCAAAACCTCGTCACGCGGGTCGATGCGCATCTACTCGAAATCTCGGATATACAATCCTTTCATCAACTCATAATTGACATTCCACATCTCTCCCGATTCATCAGTCGCGCTGCGAGCTCAAGGCACCGATAAAGCACGCGCGGTCTTATCCGACAGGGCCATTCTGATCACACGTTCCTCACCAGGCCGAGCCTGATTTGGCCGTTGCCAGTGCGCGCCAAGTAATATCACTTCACTCACTATTTAGTACATAATTGGTAATTGGCCTGAAGGTGACTAAATATAGCGCTTTCCAAAAAAAATCAAAAAATCACACGTTCCTCGCTGGTCAAAGTTTTCTTTCATGCCTCACTTGCCAACATGGATTCCTGGAGGAAGGGGGCTCATACTGAACATCTCATGTGGAGAGTTGGCCTAGCAACTTTCATCTTTAGAATTGTAAGTTTGTACCTTGTCCTCGCCGGTGGAACTCTCAGCTGTACATCAAAGGAATCTGCCATCAAATCCCCCCACCACCTTCAAGCATTTGCAGTACCGATGCGTGTCGGATGGAGTTGGTGTCCTTAAATTTGATGTAAACAGCATTCGTGTGGCGTGAACATGCAACTGAACCTCCCGGCATCTTCGTCGTCAAACGGGTAAGGATCTAGAAGTTTGTTTGACATTTAAAGAAGGGGAAATTGCTCTTCTTGCTTTCTGTTTTGGGTTTTCCTGAGTGGGGCGGGTCAGATCTCACACACTCGCCACAATCAATCAAGGTTGTTCACAACCTCTGTGAGGTGGCTGCGTTCACACTGGCACGGACTGCTCCGGAGCGTCTTACTAGCTTCGATCTCCTTCCCGACACATCGACTCCTCGCCATGGATTACTGGACTTGGTTTAGCTGCCCTAGTACCCATCCTTGACCTCAATACAATATACTACACACGCGCATGATTTAGCATACCCCTCGCCATGTAACGCCAGAGTGCCAGTGAGTGACCACATGGTTTGCAGACTCTGCACTTCCTATCATCTTCTCATCTTTTCCTGCTAGTGGACCTTAGGTAGCGGCAACATGTACATAATTTCTACCCAACGCTTTACAATACAGACCCCATTCAGTCTCACTTTCTTTGCGTGCCTGCACTGCCAGCCTACGACGAATGACGTGTATCGAGCGCCGTCGTACGTTGATCCAGCCGTTTATGCATTGACGACCCCTCTCCTCTAGCTCTATCTATCTCTATCCTTCCCGAACTCACTCACGCCATCCGATGACGTTACACCTCGGCAGTCACCTCAATGTGGTACTGTATGGCAAATCCGGACGTCGTGCACAGATTTTGCCGTGGATATTTTCACTGACTTCGTCCGGAATAGGCCGGGCAGCCTTTCGCTACAATCTCACTGACTTTCTCAAGATAAATATTGTCGCATGCCACAATTCACGATCACCTTTTTTTCACCGAACACATCCCAAACAGTCGTCAACGTCTTCGAGTAAATAAAATGGCCAATCGGCACACCAAGAGGGTTTATCTGTTCCATGGAATTACAAGAGTGCTGTGCTTATACAGGAGGTTTCCTAATAGTAATACCATGGGAAATACGCGTCCACTTGTACTTTGTAGAGTGTTATGCCGTCCCAACCAGCGGGTTTCCTACCATCTAAAAGTAGCTCGAATACGGCCGTCGCCTTCGTTACTCCGCTTCTAAGGCCTTTGAGGTGAGGGTTTCTCTCCCATCCATTCTCCAAGTCCGCTTTCAAACTCGAATATTCGAGTTCAAAAAACGTATCTTTATTTCTTTCCAGCGCTTCGACTGCCCACCTTTTGGCGATCGTGAAGCCATCCTGAGCGTCTGGTTTCAGATCTTTGTCAAGGATAGCGATCAAGTTGCACCGCTGGAAATGGAAGTCTAATGTACACGCAAGACCATGAAGGACTCGCCTGGTGTCACGGTAGTAAGGTCACTAGTGAAACGTTATAACGGCGATGGAGATCTCACCTTTGAACCTTCGTCCAAGCGGAGGGACGGTCTTTGGGACTAATACCATAGAGGGTGTCAAGAATCACGATCCGCTGTAGATGAACTTGGACTCTGTCACGGAACTGGTTTCCGTTGTCTTGTCGGGGGGCTGGACGGCTTCTCTGACCATTTTCGTTGGGGTCAGACCAGATGTATGGATTGAAAAAGGAAAGCTCCGCAAAGATGCTCTCCTCCTTCATCGTGCGGGTGAAGAGACGATCTACAAGCACGCGCTTCATATATCTGACAAATTCTCCGAGTAGCAGAGACCTTCCCGCGTCGCCCAAAGTCTTGTTTGCTTGAAGGTGATCGAAAAGGAATATTCCCCGTTGAATGTCAGTGTGCATTCCATCCGTTGTCGTGAATTGGAAGAGCGCGTGAAGCCACGGTGAATCCCGAGGACTTCCCTCAGAAGCGGCTTCCCTCATCATGAGGGAGTATTGGCGGAATAGATCCAGCGTCGATAGTGCTTCGTGTTGCAGGGAGTTACTAACTATGATGGATATGTCGTCAAAGAGGCAGTCTAGGGCAAACAATTTTACGGCTTTGTCGACTTTGCTCCGGCGGAGAATATTGACCAGGCCTTTCTCGAAATGCGGGGATCTCGGTCGTTGTATTACGAGCTTGAAAACGTCCACCTGTATCACAATATTAGACCACACCCCTTATGGATCATGGGTCTATTCACCGTATTGCGTTGTCTATGGTCAAGATCTAGACGCTGACTCGAAATTGCTTCTAATAACGTGTGAATCTTGCTGACTGGTACTTCGGCGCCCTCGGGCCACGTTCGGCAACCAAAAGAAAGGTACGGCCACAAGAAACAATCAGTAATGGTGTCGAATAGATCCGCCAGCCCTGGTATTTCAGGGACGTGCCTGAAAACGACATCGAGTGCTTCCGATGGACGCGTCGGATCGTCTGTGAGACGCCGTCTAATCTGTCGCTCTAAAATGGGAGCTTTCGCCGCCGTAATCTTGTGTTCAGTGGCGAAAGTCATCATTTCTTCATCACTCTTAAAGAACTCTGCGGCAACACTGCACACATTTAGTAATATCTAACATATGCAATTTATAGGACTTACTCTAGCCGTTTCTCCTTCAAGTATTTGAAACGTGCCTCTTGTTGGATGCGTTCTACAATCTCCCGATCAACATGCGTGCTATATTTCTTGATGATAGCGATGGCGCCATCCAAGAGTCCGTTAGAGAGGCAATGCACTGCAGCATCTGTGAACCTCAGGGCCAACACAAAAAATCGTGCTGCTTTCTCGTGATCCTGGGCTTGGGCATAACATCCCGCAGCAGCAGCGTATTGATCGTACCGCTCATCGCGGCTTTCGGACTTCGTGACACATCCCTCGAATTCAGTAGCGGCAGTCAAGAAAGCGCCACGTCGCTGTTGAGCGTCAAGGATATTATAGGCGACTTGCCGCAAGTGACATGCCGTGGCAACAGTAGCCATGTGCTGATCTCCTGCTCTGTTAAAGGCAGCTTTCGCTTCTTCAAATTCTTGATGAAGCATGAGCCGCCTTCCGGCAGCAAACCAATCTTTCGAGTCTGGTGGCTTGGCAAAGCCCTGGAATGGATTGCAGGCGGTAGACGGCAGAACTACTAGCCCTTTACCAAGCAAGAGTCGCTATTACACTGTGTTATTATCCAACCACGTATGACGATGTATTAGGGCGAGTACTAACCATCAAGGGCTGGTTTGCATCAGCAGAATCGACGATCCACAGCCTTTTCCTGGCCCGCGTAATGGCCACGTATATGTATTTCAGCTTGCGGGGCTGTGAGTTTGTGCGACTATGCATATAAAAGAGGTTGTCACTGACCTCATGTATTAAGGGTGCGTGCACTACATCAGTGAGATCCACAGTCGTTGGTACGTCAGCCAAATGTCGCCAAATATTTGTTCTTGTGGACTCTTCGAAGAAATCGTAGAGTATCACCTTCGCAGAAGCGAGGTGAACGTCCAGGCAAAATACATCCCGATGGACTAATAAAGGCATGGACTTACGTCGTCAAATTCTAGGCCCTTGCTACCGATTAGAGTCCTTGGAAAGACGTAAGCTTAAAGCAGTGCATTAGAGACAAAGCATACTCACAGAATGACACCCACGGTTCCCACCTCTTCCCTGAACTTTTGGCGGGCGGACTCATCTCGTACGATGATACCTGCCGTTTCGGGGTAAGTTGCATTGCAAAAATAGACGAAAATTTTGTACACTGATTAGACCCGAGCTCGACGAGCACCCCCCTAGAAAGAGGCTACGTAAGCAACGAGAAATTCTAGGAGAAGCGCAATCTGCTTACGGCTGATTGCAGAAAAAGTCGCGAGCATTGCTCGGGAGCATTTCACCATGAAAGAATTTGGGCAATTCTCTACCAACAGCGACTGCCTCTGGCCTCAGGAAATCAATTACACCGGGAAACTTCTGCAGGAGGTCAATAATTGCATTTGCACACTTGACAATGCCACTATGCGATCGATAATTTACGAGTAACTGATGCCTTTCTGGCCTGTGAGGCAGGTGAGGTGTCCGGTTGGAATTCTGGGTCGATTTCTGAGAGAAGACGGTTAGCTCAATCGCTGAGATAGAACACCACTTACGTAAAATCTGTATAATAATGCCCCCAGCTGTTCGAAAGTAAAGACGCTCTCTACTGCTATAGTCTGGGCTGTGTCCCCAGCCCACATAAACCCATTTGGGTTTCGGCAGAGAGGGGTGATAACTACAGTAGTGCGACCAAGAGTCTGAGTACAGCATGGGTAGGGTAATCATGCTGGCAAAACTTACGGAGGGCATCGATGATGAGCATATCTTGTACTCCATCGATGTAACTGGCATTGTACGTTCTGAAGCATCGGAGAAAGGCAGAAGGTGACCTACTTACGCAAAGTCGACGGCCTGTATCTCCTCTCCTAATCCGTGTTTCTTCTAAGCATCAAGGAGTGCGTGAACCCTGAAAAATGCAAAAATAAGTCGTAGGTGGGTTGAACAACCTGTAGTATGACACACCTATCCGCATGATCGCGCTCACCGCGTTCGCGCTTACATTTACGATACGCCTCAAAGATTGAATAATCTACGTGAACATTCTTGTGCTCCTCAAAAGCTTCTCTTGTGAGCATTCGATTCTGAAAACCTAAAGACTCCTCCGACCCCTTGATGATCCCTAAAGGGGAGCAATTCAGCATAATGGCACAAGGAGTGCAAAAATCGTACCTAGGAAATTGCTATAAGCCAGCGAGGGTGCTCGAGGAAATCGTTAGCCCAGTGCTGTAAGTCGAGCCTGTAGCAGTAAGACGTACTAATGCCTTTCACCAGACCTTGGTGGAGATGTGGCCAATATTCCCGCTTGAAGACGTCGAGAGTCACAACACGTTGACGAGTTTTCCCTAGCTTCTGTCTCAGCCATCGCAACTTCCGGCCCTCAGGTGAGTTGTCGGCGTCTTCCAAGAACTCGACGTCCGCCTCTAAGAGGGTATATAGCTGCAGATATGAAGAACATCACAGCAATGAGGTTTTTTCCACTTCTCCAGAATAATGGTACTGACCTCATCCACCGTGATAAAGAGCGGGAAGTGATTCTCCTTGAGCTCACTGTACCTTTTGGGAAGGTCATCTCTGTCACCTATCGCACTGTCCGCAACACATAGACCAATCTTCTTGCGTGAGTTCCAGCGCTGAATATGTTCGGTGACATATTCCGGTATGTCACTGGCAGACTCGGAACCGGTGCCAAGCGAAAACCAAAGCCCCATATAATCCCCCTCGACCTTCTCCGCGAGAAGTGGTGACTTTGTTATATAGATTTGACGAGGGTGTGGGCCCACACTTCCCATTTTTACCCAAGCTCGCTCGATTCCAAAAATCTTGTTGACGATCACAGTCGTCTTTCTGGGACAAGGATTATAGGTCATCGATTTTCTGTCGTGAATGAAACGTGTCCAAACCCGGTGCCACTCCGACCGAGAACGAATGTTGACGTCGGACACTCCACAACTTTCCTCTGCTCAAGTCTTGGATGTCCGTTATAGCCAGAAGGAGGCAATGACGAAGACGCTTACGAAAGCTGAAGAATATGGGGTAGTTCTCGACCCTCAGTTACGTTCATAACGGTATTCTAATTCGAGTCAGTCGGTTCTTTTTTGGCAGGATCGGCGTAGGCATTACCCGAGAAAGGATAGAGTATTGTTCAACTCTTAGTGTATGCTTAGCGATAGCAAGCTGAATCGAACATATGTGACCCACTCCATCAATCCCCGGATCTGTGAGGATTTCTTATTAGTAAAAACACGGGTAGTGGGGTTAAGATGATGCTGATACCTCGTCTGTATCTTCCACAGAACTTTCGATACCAACCAATGTCCCTTCACCTGGCTGTTTGATACCGAAAGTAAGTGGCTCAAATTGTAAGCCACGACCGGGACTCCGTTGCCTGCACCTACTGAGTGTCATTTACCCAAGAGAATGGTAAGAGAATCAAGGCCCACATACTTCTCAATGTACTCTTTGCCATGCCTAGCCTGGTGATTGCCGGCGATGTTCCAGTTTATTCTCTTCATTTCGTTGTAATGGTACAACCCGAGGATCCTCAGAACTAGAAAAGAACATTATTCAGACCTGCACGACTACGGAACACATCAATGCCGGACCTTGGCTCTCGCGCTGGGTCGTGAGCTTGTCAGTGCCCGATCAATATCGAGAAATTTGATCCAACTCTACCTCTGCACCATATTCGGTAATGACGTCGATGTGATACTTATACAAAATCAACTAACCAAATCGTACGTAGAGATCAAATGACGACTGACCACAAGTCTAAGATCCCCGGGAAGCCTAGCCCGGAAAATGTCAACGGGACTATCTCTTGTCAGCCGCTTCTGGTTGGCCTCGGAGAAATTCCCACACGATAGCTCCCTGGGCATGGTGCTAGTCACGCAATTCCGAGAGTCACCGCCAAAGATAAGCACGTACTCCAACTTCGTAAGCGCTAGACGAGACTGTTCTCTGTCCCGTGTTAAGGCGCGGAGACAGCGATTTGAGCAGAGGAGTCGCCACTTGCCGAATCCGCTTGGGGACTCAAAATATAGGTCTAGCATGAGTTCGCCCATACCGGGACTGGGGCATGAGTCAGTGGCATTCGCGGTTAATTGATAGGCGAGAAAAAATACCTTACCTTTTCGAGATTGAGGAGGTATTATCATTGCACCCCCCAATGTACAAGCCATGAATCATTTCTTTGACTTCATCTCCCCGAATCGCCCTGAGGAAAAACTGACACGACCCAGCATAAGCATTAGAGTTGAAAAGGATAGGGATAGCAAAATATAACCTTCAGGATTCTCCGTTCCGTCCCTATAATCTTCTGTATCATCTCCTCAGCAGAGCAACGTGTCCTAGGGACTCGGAGTCCCAGAGCCTCGAAGCGTTGCATAACGCCTTCCAGGCCAGCAGAGTGTTCCGACGACTTGGATAGCTGTTGGCTTCTCTTTTTTGTCTTCGTGTAGACATCCCTTTGAAAGAGGTCTTTGTCTTGTAGCAGTTTGCGAAGTTCGTCGAGAGGCGAGTGCCATCTTCTCATGTTTAAGATGGTCCTCTAGGCCATCCGGCCTTTCCCCGGGGGCGAAAAAGAGATTCTGGAGGGTTTGTGACAGTCTCGCAATGACCCGAAAGCCAATAGACTCGTAGAACCTCTCAATGTTTAATGGGAGCTTGTTCAATAGATAAACTGAGATACGGGTGGCGTGGTGGTCACTGATATCTGTGGCGAGCATTAGTTGGGAGTCGACATGGGCAGAACAAAGCAAACATACACGACAGTATAAACTCAAGCGCATAATTGTTCGTATGTTGAAGGGAGACCTGTATGATGGAGGCAATCGACTGGTCATCCAAAGAGTTCTGTAGTATATTCAGGGCTCTTCTTATGTCTTCTCCTGTCCTCAAGTTAATAGGATCGAAGATAGATAGACCTGCCCAGTCTTGGTTGCGCGTGGTCGTAGATTTATCTGACGATCTAGGCATGGGACGTCGAGAAATGTGATGGGGTGGGGATGGACAGACGAAAACAACGGGATGGGATATAAATGTCGTTTGGCGCTGCGGAAAGGCGCCAAAGACCCCTAATAGAAGTTATATTCATGCAATGCGCAAGAGGACTACTACGTTTGCCTTGGGTTAAGAACAATGGGCGAATTACGGCGTCTCGCTGTGGAAGTGGCGAACTTTCGTTGCACACTTTACGATGCCGTGTGGACAAAAGAATATGGCAGTGATATCCACGTCAGAGCACTGAAAAGGCATTCTCACCCTCATTTTTCATCCAATGTAGGTCATCTTGGACGAGGTCGTAACCCGTGAGATCGGCGGTTGTTCACGGGCATGACGGGCAGCGGCTGTCAGTGTTAGTAACTCAGGATTATTCCTATTTGCATTCGCGGCAGACGGGCCGCCGCAAATCGCGCGGATCCACTCAACCCAAAGCATGAGACCGCCCGTGGGTGTCAATAGTCAGCGAGCTAACTCGACGGCAGGTCGATGATGACCTAGTCATAAATGGATCGAACTTCTACACAAACATTTCTAATTGTGACGTCAAGCCGTAAATAGGATGAAAAAATTGTAAAGGACTGATCAATCATCAATCTCTGACGACTCCGACGACTCCGACGACTCCGAGTCTGACTCGTCTTGTTCTCTGTCCCACTTAAAAACGGCTATAGGGCGATTGGAGAGCTGCCGCGCATCAACAAACTTCCCAATGGCTTCCTTAACACGCTCTGATGGGTCAAGCTCCTCCAAGTAAAGACTCTGCAGAGCGGGTAACACTTCAGTCTCTCTTTCGCCGACGGGGTCTTGTAAAGCGGGTGGGATACGTCGCGCCATTTGCCGGGAAAGGTAAAGATTCTTCACACAGGTAAATAGACGTAAAAGGTCCAGCCACTGACTATTCGGACGACATGCGTGATAGTCGCTGATGTAGAGGTGCTCCACTGTGGGAATGAAAGTCTGAGTGAAGGTCGAGATACAGACCTGCATCAAAGACCTCGCGTGACGCGAATATGATTCTCCGCCTGAGATTTCCAACTCGAGCCCACTGTCAGATGTTGGTTGAGATTGACAAGAATGCTCGCATAGTAAAAGACGACATGCACTTCATCGTGTACCTCGAGGTTTGGCGTGCGATTGATGAACTGGGCGAGTTGTGGAATGTCGAATATACTTTGGAGGAAGAATCGTATATGAAATATGTTGAGTTGAGGAGCATCGATCCCGGCTACAAGGTCCTCCAAATATTCGCTGTCCCCTTGGAATCTCAACCAGGTAAGGGCGGGGAAGAGAGTGCGTGTCCGATGTCCACGTCGGTCCCTGGGCGGCCAGTAATGATCTTGCGAGCGAGGGTATTCGAATTCAAGGATAAGGTTTTCGAGCCTGGTCGAAGTGGAGAGGGCAGTGACCATCGCTTCGGATGGGACGTTTCTGAATCCAGAATAGGAAATATTATGGAGACGGAGATAGACGAGATGAGTGGCAGATGAAAGTAGTTTGGGTAATCCCGGAAAAGTAATGTATTCCAAAGTAAGTTCTTCAAGAAGCGGGGCAGACCCACCCAA
>WNFT01025514.1_pt1 | contig 10926 bp, 7 predicted proteins | sample 5400191 | NCBI WGS metagenome assembly WNFT01 (sample SAMN13153359, study PRJNA577476) | soil metagenome | isolation source: 80 cm saprolite under Madrone tree | place: USA:California | collected 2016-06-14
CGACCGCACGGCCGAGCTCAACATCCAGCGCTTCGGCCTGGTCGCGCTGCTCGGGTTGGCCGCCGTGATCAGCTTCCTCGACATCCAGCGCATCGCGACGGGCCAGTTCCCCGGCCTGACGCACTGATGGTCCTCGCGCAGCGGCGTAAGGCCATCCCGGTCAACATCGGCGGGGTCGTCATCGGAGGAGCGGCGCCCATCGCGGTTCAGACGATGACCAAGACCGACACCCGCGACGTCAAGGCGACGCTGCGCCAGATCCACGAGCTGAAAGAGGCTGGATGCGAGATCGTGCGACCGGCGGTGCCGGACCACGAGGCGGCTGAGGCGCTCAAAGAGATCGTCAAAGCATCGCCGCTTCCCGTGATCGCCGACATCCACTACGACCACACGCTCGCCTTGTTGGCGATCGAGGCTGGCGTCCACTGCCTGCGCCTGAATCCCGGCAACATCCCCGACCGGGACAAGGTCGTGAAGGTCGTGATCGCCGCCAAGGAGCGTCAGATCCCTTTTCGCATCGGGGTCAACGCGGGTTCGCTGCCGGAGGAGGTGCACAAGAGCCTCCGCGAGCAGCACCACATCGATCGCGACGACCGCGTGCGCACCGCCGAGCGCATGGTCGAGGTGGCGCTCGGTCACTGCAAGATCCTCGAAGACCTGGACTACGGCCCGGGTTACATCAAGGTCTCACTGAAGGCCACCGACGTGTGGACGAATATCCTCGCCAACCGCAAGTTCGCGGCCGCCCGGCCCTACCCGATCCATCTCGGCGTCACCGAGTCGGGGCCGGTAGAGGCCGGGAGCATCAGGAGCGCGGTCGGCATGGGCATCCTGCTCAGCGAGGGAATCGGCGACACGATCCGCGTCTCGCTCGCGACGTCGGACCCTCGCGAGGAAGTTCGCGTCGCGCACGAGATCCTCAAAACGCTCGCGTTCCGCAACGAAAGCCCGACGTTGGTCGCATGTCCGACCTGTGGACGGCTCGAGTACGACATGGTGCCGACCGTCAAGGCGGTGGAATCCTATATCGCGAAGCTGAAGGTGCCGCTCACGGTCGCCGTCATGGGTTGCGTCGTGAACGGTCCGGCCGAGGCCCGGCACGCGGACATCGGCGTGACCGGTGGCCGTGGAAAGGGCGTGATTTTCAAGAAAGGTAAGCTTTACCGCACTGTGCCCCAGGAGGAATTGCTTCCAGTGCTGCTGGCCGAGATCGACGCGATCGTGGCCGAGCATGCCCCTGCGCCGGCGCCGCTCCCGTCCTAGCCCGGGTCCAATTCCGGGCGTGAACGAAGTTGACTCAGATCATTGATGCTTGGGAGCTAGAGCCATGAAGCAAGAAACCGAGGAGCAACAGGATTTCGTGAAAGACGTCACGAAGATGTCGGACGATTTCGATCGCTGGTACACGGACGTGGTCCGCAAAGCCGAGCTGGCGGACTGGTCCGGAATCCGCGGGATGATGGTCGTCCGCCCTTACGGGTGGGCGATGTGGGAGGCGATCATGCGCGCCTTCGACGACATGATCAAGGAGAGCGGACACGAGAACTGGGCCTTTCCGCTACTGATCCCTCGCGAGTACCTCGTGAAGGAGGCGGAGCACGTGCAGGGCTTCGCGCCCGAGGTCGCATGGGTCACCAAGGCCGGCGGCTCGATGGAAGAGCTCGAGCAGCCATTGGCGGTAAGACCCACATCGGAAACGATCATCGGCCCGCTGATCAAGCGCTACATCCAGAGCCACCGCGACCTGCCCAAGCTCACGAACCAGTGGAACAGCGTCGTGCGCTGGGAGATGCGGTCGCGGCTGTTCCTGCGCAGCAGGGAATTCTGGTGGCAGGAAGGCCACACGTTTCACGCGTCCGCGGACGAAGCGATGAGCGAGGCGGAGCTGATCCTCGGTTACTACCGATCGATCGCCGAGGATTGGCTCGCGGTGCCCGTGCTGACGGGGAAGAAGTCGCCGGCCGAGACGTTTCCGGGTGCGGTGCACACGCTCACGGTCGAAGGTCTGATGAAGGACGGGCTCGCGCTGCAGATGGGCACCTCGCACTACTTCGGGCAGAACTTCGCCCGCGCCTATGACATCTCCTTCTCGAACAGGGAGAACGAGCGCGAGCTCTGCTACTCCACGTCCTGGGGGATCAGCACGCGCCTGGTGGGCGCGCTCGTCATGGCGCACGGCGACGACTCTGGGTTGATCGTCCCTCCCAAGGTCGCGCCGATCCAGGTGATCGTGGTGCCCATCTTCCGCGACGCAGACTCGCGGGCCAAGGTCGAGCGCTTCATCGAGAGCTGGGCTCCGGAGTTGAAGGCGGCCGGGATCCGGCATCGTGTCGACTGGCGCGACGAGCGGCCGGGCGACAAGTACGCCCACTGGGAGCTGAAGGGTGTGCCCATCAGGCTCAACGTGGGCGGCCGCGACGCAGACGCCGGGCAGGTCGAGATGGTCGACCGCCTCTCCCGCGAGCGGGTCGGCGTCCCGGTGTCAGGAATTGCCAAGCGCCTCGGCCGCGAGCTCGGCGCGTTTCAGAAGAGGCTGTTCGAGCGTGCGCTCAAATTTCAGCGCGAGAACACATACGAGCTGGAGGCGCTGGACGAGGTGGTTGCGCATTTTCGCGAGAAGGGCGGTTTCGTCTGGACCCAGTGGTGTGGGGAAGGGGAAGAGGAGGCGCGGATCAAAGCGGAAGCCGGCGGAGTCACGATCCGCACCATCGACGAGGGCGCGAAGCCCTCGGGCAAATGTGTCGTTTGCAGTCGACCGGCGAAATTCCGCGTCGCGCTGGCTAAGGCGTACTAAAACTCGCGAGGGTGCACAGAAGCGGTTTCAAGGCCCGCTGATACCGCTTTTCTACCCACGCGCGACGGTCACGACCTACGCGACCGGGTTCTCGAACGCCCCGATCGTCGGCGCGTCCGGGTGCAGGGATTGCTGTTGGATCAGCTGCAGCGTGCCGTTGTTGACCGCGTCGAGCACCGCCTCCGCCACGTCGGGGTGGAAGTGCGTGCCCGCCCCTTCGCGGATCTGCTGGAAGGCGACCTGCAGCGGCATGCCGCGCCGGTACGGCCGGTCCGACGTCATCGCGTCGATCGCGTCCGCCGCGCTGACGATCCACGCGAACATCGGCAGCTCGTCGCCTTTCTTGCGGTCGGGATAGCCCTTCCCGTCGTAGCGCTCGTGATGCGATCGCACGATGACGAGCTCATCCGTAAGCATGCGCAGGCGACTCAGGATGTTGAAGCCGGTGATCGTGTGGCTCTTCATCTTCGCGAACTCGTCCTCGCTCAACTTGCCGGTGTTCTGAATCACCGAGTCGGGGACTCCGATCTTGCCGATGTCGTGCAGGCGCCCGCCGCGCTCCAACCGGACCCACGCGCTCTGATCGTCGGGCGAGTAATTCATCTGGCGCGCGATCATCAGGGCGTACTGAGTGACGCGCTCGGAGTGACCCGCCGTGTACGGATCCTTCGCGTCCACCACCTCGGCAAACGCTTCGAGTGAATCGAGGATGACCTCCTCGCGGTCCTTGAACAGCCGCGCGTTGTCGATCGCGACGGCGGCCTGGGCCGCGAGCTCGGTGACCAGGTTGCGGTGGTCGGCTGTGAACGCATGTCCGACCTTGTAATTGGCGAGGAACAGCACGCCGAGCGGCTTGCCGCGAAGCGTGATCGGCACGCAAAGCACGGCTCGCGGGTTGAGCGGGCTGTCCATCTCCGACTCGCTTCCCATGGCTTCCATCACCGGGTCGTCGGACACCATCACGCGCCGGCAGATGTCGCCACCGAGGCCGAGGGCAAGCTTTTCCGCTGTTTGGTGGTCGGTGCCGAATCCGCCCTTGAGCACCAACCGGCCACCGTCCTCCAGCGCAAGACAACCGATCTGAGCCGTGGAAGCCTTGGCCGCTCCGGCGAGCACCTGCTGCAGGACCTGGTTCAGATCCAGCGTCGAGGTGGCCGCCTGCAGCGCTTCCTGGAGGTTGCGCAGCTCCCAGATGCTGCGCTCGTTCTTCTCGTAAAGCTCGGCGTTCCGCACCGCGACGACGCCCTGATTGCCAAGCGTCGACAGCACGCGCTGGTCGTCGGTGGTCCACTCGCGGGTCTTCGCGTCGAACACGGACAGCGTCCCCCAGAGCTGTCCCTCCTCGAGCATGGGCGCGCACATCGCCGCCTGCAACCGGTATGCCTTGAGGTCGGGCGGCGCACGGAGGTCGCTCGCCTCGATGTCGGGCAATGCCGTTGCTCGCAGGCTGAGCATGACCGCGCCGATGATGCCCTGGCCGTTCTGGAACTCCATGCCGTTGACGTTGGCGGGAAGGCCCAGCGACATGATCACCGCCTGCCGTCCGTCGGACGTCGCGCGGGTGAGCATCCCGGCGGTGGCCAAGGTCACCCTGACGGCGGTCTCGAGCGTCTTCTCCTCGAGGACCCGGGCGCCCTGGGTGACCGTCGTCAGGGCTTGCGAAACCTCGCCCAGAGCGTCGAGCGCCGTGTCCAGCCGCGATGCCTGGCCGGTGACGACCTGCAGGATGCGCGAATTCTCCACCGCCACACCAGCCATCGAGCCGAGCTCATCCAGCGCGCTGATGTCGTGCTGCGTGAAGCTCGCGGTGCCGCGCCGCCCAAGGCAAAGCGCCCCGATGACACCGGTCTTGCCGCGAATGGGCGTCAGTGCCTCGTTCACCGTCACGGCGTGCGTCTCGAGCCTCAGGCCGCTGAACGTTCGCTGCTCCTCGGTGACCGCGTTGCGCAACACCGTCTCGCCCTGGCGCACCTTCGAGAGGGGACCGTCGATCGCGTCTGGCCCCTCGCCGTCCGTGCCGATGTAGGTGTCGTCCGGCTGAAACAGCACGGCGCGCCCTGCGTCGTAGCGCACGACCTCTTTGCCTCGGTCGAGCACAAGGTCGAGCGCCTCCTGCATCGTCTTGCCCGACGCTTCCTTGACCAGCTCGTTCATCAGCGAGTATCGCGCCGATTCCTTGAGCGACAGGGCCACGGCATGCGCGCTCGCCAGCTGGGCGCCGGCGCGCAAGGTCAAGGTGGTGGCGAGGCGGCGGTCGTCGTCGGTGAACGTCCCGGCCCTGCTGCCCAGGAAAACGAAGCCACCCAGGCGATCGCCGATCGGCATCGGCGCGGCGATCGTCCCGACGAGGTGGAGGTCGTCAGGCAGGTAGTTGAAAAGCTCTTTCAGGACGCCGTTGCCTTGACCGCTGAACGTCTTGCCTGCCTCGACCGACGAGAGCAGCCCGGCCGCCCCGTTGAGCTGGCGGTTGACAGCGGCGGGGTGGAGCCGGTCCAGCCCGACGCCGGGAGCCTGCGGTGCGAACTGGCGCTGGTCCTGGGTGACGAGGTAGCAGCACGCGACGTCGGCCCCGACCTGACGCGCGATGTTTGCCGTGAGGGCAGCCAGGTCACCGGCCTCGACCTCTGAGGTGGCGGCGAGAAAGGCGCGGTGCTTTAGCTGGATGTCTCTCGCCTGACGTCCGATCGTCTCGGTGAAGTTTCGATACGCGTGCCGGGGGTTGAACTGGGCGATGAGCACCGTGAAGACGAACGCAATCCCGGCCATAGGGACGGAAAGCCGCCAGTCGCGGTAGAACACGCCCGAGACGACGGCCAGCAGCCCGGCCCCGGCGGCGAGCGCGGTGGCCCATCCAAGCCGGCCGCTGCCGTTGAGCGAGGCACCGGCCAGGATCAGCAGCGTCGCGGCCGGCGAGGAGACAACCCGGAGACCCAAAATCGCCTTGGCCGAGTTCATTGGGCGGCAAGTAAGTCTAGGTTCGTGTTCCTCGGGGGAAGCTAGATACCGAACTTAAACTTCATGCCAGGCACCAGGTGAACGCAAAATGACGGTTTCCGAGCTCCTCAGGGTCGCGGACCACCTCGATCCAGGCGGCCAGCAGGTGGTCCGCAAGGCGTACGAGAGGGCGGCCGCCGCTCACACGGGACAACGCCGGCTGTCGGGAGAGGACTACGTGAACCACCCGCTGGAGGTGGCGGCGATCCTCGCCGACCTCGAGCTGGACGCCGAGACGATCGCCGCCGCCCTGCTTCACGACACGGTCGAGGACACGAACCTGACGGCCGACGAGGTCAAGCGCGAGTTCGGGCCGGAGGTGGCACGGCTCGTCGATGGCGTGACCAAGCTGGGCCGGATCTCCCTGCGCACCGACCAGCAGCAGCAGGCCGAGAACATCCGAAAAATGATGGTCGCGATGGCGGAGGACCTCAGGGTCGTCCTCATCAAGCTGGCCGACAGGCTGCATAACATGCGGACGCTCGAACCGCTCGCTGAAGCAAAACGCCGCAAGATCTCGCGCGAGACGCTCGACATCTACGCTCCGCTGGCCCACCGGCTGGGCATCGGCCAGATCAAGTGGGAGCTCGAAGACCTGGCGTTTCGCAACCTCGAGCCGGACGCTTACGAGGACGTCGTCAGCCGCATCGCGCGCAAGCGCGGTGAGCGCGAGTCACTGGTCAACGACCTGCGGGAGATCCTCGCCCGCGAGCTGGAGAAGGTCGGCATCCAGGCCGACATCACTGGCCGGCCGAAGCACATCTATTCCGTCTGGCAGAAGATGATCCGCGAGAGCAAAGACTTCTCCGAGATCTACGACCTGTCCGCGATCCGCGTCCATGTCGATAGCGTCCGTGACTGTTACGGAGTCTTGGGCGTCGTCCACTCGCTCTGGAAGCCGATGCCTGGACGGTTCAAGGACTACATCGCGATGCCCAAGTCCAACGGCTACCAGTCGCTCCACACGACCGTCATCACCCACACGGGCGAGCCGATCGAGATCCAGATCCGCACACACGATATGCATCGCGTCGCGGAGTTCGGAGTCGCTGCGCACTGGACTTACAAAGAGGGCGGCAAGGACGCCAGCTTCGACCAGAAGCTCTCCTGGCTGCGGAGCCTTCTCGAGTGGCAAAACGAGGTGGGCGACGCGGAGTCGTTTCTCAACACGGTCAAGGTCGACCTGTTCCAGGACGAGGTCTACGTCTTCACGCCGCGGGGCGACGTGATCAACCTTCCATCGGATTCGACCCCGGTCGACTTCGCGTACCGAATTCACACCGAGGTCGGCCACCGATGCATCGGAGCCAAGGTCAATGGCCGGATGGTGCCCCTGGACTACGCGCTGCAGAACGGCGAGATCGTCGAGATCCTGACCTCGAAGGGTCCGCACGGTCCGAGCCGCGACTGGCTGAACTTCGTCAAGAGCGCGTCAGCCAAGGAGCGGATCCGCAAGTGGTTCAAGAGCCAGCGGCGGGAGGAGAACGTGGCCAAGGGCCGCGACCTGCTCGAAAAGGAGCTTCACCGGATGCACCGCATCAGTCTTGGCGACCTGCCCGAGCCGAAGCTCCAGGAGATCGCAAACCTCCACAAGTACGCGAGCATCGACGACTTCACTGCCGCGATCGGCTACGGCGACCTGTCACCGCACGCCGTCGTCATGCGCATGGCGCTCAGCCTCGACGCGCCTGGAGGCGATCTGAGAACGATCCCACTCATTCCCCAGATCCAGCCGTCGCCCCGCGTCCTCGTCCGTGGGGAAAAGGGGATCCTGACGACGGTCGCTAGCTGCTGCCAGCCGGTGCCGGGCGACGCGATCGTCGGTTACACGACTCGAGGGAAAGGGGTCACAGTGCATCGCGCCGACTGCATCAACGCGGTCAACGCGCAGGACTCGGCGCGCGTGGTGCCGGTCGACTGGGAGTCGGACGCCACCCACCTCTACCCGGTCGCGATCAAGATCGAGGCATTCGACCGCCAGGGCCTGATGCGGGATATCGCGACCGTGGTCGCGGAAAACCGCGTCAACATGTCGGCGCTCGAGGTCCACGTCTACGACGACAAGACGGCCGTCGTTTCGGCGACGGTGGAGATCGACTCGCTGGCGCAGCTGTCGCGCCTGATGGAGAAGCTCGAAGGCGTGAAGGACGTGCACACGGTGGCGAGGGAAGCGTTTTGACGCAAGGTTCGCGCGACTACAAGCCTTTGTGAAGGTTCATGTCGAGGTCACGGCCGACCGCCGGTTCGGCACGAACTCCTACCTGGTCGAGGACGAGGAGACACACGACGCGGTTGTGATCGACTCCAACCTCGAGCCCGAGCTTGTGATCGAGGCTGCGCGCGCACGAGCAGCAAACGTCAAGGCAATCCTTCTCACGCACACGGACCTCGACCACATCGCCGGCCTGCATGAGCTGCGCGAGGCGTTTGGCTCGGTCCCGATCGCGGTCCACGACGCCGAGCGGCACGTGCTCTCAGAAGGCAAGCCGCTGCGCCGCGAGTTTGGGCCCATGGCGACGCAGGTCGACAACGTGGCGGGCCTCCGCGAGGATGAGCGCTTCCGCGCCGGTTCGCTCGAGCTCGAGGTGCTGCACACCCCTGGCCACAGCCCCGGCGGCGTGACGCTGAAGATCGACGGGTTCCTGTTCACCGGCGACGCATTGTTCGCGGGTTCGATCGGGCGATCGGACTTCGCCAACTCCGACGGCAGAAAGCTGATCGATGGAATCCGGGCCCAGCTCCTGTCCCAGCCCGACGAGATGATCGTCTACAGCGGCCACGGCCCCGCGACCACGATCGGCCGGGAGCGGAAGACCAACCCTTTCCTCTTATGAGAGGAAACCCAAGTGGTTTCCTCTCATCGCCTGAGCGCTTCGCGCCGGGCTGCTCTCCTTCCGGAATATGGTTCGGACCCTTTCAGCCGCCTTCCAGGCACGATGTCTGGCGAGCTCAAGCGACGTGGGTCGCGGCCGGGATGAACCCGGCCGCCGGGCCTCGGGCTACTTAGAGGAGATCGTCAGGACCACGATCAACGCGGGTCCGAGCAAGACGAGCCACAGCGTCGGAAACACGCAACCGACGGTCGGGATCAGGATCTTCAGGGACGCACGGGCGGCCTCGGTGCGGATCTTGAGGCGTCGCTTCACCCGCATCTGCGCGGTCGAGGGCCTCGTGCCGAGGGCGCCCGAGCTGGATCTCCCGCAGCGCTCGCGCGACGAGCAAGGTAAGCGAATCGTCCTGGTGGCGCACCAGCTGCTCCAGGGCACGGTCGAGGCCGAGCCCGGCTTCCATGCTGATCGCGACCACGTCCAGCGCGTTCGGAAGGGATGCCTCGAGCTCGGTCCGCCGCTCGCGCACGAGCTGATCGAGCCAGATCACGGGAAGGTAGAACCCGAGGGCGACACCGATCACGAGGCAAACGCCGATGACTAAGGGCGTCCCTATGAACAGGCCGATCGCGATGCCGATCGCGCCCAGCGCTGCGGCAGCCGCGATGCGAAGCGTCTGCAGGCCCGCCGGGTCGAGCCCGAGAGGATTCCCGACGAAGTCCAGCTGGCGCCGGAAGTTGGCTGCCTGGACCTCGGGGGTCATGCGCATGGTCTGGCGCTCGAGCCAGCGCCTCCCGGGGCCAAACAGGCGCTCGATGAATGGTTTTTCCAGTTGGAGGGCGACCGCGCTCTGGCCAAGGCCAATCTCCTGGCGGGACAGGCGTTCGCGAGCGAGCGTCGTGGCGTCGGCCGCACGGGCGGCGATGATGCCGATCGTCAAGAGGTACGCACCGGCCGCGGCGGCGATCCCGATGATGAGCGGCAGCCCGTTCATGCGATCGCCGTGAGCCGCCGGATGATCAGGTTGCCGATGAACAGCAACAATCCCGCGAACGCCAGCATCACCCATCCGATCGGGTTCATCAGCATCGGCCGGAAGTAGTCCTGGACTAGGAAGTAGAGGAGCACCGCCGCGACGATCGGCAGGAGCGTGATGATCAGCGCGGTCGCTCGAGACTGAGCCGTCGCGGCGAGGATCTCGGCCCGCATCTCCTCGCGCTGGCGCATCGTGTCCGCAAGCGTGGTCAGGATCGCGGGCAGGTCGCCTCCCACCGATCGCTGGATCGTGATCACCATCACCATCAGGCGGAGGTCGTTGCTTCCGATCCGTTTGACCATGTTGTTGAGCGCGCTGTCGATGGACGCGCCCAGCTCGATCTCGCGGCGGGCAAGGGCGAACTCGTCCGAGATTGGCGGGTCCGCGTTGTCCGTCACCGCGCTGAGCGACTGGGCAACGGACTGGCCGGCTTTCATCGAGTTGGCGATGAGCTCCATGGTGCGCGGCAGGCCTGCGTCGAACGCGCGAAGCCTGTGCCCGCGCCGGTTGCGGAGGTAGAGCGAAGGCAGCACGTAGCCGATGGCAGCGAGCGCGAGAAACTCTGCTCCGATTCCAAAACGGAGCAGCCCCACCACCGCGAGCACCAAGGCAACACCTGCCTGGATGCCGCGGAACTCGTAGGAACGCAGCTCGAGGTCGGCGCTGACGAGGTCGCGCTGCAGCTTGGTGGTCCTTTCTTCAGAGGCGATCCACGTAGGCGTGCCCGTGGCATCGAACCGCCGGCGCAGCTGCTCGCGTACGTCGGCCAGGGTGCGATAGGAGGCTCGGACCGACTCTTCAGGGCTCGCCGTCTGCTGACCGCGGACGGTGCCGTAGACCACGAGTCCAACCCCTATGGCCGCGGCGACGGCGACGATGATGATCGCCGTCCCCATCGCTTAGTGCGTGGTGAAGTGCCAGCGGCCGTCGACGTCTTTCGGCCCGACGCCGGTCGCCGATGACACGCTTGGGCACTTGCCGTCGGGTTGGGTCGGCAGGCCCTGGTAGTCCGTGTACGACTCGAGCTCGTACTTCATGGCGGCGTTGTTGAGCAGCCAGAAGAGGTATTCGGAGTCGCAGCCTGTCATAAGCACCGTAAGGCTGCTGGTCACCACCCCCGTCGCCGTGCCGCCGGTCGTGGTGCCATTCGGCCCCACCCGGAGGACGTCGATGTCGCGAAAGACGGTCAAAACGACCGCGCGGCCGGGGGTCTGCCCGAAGGCCTGCGTGTTGATGGTGGCGAGCATCGTGATGCGGTCGCCGACCTGGACGTA
>WNFT01005688.1_pt1 | contig 10924 bp, 10 predicted proteins | sample 5400191 | NCBI WGS metagenome assembly WNFT01 (sample SAMN13153359, study PRJNA577476) | soil metagenome | isolation source: 80 cm saprolite under Madrone tree | place: USA:California | collected 2016-06-14
TTCAATCTCCCGCTGCCGCCGGGCCCCCATCGGGTGGTGGTGCATCATCCCTGCTGCGAGGACGCGAGGCAGCTCGTCACCGTCAGCAAGAGCCAACCCGATCAGATGTACAAGCTGCGCACCGGCGATCCCCTGCCTGCGCAGTTCAAGATCGTCAATGCGCCTGCGGACGCGCGGGTCCTGGTCGATGACGGGAGCGGGTCGGTCTTGATCGGCAGGGCGTCCGACCCGCGACCGTATTCGATGAACCGGCCCGCCCGGCGAGTGACGGTGACGATCGGAGATCGGACGCTCTCCCAGATCATCAAGGCGGGAACGCTGAACGAGCTCGACTACGCGAAGGCGACACCATGATCGCTGCAGCCCTGGCCGGAGCCTTGCTCGCCTTGTCACAGCCCGCGCCGGAGGAGGAGTCGCGCTCCACGGCGGACGCGATGAACCGGGCCCGGGTGACGTTCGAGTACGGCGACTACCCGCAGGCCTCCAAGCTGCTCGCGGCCCTGGTGGAGGCCGGCCGCTTCGACTCCCTGGCGATGCGAGCCGAAGCGTACCGCTTGCTGGGGCTGGCGCTCTTCTATCAGGGGCGCAAAGGGGAGGCCTACAAGGCGTTCCTGGAATACCTGTACATCGAGCCGGATGCGGAGCTGGATCCGTTCTACGTCCCGCCCGCCGCGGTCTCCTTCTTCGCCCAGGTGAAGAAGGAAGCCGAACCCCGCCTGGCGCCCTTGCGGGAGCAGAAGCGCGCCGAGCAGGAGGCGCAAAAGCGCATCGCCGCCGAGGAAGCCGAGCGGCGGCGCCTCCGGGAGCTGGAGGCGGAACGCAAGCGGCTCTCCGAGATCTCGCCGTCCATCGAGCGGCGGGTGATCGAGCACGAGTTCTGGGTGGCGATGATGCCGTTCGGGATCGGGCAATTCCAGAACGGCGACCGCAAGCTGGGCGCGTTCTTCGCCACCTCCATGCTGATCTCCGGAGCGGCCAGCGCGGGGAGCGCGCTGCTCATCGAGGGACTGCGCGACGACGTCACGGGAAAGTTCGAGAGCCAGGGGCAGTCAGGCACCGCGTACCGGAACGCTCAGCGCCTGAACGTCGTCAAGTGGGTGGGCGCCGGCCTCTTCTACGCGCTCTGGGCCGCCAGCGCCATCCACGCCTCCGTCAACTACAAGCCCGAGGAACAACTTCCGGACCGGCTCCTCCAGGAGCCCGGCCCGAGGGGGCGCTAATGGCCACCCTGGTCGTGCACAGCGAAGGCGCCGCTCCCGCCTTCGTGCCGCTGGTGAAGCCGCTGACCACGCTGGCGGCCGCGGCGGACAGCGACGTCCGGGTGCCGGACCTGCGGGGCGTGGTGGCCATCCAGTTCGACGGCGAGTCCTTCATGGCCACGGCACTGGAAGGCGCCCATCTGGTCGTCAACGGGAAGCGGCGCGGACAGCACATCTTGGCGGACGGAGACACCATCCAGCTCGGGTCCACGCAGCTCGTCTTCCAGAGCGGCGAGCGGGCCTCCCCTCCCTCGCAGGTGCGGCTGGCGGGGGCCGGCGAGACGGAATCGCTCGCAACCTCCAAGCTGGCCGAGTTCGCCCGGCAGCTCGCCAACGAGCGCGGCGTCGACGGCGCGCTGACCCGTCTGCTCGACGCGCTGATCGAAGTGGTCCGCGCCGACAAGGGGTTCGTGCTCGCCATCAGCGAGGGCGCGCCGCAAGTCCTCAAGGCGCGCAATTTCCAGCGGGAGAACGTCGCCGACGCCGTCGAACGGCTTTCGGACACCATCGTCAAGCGGGTGATGGATACGCGCCAGCCGCTGCGCATCGAGGATGCGCTGCACGACGCCGAGTTCAACGCCAGCAGCAGCGTCGTCAACCTCAAGCTGGCCTCGGTGATGTGCCTGCCGCTGGTGATGCGCGGGGAGCTCCTGGGCGCCATCTACCTGGGAAACGACAAGCTGGCGAACCTGTTCAGCGAGCGCGAGCTGGAGGTGGCGACCAGCTTCTGCAGCACGGCGGTCCTCCTGATCGAGCTGGGCCGGCAGCTCGACGAGCTGCGCTCCGACAAGAAGGCCCTGCTCGACCGGCTCGAGGAGCACACCTACGGGGACATCATCGGCGCCTGCGACGCCATGCGCGACATCTTCCGCAAGATCGACAAGGTGGCGGGGACGGACATCAGCGTCCTGGTCACCGGCGAGACGGGGACGGGAAAGGAGCTGATCGCGCGCGAGATCCACCGCCGCAGCCCCAGGCACAACGGGGCGTTCGTGGCCATCAACTGCGGCGCCATCCCCGAGAACCTCCTGGAGAGCGAGCTCTTCGGGCATGCCCGCGGCGCCTTCACCGGCGCGGTCAGCGCCCGCCCCGGCCGGTTCCAGGCGGCGAGCGGCGGCACGCTCCTGCTCGACGAGATCGGCGAGATGCCGGCGGCGCTGCAAGTGAAGCTGTTGCGCGCGCTCCAGGAAGGCGCCGTCACCCGGGTTGGCGAGAACAAGCCGGAGACGGTCGACATCCGGGTGGTGGCGGCGACCAACAAGGACCTGGAGGAGGAGCTGCAGGCGGGCCGCTTCCGCGAGGACCTCTACTACCGGATCAACGTCGTCCACCTGCACCTGCCGCCGTTGCGCGAGCGGGGCGAGGACGCGGTCACGCTCGCGAAGTGGTTCCTGGGGCGGGCGGTGCGGGAGCTGGCGAGCAAGGTGAAGGGCTTCTCTCCGCAAGCGCTGGTCGCCATCAAACGCTTCCGCTGGCCCGGCAACATCCGCCAGCTGGAGAACCGCATCAAGAAGGCGGTGGTGCTGGCCGAGCGGCCGTTGATCAGCCCCGACGACCTGGAGCTGCGGCCGGAGCAGCTCGACCCCATCCTGCCCCTGGCGCAGGCGCGGGACGAGTGGCAGCAGCGCTACATCAACGACGTGCTGGAGCGGAACGGAGGCAACCGGACCAAGACGGCGAAAGACCTGGGCGTGGACCCTCGCACCATCTTCCGCCATCTCGAGCGGATCGAGGCGGAAAAGAGGGGAGAGGTCCTCCCACCCGATGAAAGCCTGGACGACCCGTGACACGGATGTCGCGTCGCGAGGGCTTCTCCCATCTGGGTCTTGGAGGTATCTGCTTGATATTCCGTCTTTTTTGTCGTGGCGCGGCAATTGCGACAGCCTCGGCTGTGCTGGTGTGCCCACAAGCGGCCTGCATGATTCCCCAGTCGATCGATCCGCAGGACGCGAGGCCGCACCCGGCGCCGCGGATCACGGAGATTCCCGACCTCATCCGGGCACCCGTGATCACCTTGATCCGGCAGGGTTCGGCGGACGCCGCCAAATCCCCTCCCTGCCACTGCGTGATCGCCTTCGCCGACATCCAGGTCGACGTGGATCCCGACCTCACCTTCGAAGCGCGCTGGTTCGTGGACTACGATCCCAATGTCCCGTCCTCGACGTTGATCCAGGCGAGCCGGGACATCCCGGCCAACCGCGACGACCCCACCCGGACGACCCGGACCGTGGATACGTATGACTTCGACGCGGACAGCGCCCGGATCGTCCAGAGCGGCGTGCACGTGGTGGACGTGGTGATCGGGGAGTCGGACGGCTTCGACAAGTCGAACACCGCCGCCCGTCCGAATCGGACGATGAAGCCGGGCTACTTCTCCACCGAATACCGGTTCGCCGTCGACGTCCGGCTGGAGCAGGTTCCCGGTCAGTGTCCGAACACGCTTCCTTCTTCGCCAGTGTGCCAATGAAGCGCGCCCTACCGCTGCTCGCCGTGCTGGCCGGATGCTCGCTGCGCGATCCTCGCGTGTCGTCGTCGTCGTGCGCGAGCGCCGGACAGTGCTCGCAGGCCCATATCTGCTTCCTCGGGGAGTGCCGTCCGCCGGCGGCGAACCTCTCGGTGGTGGGAGTGGAAGTGCGCCCACCGAGCACCTCGCAGTTCGCCGTGCGGCGTCAGCAGATCGACGTCCGCCAGAGCGTGCTGAACGACTTCCTGCTCGACGTGCCCTTCACGGCCGACGGCGGGGTCCTGCAGGAGCAGACCGGTGGCCCTGCCGCCGCCGTTACCGGAGCGGTGGTGACCTTCACCGACCACGCACCCGCCATCCGCGACCGGGTCGAGCAAGTCGCCGCGGTGACCGACACCAATGGAAAGTACATCGCGCGAATCCCGCAAGGGACCTGGGACGTGGTGGTGCAGATCCCAGTGCAGAGCGCGCCGCCGTTTCCCCCGGTGCGCCTCGGCGTGCTGCTCACCAGCGCGCCGGTCGTCGATCTCCTGGTGCCCGCGGCAGCCCAGTTCCCGCGCCTCGATGGAGGCCTCACCGTCGGCGACGGCGGCACAGCCGTCGCCGGCGCGAGCGTGACGGCCCTGGACTCCCAGGGGGCAGCCCTCTCCTCGGCTTCCATTTCCGATGTCGACGGCGGGTACACCCTCGTCCTGCCGCCAGGCACCTCTCCCGATGCGCTCCAGATCGGACCGCCTAGCGACCTCGATGGGGGCGTGCCGGCCACGATCGCGCTGGATCCCTTCCCCACCTATCCGAAGGTCACCTATTCCCCCGCCATCGACCTCCCCCTTTCGCCGGTGGTCACCCTCACCGGCAGGGTGACGGGTTTTTCAGGCAACCCGGTGCCATCCGCGCGCGTCTACGTGCGGACCCCCGCCGGGTCGAGTTGGATGCTGGCCCGATCGGCGGCGGTCGACTCGAACGGCGTCTACGGGTTCGCGCTGCGCGCTGGTGACTACATGATCGAGGCCGTCCCTTCGCCCGACGGCACCACGCCGGGGATCTCGCCGCAGCAGACCCTCCCGCTGTTCCAGGCCACCACCCTCGATCTCTCCTGTCCGCCCAAGGTCCTCCGCCGCGGCCAGGTGGTCGGGCCCAACGGCCGCCCGGTGGGAGCGAATTTCCAGATCACGGCGACGCGCCTGAACGACGGATTGATCGCGGGGAGGACGGCGGTCACCGTGCCCACCGACCCGACCGGCGTCTACCGCCTGGCCGCGGATGGGGGCCGCTGGCGCCTCGAGGTCGTCCCTCCCACCGACTCCACGCTGCCGCGCAAGATCTTCCAGGTCGACCTGGACCCGAGCGATCCTGGCGAGTCGGCGCTGCCCACGGTGCAGATCTCCCCGCCGCTGGTCGTCGTGGGCACGGTGCGGGGGTCGTCGGGGAGCGGGCCCACCGTCCAGGTGGCGGACGCGCTGATCAATTTCTTCTCGCTCGATGTCAACCAGACGAGCGTGTTCCTCGCCAGCGCGCGCACGGACGCGCAGGGGCGGTACACGGCCATCCTCCCCGATGTGGCGCAACCCGGACTCGGGCCTTGAACGACCGCGCATCCCAAGCTAGACCCTGCGGGTGCCGCGCGACCCTGCGCTGAAGCCGTATCGCGTCGCCCTCTATGGTCTGTACGGCGCCGTTTGCCTGTTCCTCTTCGCCCAGATCCTGCGAAGCGTGGTCGGCGACCTGTACGGGCGGAGAGCGCCGGATCCTGCCCGCCAGGCGCCCACCGCCTGCCTCGAGGACGTGGAGAGGCTGTATGGCCAGATCTCCGCGCGCGCCGTCCAGCCCGCCCCCGGCGGGCTGGAGGGTGGCGCGCTCACCCGGGAATGGGACGCGTGGTCGCGGGGGTGGGAAGACGAGCTCGATCGCGTCAGCCAGCGCTGCCGGCTGGAAGGTGAGCCGGGATCGCGGGCGCTCGGGGAAGCCCTGGACGGAATCGAGGAGATCCGCCGCCGCCTCTCCCGATCGGGAGCGGACGCCGCGGAGGAGGCGCGCCGGGTGAAGGACGCCCTGGCGCAAGCGCGGCGCGAGCTGAAGGAGCGCTAGCTCTACTGCGGCTTGGGAGCCGAGGCCGTGGCCGGGGCGGTCCCGAGCGGCGCCGTCGCGCTCGCCAGCTTCCGCAAGCGGTTGCGGATCTGCGGAGCGAACTCGCTGCCCGGGTACAAGGAGACCGCGCGCTCGTAGACCTCGCGCGCGCGCGTCGGGTTTCCGACCTCCTCGTAGGCCTGCCCGAGCATGAGCCCGGCGTACTGGGCGGTCTTCGTCCCTCCGGTGCCCTTGATGAACGACTCCAGCGGCTGCACGGCTCCCTGGTACTCGCGGGTCTGGATCCGCGCGCTGCCCAGGTGGAACCAGATCATGTTGTCGCCCACCTTCGGCTCCAGCTCGACGTAGCGGCCGAGGTCCTGGGAAGCGGTCTTCCAATCCTGGCGGCGATAAGCGGACTCGCCCGAGCTGCGCGCGGCTTCCGCCAGCTGCCGCTTCATCCCGGCGGCGCGGTCGTCGATGGCCTTCCCTTCCAGCGCGGAGAGCTGGTTGCGATCGAGGTGCATGGCCTGGGTCATCGCCTGGTTCAGACCCGGCCCTTCCTTCTCGCTGGCCAAGAGATCATAGACGCGCAGCGCCTTCTCCGAAGTCTCCCGGCGGGCCTGCTCGGTGGCCTTGATCTTCTCGGCGTCCTTGGCCAGCGTGGCGGCGCGCGCCTCGTTGGACTGCGCGTCGCTGCGGGCGGTGCGGACCTCGGCGTTGGCGAAGGCGATGGCGCCCACCCCGGCGATCACCGCGAAGCCGATGTACGCGGTGACGCTGGTCATCCAATGCCGCTTCTCCTGCTCCTCGTGCTTGCGGCCCATCTGCTTCAGCTCCGCATGCAGGTTCTTGAGCAGGTTGTCCGTCTTGATGACGAGATTGCGCGCCTCGATCACTTCCTTGCGCAGCAAGGAGATGTCCCCGTCCTGGCCGGCGGGCTCAGGGTGGGACACGCTCCGGGGGCTCGTCTCGTCGGTCATCATCATCGCCTCGTTGAACGCTCGGGTCCCGGGAGAGCATCCCACGACCTGGACTTTCCTGCACCTATCTTGTGAGGGAGCGCCTGCCTACCTGCCCGTCGGTTTCCCCTTCTCGTCCGGCTCGAGGAAATGGAACATCAGCCCTACCGAGAACAGGTTCCCGCCGACGTTGAGATGGCGGGTGCTGTTCGGCGCGTCCACCTGCGCGCTGGCGACGGTGTACCGGTCCTCGACGACCAGGGCGAGCGGGCCCGAGACCTGGAAGCGCAGCCCCAGGCCGACGTAGCCGGCGGTGGAGTTGGCTTCGTTGGAGATCCCGTGCCGGGAGCCGGTGTTCAGCGAGTAGCCGATCCCGCCGCCTCCATAGAAGGTGAACGACCGTCCTTTGATCAGCGGCGTATCGAGCGCCAGGAAGATGGGGACGCTCGTGACCCGCAGATCGCCGCCGACGATGCTGTACCGGTCGATCAGGTACCCGACCTCGATCTTGAAGTGCAGGTCGTCGTCGTACTGGTACCCGAACGACGCCAGCCCTCCGGGCTGGATGACCTGGTGCGAAGCGCTCTGCTCCGTCACGTAGTCGCCGTTGCCCGGGATCGCGCGAGCGCTCCCGAACAGCGTGATCGTTCCCTCGCCCTTCTCGGGCACGGCGGCGGAGGCGGCGGAGGCCGCCAGCAGGACAGCGAGAGCCAGGCGCATTCGCCACAGGATACAGAACTTCCGCCGCTCCTCCATTTTTCTCGACGCTCGCCGTGCTATCGTCTCCGCTCGCCATGGCGCTTGCGCCGGAGACAGGCTTCTACTTCGAGCCCATCGCCGAGAGGCTCGCCCTGGTCCTCGAAGGCGCGCCGTTTCCTTCGGACGCGGATTGGGCTTACGTCGGAGATCCGGCGGAGATGCCACCCGAAGTCGCGCGGCTGGAAGTCGCGACGCGGTGGCCGGGCGTCGACCCGGAGGCCTTGGACCTCGAGGTGGGGTCGGTGGCGCCGCCTACTTCCCAGCCGTCGTGAGCCGCTCGAAGGCGTCGTTGCCCCGCAGCGACTTGAAGTCGTCGTCCTGCCGCGCGTGCGCCGCGAGCTCGCCGTCCAGGCGGACCGCGGCGCGCAGGTGGTCGATGGCGCCCTTCGCGTCGCCCATGCGGGCGAGAGCGCACGCGTAGTTGTATTGGCCCTCGGCGAGATCCGGAGCGCGCACCACCAGCTCGGCCAGCGTCTCCGCCGCGTCCTTGATCTGGTTCTCCGCCAGCTGCATCACGCCCACGGCCCGCAGCGCCAGTTGCCGCTGCTCCGGGGTCAGGTCGCGCTCGGCGCGAAGCGCGACCCTGCCGTGCGGCAGCGCGCGCGCGTACGCGTCGCCGCCCATCTCGAAGCCGGCCATCAGCGCGCCGAAATGCGCCTTGGCGTTCTCGGGCTCGCGCTGGGTGAGCGCCTCGAACCGGTCCATCGCGGAAGCGGGCTCGTGCCGCTCGAGGAAGCCCATCCCGGCGAGGAGGTCGACCTCGCGCTGCCGCTCGGACGGGAGCGAGAGCACCTGGAACGTGCGCGCGGCGGTGGCGAAGGTGCTCTCGGCGAAAGCGTCGTCCTGGGGACCGGTCACGTGCAGCACCAGGCAATCCGCGCCGCGCGCGAAAAAGGCCCAGCGGTTGCGCACCGGCGCGGAGGCGGCGCCGGTGGTGAAGCTCCAGATGGCGGTGGGCGCGTCCGACGAGCTCTGGTCGCGGGGCGCGTCGGCGGCGATGGCGTTGGCCGCTTGCGCCTCCCGCTTGCCGGCCACCCGCGAGCGGGCGTGATCGCGACACTGCGGGGCGGAGGTGGTCTTGGCCATCGGGAACGAGCTCACTTCGGATTCGACGCCGGAGACGGCACGCGCCGTTCCTTCCCGGCTGACCTGCCAGGTCTCGACGCCGGCCGGCAGGTCGTAGCGAACTCCATGGACCGCGTCCTGCACGGTGAGGCCGGTGCGCGCGCCACCCGGACCGGAGGCGTGCGCGCAAGCGAAGAGCGAGGCGATCAGGACCGCGGCAATGCGTCTCACTGCCAGTGCTCCGGGGGCGCCTCGGTGAGCTTCCCGCCCACCGAGTGATACTGCAGGCGCATCTCTCGCGCCGTGCGGGCCGCTGCGTCGTAGGCGATGCAGGTGTCGTACGGGCGCGAGTACACGTGCAAGCTGACCGCGGGCTCGGAGAAGGGGTTGGAGACGCGGTGGATGCCGTTCTCGCCTTGCTGCAGATCGAGCACTCCTTCAGGCGCGCGGTCGATCCCGCCGTTCGGCACCAGGCGGATGCCGTCGCCCGGGCCGGGCCCGTCCAGGCTGACGAAGTTCTCCAGCCGCAGCGCGCCCTGCTGGATGGAGAGCCAGCAGAGCTGTCCCGAATGGTTGTGGATGGGGCTCTGGGTCCGCGGCTCCCAGCAGAGGGCGACGAGCTCGAACAGGCCGTCCCGGTAGATGAGGTTCCGGGTGTACCGGCGCTGAGCGAAATGGAGGTAGGGCGCGAGCGTCCCCGAGTCGAGGAGGAGGCCGCGCAGCCGCGCGCATACCTCCCCGGGCTGGAAGCGGGCCTCGGGGACTCCCCGGAGCGTCTCGACGATTCGCTCGACCGCGACCTGCATGCCCGCCCCTCCTCTCACCCCATCATAATGCGCGCGAAGCGGACGGGGAGTGCGGAATTCGTCAAACTGCGCGCCGCCCTACAGGACCTCGGGTGGGGAGGCGTGGGAATGAGAGGCGTAGTCGCGCCCGAATCGCCGCTCGATCTCGGCCTGGTCCCATTCCGCCACCACCGGGCGTCCGTGCGCGCAGCGCGCTCCGTAGTCGGTCTGGTCGAGCGCGTCGAGCAGCGCCTGCGCTTCCGGAGGAGTGAGCGCGTCGTGTGCGCGGACGCTGCCGTGGCAGGCGGCGCGCGCCAGGAGCGCGTCGCGGAGCCGATCGAGCGACTCGCCGCGTCCGTGCGCCGCGAGCTCCTCCGCCAGATCGGTGAGGAGCGCGCCCAGGCCGCGCTCGTCGAGGCGCCCTAGCGCCGCGGGCAGCGCCTTGACGGCGGCGCTGTTTCCCCCGAACGAATCCAGCTCGACTCCGATCGACGCGAGCAGGTCGGCGGCTTCGGAGATGCGCGCGGCCGCCGCCGCGGGAAGCCGCACGATCTGGGGGACGAGCAGCGGCTGCGCCGCGGCGTTCCCGGCCTTGCCGCGCAGGCGCTGGTAGTTGATGCGCTCGTGGGCGGCGTGCTGATCGACGAGGACGAGACCCTGGGGACCTTCGCAGACGAGATAGGTGCGGTGGAGCTGGCCCAGGTAGCGCAGCCCGCTGAACCAGGCAGGACGGGGGACGAGGTCGGGTTGGGTCCCGTCGTGCGGCCTGGGCGCCGGCGCGAGCGGGCCCTGGGCCGGCGGCATCCACCACGTGGCCGGCATCATCCGGGTGCCGTATCTCTCGATCGCCTCGGCGACACGCTGGGTGGGGTCGGCCGCGGCGGTGGGATCGGTCCCGGTCCGTTGCGGCATCCAGTCGCCGCGCGCGAGCACCTGCGTCAGGCCGCCGTAGATGGCGTCCCATGCCGACCTGGGATCGGCGAAGCGCACCTCCGCCTTCGCCGGATGCACGTTGACGTCCAGGCCGGCGGGCGGGACCTCGAGGAAGACGAGCGCGCCCGGGTAGCGGCCGTGCGGCATCAGCTCGCCGTACGCGCGCAGCACCGCGTGGGTGAGGGAGCGGTCGCGAATGGCCCGGCCGTTGACGAACAGCCAGACGTTGCGCGCGCTGCCGTACTCGATGGCGGGGGAGACGAGCAAGCCGTGCGCGCGCGCGGACCGGCATTCGCCCGAGAACGGGACGAGCTGCCCGCGGACTTCGCTTCCCAGCGCCTCTTCCGCTCGCGATGCCAGGACGTCCGCGCCGGATTGGAGCTGGGTGAGCGTCCGGTCGCCCTCGCGGACCATGAAGGTGACGTCGGGGCGGGGCAGCGCCAACCGCAGCACCGCGTCGATGCACTGCGCCTGCTCGGTCTGCGCCTTCTTGAGGAACTTGCGCCGGGCAGGGACGTTCCAGAAGAGGTCGCGGACCTCCACCGTCGTCCCCGGCGGCGCGCCGGCATCCGAGATGACCGGCGAGGCGCTCCCCTCCACCTCGATGCGCGTGCCTTTGAGGGCGCCGGG
>WNFT01005695.1_pt1 | contig 10920 bp, 7 predicted proteins | sample 5400191 | NCBI WGS metagenome assembly WNFT01 (sample SAMN13153359, study PRJNA577476) | soil metagenome | isolation source: 80 cm saprolite under Madrone tree | place: USA:California | collected 2016-06-14
GGTCAACCGTAATTCGTTCCATTCCGGCAAGTAGCACATGATAGCCGCCGCCGACGTTCAGGATCAAGAGTTGTCCGTAGGATCTATAGGGCGCAGCGTAAACAACCCAACCATCGCACGGTGCGGTGACCTGGGCTCCTGGTCGGGTCGCGACCGAAATCCCCTTCTCATTGCTCCCGGCTCCATCGGGAGCCCCAAACTCACGTATTTTGGTACCGCTGACCGGCAAAGACAGCCTGCCTTTGGCGGAAATAAAGGCAACTGCGGGCACCATTCGGGCCGGATCGTTGATAGCCGCAAGGACCGATCGCGCCCCATTAGGGGTCTTTGACTCGTCGCCCGGGCGGGCCTGAGCCCGCGTGGCACGTTTCGCGCTGTCGCTCGCAGGCTCAAGTTTGCCGATCAAATCTTTGAGATTGTCGACTTGCCGCGATAACGTGGCCGCCCGCTGGCGCTCAGCCGAGATGGCTTGTTCCACCTCGGCCTGTCGGGCTTGGCGCGAGTCAATGAGCGACGCCATGTTTTTCTGCATGATCGCAAGGTCGGCCAATTCAGCCGCGAGCTGTCTGTGTTCGGTCGCCTTTGCAGCTTTAACGCGCGCAAGGTCAGTTAGCTCTACCTGAAGTTTGTCGGCTTCGCTCCGCATCTGCGGGAGCACCGCTTCAAGCGCCATCGCGATACGTAACGATTCAATGGCGTCTCGCGCCCCGACAAAGATGGCGGGCGGTGGCCGCCGTCCGATGCGTTGCAGTGCGGCCAAGACCTCGGCGATCTGCTTCCGCCGCCCGTCGAGCGACTTGCGAATGTTCGCCTCGCTGCTATCGAACTCGCGCAGACGGATTTCCATCGCCGCAATCCGCTCCTCGGTGGCTCGAATCCGGGAGGCCGAGACGATCAGCGATTGATTGATCCGGCGGCGCTCGTCAGCGATCGCACTATTCTCGCTGGTGAGCCGCTGCTCGGTTTCCGAAGATTTGCGTTGCTCGGCCCGGATCGAATCGAGCTCCTGATCGTGCTGTTTTGCCGTATTAGGATTGAGCGTCTTGGCTGCGGATCGCGAAGATTGTGCCAGCGCCGTTCCGACCGACCCGCCCGTCCATACCAGCAACGCTGCGATCGCCACGCCGCTTCGCAACACCTGCGCCGCTCGGTCAGGGGATATCATCGGCTCCCGGGGCTCCCGGCGAATTGGAAAAAGCCAATTTGGCGTATAGCCACCAGCCGTTTGTAGGGACGAATTGGGGCAGTATCAGGCCATCATGCTTATAGCCCGCACCGACATCCTGCCGCCAGACCGATCGCCCCGTCATTTGCAACCTCAATCGCGATGGTAGGGATGGCCAGACAAGAGCGTCATCGCCCGGTAGATCTGCTCCATCAACATGATTCGGACAAGCTGATGCGGCCACGTTGCTGATCCGAACGCAAGGCTCATATCGGCGTCATCGCGCAAGCCAGCCGGAAGGCCATTTGCTCCCCCGATGATGAAGCACATGGCCTGGCGGCCACCATCGCGCCACGCGCGAATTCGCTGGGCAAAAGCGTCACTAGAGGCATTTTGACCCCTGCTGTCCAATACGACCTTGATGGCGCCGTCCGGAACCGCGCCGGCCAGCGCGATCGCCTCCTCGGTTATGCGTCGCTCCGCTTCGCGGGCGCGACTCTCCCTCACCTCGATGACATCAGGACCGCGCAGGCCCAGCGCACGTCCAGCCTTGATGGCGCGATCCCGATAACGTTCGGCAAGCTCGCGATCGGGGCCCGACTTGAGCCGGCCCACCGCGGCGACCACAATCCGCATCAAGCGAACTCCGGCGTTGCCACAAGCCGGCAGGGTGGGCCGGCCCGGATGGCAGGCTCCGCGCTCCCCGCCCCCTCCCTACCCTTCCCCGCATACGGGGGAGGGTAGGGAGGGGGCGGGGAGCGTTTGGCTTCGCCCACCCTACGATGCTGCAACTTCATGTATCCAGCCGCCCCCTTCTTCCCTCGTCCCGCGAAGGGGAGGGACGGGTGGGCGCGGGGGGGGTTCCAGGGTGCCTGCGCTAGCTCGCTTGGCGCGTAGCTGCGCGGCCGCGCGACCACATCTTCTCAAGATTGTAGAATGCGCGAACTTCGGGCCTGAAGACATGAACAATCACGTCGCCGGCGTCGATCAGCACCCAATCGCAATGAGGCAGGCCCTCGACTCTGACGCCGGTGAGCCCAGCCCCGTGAAGGCCCTCCAGAACCTGATCCGCCACCGCCCCGACATGGCGATTGGACCTTCCGGAGGTCACAACCATGTAGTCGGCGATCGCGGATTCGGCGCGCAAATCGATGGTGGTGGTATCCTCGGCCTTCATGTCGTCGAGGCGAGAGAGGACGATGCGGAGCGTCTCATCGGCGTCAGGACGCACCTTTGAGACGAGATCGGGACTGCAGCGAACGCTGCCCCGCGAGATTGCAACTGTCGACAGAGGTCCTTTCCTTTCGGTTCCGCTGCCCAGGGCACCCTGCCCGGGGCCACTGCCTTAAGATAAGAGCAACTGGTTAACGGTTTCAACCGCCTTGTGATCTTTAGCGCGATGAGGCGTTCATTCGTCGCTGAAGCCCGCAGCCCGGATGGAGCCACCGGGCTGCCACGGTTTTTGCCCCTCTCACGAGGAATCGACGCAAGTGCACTCTATTTTGCCTGCGGTACGCGAAGCTTCTGCGACCGGCGCACCGCGCGCAGGGCGGTCGAGGACAACGGCGATTTCAAACCATGCAGAAGCGCCCAGGCCGGCGGACGACGGCCGAGCAGCGATGCAGCCTTGCTTTCCGGGACGCGCCGGTGACCGAGCGCCTGCGCGGCGACGCTGCCGGTTGCACGAAGGCTCGGACCGAGCCGATCTATCACGGCGATCGGAACCAGTTTCGTAATGCCGCGCCACTTCTGCCAGCGGTGGAAAGAGCGCAGATTGTCGGCTCCCATGATCCAGACAAAACGGACCCCCGGGCAGTGCGATACCAGATATCGGATTATGTCATACGAATAACGGACGCCGATCGCGGCTTCGATTCCGGTAACCTCCATGCGGGGATGCCGGGCGAGCTTGCTTGCCGCCGCCACACGCTCGTCGAGAGGCGCAAGCCCCGTTGTGTTCTTGAGCGGATTGCCGGGCGTGACCAGCCACCACACCTGGTCGAGCGCCAGCCGTTTCATGGCCAGCAGACAAGCAGCGCGATGGGCCTCGTGCGGCGGATCGAAGGTTCCTCCGAACAGCCCCACGCGTTGGCCGGGATAATGAACCGGAATCCGGTAACGTGGAGCGTTCGAGGCGGCCGGGGATGCTTTCGCCACCCCCTCCCCATCCTCCCCGGCAAGCTGGGGAGCATCTCCGCTTACGCCTTCCCCCGCATGCGGGGGAGGGCAGGGAGGGGGCGTGGCTGAGACGGCTTCGGCCGCCATAGTCATGGACGCGTCTGACCCGAACCGCGCACGCGATACTTGAAAGTCGTGAGCTGTTCGACACCGACCGGGCCGCGCGCATGCAGGCGTCCGGTGGCAATTCCGATCTCCGCTCCGAAGCCGAATTCGCCCCCGTCGGCGAATTGTGTTGAGGCATTATGCAGCACGATCGCCGAATCGACCCGCTCCAGAAATTTCTCGGCGGCGCCGCGGTCAGCTGTCACAATAGCGTCGGTGTGATGGGAGCCATAGCGTTCCACGTGCGCGATGGCCTCATCCACCCCATCGACCAGCCTCACCGCAATGATGGCGTCGAGGTATTCGGTGCTCCAATCCTCGTCGGTGGCGCATTTTACACGAGGATCGGCGGCCTGAGTGTCGCGGTCGCCGCGCACTTCGCATCCGGCATCAATGAGCGTGCGCACCAGCGGTACGAGAAGAGTCGGGGCAGCGCCTTTGTCGACTAACAAAGTTTCGGCGGCGCCGCACACGCCGGTGCGGCGCATCTTGGAATTCAGCACAATCGATCGCGCCATGTCGGGGTCGGCGGCCTTGTCCACATAGACATGGCAATTACCATCAAGATGAGCAAACACCGGCAGGCGCGCTTCAGCCTGCACGCGGGCCACCAACCCCTTGCCGCCGCGGGGAACGATCACGTCGATCGCGCCGTCGAGGCCGGCCAGCATCAGGCCCACGGCATCGCGATCCCGGGTCGGCACCAATTGAATCGCGGTCTCCGGCGCGCCGGCGCCGGATAGGCCCGCCGCAATTGCGGCGTGAATGGCGCGCGAGGATCGGAAGCTGTCGGAGCCCCCGCGCAGGATGACGGCGTTTCCCGCCTTGAGACCAAGCGCGCCGGCATCCGCGGTGACATTCGGCCTGCTCTCATAGATGATCCCGATCACGCCAAGCGGAACCCGAACCTGTTCGATCCGCATGCCGTTGGGCCGATCCCAGCCCGAGATGACCGTGCCAACGGGATCAGGCAGCGCTGCGACGACATCGACGCCATCCGCCATGGCGGCGATCCGCTTTTCGTCGAGCCGCAGGCGGTCGATGAAGGCGGTGGTCGCGCCCGCCTTCTCGGCTTCTGCCACATCCTCGCCGTTAGCGGCCAATATCGCGGCGGTCGCAGCGCGGATCGCGTGGGCCATGGCCGCAATTGCATGTTCCTTTTCAGTCGCGCTGAGGGTCGCGAGGACTTTGGCGGCAGCACGGGCGTTGGCGCCGATGGTGCGCATTGTGGCGGCGATATCCTCGCCTTTGAGTTCTTTGATCGGTTTCTTCAGCGCGACGCTCATCTCGGCTACTTTCTAACTACGATGCCTTCCTAGCATGTCGAACGCCGGGCAGCGAGCCTGCGAGACCGTGCCAATGCGCTGATTCATAGTCTCACGGCGCAGTGCCAGGTCGTCGGGTTAATGCTGCACCGGCATCCATCACAGAAAACCAATGCCCGGCCAGAGGGCCGGGCATTTTCTTGGCGGCGGCCGAATCAGGACCGGCCGAAGGTTAAAGTCGCATCACCGCGCCAACGGGTCCGGACGGACCTGGAACTTCACCACCTTGGGCTGGGTTCCCTTGCCGGTTTCGCGATGGAAGGGCGTCCGGTTTCCGTCGGTCGTCCAGACGCCGCGGCCCTTCCAGCCCGCATTCGGATCGTCGATGCGGCCGTCCATCCACTTGGCAAAGAAGCCGAGCGGATACGGCACCCGCATGTTGACCCACTTGCCGTCAACCCAGGCCATCAGCGACTCGTTGGCATTGCCCGTGGCCATCGGGACGTTGGCGCCGAGGCCGGATGTGTTGAACTGGTCGACCCAGGTGTAATAGCTCGCCTCGGCGCTGCCGCTTTCAGCGACCTTCCTGAACTGCGGTCCCGGGAACGGAATGAGCGTCCATCCTTCCGGACAGAGCTTACCTTCGGCGGCTTGCGGTCCGTTCAGTGGGCCCTTGCATTTGCGGCGATCGAACTGGCCCATGTGGCCGCTCGAGAGCGGCACATAGGCGACGCCATTGCGGTCGATGTCGAAGCCGCGCGGCCCGAACCCCGGGAACGGTGGCTCATAGACTTCAGAGAGCTGCGTCTTGGTGTCGAGCCGGATCACATAGCCCGGATAACCGAGAACGGAGCCCCAGACAGTGCCGTCAGCCGGGTTCACGCCGACGCCATAGAAGCCCGCGTTGACACGCTTGTCCTTGGCTGGATCGACCGGCTGGTTCGGCTGTACGTAGTCATCGACCTTGCCGTTGCCGTTGGTGTCGACAATGATCGGGAACCAGCCCTGGGCTTTCGCCTCGTCGCCGGTCTCTTCGTAGATCCGGCGGTTCAAATAGCCGATCACGCCCTGTTGCGGGCCGCCGGCGCTGGTCCACAAGGTGTTGTCGGCGTCTTCCGCAAACACCAGGTGGTGCGTATTAAAGCAGGTCCGGATCAGCTTGGTGTTTCCGGTCTTCGGGTCGTAGAAAGCCAGATGCCGGGTCGACAGCTTGATCGGGAACGCCTTGGCAGAGGGATGATCCGAACCGGCCTGGCAGAAAGCCGGATTGTCGGGCTTGCCGACACGCGACGTAAACCAAACATCGCCACGCTCATCCATCATGGGATTGTGCATGCTGTTGCGGCTGTCCCAGATCGCCTCCTCGCCCCAATAGGGCGACGGCGCCAAGGGATTGTTCTTGGTCGTCTCCATGTCGGCGTCGCGCACCGGCATCTTCACCATGGTGGCGCGGTTGGCTTGCGAATCCAGGATCGGGAAATATTCCGCGCTTTCCTCCGTGGCGCCGTAGTTCTTGCCATAGGCATTGACCGTCGGCTTGCGCTTGTCGGTCGAGACCTGGTCGTGCAGGTAGACCTTCGGGTCGGCCCAGTCCCACTGCGTGATGACGATGTTGCGCTCGATGCCTTGGGGGCGATCGGGCTTGGCAAAGGGGAGCTCACCGGCGGCGATCCGGTCCGTCCAGTTGGCGAAGTTGGCGAGCGATATCTTGGTGTCCTGGCGGCCCAGCGCGGTGGCCATATTCACCATGGCCTGGCCGGATTGGATGCGGCGCTCCCACGCCTCCACCGAGTTCTTGAACGTGCCGAGCGCCGACGGGATTACGCGCGTTGCCTTGTTGCCGAGCTGGTGGCAGCCATAGCAACCGTTGGTCTTGACCTGGTCGAGCCATTGCAGCTGGCTCTTCATCGTGGTTGCCATGCCGTTGCCGTTCGGCCCGGTGCCCGGGAACATCTCCTTGCCAGGAATATTGAGCATCGCGTACCAGTAGATGGCCGGGTAGTATTCTGCCGCCGCGGCCGCGCTTGGCGCCGGGACTGCGCTGATATTCACGATCTTGCCGGGCTCGCTCGTGGTCTTGGCCGAATCCACCACACCATAGCCGCGCGACCAGACGACGTAATTGGCCTTCGGCAGATCAGGAATCACGTAGCGCCCCTGATCGTCGGTCACTACGGTCTTAGTCATCCGGGTCGGAAGGTCGGTGGTCTCCGCGATGACCCACACGCCCGCTTCCGGCCCGTTCGGTCCGCGTACCACGCCGCCGATATCGGTTGCCCCGATGCTCACCGGGGGCGCACTCTGTTGCGCGCCGGCGGATGCCGGCGCGAGCGCAATCGCGAGGGCAATCACCGCCGCTCCCGAATATAGTCCGCGTTTCGTGATCATATGATCCTCCAGGTATGCATTTCCGGGTGAATGCGACCGGAACCAAACCCGCTCCCCCTCCCTACCCTCCCCCGCCTGCCGGCGAGGGTAGGGAGGGGCAACGGCCGGCCCGGTTCTTTTTGTTTTCGGCGACATTGACGCATATTTTGTTGCGCTTGCAAAGACGGCGGCGGTTTCATCTGTAGTACAGCGATTCCATCGAGCGGAATGAGCGTAGGATGGGTTGAGCGCAAGCGAACCCATCGACAGCCACTCCGCGTGGCACCGCTGATGATGGGTTGAGCTCAACCCATCCTACGTAGGGGCTCGTCTCCAAGACCGAGCCCGCAAAACACGAACGCCCGGCACAAGGCCGGGCGTTCGGTAGAGACTCGGGCCGGGCAAAGTGCACCCGGCCCGATGGCGTGAGATCAATTCGCGAGCGGATTCGGACGGACCTGGAACTTGACGATCTTCGGCAACGTTCCCTTGCCGGTTTCGCGATGGAACGGCGTGCGGTTGCCATCGGTCGTCCACAGGCCGCGGCCCTTCCAGCCGCCATTCGGATCGTCGATGCGGCCGTCGATCCACTTGGCGAAGAAGCCGAGCGGATACGGGACGACCATGTTGACCCACTTGCCGTCCACCAGGGCCATCAACGATTCGTTGGCATTGCCGGTCGCCAGCGGAACGTTGTCGCCGAGACCGGCGGTGTTTTGCTGATCGACCCAGGTGTAGTAGCTCGCCTCGGCGCTGCCGCTTTCGGCGATGCTCTTGAACTGCGGGCCTGGGAACGGCGTCAGCGTCCAGCCTTCCGGACACAGCTTGCCTTCAGCGGCCTGCGGGCCGTTGAGTGGGCCTTTGCACTTGCGGCGGTCGAAGGCGCCGAGATGACCGCTCGACAGCGGCACATAGGAGACGCCGTTGCGGTCGATGTCGTAGCCACGCGGCCCGAAGCCCGGGAACGGCGGCTCGTAGACTTCCGACAGTTTGGTCTTCGGATCGAACCGAAGCACATAGCCGGGATATCCGAGCACGGAGCCCCAGACCGTGCCGTCGGCCGGATTCACACCGACGCCATAAAGCCCGGCGTTGATACGCTTGTCCTTAGTGGGATCAACGGCCTGGTTCGGTTGCACGTAATCATCGACCTTGCCGTTGCCGTTGGTGTCAATGATGATCGGGGCCCAGCCCTGGGCTTTCGCCTCGTCGCCGGTCTCTTCGTAGATTCGGCGGTTCAGCCAGCCCATGACGCCCTGCTGCGGTCCGCCTTGGCTGATCCAAACCGTGTTATCGGCATCCTCCGCCAACACCACGTGATGGGTGTTGTAGCAGGTCCGGATCAGCTTGGTGGTATTCGTCTTGGGATCGTACACCGATAGCGAACGGGTCGATTCCTTGATCGGGAACGCCTTGGCGGACGGGTGATCCGATCCCGCCTGACAGAAGGCCGGGTTCTCGGGCTTGCCGACGCGCGAGGTGAACCAGACCTCGCCCTTCTCGTCCATGATCAGGCTGTGGATGCTGGTTCTTGCGTCCCAGATCGCCTCGTCGCCCCAATAAGGCGATGGCGCCATGGTGTTGTTCTTGCTCGACTCGATGCCAGGATCACGCACCGGCATCGTGACTTTGCTCGCCTGATGGGTTGCCGGATCAAATACCGGGAACCACTCCGCGCTCTCCTCGGTGGCCCCGTAGTGCTTGCCGTTGGGATTGACCGTCGGCTTGCGCTTGTCGGTCGAAACCTGGTCATGCAGGTAGGCCTTGGCATCGCCCCAATCCCACTGGGTGATTACGACGTTGCGCTCAACGCCTTGTGGGCGTACCGGCTTGGCGAAGGGCAATTCGCCCGCCGCGACACGGTCGGTCCAGTTAGCAAGGTTGGCGATCGAGAGCTTGGGTTCCTGCCGCCCAAGAGCCCCCGCCATTCCTACCATCGCCTGTCCGGACTGAACGCGGCGCTCCCAGGCCTCGACCGAATTCTTAAACGTGCCGAGTTCTTTCGGAATGACGCGGGTGGCGCGGTTGCCGAGCTGATGGCACGCATAGCAGCCATTGGTCTTGACCTGGTCGGCCCACTGCAGCTGGCTCTTCATCGTGGTCGGCAGGCCGTTGCCGTTCGCGCCGGTGCCGGTGCCGGGGAATTTGTCCTTGTCCGGCATGTTGAGCATCGCGAACCAGTAGATGGCCGGATAAAGTTCAGCCGCCGCTGCTTCGTTCGGCGCTGGTACTGCCGTAATGTTCACGGTCTTGCCGGATTCGCTCGTCGTCTTGGCTGAATCCACGAGCCCGTAGCCGCGCGCCCATACGATGTAGTTGGCCTTGGGCAGGTCCGGGATCAGGTAGCGGCCCTGATCGTCGGTCACCACGGTCTTGTTCATCTTGGTCGGAAGGTCGGTCGTCTCGGCGATCACCCACACGCCCGCCTCTGGCCCGTTCGGCCCGCGCACGACGCCGCCGATATCGGTGGCCCCGACGCTGACGGTCGCGGCCTGCTGCGCCACCACTGTCGTCGGCGCAACGCCGAACGCCAGGGCAATGGCGACCGCCGCCACGCCTAAATACAAAGTCTTTCGTGTCTTCATGTTTTCTCCTCCACTCTCGGATTCCGAGGTTCCGTTCGCAATGCCACGATCGCGGTTGGCGACGTTATTCTGTTTTGCCGCATAATGCGCATATTTCGGACCGGTTTGCAAAAGCTACCAACGTGGTTGAAAAAAATTCTTTCCTCGCGCCCCGGCTTAGGGGTTTTTGAACGTATGATCGCAGTCCTAACAATTCGCTGGCAGGCCGTCGCGCCGAGCTCAGTTCCTTGTGTTGCAGCAGGTTGAGAATTTTCGTTTGGGCGCCGCCTCAGACTGGGACAAGATAGCGGGTCACCTAAGTCCGATGCGGAAGCCAAGGCAGTGCCGCAAGCAAAGCTTGCCCGAGAACGCCACACGGAGGCACCACACGATGCCACCTTATCTTTTCTTGCGCCCGGCGGCGGCGAGAGGAGCTGCAACATGCGGCTAGGTTGCAAAAGAGCACTGTTGTGCCTGGCGCTCGCCGTCGGCGTCGTGTCGTTGGACGGCACTGACGCACCGGCGCAAACCAAAATCCGCCTCGGCAAAGCCCAGGCACAGAATTTCGCATTCCTGGCCGCAGACGTCGGTCTTGCTGCCGGTATTTTCAAACGGCACGGCATCGACCTCGAGATCGCGAATTTTGGCGGCGATGCTCGTCTCGTGCAGGCCATGAGCGCCGACGCCATCGACGTTGCGTTCGGTGGCGGCCCTACCATTGCGTTCGAGGTCAAAGGCGCGCCGATGCTGGCAATTGCGGCGCTTGCCAATCGGCCGGATACCATCATGCTCGTGGTGGCGAAGGACGGGCCCATCAAGAGCGAGGCGGATCTCAAAGGCCGCACCGTGAGCGTATCCACGGCCGGATCGTTGACTTACTGGCTTGCGCAGGAGCTATCGCGCTCTCATGGCTGGGGCGCTGATGGTATCAAGATCGCTCCACTCGGCACCACCACGGCCCAGGCAGCGGCGCTGAAAACGCGGCAGGTCGATGGCGTGGTGACCGAAACTTCGACGGTCCTGCGTCTTGTCGAGGAGGGGACCGGCCGGATTCTGGTGCGTTTCGGCGAGCGCATACCGGAATTTCACGTCCACGTGGTGTTCGCCCGCAAGGCGGTCATCGAGCGCGATCCCGAGGCGTTGCGGAATTTCATCACGGCAGTGCTGGAAAGCGTCCAATACATGCGTGACCACAAGGAGGAGACCATCGCCGCCGCGATGCGGGTTGCGGAGGTGTCGAAATCTGTCGCCACCGCCAATTACGAGGAACTGATGC
>WNFT01005698.1_pt1 | contig 10917 bp, 11 predicted proteins | sample 5400191 | NCBI WGS metagenome assembly WNFT01 (sample SAMN13153359, study PRJNA577476) | soil metagenome | isolation source: 80 cm saprolite under Madrone tree | place: USA:California | collected 2016-06-14
AAGATCGATCGGGCATTCGTGCGCGACATTGCTCCGACTGCCGGCGGCAACGCGCCGCTGGTGGATGCCATCATCGCCATGGCGAAGAGTTTGGGGTTGGCGACGGTGGCCGAGGGTGTCGAAACCGAAGCACAGTGGCAATACCTCAAAACCCGAGACGCGAATCAGGTTCAGGGATTCTTGTTCTGCCGTCCGCTGTCAATCACGGATCTGGAGCGCTGGCATACCGATTGGCTGCATGCTCATCAGTCGGATACGGCTAGCGTCGCGTAGGGCGAAACCCGCGCAGCATGCGCGGTGTGGCAAGCCAGTTAAGGGCTGCGCGCCCTGCGCGTGGTGGACCGTCGAACGACAGGCATGCGACTGCGTTTTTCTTGAATTCGATGGGTAGGACCTCGCCATCCCCGAGCAGGCAGACCGTGAGCAGGGCCCCGAGACCCGGTTGATGACCGACGACCGCAACCACGTTGCTGCGGTCCTTGCCGAGCAGAGTCAACACCGCCGGCGCAGGCGCTTGCGGCGAGAGCTCGGGAACTTCCATCGCCTGCGGCCAGCCGGCAACGTCCGTCAGAATCTGCGCAGTCTGCCTGGCGCGAACCAGAGGACTGGTCAGAACGCGATCGGGCGCCTTGCTGAGCTCTTTCAGTCCGGCCGCCGCCTTTCGCGCCCGCCTGATGCCTGCCGGCGACAGCGGTCTCGCGCCATCATCGCGCCAGCGATGGCGATCGCGCTCGAATGCTATCGCGTGGCGGACGATCAGCAAATCCATCGTTTCACGGGCCGGAGTCGGCAAGTGTCGTCGGTGCGCGGTTTACAGCCAAATCCTCAAATATCATGCGCAGCCTTTTCCATTTGCCTCGAACTTTTCGATATGCCTTGGCATGCGACTTCCGCGCCCGCGCAGCGGCGCTTGCGTAGTGCTCCGCAAACCGCCCCATCAAGAACAGCGTCGCGGGCGGAATACCCTTGGGTGGCGTACCGGCGAGCGCCTGCAGGCGACGGCTCGCGACGGCGGCATCTTGCTGCACTCCCAGCTTTTCCTGCCAGCGGCGCAATGCACGAAGCATCTCATCGGCAGGTTTCCCGTAGATGACGGCCACCGCTTCCAGCGCATAGCGGAATTTTTTCGCTTGGCCGCGGACTCCGTGATACGCCGCCATCGAGGAGTCCAGCGTCAAGAGGTCCGCGCCCTTGCGGACCTTCCGGTACCGTCGCCGGACCATTTCCGGCGCCACGTTCAGCGCCAACTCCGGTGATGACTGCTGCGATGCCGCAGAGGGTGCGGCCAGCAGTGACGTCAAGTGCTGGAGATCCTTCTGCACCGAGACCGAATCGAGCACGCTCAACATCCGGCCGCGAGCCCGGCCGCGCTCCGATGCCAGGTGCCGTTTCAGCGGTTCGATACTTTCCCGATCCGATTTGGGCAACCCGCGGCCGAACGCCTCCAATTCGATCAGAGCGACGTCCAGGTCGCGCGCCTCGCCGAGGATACGCAATACTTTCTTCAACGTCGGCCGAATCTCTGGAAACGGCGCGGGCAGAGACGATCGGAACTGGCGCAGGACGGCATCCAATCTGCGGCCGGCGACGCGCAAGTCGTGCAATGCTTCCGGATCGTCCCCCAAGCGGGCGCCGGGTTCGTGGAGATTCCAGGCAGACAAGTAGCGGCGGAGGTTCGCCAGGGCAACCTCGACAATGGACATGGATGCGTCTACCGTCGCCGGCGCAAATTCCGGCGCCGGCCCCGGCGCCAAGCCTACTGATTTGAGGCCCTGCGAGTATTTTGTATCGGAGGCCGCTTCGAGTGCGCAGTCGCTTCGCAGCGACTTCACCAGCGACTGAAGCGGCTCGCGAACCTCAGTGAGGGCTTCCACCTCGACACGCTGCATGCTCGTCTGAGGCTCGCCGTGTGGGCGCGAGATGACGGTTTCATCGAGGGCAATCTCGCCCAACTGCTGCGCCTCGTCTTCTCTGCGGACCCCGAATCTCTGCCTCGACGTGCGCACTTCGAACAACGGCATCAAAGCATGCGCGCCGCTCACGGCGTGTACCCGCGCTCCGACCGGCCCGATCGATTGCCGAAGCGACTCGCTCGCGGAACTCTCCAGCGCTTCGCTCAACTCCCGGCGGTCTGCGACCTCGGCGCTGGCGGAATGAAGCGACTTGAGCGTCGCTTCCGACTTCCCGGACTCCGAGCGGATGCGCAGCGCGAAGCCCGCGCGATGGATTCGCCAGTCATCCGTGTCCAAGTACGTATCGAAGATCTGCTGAGTGGAGCGCGGCTCGAGCACGAGCCCGTCGATCGTGCCGTGGTCGGCCAGCCAGCGGCGAACGGAGCCGAGATCGGTGCACGCGAGCTGCCACTCTACTTCGCGTCCATCCTTTCGAGCGGGTTCCCCTTGTTTAACCATGTGGCTGCTTGATGACATTGGCGTGACAGTCTAGAGCATCGGAGCAGCGTTTTCACGGCGCTCGTGCCTCGGCTGGCGCTGCAGCAAGGCGCGTTTCGCATCGCGTCGACTGGGATTGCGCCCTTGGCGGCGCCGTGTCCGTAGGTCGAGGAGATGTCGATGAGCTTGGCTCGAACCTTCTCCAAAACGTTCATTAACAATGGCTTAAGTCCCGCCGGGCCAGAGCGTGCCATCGGCAGCCTAAATGAAGGTGAAACATTCCTCGCTGTCATGTCCTTAACGTCTACCAGCGTTTGTCGACAGACAATGAAATCGTTCGGCCGACCGGAGATGCGTTGGCCGGATCGAAGGGAATCGCGCTCTCGCCGGTAAAACTGGCCGGTATACGTACTCGCGGAGGATGGGTATCGGCCACATTGGCAATGCTCAGGGCAACCGCCAATTCTCGCAGGGGCCATGGCATGGCTTCGCCCGTCTTGTATCCTAGATAAAGGTCGCCCGTCGTCCACGAGCCGATCGGCTCAGACGGAGTGAACAGCGAATTCCGGTAGGAGTTGACATAGTAGATCGACGCCGACGCGGTTAACGGTCCCTGCGTCCAGACGGCACCGGCGCGCCCCTTCCATTTCGGTGGTTCGCCGAAGACATTGAGCAGCGATGCAACGGGCCCAAAGATCGCTGTCCGGCTGTTGTTCTCGAACAGTCTTTCAACATTGAGGGAGAGATCCAATCGTCCTGGATTGAACGACAAGGCGTATTTTGTCGTGAGATCGAGGCCGGATTCTACCGTGGTCCCAAGATTGATCAGTCGATCGTCAAAGATGGCTTGGACCGCCGATGGACCTAAGCCTGCGAAATCACTGGAAAACGCCGGGCTATCGAAATACGCCTGTGCGGCGCCCGCAGCGAAGGGAGGTCTAGCGATATAGAGCTTGAGCGATGGATCATTCAACGAATAAATGCCACCGGATGAGGTGGGAGGTGTTGAAATCTTGTCCGTGAAGTTGACATAGAAAAAAGTCATGCTCAGCGAAAACCCTGGCACGGTCGTCGGCTTGAGATCGAATCCCCCGGTATAGGATTTGGACGTTTCCGGACGCAGATTGAGATTGCCGCCTTGGATGATGAGGGTGTCGGTAGGGCCCGTGGGCGAGGTGGTGTCGGGAAGGAGTTGGGTCTCGATGTTTAGCGGCGTATGGACTTGACTCAACAGCGGGGCCCGAAACGAGGTTCCGAATGTGCCCCGCAAGGAGAGGCTCGGAATGACCTCCCATGACAGTCCGAGTTTTGGGTTGAGCGTGGAGTTAAAGTCGCTGTAGTGGTCGTAACGGCCTGCGATGGAAAGGTCCAGCCGGCGGAACCCCGGAATCGCGTCAGGATCGAGCACTGCCGGAGCCACGATTTCTGCGTACACGCTGAACACCTGTCGTCTCGACTCCGGCTCACCGCTAGAGGCCGTTCGGCCCAACGAGGCTTCCAACTGGGTGGATTCGTATGTTTCCCTTCGATAGCTCACCCCCAGTGCGGCCTTCAGCGGGCCGCCCGGCAGGGTCACGAGGGACCCCTGCGAAATCGCATTGAAGTCGATGATGCTGGGTGAAGCGCCTTCGATGGTCGCCATGTTCACCGGAGACAGGCCCTGCACCTCAGTCGTGGCCGCAGCGCGCGTTTGTCGACTCCTCGAATAGTTGCCGGTGACCTGGACATGCCAGTCGCTGGATAGGGCCACATCCAGCCCCGCAGTGGCGTTCAATTGCCGGGCCGAGCCCGATGCGAACGTGCTTTGCGGCAATAAATTGGGCGCACTGCCGACCGTGTTCGCGGCAGAGAACTGACGATCGCTGTAAAGAACATCGCCGGAAAGCGTCGTCTTCGCTCCCAATTCCTGGCTGCTGCTGACAAGAATACTGTGTCGGCGGTTTTGCGGAATGAGCGAGTAGGGTCCGCCCAAGTCCGGTATGTAGGCTCTTTGCGAGGCATTCAGACCATTTTGATCATCAAATTCATAGTTGACGAGGACATTCCCGGTGTTCCACGATTTGCCTAGGAGTTGCGAGGCGGTGATTTCATCAGCTCCTCCTTCCGTCGAGCCGCGATATCGAACAGCGGTCTCGGCGCCGCTGAAATTCCTGCGCGTGACGATGTTGACCACGCCGGCCACGGCATCGGCTCCATAGATTGCCGAGGCGCCATCGGGCAGCACCTCGATGTGATCGACGGCACTCAAGGGGATTTGCGAAATGTCCGTGAATGATCCATCAAGACCTCCTGGCGCCAGGCGTTGACCGTTGAGCAATGTGAGCGTCGTTGTGGGTCCAAGCCCGTGCAAATTGAATGAAGCCCCTTGAAAGGTATTGATCCCGTTCGACGAACCGGTGGGCGAAAATCGTATGTTCGAGGATTGATTTGAAATGGTGTCGACACTGGAGAAATTCTCCGTCATATTTCGTGCGAATTGATCCAGTGTGGCGCTGCCGGACTGTTCTATGTCCGTGCGCGTGTAGACGATGAGAGCCGACCCTACGGGCACTTCGCCGCGGATGTGCGTTCCCGTCACGACGATCTCGTCGAGGGCCGAATTCTTCTTTGATTTCTGATCGAGGTCTGCCGAACCATTGGGAACGGTCTGCCGGCCGGTATTCGGCGGTACCGGCCTGACCGCATTGTCGACATCTTCTGGAGATGATGGCGCCGAAGTCGGCATGCTGGGGTCGGCCTGTGGCGCCGCAATCAGCATCGCTCCGTCGTGCTCGGTCAGCGATAGATTGGTGCCTTCCAGCAGCTTCATGACCGCCGCCTTCGGCGTCAGGTCCCCGCTCACGCCAAGAGTCTTGATTCCCTTGAGCTGCTCCGCGTCATAGATGAATTCGATTCCCGATTGCTTCGCGAGCAGTTCCAAGGAAGCGACGAGATCGTCCGCCGGGAGATTGATCGATTGCGTGGACGTGTCGGTCGAATCGGCCATGGCTGGCGCCGCCAAGAATGCGCAAAAAACCAATCCCGCCAAGGCATATCGCTTCGTCGAAGTCGTAAAAATGGGTTATTCCCCAAAAAATCCTGTGCGGTCCTTGCTTTTTCGATCCGACTAACGCTTGGTCAAAATAATGCGGTCGCTGCGTTGCTCGACGTTGATCGGAAAGCCGCTGTGTAGAAGCCAAAGGAACGCGTCGGCGTCGCCGGAGCGGAAGTTGCCGCCAATGCGAATGCCGGCAATCGCCGGATCTTCGATGTAGATCTTGCGCGCGCTGTAGCGATTGAAATCGGCCACTGCGTCGGCCAGGGCGGTGTCGCGAAAGATGAGGTAGCCGGTGCGCCAACTCAGGAGTTGTTCGAGCTGGGCGGGTGCGGGTCGATCGATGAGGACCGCTGTTTGCGAAGTCCGCGCTTCGGATCCGGCGGCGAGTTGGGTTTGCGCGGCTTTGTCGGCGGTGCCGCGGCGTTCGATCCAGACGCGCCCTTCCGTGACCAAGACGCGTATATCGTTGTTTTCGCGGCGCACCGAAAACTGCGTGCCAACCGCGATGACGCGCTTGTCGGCAATTTCCACGACGAAAGGCCGAGCGCCATCTTTGGACACCTCGAAGAACGCCTCCCCTTGGTCGAGCTTGACGCGGCGCAGCGTCGGGCTTAGCTCAACGTGAATCTGACTGTCGGTGTTGAGCGTTACCTTGGAGCCGTCCGATAGCGGAACCGTGGTGAGGGCGCCAATTTGCGTGCGGTAGGAGTCGGCGTGGTCTGTCGAGAAGTACCAGAAGGCGCCGGCTGCAGTACCGGCGACCAACAAGGCGGCGACTGCGCGCATGCGCCGCGAGAACAGCGGCCGGGATGAAGCGCGCACCTCGGGAATACCGGCTATGGATGGCGTCGACGCCGGCGCTGCGCCCGCCACGCTCTCCCCACGCTCTCGAGGAGCCCTTGAAGGCGACACCTTTGAAGACAGCGCAAAGCCCCAAGCGTCGCGCGGCGGAATCGTTCCCTCGGGCACGCCGGCGCCGAGGGCTCTCAAGCGCCCGGAGCGTTCCCATGCCGTCATGATCCGTACGAAGGCGATTCGATGGGCGGTCGAGGAGTCGAGCCAAGCCTCCAATTGCGCCTGATCGGCGGCGTTCCAGTCGCCGCCTTCGCGCTTGGCAAACCAGCTCGCCGCGGTTGCCTCGATCTCCGCGCTATTCGTGCTTGTATTCATGCTCGGATTCTCTTTCGTGGCTCGGACCGACCCCATCGGCCGAGCCAAATACCGCCAGAGCGAGAACTCTCAGGCCGCGCGCCAACTGGCTCTCGACGGCTCCTTCGTTAAGCTCAAGCCGGCGTGCGGTTTCCCGCTGTGAGAGCCCTTCGACCCGGCGCAGCCACACGACGTTTCGGCATTTCTCGGACAGCGAATCGAACGCGCGCGCCAAGTTGCGCAGCTCCTGCCGAGCACTCAACCGCCGTTCCGGGGAGATTTCATCGACGAGGACGTTCAAGCTTTCATAATCCTGCGTCGAATCGATGAACACCACGCGGCTGTGCCGGATGCGATCCGTCATCAAATTGCGGGCGGTGGCAAACAAAAAGGCTTTAGGGGAAGTCGGCAGGGCGCCACGCGCACTTTCGTACACGCGCACATAAATGTCTTGCCGCAGATCGAGCACGTCAGCCGAATTCGGCCATACCCGGGTCAAATAGCGCACCAACACGCCTTCGTGAGGAAGGATTTCCGCTGCGAACCATTGATCGAGGGCGGTGAGCACCGCGTAAAGATACTGCGGCGGAGGCGGTAAATACAGAAACAATAAATTATTCGATGATCGTGCGAAGGATTTTCTCGGTTCGTTCGTCTACCTAGGGTTAGGCGCGGGATTTACGACATCCGTCCGGCCCACTGGTCAATAAACCACCAGGAGCTCTTTGCTATTAATTCGTAATGGGTCCTCCGGGAACAGGGTTCACAGGCTGGATGCACACCGGTACTGCAATGGTGGTGGCCATCGATTCTCCCCCGTTCAGGCGCCATTAGTCATGCCGGAAATATTCATCTACGAGATTGTCTACACTAAACCTGACGATTCCGATTCCGGTTTCCTGACGTTGGATAATTCTTCCAACGAAAGACCCGATTGGTTCGAATATTGGCCCATCAGACGATTGCTGCTTAACGAACCGTTGGACGAAGAATCCTTTTACGGATTCCTTTCGCCAAAATTCAAACAGAAAACGAACCTGAGTGCCGCCGCGGTCCGCGAGTTCGTAAGCCGTCCGAGGGGCGCGACCGACGTGTTTCTCTTCAGTCCGACTATTCACTTAACCGCCTATCATCTGAATGTTTTTAGTTATGGGGATGCCTGCCACCCTGGTCTCCTGCATGTCGCCACTCAGTTCTTCAGTCGCATCGGACAGCCGACTAATCTGAATGAGCTTGTCACCAATTCAGACAACGAAGTCTCGTCCAATTATGTGGTCGCCAAGCCCCGTTTCTGGAGGGCATGGCTTAACGTCACCGAACGACTATTCGCGATCGCGGAGTCGCCGACAGATCCACTGGGTGCAGAGCTTCGTAAGATGACGTCATACCGGGGTCGCCACGACGTGCAGATGAAGATATTCATTCTGGAGCGTATCGCCACGTGGATACTTGCTCGCGACTCGCGATTCGTGGTGCGTGCCCGCAATCCATTCGTCGCTCATTCGCGCATTTACAAATTACCGGTGGCGATCGTATGCGATGCGTTGAAGATAGCGTACGTTACTCACTACGACCGGGCCTACAAGGACTTGTTCAAGGACATGTTCTTTCTCGTAAGCAAGTTCGGTAAATTCTTTGGTTGGCAGATCAGGCTCGGAAACGTCTTCGGCTCCAAGCACGTGCGTGCACGCCTGATGGCCCTTGCGTCATATTGGACGAAGGCCGGACGGTCTTGAGTCCCTTTAAACAATACGGGCACGACAACTCACAAACTTTCGCGTCTTACGCATCATGGAAGTTTGCCGGGTCGAGTCCTTCGGTAGCCTTGCTTGGGCTGACCTTAATCGCAGGCGCAGCGTCGGCGCAGAGCGATAAACCCTGGGACGGTTCTTACGCGGGCGTGAATGCGGGCGGAGCGCGGAACGGTGCTTGCGCCAGTTCGGCGCTGAGCGGCGCGGCGATCAACTCCGCGAGTATCGCTACTTTTCCTGGCCGATACTGCCCCAGCGGAGGCATTGTCGGCGGTGTGCAGATCGGCGAGAACTTTCAAACCAAGCGGTTGGTTTGGGGCGTGGGAGCCGATTTAGACGCCTGGAGCGCCAAGGATAACAACCCATCGTTGAAATTCGCGGGCGCATCACCCCCGCCGCCGGGCACTTATGCGTTTTCCGGCAAACTCAGCCCGAAGGATTTCGCCATCGTCGGTCCCCGGATCGGTTACGCAGGCGATCTCTGGCTGCCTTACTTAAGAGTAGGTGCGATCATAACCACCGGATCACACAACAGCACGCTCAGTTACACTCCGGCGGGAGCGACCAAATCCACCGCCTCGTTCAGCGGGGGCAAAAACTTCAAAAGCACAGGTTGGGCCGCCGGCGTCGGCACCGAAATCGGATTGAACGGCGCGTGGTCGATTACGGCAGAGTATCTCCATGTGAATCTCGGCAAGGGTTCCAACTCCACCGCGGCTTGCAGCGGCTCCGCCTCGGCGTGCGCGGCATTCTCCGGCATATCCCTCGACAGCATGCACAACGGCTTCACTGCGAACCTATTCCGGGTCGGCATAAACTACTGGTTCAGTTACTGGGAACCGTGAGGCTGTCCGCTAGCTGACCCGTGCGACAGCACGGGCCGCTGCCCGATCAACGCGCCGTGAGTCACGCGGCTCCGCTGATTGGAAGCAAGCGCCAGCGCAGCAGAGTGTAACCAGCTTCACGTATCGCTCGAGCCAACAGACCATGCTCGCAGTGACTGATGCCAACCAGTGCGGCGGTTTCCGTGGCATGTACTCATGCTACGATACGCCGTCACGGACCGCCAAGTTTGAGTTGTCGAACAGGTCGGGATGAAACTTCCAGCCGCAGAACAAGCTCTAGTCGAACGAGAAAAAGTCGTCGGCTACCTGCTAAACCTCAATCATCGTTACGGAGCGAGCAAGGCGCGATTCTTTATGGGCTTTGGTTTTCAACCGGAAGCATGGGAAACCTTCGCTGCCGCACTGCGTGAGCATTGCCAACAGCATGAAGTGACGCTCACCAAGGAAACCGGTTTTGGACCCCGTTACGAAGTGGAGGGCGAACTGGCCGCCCCGGACGGTCGCCGACCCCAGGTGAGAACTGTCTGGCAGCAAGATGCCGGCCAGATTGCACCACGGCTCATCACTGCGTATCCTCCGGAATCACTATGATCAAAGAACACGATTGCGTAGTGTTGACGAGCGATATTCCCGCTCAAGGCTTGCAGGCCGGTGACGTTGGCACAGTTGTGCACATTCATCGGAATGGCGAAGCCTATGAAGTGGAGTTCGCAACTTTCACCGGGCAGACCGTGGCTATAGCTACCGTGCTGCACTCACGGTGCCGGCCCGTAGGGCGGCATGACATAAGTCACGTGCGCGAGCTGCAAGCGGCTTAGTCCCGTCCGTCCCAGCCACCGTCGGGTCCGGGCTGCTGATCGGCACGGTGTCAGCGGGTCCGTCCGCATTCATGATTGCGACGACGTATTGAGGGATGTCGCTCTTTCTCGATTAACTTATTTCCTTGTTCGTCGCCAGACCACTTCGCTGCCGTGTTCGTGGCGGGCGAGCACTCGGGCGAGCACGAACAAGAGATCGGACAGGCGATTCAGGTATTTGAGCGTCTCGGGCGAGACGTGCTCGACGCGCGCCAGCGACCAGCAGCGGCGCTCGGCGCGCCGGCATACGGCGCGGGCGACATGGCAGGCGGCTGCCGCCGGCCCGCCGCCCGGCAGAATGAACTCCTTCAGGGGCGGCAAATCCTCGTTGAATCCGTCCAGCTCCGTCTCCAGCCGTTCGACATGCGTCGCCTCGATCATGCGATGCCCGGGGATGCACAATTCGCCGCCCAGATCGAATAGATCGTGCTGAACCTCGGTGAGGCAGCGTGCGATCGGCGGCGGCAGGCCGGGTACGCTCAAGACCACGCCGATCGCGCTGTTGGCCTCATCGACGGTGCCGTAGGCCTCGACGCGCAGGTTTTCCTTCGGGACGCGTGATCCGTCCCCGAGGCCGGTGCTGCCGTCATCGCCGGTGCGCGTATAAATCTTGCTGAGCCGGTTACCCATCGCTCTAAATCTCCGTTCCCGGATGCGACGTTAGCACAAGGTTTGGTAAGGTGCGTCTCATGAATCCGTCACCCGAACTGCAGGCGGCCCTCGACGCCGCTGAACAAGCCGCATCCATTGCGCGCTCACTTTTCCAGCACAACATCGCGGTGCGCATCAAAGCCGATAAATCGCCGGTGACCGAGGCCGATGTACGCTGTGAAATCGCGATTCGCGAGATTCTCGAGGCGCGATTTCCCTCCTATGGGTTCTACGGCG
>WNFT01005699.1_pt1 | contig 10916 bp, 9 predicted proteins | sample 5400191 | NCBI WGS metagenome assembly WNFT01 (sample SAMN13153359, study PRJNA577476) | soil metagenome | isolation source: 80 cm saprolite under Madrone tree | place: USA:California | collected 2016-06-14
GCCTCCGCCATGCCGGTTTTTTCGACGTCGATAACGCGGTCGGCGCCTAATTCGCCGGCCCATCTGAGACGCGCTTCGCCGCGTCCGGCGACGACGATTTCGCGCACCCCAGCGGCCCGCAGCGCCATCATGTGCAAGACACCGAATGCTCCCGCGCCTACGATCAGGACTGTCTCAAAGCTCTCGGGCCGGGCCATTTGCTCCGCATGCACCACGCACGCGAGCGGCTCGAGCAACGCCGCCTCCTCGAACGGCAGCGACGCTGGTTTCCTGAACATGTTGCAGGCGACGACATGCGGCGGCAGCAGGAGAAAATCCGCATACGCGCCCATCACCATCTTCTCCATCGCTTGAGGACAGAGATTTTCCTGGCCGCGCTTGCAATGGAAACATTCGCCGCATGGCGCGGTCGGCGCCGCCATGATTTCGTCGCCAACGTGGAAATCGCCGACGTCCTCTCCGGCTTCGGCGACGACACCGGCGAATTCATGGCCGAACGGCGCCGGCAAATGCCACATGGGATGGCCGCGGCGGTAGGTCTTGAGATCGGTGCCGCAACTGAGTGCACACTTGATTTGAATCAGCAACGCACCGGGCCCCGGATGCGGCGGCGTGAAGTCGCGTAATTCGAGTTGCCCCGGCGCAACGAGCACGGCTTGTCGCGAGCGCACCACATGCAGGTGCCGGCCCGTGTCCGTGTGATGCGCCGCGTGTGCGGCCGTTTGCCGCACGTCTGTCATGCGAGTGACGCTCACAGTTTGCGCTCCACGGCGAATGTCGCAAGCATGCGAAGCGGTTCGGCGCGTTGATCGAAACCGTCAAGGGCTTGGCGCGCCTTGTTTGCGAGTTCAATGGCGAGCTCGCGCGAACGCTCGACCCCGAGCAACGACGGATAAGTCGCTTTGCCGCGCGCCTCGTCCTTATGCGTCCGTTTGCCAATATTCTCGGCCGAAGCTTCGACGTCGAGCAGGTCGTCGATGACTTGAAAGGCGAGCCCGAGCGCATGTGCATACTCGCGCAGCGCCTTGAGTTGCGGCTGATTCGCGCCGCCCATGCGGGCGCCCCCGCACACAGACGCGACGAAAAGCGCGCCCGTCTTCTTGCTGTGCAGATATTCGAGCTCGTGAAGTTCCATCGGACGGCCTTCGCCGAGCAGATCGATCACCTGCCCGCCGACCATCCCATCCGAGCCGGCCGCCTCGGCCAATTCGGCGAGCGTTTCGAGCGCGACCGCGGGCGCGACTTTGTGGGAAGGCGAAAAGGCCGAGCGTGCGAGCACTTTGAAGGCGTCAGTCAGCAGGCCGTCGCCTGCGAGCGTCGCCATTGCCTCGCCATAAACCTTGTGATTGGTGGGGCGGCCACGGCGCAGATCGTCGTCGTCCATGCATGGCAAATCGTCGTGCACCAGCGAGTAGGTGTGAATCATCTCGATCGCGCAGGCAAAGCCGAGTGCGGCGTCGATATTGCCGCCGACGGCCTCACAGGCAGCGAGGGCGAGCACCGGCCGCAGCCGCTTGCCGCCCGCGAGCAGACTATAGCGCATCGCCTCGAACAAACGGCTCGCTGGTCCGTCGGATTCTGCTACTTTCTGCACCAGTGCCCGCTCGATCAATGCGGCGCGCTCCTTGAGATAGGCGTCTAGATCGAATCCGCGCATCGATTTATCGCTGGCAGTGGTGTCCACTTGGTATACGGTGGCGCCGGCCGGAGGCAATCCTCAAGACATGTAGTGGCGCACCATCCGCCACGAGTCTTTGAGGTTCTTGCCGAAGTCGAGCGCAACGGTTCCCTCGAAGCCGGAGTGCAACTTGCAGTCACGGCAGCGCACGTCTTTCTTGGTCCGGTAGAACTCCCAATCAGTGACCTCGTGCATCTCCTTGAAGCTCTTGTAGTGGCCGTTGGTAATCAGATAGCAGGGACCCTTCCATCCCTGCGGATTGCGCGTCACCGTGGTCCACGGACTGCACAGCAGATCGCGCTCGCCGACGAGGTAATCGAGGTAAATCGGCGTATTGATCAGCTTGTAGTCGTCCGCGAGCTTGCGCACGCGTTCGAACTTATAAGGCATCTCCTCGTTTTTCAGGTAGATGTCGTTGGTCAGCACCTGGTAGTGGTAGCCGGGCGTGACGAGCATCCCGTCGACGCCGAGGTTCGTGAGAAACTTGATCAACTCCTCGATTTCCTCGGCGGTGGTCTCGCGGAAGATCGTCGAGTTGGTCTGCACGCGATAGCCCTTTTCCTTGAGCATCCTGATCATGCGCACGCAGGTGTCGAAGACTCCCTTGCGGTCGACGATGCGGTCATGGGTTTCCCGCATGCCGTCGATATGGACGTTGAAACTCAGGTAGGCGCTCGGTGGAACGCGCTTGACGAAACGTTCGAGCAGCAACGCGTTCGTGCACATCTGGACGTGGCGTTTGCGCTCGATGAGTCCCTCGGTAAGCGGCACGATATGCTTGTACATCAGAGGCTCGCCGCCGCAGATAGATACGATCGGCGCGCCCGCCTCCTCGGCGGCGCCCAGTGCTTCCTCGAGCGGCATCTGATCGCGAATCGTCTCCTTGTATTCGACGATGCGGCCGCATCCAACGCATGCGAGATTGCACGCATGTAGAGGTTCGAGCATTAGCACCAGTGGAAAATATTTTTCGCCGGCGCGCTTCTTCGCGCGCATGTAGCGGCCGAGGTCCATCATAAGTCGAAACGGCATGCGCATGGTCGTCGCTTTGCTCCTGCCGGTCGTTACGGAGTTGCGGATGGCGGATTTTTGTGTTCGTCGGGGAATAGCCACTGCCGGAGCATCGCCATTGCCCCTTCGAGATCCAGACCCTGGTTGCCGAGAAAGAGGAACCCGACCAGCAGTCCGTTCAGCGTGGAAAGCAGAAAACTGGCCGCCGACTGAGGCGCAAACTCGCGCTGACAAAGCCCCTTTTCCTGTGCTCGCGCGATAAGGTCCACCAACAGCGCCCGGTAGCCGTCGTAAAGCCGGAGCACCTGGCCGGTTAGACTTTCGGACGAGCTTTGATCGTGAAGCAACTGCGCCACAAAAAAGCGAATCGAACTCGCATTGTCGCGAACGAAGAGCAGGTACGATTCGATCAGCCTCAAAATCTGCGACTTTTCGTCGAGCGCTCCGGATTCTTCGGCGAAATCAAGCACGTAAGGCTCGAGCAGCCGGTTCAGAACCGCGAAAAAAAGCTCTTCTTTGGTCTTGAAATGCCAGAATATGAGCGCCTTGCTGACCCGGGCGGTGCGTGCGACTTCCGACATCGAAGTCTCATGGAATCCGCGATTCGCGAACAGACGGGTAGCCGCGCTCAGGATCTCGTCCCGCGAGTCTTGCGCACGCGCCTCCGGCAAATTCGCTCGGGATTCAGCCTCGGTCATCGTACTGTCCGGCTGGCGATGACTCGCGCCGCCCTGCTACCTCCAGCTTCTCAACCGCCACAACCGCTCGAATCGAACCCTCGATATCTCGTGGTCTTCAAACTCCGGCAACAAATGCTTAATGCGGCGGATTTAGTCCCTAACCAAGCGGTCAATAGGAACTGTAACCGAGCCGGACGGAAAGTCAATAGATGCGTGCGTAAGTTGGTCCACAGCGGCATTATTGCGCCCTAATACCACCGCGTACTAGCACCTCGTAACACCTACAGCAGCGAATTATATAGCGATTTTGATGGCTATGCCTCCGGAAGTGGACGACTTCCGGGCGCCCAGCATGAGCATGAGAGCGGTCTGCGCTTCAGCCTGGTTTTCACGCACGAGCGGGCTCGATGGGCCATCCCGGAGCGCCTGCTCGAAATGCGCGGCCACGCCGGCAAACCATCCCGCATGATAGGAATCGTCGGGCGCATCGCTAACGGAATAGTCATGGGTGACGCCGGACCGCTCGGTCAGGAGGACGCGGTTGCCCTCGATCTCGAGCATCGCCTTTTCGCCATAGAGCACTGCGGAGGTTCGGCGAGCGGGTGCGCGCCACGAGAGATGGGAGTAGGCCAGACGGCCGTCCGGAAACTCGGCCCGAATATCCGCGAGGTCGTCGACGGTGGCGCTACGAGGCGCATCGAGGATGGCGGAAACGCCGGACGGAGCCACACCACCCATCAGCCAATGTATCAAGTAGAAGACGTGCCATCCGTGGTCGATGAGAATGCCGCCGCCCGTGCGCGCGTCGAGGCGCCATCGCTCGCCACCGTCGGCGGACACGCCTCCGGCGCCAGCGGGCTCGCCGCGAAGCCGCACGAGTGAGATGTAACGCAGAATCCCGAGATGTCCCTGGCTGAGAAGCTCGTAAGCGCGGCGATACGCCGGAGAATACTTCCAGTTGTGGACGCACATCAGGACGCGCGATTTTTCGATGGCCAGAGCGGTGAGGCCGGCAAACTCCGCAGCATCGAGGCATAGCGGCTTTTCGACGAGGACGTGGGCATCTGCCTCGAGCGCCATGCGGGCGGACGCGGCGTGAAACGCAGGCGGACTCGCGATGTCGAGAAAATCCAGCGCCTCGCCGTCGAGCATCAGTTCGAGGTCATCGTAAACGCGGACGTTCTTTATGAGGTTCATCGCGCGATGGCGCCGCGCGGAGACGGGATCATGAATCGCGACGATGTTCACGTCCGGCCGCGCTCGCCATCCGGCGAGATGGGCCTGCGCGGCAACTTCGCCGAACCCGGAGATGGCGCCCCTCAACGGCATCGCCGAAAGCACCTGCTAGCGCGATCCATTTTCCGCGCGAAGACGCCGCCCATTTCCCACTCGTATGGATTGCGCAGGGTCGTGCTCCTTCCCGCAAATCACAGATAAAGCGACGCGAGGCGTTCGAGGCGCGCCTTGTAATTCGCCGGGGTGATGTCGCCGACCGTGACCACGAAACGGCCCACGCCCGCGTCGGCAAATTTCTTCAGGCCTTCTTGCACCTGCGCGCGTTCGCCTTGGACTGCGCCGGTGCAAGTAATGTCGAGCTTCGAGAAGTCGCGGCCGATGGCACGGCACTCCTCTTTAAGTTTATCGACATTCTCCTTCATATAGGCGGCGTCGACGCCATTTGGACACCATCCATCGCCCCATTTCGCGACGCGCCTGAGCGCGTTCTTGTCCTTGCTGCCGAGCAGAACGGGCGGTCCCGGCTGCTGCACCGGCTTGGGATAAGAGCGCACGGCCGGGAAGTTGACATACTTGCCTTCGAACGATGCTTCCGCCTGCGACCACAGCGCGCGCATCGCGGCGACGTATTCGGCGGTCTGGGTCCATCGACGCGGAAAATCGACGCCGAGAATTTCGGACTCCTCGCGCAACCATCCCGCGCCGATTCCGTAGGTCACGCGCCCACCCGAAAAATGATCGAGCGTCGCGACTTGCTTGGCATGTACGAGCGGATTGTGCTCGGGCACGAGCGTGATCCCTGTCGCGAGCCTCAGCTTGGTGGTGGTGGCCGCCGCCATCGAAAGGCAGACGAACTGGTCGCTCATGTGGGAATACATCTCGGGGATGGGGCCGCCTGACGGAAAGGGCGTCTTGGGATTCACGGGTAGAATCGGATGTTCGGGGACCCAGAGCGACTCGAAGCCGAGCCGCTCCATCTCGGCGGCAAACGGCCCCGGCCTGGCGGTTGATTCCTGGAAGACAAGCAGGATACCAATTTTCATCGTGCGTTCCTCCGATAGTTTTAGACTCGCGGAACGTGGCTCATGAGCCCTCACCGTTTCCTTCTCGCTGATGAGAGAGAGGAAGGACAAGGAGGGCGGGAGGCAACCCTGGCCCGCTTAGTCGGTCGCGCCTGAACGACTCTGTACCACGGCTCCATCAAGGTTCGGTTCTACCCCCTCGTCGGGGAGCGCGCCATCGCGGGAGACTGAGTCGAAATCTACTTTTCAGAATTCGCAACTCCACCCGACCCTTTCTTTCCGTGTTCAAGTACCGCCAAGCTATGCAGAGTCGCTCTAAAAGCGTGAGGCGTGCGTCTGTAGGATCTGTCCGGTTCGAGGCATTTGCAGCTTGTTCGTTAGCATATGGATGTATTCGGTTTGGGTTTTCGGAGGTTGTCGAAGCCGCGCTCGATGCTCACGGATTGCGTCGAGCGCAGCATCGATCTCGGAGTTGAACAAAAGCTCGACGAACTCGTCCGGATGCCAAGCTTCGATACCGAACCCATCTAATTCTGATGCGGGAAAGTCCGGCAAATTGTATTGTCACGATGGCGGCGGCCCCTACATGGATCGCCGCCGCCAGCACGTGACGGTCCTTTGCATCAGGCAGAGTCAGGCCGGCAATCAGTGGTTGAAACCCGTCGACCAGATAGCGTCCATTCGCTGCCGCGTACGACTAGCGTAGGCCCGAATCCTGGCACCGCCGCCTTTGTTCGCGATCAAGTTTCGCATCCATTCGTCGTGAATCATTTCCGACCAGGCGGGTCGATACAGGCCGTTTGCCGCCAGGCTCAGAACAAGATCACGGACCGCGGCGGAATACAGAATCGACGCGTCCAGAACGGGCGTGAAATTCGCCACAGACTATTCGTAGAGCTTGAGCGCTTGGGCTTCGGCGGCAATGGCATCCAGCGCCTCTTTGCCCTGAGCATCGGTCTTCTCCTTGTAGACCAGGAGGTCCGTCAGGGCGATCCTGCGATGGCTGCCGACCAAACGATAAGGAATTACGCCTTTCTCAAGCAGCCCGATCAGGTGGGTCCTCGATACGTTGAGAAGTTCAGCAGCCTCGTGGGTGGTCAGCTCTCGGCGGATTTGGAGTAGGCGGACGGCATTGCCACTCGCGATCTCGCTGACGGTCTCCAACACGAAACGGCCAAGACGGGTCGGCAACGCGAATGTCTTAGAAGTACCGGAGTGATCTTTGATCCGAAGGGCCAGTTCGGCTGGGCGCGTCCCGAAGAGAGACTCAATGATATGCTTGGACTGCTCTATTTCGTCCGGCTTCGGAATGAGCGGCTTTCGAGAGCGGCGTCTGGATTGAGTCATTCGCTCCGCTTCCTTCACTGACACGCTCATGATACGCAAACGCCACAAATGCCGCAAGTGACACAAGTGACGCCACCCTGCTAGCCCGCTTTGTCGCAGAAACGGACGGCTATTTCCAGCCGAAGTAATCCTTCGCGTAGATGAATTGTCCGACACCTGCGGCGCGCGCGGCCTGCGCGTCGACTTCCTGGTCGCCAACCATCGCCGATGCGGCGAGGTCAACGCCGTGGACCGCGGCGAGTTCGGTGATCATCCCGCCTTTGGGCTTGCGGCATTCGCATCCGTCGGCGTCATCATGCGGGCATATCTGCCACGCGGTGAGAATTCCGCCGAGTTGGCGATCGAGGTTCGCGATCGCCGCCTCGACCTGCGCGAGTGTGAAGCGTCCGCGCTTGACGCCGGCCTGGTTGGTGACGACGAAGATGAGGTGGTCGCGCATCGGTTCGAGCTTTTCCTTGACGCCGGGTAAGAGCTCGATCGTGATATTTCCGTGCGCGTCGAGCGGGAGCTGGCGCGTCTCGTCCATCCTCGCGAGTGTGCCGGCAAGGTCGCAGAAGAGCCCGACGTTTCCCGCATCATCAGCCATCGCGATGTTCTATTCGGCTACGCGCCAGTCAACGTGATCGCGCACATAGGCAAAGACTTCGTCGAGAATTTCGACGCCTGCCTCGGCCTGCGCCTCGCTGATAACGAGCGGCGGGTTGATCCTGACGCGCGGAAAGTAGCCCATCAGAAGGAGTCCGCGCTTGAGCGCTTCCCTGAAGATGACCTCGGTGACTCTGCGGCTCATCAGCGCTTTCGTCTTCAAGTTGCGGACGAGATCGATCCCGATGAGCAGGCCCTTGCCGCGGACGTCGCCGACAAACTCGTACTTTTCCTTGAGTGCGTTTAGACGGGCGAGCAGTATAGCGCCGACCTTGCGTGAATTCTCGACCAGACGCTCGTCGCGAATCGCCTTGATCGTCTCCGAAACGGCGACTGCGGCCAGCGGATTGCCGCCGTAACTCGACGACGACGCGCTGGGCTTCGAGAACGGCTCGGCGCGTCCGAGTTCGTCGCTCATCAGCACGCCCGAAACCGGGAAGCCCGAGCCCATCCCCTTGCCGACGGTCACGATGTCGGGCGTGACGCCGCTGTGTTCGACGCCCCACATCTTCCCGGTGCGCCCGAAGCCGGTGATCATCTCGTCGGCGATGAGCAGCGCGCCCTCGTCTTTGGCGACGGACTTGATCGCGGGCATCCAGTCGTCGGGCGGGATAACGTTGCCGGCCGTACCCTGGATTGGCTCGACGATTATCGCGGCGATATCTCCTGCGGACGAATTTTTGATTTGCTCGCGCGCGAAATCGACGCAGGAAAGCCCGCAAGAGGGGTACTCGAGCTTGAACGGGCATCGATAGCAGTCGGCGTAGGGCACCTGATAGCGGCCGCCCGGCAGCGGGCCGTAGCCCTGCTTCGACTCGTCGCCGATAAGACCGATTACGCCGCCGGTCTTGCCGTGAAAGCCACCCCAAAAGCCCACGATCTCGTGCTTCTTCGTCGCGGAGCGGGCCAGACGCAGCGCGGCCTCGACTGCTTCGGCGCCGCCGCTATAAAGATGCGCGCGCTTGAGATTCCCCGGCGCCGCATCCGCAAGCAGTTCGAACGCCTCGGCACGTTCACGCGTCGCAAAAGTTCCCACGATAAGACGCGAGGCCTGACGCGCGAGCGCCCGGCTCAGCGCGGGATGGCCGTGGCCGAGGCTGGCGACCGCCACGCCGGCATAAAAGTCGAGGTAAACGTTTTCGTCGGCGTCGGTCAGGGTCGCACCTTCGCCATGATCGAAGGCGACACCGGCAAGGAGCGAAATACGCTGGCGGCCCGGCGCGACGTAGCGCTGTTCGTCCGCAAAAATCTCGCGCGACCTCGGCCCCGGTATCAGCGTCGTGATACTCGGCAGCTTGCCGTTCATGCTCACGCGGCTATTCCCGTGCGAGTGGCTAATCGTCGCGGCCTTCATCTTAGTTGTGGATTGCTGTGGGTTGCGAAATCATCGAACCAGTGCCGGTTAGGTGTGCCTCGCCAGCGGGCTCAAGTCAAGCAGCAGGCGGGGATGGGTCGTGGGTCCGTTTAGTGAGCCGACAGGTCTTGTCAGGCCGTCATTCTACGAGTTTGTGATTTTTTTGGTTCCGTCTCCGTGTCCATTTCCAGATCCCTCTCCTTGTCCAGGGAGAGGGCAAGCGCGCCTGGCGCGCGCGGGTGAGGGCAGCAGCCACATGTGATGTTGTGAGGCACGCGTAGGTAGAATGACATCCACCACCACATTCCCCCGCTTGACAATTTATCCACACCCGACTATCCGTTGTAATTGAGAATCATTCTCATTGTAAAAACGGGCAGCACCTTTATGGGCAGCACCACATCGACCGTCGTTCCGTACTTCCTATATTCCTCAGGGATTCTCTTTCGCGAGGGCCTTGAGGCTATGCTTGTCATCATCGCCCTCGTCGCTGGAACGCGCCAGGCAGGCCAGGGCCGGCACGCACGTGACATCTACACCGGGGCGCTTATTGCGCTCGCATCGAGCATCGTCCTCGCATGGGTGGTCAACCACGTCATTGGCGATAACACCAGCGATACTCTCGAGGGCGTCTTCCAACTCTTCGCCGCGGCGACGCTCTTCTACGTAAGTTCGTGGATTACTTCCAAGGCGCAGGCGCAACGCTGGCGCAAGTTCATCAGCACGCAGGTGGAAATCGCGCGCCGCAGCAAGGGTCCTTCGCTCGCGCTCGGCCTGACCGCCTTCCTTGCCGTGATGCGTGAAGGGGCCGAGACGATCGTCTTTTTCCAGGCGCTGGCCGCGGGCGCGACCGAAACTGCGGAACGCCACGCGGTGATGATGGGCGTGGTCGCCGGTGTGATCGCGCTCGCGATCTCTTTCGTCGTACTGAAACGGCTCGCCTACCTGCTTCCGATCGGCCCGGTTTTCTCGGCGACTTCGGTTCTCCTGTACGCGCTCGCCGTCATCTTCGCCGGACAAGGTGTGGCAAGTTTCCAGGAATCGGGCGTGCTAAGCGCGACCTTCATCAATCACGTGCCGACGATTCAGATGCTCGGAGTTTTCCCGACCGTGCAGACGCTGACCGCGCAAGCGATTCTGCTCGTCCTGGCGCTAGCGTCGGTCTTCACGCCGCTCGTGCGCCGTCTTCGCACCGCGCCCGAGAGTCCCATCGCAACCCGCACGGCGCCGCCGGTCGCGAACCACGTGGCGCCGCTCCAGCGCGCCAGCTAAACTAGACGATCTTCAATTTGCCTTGTCTGTCATCCCGAGACACCAGGCGAAGCGCGCACTAGCGAAGCCGAGGCCGAGCGAGCTAAGAAGTCTGCCATCAGTTGAACGAAGCGAACCGATTTGCTCAACAGAAGGGAGCGAGGGGCAAGGCAGAGAGTGCTCGTGAGGCTTTAACAGACCGAGTATCAAGTGAAAAAACGAATTGGGTACGCCCACAGGAGGAGAACAATGAAGGCAGGGACAATCGCGCTTGGGGTGATCGGGACACTTCTCATCTGGGGTCTCGGCACGGCAGCCTATGCAGCCAGCCCGAAGGCGGAAATCATGGCGCTCGAGCACAAATGCATCGCCGCGACTACCACCGCGGAAGCGATGGCGTGCCTCGATGAAAAGCAAATCGAGCTGTTCGACGTTGTTCCTCCGCTCCGGTACACCGGCGCCGAGGCAGTTCGCGGCGACTTGGATAATTTTTTTGGCAACGCCAAGGACCTCAAGGCCGAATTCCTCGCGCTTGACGTAACCACCGACGGGAGACTCGGAATCGCCCAAAGCATTCAGCACTTCACCTGGACCGGCAAGGACGGCAAGCCGATGGCGGCGACCTTGCGCGTTACCGACAGTCTCCACAAGGTCGGCGGCCATTGGAAGATTTTCCATTCGCACGTCTCGGT
>WNFT01011448.1_pt1 | contig 10916 bp, 7 predicted proteins | sample 5400191 | NCBI WGS metagenome assembly WNFT01 (sample SAMN13153359, study PRJNA577476) | soil metagenome | isolation source: 80 cm saprolite under Madrone tree | place: USA:California | collected 2016-06-14
CCTGCCCATCCAACTCCACCGTCTGCCCGTAGTAGCTCGTCCGCATCAGAAACTTTCTCTTCGCCCGGTTCGTGCTCGGCGTCTGCGCCAGTTTGTCTTCGATCTCCGACCAAACTTTCATTGGGTAAATCCTGGCCGTTTCACCCGTCGTACTGGTGATGTAAAACTGGTTTCCGTACTCCTTCAATTCGTCCAGAAACACGGCGGGTATCTTCAATCGACCCTTCTCGTCCACCTTCGCCGGACAGTTGCCCCGCAGCTTCATGCGCTCCGCTCAAGGCGACCCCCGTTTTCCCTGGATCGCACACGAAAATGTGGTCTAGAATGGCCAAAATGCCCACTTTCGCCACAACTCTAATGAACTTTCTACTTGGTACCAGTGCCTGCTACAATACTCTACTGCTGCCCACTTCTTACCACTTTTCACCACATAATAAGCTGCTTTCCTCGCATGTCAAGTGGAATCATGTCCTTGTTCAAAAATAGAGGAGAAAGTAAAGCGAAAAAGAATCTCGCTTTTCTTACCGCGACTGCTTGCGATTTCTTTTCTTAGCTTCAACGATTCTTTGTGGTAGCGTTTTCGTGGCCTTCGAAGCTGACTTTCTGGACTCCGTTTTTGCCTGGGTCGGCCAACTCGCTCAATCGTTGTTTGTTCTGCACTGAATGCTCCCGATGCCTTCCACTGCCTTTCAATCGTCCCTCCAGTCCCCTTGCCCACCCCCAGTTTTGTGGAGCGAGATGCACGATTTTGAAGTGGCGCCAGTTTCTTCGTGAGTGTTGCTGCTTTCAGAGGCGGCTCGAATGCCTGCTTTTTCGATCAGCGGGTGAGGGATTTCCCGGCAGCGTTTGCGGCGGTGTTGATCAATGCTACTTCAGGCAGCGGCGCTGTGACGATACACAACCATTGGCGGAGCCCGTCGCAGCAGGGAGCGACCTGCGGCCACCCAAGCAACAAGGAATTGGAGTTGCACATAGGCCCGTTCTCTCCAATGCGGGTGCGACAACATGGCCAGCGCCACGTAGAGCACACTCAACGTCCGACAACTTCCGTGGCGCGGGCGTCGACGGGGAATCTCCAAATCTCGCCGAGCTTTTTCCGCTTCCCGTGAAACTCCCAGTAGCAATGCCAAGCAGTAAGCCATGGTAAAGGCGAGCAGCAGGCGGCCGGTGCGTTCGGCGATGTTCACTTTCAGACGCAGGCCCCGTAGCCCCAAGTGAGTTTTGAAGTCCCGGAAACTCTGCTCGACTTGCATGCGTTCGCGGTACAAAGCCACTACCGTGCGAACCGGCAACAGTGCGCTGCTCTGACTGGGAACCAATAGCCACCAAGGCTCCTGGAATTCCGGATCGTGATACACCACCACATCGACGGGGACGCGCTCGCGCGCTTGATAAAGCACTCGGGGATAACGGATGGCGCGGCGATCCTCACCAAGCAACTCGGCCAACTTGCAGCTCCGGCCCTGGTACTCGACGCGCGTGCCCGCGCGCCCACGAATGATGTACAGGCGACCTTGACGATTCGACTGCCGGAGCAGCGCTGCCCGCGCATAGCCACGATCCCCAATGAACACCGGTCGCACACGTGTGGGCAGGGCCGTCTCGATATCCGCGAGAAACACTTCTTCCAGCTGATTCTGGCTGCGCGCGGTCTTTTCCTGCCACGGATATTGGAAGGTGTAAACCGCCAGCGGTAGGGCCCGGCCTTGAAAAGGGACTCCGGCGAACAAAGCTTGTGTAGCTCCGGCTTTGGTTTGGTCGAACAGAATCGGCCATAGTCCTCGACCCCGGGACCCAAAGATGAGCCGCGCTAGTCCGTCGGTGACGCTACGCGGGTCCAAGCGAGGATTGTGCAGAAAACGGTGCAGACGCTTCTCGCGCGCATGCGGAGTACCCGGCGTCGGTAGCACCCGAAACAGGGCCGCCAGAGAAAGTTGTCCGTGCCCGCTGCGTACCGCTCCGAGCACGCGCAGAAAGGCCACCGTCAAAACCGCCAGGTTCTTTTGTACGGGACGGCATAGAGCAGAGAAAGCCTTAGTTACCGCCGCATCCAGCAGCGCCAGTAGCGGACCCTCTTGGGCCTCAACGCTTGCTGGCCTTCGATTGCTTGAGAGCAAGGAGGTAACGATGTCCGGCCTCATAGAGTAATTCTTGGAGTCGTCGGCCGTTCTCTAAGGCCTTGCGAACCTCCGGCACCAAGCGATCGGGAACATAGCAGGCAAAGCGTCGGCCCTGATGGCGACCATAGAGAACGTAGCTGACATGTTGTTCTCCGGTCTCACAAGTGTGGCAATGGGGTCGTATGCAAGGACTCCGCCGCAGGCTGAGAGAACCCAGAGCCACCGGCCACAAAGGGGCGAGCTGCTCGCGGAACCAGCGCTGAACGTCGCTGGTTCGATCAGTTTTAGATTTCATGTTGTATGTGTGTCATATAACACACATACATTGCAAGGATTTTCTTCAAGAACGGTGTCGTTAAGCCCCCACACCAAACGGCAGGCTACATCCACTCAGCGGCAACAAAAAAACTGGGGGTGGGCAAGGCCAAAACACGGTCACGCTTCCTGCGTGACGGGCGGGAGCGATCCCACAGAACTTTGGGCGGCTGAAGGCCGTCAAAAGTGGGGTCGCTCCCGCCCGTTTCAGTCTTTTTTCCACGGTGACTTTTCTTGGCATTGAGTTCTGTATGTCCTTCGTCTCCAAGAAATTTCTCGCCACGCAGGGTGATGAAACAGGAGAGGAAGAAGGTGGAGGGTGTAATCCTCACTTTCTTCACCCTTCTTTCTCAGCTTCGCGCTCAAGAGCACCGACTCGACGGAGTAATTCCGTTCCGAAATGCACGGTGACAGGATGGTCGGCTCCGCCGAACTCCTGGCGGATGTCGTCTTGGGTTACTCGGCCTGCTTTCCATTCGCGATAGAGATGTTCAAACCGTTCCCCGCCGAATCGGGTCTTGGCTTGATTGTTAAAAATTAGGTCGCCCTCGGTCACAGACGCGTACCGCCTGAGGTCCCACGCCTTACGGATTTCGAAGTAGCGGCAGAGCTCTGTGGATACGTCAGAGCCCAGCGGAATAGCCACAACGCTCGCAGATGACGGACAAATTCGGTAAGGCTTGCTTCCGACCCTTGGAGATACGTAAACGTCACCACAGGCAAGGGAGAAGAAGCGTCGCTGCCGAGAAACATCGGGAACCTGTCAACGAGCTAACGAACCGTGGGTTGGGAGGTTTTCTGTCCGTAGCAAATCTTCGCGGGAAGAAAGTGAATCGGGACCTTCAATTGATCGCAGAAATAGCGCACCTTTTCCGGCTCGGTTTCAAGGTATTCCCACTGCGGATGGGAGAGGACAAAATCGAGGATTCCGATGCGCCGCCGAATGTATTCGATTTCGTGTTCCCGGCGGTTGCGAAGGTTCTCCCTGCCAATCTGGCGGTATAACCTACGAGAGAAGACGTGATAAACCTTCCCGCTCTTGGGGAAGTACTCAGTGCGTGCGTGTTTCTTGGTGTGAAGTTTGCCCCAGAAGGTGGTTGTGCGCTTACCCCAATGGCCCAAGGTGAAAGCGACGAATTGACGTGCCACAAAGTAACCGGAATGGGTAGCCACAATGTAGAGAAAACGAGCTTCGGATTCGGTGTAACCGAGGGCTTGCAGGGCCTCGAGGTGCGACGGTTTGATGTTCATAGAAACTGAATTTAGGGGGACGATTAGCCTGGCGCTCGGAGGTTGGACCGATGCCAAGCGACTGTCCGCGAACTCTTCGGTTTGAGTTTGAAGTGATGCTGTCATTTGTACGCCTCATCCTCCTGGAATAGGTGATTGCGCCTTGATTTGCCTCAAGGCGCACGTGGAGCGTGGGCTCCAATGGCAAGGTTTCTACCTTCGCGTCCGGCTTGGGACCATCGAGCGGCACGCAGTCAAGCTAGGTGGCTGACCGAAGTGGGACGAGTCCACCTAGCCCACGGGGAAAATCGGAAAGAACTCCCCTCTATATACTCAGAGGCCTCGAAAAAGGAAAACATCAACAAGAAAATCAAAAAAATCTTTGGGAGGTACCGCTATTGATCCAGCCGGTCTGCACCGTTCAATTATCCACTGGGTTTTCTTGGACTTGGGAGGCCGACCGCCTTTGCGCTTCTTTCGTCTAGCTTGTAGTTGCCTCAAGTATTCTGGGCCGCGCTTGGCCCTCTGCTTCCCACCCTTCCCGTTCCAAGTCTGACGGCGCAGATATCAAGTTGACAACAAAAACTGCCTTGAGCCAAAATCCTAAGGCTGTCCCTCGCAAATGCTGTGGAGACTCGGGTGTTAGGTCCGGCGAAGCGAATTGCCAACTGTGCCCGCTAGACCTGCAGGCATTCATGTCACCTGATCAGATAGCACGCAGGATTCCTTGCGTTCCCCAAGTCCTTATGACTCGTTTGAAATTTGGTGCCTTCGTTTTGCTCACGAACCTGGTTCTCGGCATGAGTCCAGCAACTGCATGGGCGCAGAAGCAAGCCGCGAAGCCGAGTTACCCAACTCCCCGGCACCCACAGAAGTATGTTCCAGGGCGCTTGCTAGTGCGATTTCGCCCAGGCAAGTCAGAAGAGGTGAAAGTCAGCGCGCATCTGGCTTTGGGTACCAAAGCGAAATTGTCGTTCAGGCAAGTACCGGACCTGCAGCTGGTTGAACTTCCAATTGATTTGGATGTCTTCGTCGCCGCTCAAATGTACCGCCAGAACCCTGATGTCCTATATGCCGAGCCCGACTATCGCGTATTCCCTAGCGATGTGACTCCGAACGACCCGCTTTTTCCGCTTACGTGGGGGATGAAGAACGTTGGTAATCAGAACGGTGTTGCTGGAGCGGACATTCACGCGACAGGTGCTTGGCAGCTCTCCACAGGTAGCCGCAATGTAGTGATTGGACTTCTGGATACAGGAGTGGACTATCGGCACCCCGAATTGGCCGCCAACATTTATCAGAATACGCCTGAGTGTAGCAACAATGGCTTGGACAACGACGGCAACGGCTGGGTGAATGACTGTCACGGCATCAACGTCACTAGTGACGGCAACCCCGCAAACGAGCCGATCGACTACATTGGGCACGGCACTCACGTTTCAGGCACTATGGGGGCCCTCGGCAACAATGGAGTTGGTGTTGCCGGTGTCAACTGGCAGGTTTCGATCATCCCGTGTAAGTTTATCGACTTCGATGGGGGCACGACATCGGGTGCGGTCCAATGCCTGGACTATATGGCTTGGTTCAAGAAGCACGGTGTCAACGTCGTTGCCACTAACAATAGTTGGGGAGGAGGATTCTACAGTCAAGCGTTACATGACGCCATCGAAGCGCAAATGCAGCTCGGCATTCTGTTCGTTGCCGCCGCCGGGAATGGCGACGTCTATGGCAACAGCAGCGACAACGATGTCAATAGCGTTTACCCTGCGGTTTACGATTTGCCGAATGTAATCGCGGTGGCAGCGACGGACCGCAGGGACGAGCTGGCCTGGTTTTCCAACTATGGGCACCATTCGGTGCACCTGGGCGCGCCCGGAGTTTCGGTTATTAGCACCTTCCCAAACGGGAACTATCAGGAGCTGAGCGGCACTTCGATGGCCACGCCTCACGTAACGGGCTCGGCAGCCCTGCTGGAGGCGTATAACCCATCTCTCAATTGGATCGGCATCAAGAATTTACTCTTGTCCGGCGGCGATCCCGATCCCAATCTCTCTGGGACAGTGACGCAGAAGCGCCTGAATGTGTATGGCGCCATGACTTGCTCGAATCAATCGATTTTGGCCCGCGAGCAGCCTCGCAGTAACCTTGTCACAACGACTGCATACTCGCCGGTTTTGGTGCGCGCGTTGAACATTAATTGCGCGCAGCCGGCCGGCAATGTAGCAGTTACGGTGCAGCCGGGCAGCGCTTTGATCCAATTGCTGGACGACGGGAACGCGCCCGACATTGCCGCAAACGACGGGATCTATTCGGCCACCTGGACGCCCACGCAAGCTGGACAGTATACGCTGACTTTTCCCAACGGTGACGTGGTAACCGTAGATGTACTGAAACCGTACAATTTCAGCACTGGCCCGTCCAACTATGTCTCCATTTCCGGAACCGACTTGACGCTTGAAGATGAGAACACCGCGGTCGTTACTCTTCCGTTCCCAATACATTTCGGGGGGCAAACCTTCAGCACGATCTACGTTTCGGACAACGGCATTATCACCTTCGACAGGGCATTCAACGTCGCTTTGGGACTGCCGATACCTTGGTTCGACGGCGGTGCCATTGTTGCCCCATTCTGGGATGACCTGCAGCCCATCTTCCCCCCGGATACGAACAATGTCTATTGGGATGTCACAGGTGCGGCCCCCAATCGCCAGCTCGTCGTCGAGTGGCGAAAGGTTTTTCACTATCCATTTGCGTATCTCGGGGGTGGCACCGTCACATTTCAGGTAGTCTTCCACGAAGACCGCGATGACGTGGAGTTCAATTATGCCAACGTCGACTTCGGATATTATGGTCAGTATTCCTCAGGTGGCGCGACGGCAAGCGTGGGAATCCAGGTGGGTCCTACCCAAGGAACGCAGTTCAGTTGGGGCACAGAGTCACTCACACCTGGGTTGTCCCTTGAATGGAAACTCGCCTCTCCGGACTTTAGTTTGAATCTCGATTCCGCCACACTAAACGCATTCCCGAGTCAAACAGTGAATTTCACGGGAAAGGTGCACGCGCTTTTCGGGCTGAGCAACTCTTCTGTTGCGCTCTCCTGCACCGGGGCGGCGCCATCAACTTGTGCCGGAGTGACAATTTCACCGACGCAAAAGGGCACAAGTTTCGCCGTGCAGACTGCGAGTGCCGCAACCGGCACGTACAATTTCCAGATTGAGGGACGATCCAGTGATACGCCTCCTCTCATCCATCAGCAAGCCGCCACTTTGAATGTGGCCGATTTTGCAATCGGGACGCTTATTCCCGCTTCTCTGGCAATTCCGAACGGCGGCAGCGGCTCTGCATCCTTCACTCTTTCTGCTTTGGGCCCATTCAACGCCCCCGTTACGCTGTCGTGCGGCGGCCTGCCTACTGGCGCTAACTGCATTTTCTCTCCAGCGAACCAGATCACAGTGACGGGGAGTGCAGCGATCCCGGTCGGCCTCACGATTACTCTCGCTAGCAAAACTTCTCTCGGAATAGGGACGATCTCGATTCTCGCGAACACTCCCGGGGCGCCAGCAGCCAAGTCGCAGCCGCTCACCATCCAGGTGCAGAGCAACCCGGACTTTTTGTTGACGGCGGGCAGTCTTTCTTTACTGTCCTTCACGGGGAGCCCCGCCGTGAGCGCTTTCACCGTTGACAGCCAAGACTCCTATGCGGGGACGGTTCAGTTGGGATGCGCGGTTTCGCCTGTGGGGCCAACGTGCAGTCTCTCAAGCACGTCGGCGTCTGCTTTTCCTTCAACCGTGAGCCTCACCGTGAATCCAGATAGTGCGGGGCCGGGCGCATACCAAGTGAGCGTGACGGGCAGTGGTTCTTCCAAATCACACTCGCTTAATTTCACTTACTGGCTTGTCGGATTTACTGTAACCGCCCCGTCGGCGTTCGTGGCGTATCCAGCCACGATTAACCAGGTTTCGTTCTCGATTGCTCCGCAAGCAGGCTATACAGGAATTGTCAATTTGGCTTGCAACGCCAGTGCTCTTCCAACTGGGGCACAGTGCAGCGTGAGCCCTTCCAGTTTTAATTTTGCTCAATCCACTTCTGGTACGGGGGTTGTTAGTCTCTTCGTTCCCCTCGGAACTCCGGGGGGCACCTTCCCGATCACTATCTTAATGCAGGACAGCAACGGTCCGCCGGGCAAGCAGATGGTCATGAACGTAACGATTGAAGGGTTTACTTTCTCTCTGGGTCAACCCAAAGAGCAGACGGTGCTGGTGGACAATACATCCGCTCCGTTTGACCTGGTTTTCACGCCTTACAACGGCTATAACCTGCCTACCACGATTGTGCCCTGGACCTGCAACCCCGCTGGGGCTATTTGCAGTCTCACACCAAGCAGCATGATCACGCCGAACGGAACACCTGTTCATGTCAGTATGACGGTTACCGTTCCGGTCCAGGACGCTCTCTCGCTAGGGGGCGATTTCTCATTTACGGTACTTGCGCAGGCCAATATTCCAGGTGTCTCGGGATATAACATTTCAGCGCCCCTCGACAATCCGGTCACGATTCACGTTCAGGATTACGCGCTTGTTCCCTCGGATTCTCAATTCACTTTGGTGCCGGGATCGTCGACGGCCTTTTACATTACCAATCGACAGTTCAACGGCTTGAACGTTCCCGTGAATTTAACGTGCCCCTCTCCGCTCCCTCCAGGAGTGAGCTGCCAGATCGACAAACCAACGTTAAACGCTGGCGACGTCGCCACGGTAACTTTTTCAGCCGCCAGTGATGCGCCCCCCAGTCTTCGTACTTTTAACTTCGTTGGCGTCGCAACCGTGAATGGACGGACCATCCAGCACACCCTATTGCTGATGGCCTGGATTTCCAATTTTTCAGTTTCAATTGATCCGGCCTCGATAAGTGTTCCGGCCGGAGGAGATGCATGGTTTCTGGTAGGCGTTAACGAGTCGGCGCTCCTACCCGGACAGGCGCCAGGAACTTTCGCCTGCTCAAGTCCCGATGCGGGGATCACCTGTGATTCGCCCTACGAACTGCCGTCGGGTGCCGGTCCTTTCCATTTCTACGTGAATGTTCGGACAACTGGTGGCGTCACTCCCGTAGGGCCGCACCCATTTACCGTGAGTCTCACGGAGTGGGGCCAGACTGTTTCTGCTACGGGCACGATTGTCATGCAGGGGACGGACAGCATCGTTGTTCTGACGCCCAACGGCGGCGAGTTATGGAGCAACGGCACCCAATACATCTCGTGGAAATACGTCGGCAACCCCGGTTCAACTGTGAAAATCGATCTGCTCAATAAAGGACAGTTTGTTCAGACGATCGCCGGAAGCGTGCCCATCGGAGTTAGCGGCAAGGGACTTTACGCCTGGCAGATTCCCGCTTCTCTGGCGTTCAGTCAGTTTTACACCGTGCGCGTCACGAGCAACGACAAACCCGCAATCACCGACGTCAGCGATGATCGCGTTTGGATAGGGGAGGGCGTGGACGTCAATAGGCCCAAGAACGGGGACGTCCTGTTCCTGTCCAATAACGCCTATTTGATCGTCGGTTACACCTGGTCGGTGTTCGGCAAAATCCACGTCGATCTCTACAAAGGCGGTCAATTTTTGAGCTCACTTGGCGATAATCCAGTGAGCGGGTATTTCGATTCGGGGGGATGGCAGTGGGACTTTGTTACACCGATGCCCCAGAACATGTCACCCGGGACGGATTACAGCATAAAGATAACGCCGCTGGATGCACCTAGCCGTGCGGTTATGGGCGGCAATTTCACACTCTCGAAAACAGGAATTACCGTAACTTCGCCAAACGGTGGCGAAATCTGGCAACTCGGTTCGACGCACACCATCACATGGAATTGGACCGGCCAGCCGGTGAGCCCTGGAGTGGATGTCCAGATCTACTTGAATTCGCAAAACGGTGCGTATCCGGGCACGTTTCTTATTACCCCGACCACGCCGATTGGCGCCAATGGCTCCGGATCGTTCACCTGGACGGTACCCAACAACGTTCCGCCCAGCAATTCTTACACGATCTCCGTCAGCGCTTTCACAGCAAGCAACAACAACTTTATAGGCACCAGTGCCGGTCCCTTCGCCATTGGAAATTTCCACAAACTTAGCGTGAGCTTGAATGGCCAAGGCTACGTTCAATCTTCGGACTTCTCTGTCAACTGCGGCACGACCTGCAGCGGCCTGTACGCGCAAGGAGCGTCCGTATCGCTGACCGCGCAACCCGCGGTTGGATACCAGTTCTCAGGCTGGTCCGGAGGTGCGTGCTCCGGCACGGGACCCTGCACAGTCTTAATGAATAGTGACATCAACATTGTGGCGAACTTCGGGGGTCTTTCGCCGGACTTTGCGATGTCCGTGGCGCCCAATTCCGCGACAGTTGCCGCGGGCCAACAAGCGCAGTTCGCGATCAGCGTCACGCCTCAGGGGGGAATTGCAGGTTCGCTCACACTAAGCTGTTCAGGCTTACCTGCGCAGTCGAGTTGCTCCTTCCAACCCAACAATCTTGCATTGGGCCAATCTGCCACAAGCAGCAATCTCGTGATTTCCACAACTGCTTCTCAGTCTGCGTCTCTCGATAAAGGGGAGATGGGCGTTCTGCGCCTCTTTGCTGCGTGGATCCCCTTGATCGGCATTTTTTGTGGCCTTTGCCCCGTACCTAGAGATATTCGCTTTGGACGACAGCGAATTCCCATTTGGTTCTTTGCTTTGATCCTGGGGTTGCTCTCAGGTTGCGGAGGCGGCGGCACCTCCAGCCCACCTCCGCACAATCCTGGAACGCCAGCGGGCACTTACACGATCACGATCAACGGCCAGGCAGGATCGACTAACCATTCCACCAGTGTGACGCTCGTTGTACGGTAGCTGCATCGCGGGCCCTAGCGCACGCGCAGGTAACAGGCAAAAGTGATGCCTCCCATGCCTCGGGCGTGATCCATTCGCCGCTTTGTTCCGTTTGTTCCGGTTGGCCAGAGTGGGTAGCTGCAACGCTTTGAGGGCACAAGCCTTATTTACTAGCCTGTCCTTTCGATCCCCACCGCCCCTACCAACCAACTGTTTTAGAATGAGCGGAGTAGAAGTTTTGCGAGGCGACAGAAGGCGACAATACGAGCTTCAGGGGTGGCACCTTTGGCTCAGTGGAACGAAATCAGAGCAATCACGGGATAGAGAATCGTGATCTGCGCCCCGCAACTCTGATGGCGAGGATCGAGCAGCAGCGTCGGCAAATAAG
>WNFT01005702.1_pt1 | contig 10913 bp, 12 predicted proteins | sample 5400191 | NCBI WGS metagenome assembly WNFT01 (sample SAMN13153359, study PRJNA577476) | soil metagenome | isolation source: 80 cm saprolite under Madrone tree | place: USA:California | collected 2016-06-14
GTTGTCGAACCGGGGACATCCTCGCCGAGCAGCCAACGGAAAGCCCACCAGGCGGTAGCCCCATCCATCATGGCGACCATACGGTCGGAGAACCGCATCTGCTGCAACTGAAACAGCGGGCCATTATCATAACCGCCAGCAATCTCGAATAGTACGAGTTGTGGCATACGCTTGGCGTGGGCCAAGTATTCTTTTAGGTAGTATAGGCGTTCCAGATGTGACAGGCCACCTATCGCAAGCGGTAGCACTGCGATGCTGCGATCGGAGTTACCGAGGGTCTCTGCAAGGAGATCTAAATCAACGCCTTGCTGCGTGAAGCTGGATCCGACCAGTAACACAACCGGCCGATCGTCATCGTAATCTGTCAGATATTCAACCAATGCGTGGAGGGGTCCCCTCGGAACCAGTCCGAGCGCTGATATCGTGCCGGACAGCATGCCTTGGGTCGCGATAAAACCGATGACGAGGAAGAGGCAGGCGGCCGTCAATCGGCCGGGGGGAGCACGAGGGAGTAGGTGGCAGCCCGCGATGATCAGACTACTGAGCGCCAGAAAGTAAGCTATCTTCACCATAGTTGTGCCATCCACGATGCCATTGGGATCGATGCCGTGCGACAGGGCCACCACTTCTCAAGAAGTGGACTTGCTGCGGATTTCAGTGGAGCGGGAGTTGTCGTCGGTTCTTGCGCGGTTTTCCCGATAGCAAAACGTTGACGTGCCCATTTGGTTGCGTTCCCGGCGAGGAGGTGAGTGAGGCGTTTCTCTGGGACGCGTTTGCTTTTGTCTAAGGCCGCAAGCCGGGATGTCCCGCGAGAGACGGGGTGGTTTGCGCGCGTGCTGCCCCGGCGGATCTCGCTTGCTATCGGGCAGCTACGCGCCGGGCAGCGTCACCTCTCAAGCTCGGTGGCCATGCCTGGGTAGCGGGGGAAAGGTGGAGGTCGATGATGGACGAGCCTCGCATCCGAACGGCGACCGCCACCGATGTCCATGCCATCGCGGAAATCGTGGACCAGGCCTATCGGCACTACATTGCGCGCATGGGCAAGCCGCCCGCGCCGATGCTTGACGACTACACGGCGCGCGTCTTGGAGGGCGTGGTATGGGTGCTTGAAGAAGGGGCTGTCATAGCCGGCATCATCGTGTTGCTGCCCACGACGAACTATCTGCTGCTCGACAATATTGCCGTCTCTCCCGCTCGCCAGGGCTTGGGCTTCGGCCGGCGGCTGCTCGCATTCGCGGAGGCCGAGGCTTTGCGGCGCGGCTATTGTGAAATCCGACTCTACACGCATCAAACGATGGTGGAGAATCAGCGCCTCTACGCTTCAATCGGTTATGAAGAGACGGGACGCGGCACCGAGGCCGGCTATGACCGCGTCTTCATGCGCAAGCAGCTCCGCGGCTAAGAGTCCGCAAAGAGGACGAACCTACGCGATTGAAAGAGAAGCCATGTATCCTGAAGATGTCGATCCAGAGTCCGGGTGCAGGCTGCCTTTGCCGAGACGCGAGCAGCTAGATGACGCAGGGCGGCGGACCTATGACAGCCTCGCCGACCCCACGGGCGGAACGATCAGGGGTCTGCGGGGCCCCGGCGGTATCCTGCTGCACAGTCCCCAACTCTCGCGACATGCCCGGCCGCTTAACCGCTATCTGCGACACGAGGCGGGACTGGGAGGCCGCGTTCGCGAACTGGCCATCCTCACCACTGCCCGTGAGCTCGACAGCCAGTTTGAATGGGCGGCGCACGAACCCCAGGCACTCAGCGAGGGCATTTCCCCGGAGATCATCGAAGTCATCAAGCATCGCGAGGATACGAACGACCTCGACGAGGCCGACGCGATCGTCATCGAGCTGGGCCGTGAGATCTTCGGCGCGAGGAAGGTGGCGTCGGCGACTTTTGCTCGGTCATTACGGCATTTCGGCCGCCGCGCTTTGGTCGATCTCGTCGCCCTGATGGGCAATTATGCCGGGACAGCAGCGCTTCTCACCGCCTTCGACATGCAGCTCGATCCAGATCAGCCGCTCCCGCCGCCACCATGAGGACGGAGGAGAGCGCGACCGCGTCGATGCCCGCCCGGCTGCGCCTTGCTTCGGAAGCTCACTCGCCGGGCAGTTCTCGAAGTATCGCTCGCTTTTGGCGTATTCCTCTCTTATCGGGCTTGAACTCCCAGCCGGCCAGTTCGTAGCGCCTGTGCTTTACCTGCCTGGGCTGGGCGGCGCGGCCGATCACCCGGGGACCAGTTTCCATCCGGGGCGTCTTGGCCGAGCCCTCGAGCAAGCGCTGACGTTGGGTCGCGCTATCCGAGCCTAGATAGGTGTAGCCGGACTTGTGGCTGATCGGGGCGATCATCCGGGCACGGCGCGCGATTTCTGCGGCGGCTTCCTTGTTGCCGCATTCCAGGCAGTAGTCGAGACCAAGCCTTGCCCGGGCTTCGGAAAACTCGTTTCCGCACCGGCAATATACCATTCGGTCTTTCCTCGATTCTCGCGTCGAATCAGTGGGATCGACGATCTCCAGCGGATTAAGAGATGCGAGCGTAACCTGGGCCGCGCATGATCCGCTCTATTTGGTCGACCGTAACTCCATAGAGCTCTGCAACCTGCTCTTGCGTCATCCCGTAGTTCGTCAAGGCTCGGACGCGACCCAGTTGCGAGGCAGGGATCCCGCGGGTCTCACGCCGGATCGCGGCCCTGCGCTGTATCGGCTTCGGCTCGGCGGGCACTTCGACCTTCGCCGTGCTAATCGGCCGTTGCGGCAGGATCGCGAAGATGCGGGGCTGGCGCCGAGGTTCGTGCTCAGCCGACGATGCGACATCCGGGCCAGACGTCGGCACGTCTGCACTTGCAGTTTGCTGACGCGGCTTGAAGAGGTCTTCGGCGACTTGGCGAGCCCGGCTGATCTTTTCGCGATCATTACGGGCGTCCGCCGTCTGCCATTCCGTTAGCAAGAGTTACTCCAGAAAAAATTGTTAATGGGTAGAATTCGTTCCTACGGGAACCTACAACCACCCAGAGCCAGGCACATCTGCTCGAGGCGCCTCGCGCCCTATCCGGCGATTTAACCATACATCAACATTCGCAGGCTCTGTTCAGCGGTGGAAGGACCGGAATGTACCCGGCCTGTGGCGCGTTTGATCGGCACCGAAAACGTTAGCGAGGAGGCGGAGTTGTGAGGCGAAGGATTGCGGCCTGCGCGACTTTCTCAGGACTGATTCTGGGCCTGTCAGCCTGCACCAATCCTTACGATCCGGCGCAGCGTTTTGTCGGCGGCGGATTGCTTGGTGCCGGTGCCGGTGCGGCGATAGGAGCTGCTGCCGGCGGTGGCCCCGGGGCGGCACTCGGTGCTGCAATCGGTGGGGCCACAGGTGCCGTTGGAGGGCTCGCCACCACGCCACCGCCGCCGTACGGCTACGGCTATGGCTATGGATACCCAAGCTACCCCGGCTATTACGGCTATCCCGGTTACTATGGCTATTACCGATAGCGTCGAGAACGGCAAATACCAAGTATCGTGAATACCTCTAGGCCGATAACAGCCGAAGCAATTTTCACGACTTCTACCGCCGGACTAGTCTGTTGCAGGCAATTTGCTTATGGTAGCCGACGCAGTGGAGTTCGGCACTGGACAGCAGATCTCGTCCGATGGAGCCAAGCGACAAGCGGAGGGATCTCGAAAGACCTCTTCCGGAGCGGCGTTCCTGACCGGTCGCTGCCACAACGCATGGTCCGCATGCACGCGCATCTGAGCTATCCCGAGCGCACATGAATTTGGCGATCTCGTTCGGTCTGCTGCTCGGGCTGTTGGTACTGCCCGTCCTGGTCAGCGGTTGTCTCCCCGACGGGCGCGGCGGAGTGCCGTGGTACGAGGCGCGGCGTGACGCGACCGGCCTTGCTCCCGACCCTGCGAGCACGCCGGAAGCAGTGATTCAGATTTATGCCGCCCGCGCAGTCTCGTGGCGCGGGGTGTTCGCCGTGCACACCTGGCTCGCGTTGAAGCCAACCCGGGCCGAGCGGTATACCCGGTACGAGGTGCTCGGCTTCGGCGTCGCCAATGGCGCCCCGGCGCTTCGTGTCGACCGCATGGGCCCCGACAATTACTGGTTCGGAGCCCGACCGCATATCCTGCTCGATCGGCGCGGACCGGGTGTCGAGGCAATGATCGAAAATATCCGTGCCGCGATCGCCCATTATCCTTATCCGCACGAGTATCGTGCCTGGCCCGGTCCCAACAGCAACACGTTCACCGCGTATATCGCTCGTGAAGTCCCCGAACTTGGCCTTAACCTACCCTCGAACGCGGTCGGCAAGGACTTCCTGCCCGGCAGCGCGCTCTTTGCATCCGCCCCCAGCGGCTCCGGGTTTCAGGTCTCGCTCTACGGCGTTGCCGGCCTTCTCTTCGCCATCGACGAAGGGATCGAGCTGAACGTCCTGGGGCTCAGTATCGGCGTCGACGCTGCCGTGCCGGCGCTCAAGCTGCCAGGGATCGGTCGACTAGGGCTCGAACGCTGATGTCGCGGGTGAACCCGCCCCCGGGTTCCGCCGGATCGGCATCGGGCGATCGAAAGCGGTCGCCGCGCAGGGCGGAAAGCCGACGAGCCGTGCTGCTCGTTTTACTGCCAGATGACAGACGGTGACCGGTCAAGATAACGTAAGAGCCCATGTCGCAGCCGCTGCTCGTTTCCATCCCGCACAGGCTCGGTCGATCAGAGGCGAGGTGCCGCATCGACAACGGCGTCGGCCGCCTGCGGCCCGAGCTCGGCGCGTTTCTCGGCGGGCTCGATTACCACTGGGAAGGGGACACCCTGAACTTTGTCGCGTCGGCAATGTGGCAACGGATCACCGGCCGGATCGAGGTTCTGGACGACATCGTGCGCATCGAGATCGACCTGCCGTGGATCATGCAGCTTCTCCGCGATACGATCGCAAAACAGGTGCGCGGGCGCGGCGTAGCACTGCTCGAAAAGCCGCCGGGCGAGGCGTAGTCCACGGAACCTCGCTTGGACCGCCCTGTCGTCGCCACGGCTTTTTGAGGATAAGCCATGAGGCAGATACCCCTTGGAGCCAAGGGCTCCTTCAGCCTTCTCGTGCAGCCCGAGCATCTTGCGGACCGGTTCAAGGACGCGATCCTGCCGCCGGTGTTCGCTACCCCCGTGATGATCATGGTCATGGAAAACGCCGCCCTCAATGCGATCAGGGCCTATCTCGATCCCGGTGAGAGCGCGGTCGGCACGGCCGTCAACGTTCGCCATCTCGCGGCGACGCCCGTTGGACGCCTGGTCACCGGGGAGGCTGAGGTGACGAAAGTCGACGGGCGCCAGATCGAGTTCACCGTCCGAGCGGCCGAGGGCGCCAAGGAGATCGGGGCCGGCTCGCATTCCAGGGTCGTTATCGACGTGGCTAAATTCGCGCGTCGGCTCGAATGAGCACCGACTTCGCGTCGGCTACGACCGGCGCGGCGTGATTGGCATTGTCGCGATGCTGGTCCACGCCACCGCTGCCCCAGCCTTCTCGGCGGCTTGTTCGGGCGGTATTGCTGGATCCCAATGGACCCCGAGAAACCGTCGACCCGACACCTTCGCGGCGGCATCGGAGACAAGCCAGAGGAGCGGGGGCACCATGACCTCCGGCTGGATCAGCTTGGCGCGATCGAAGCCCGCTTCGTCCGCGATCATCGGAGTGTTGGTGACCCCGCCGGGGACCAGCACATTGACGGTGACGCCCGTTCCATCGAGGTCCTTCGCCATGATCGCGCTGAGCGCCTCGAGTGCCGCCTTGGAGGGTCCGTAAGTTGGCGAGCCGGCGTTCAACATCGTACCGAGGCTGGTGGTGACATTGACGATCCGGCCCCAGCCCTCGCGCATCATCTCGGGCACCACGGCGTTCGCGAGCGCCCACGGTGCGGTCGTGTGCACCGCGACAAAGCGGCGCCACTGATCGGACGTGATCTCCCAGAATTTGAGCGGGCGCTGCCAACTATCCGCGCGGATCGCGCCCGGCCCGATCCCGGCATTGTTGACAAGGATGTCGATGCGGCCAAACCGGGCGCGGGTGGCTCTGGTGATCTGGTCGGCTGCGGAGTCGCTGCTCAGATCCGTTTGGATGGTGAGCAGTTCGGCCGCCTTTTCCCGTTCTCGTGCCATCGCCGCAAGTGCCTCTAGCGGCTCACGGTCGCGATCGACGCCCGCGACCCGGATACCGGCTCCCAGCAAACCTCGCGTCATTGCCGTGCCGATACCGCCGGCCGCGCCGGTGACGATCGCCACTTTTTGGGTGCCGGTCATGGGGTCGTTCCTCCGCTGAATTGCTGACTGACCTAGGGCGTGCTCCGGCGCATCGCGACCGGATGTCCCGGTAACGCGAAGCTGCCGACCTTCCTTAGCGTATCATCGCGATGCCTATTCCGGCACGCAGCAACTCCTCCTCGCCGCCACCGCCCTGAATAAGAGCGGCTAGTCGTCGGCCGCCGCGGTTGCGATAGCGGTGGCCGGCGGTGGCCGACGGCGCGCTTCGCGCAACAGCAGCAGCAGGGGTATGGACGCGAGCGCGATCAACATTATCAGCTTGAAATCATCGATGTAGGCGACCATTGAGGCCTGCCGCGTCACCTCGGCGTTGAGCGCCGCCATCCCGCCCGGCGTGCTCAGGCTGAACGGCGCCGCCAGATAGGGCGCCTGCGCGAGTGGATTGTCCGGCCGCAGGCCTTCGACCAGACGCGAGTGAACGACCTGAGTGTTCTGGGCCAAGGTGGCGACCAGAATGCTGATGCCGACGCTGCCGCCGAGGTTGCGCATCAGGCTGCGGATCGCCGTGCCCTGGGTCAGGATGTGGCGCGGCAGCGTCGACAACGCGATGATGTTCAGGGGCACTTGGGTGCAGCCGAGGCCGAAACCCTGCAACAGCCCGGAGATGACGATCGGCGCCATGTCCATCTGCAGCGAAAAATGGCTCATCTGCCACATCGACACCGCGGTCAACAGAAGGCCGAATAGAATGATCAGCCGATTGTCGACCCGGTTGATCAGTGGGGCGACGAGGAACATCGCCACCATGCTCCCGATGCCGCGCGGCGCGGTCACCAGACCGGTGGTCAGCGCCGGATAGTCCATCAGGTTTTGCAGCATCGTCGGCAGCAGCGCCAGGGTGCCGGTCATGATCAGCCCGCCACAGAACATCAGCAGGGTGCCCGCCACGAAGTTGGCGCTCTTCAACAGGTCGCGGTTGAGAAACGAGCGCTCATCGGTGGTGACCGTGTGCACGGTGAAAAGATAAAAACCGAGTGCGGCGACCGTCGCCTCGATCCAGATCTCGCTCGAATGGAACCAGTCCTTCAACTCGCCGCGGTCGAGCATCAATTGCAAGGCGCCGATCCCCAGGCTCAGCGTCAGAAACCCGACGAAATCGAACGGTTCGCGATGCAGGTTGCGGGTCTGGCGGATGAAAACCAGGATACCCAGCGTGCACAGCACGCCGACCGGCAGGTTGATGTAGAAGACCCAGCGCCAGCTGTAGTCATAGGTCAACCAGCCGCCGAGTGCGGGTCCCATGATCGGCCCCATGATCGTGCCGATGCCGAATATCGCCATGGCATGCCCGTGGCGCTCCGGCGGGTTGATCTGTAAGAGGGTCGCCTGCGACAGCGGGATCAGCCCGGCCCCGGCCACTCCCTGCAATGCACGAAAGAGAACGAGCTCGCCGAGGCTGGTGGCGGCGCCGCACAGCGCCGAGGCGAGCGTGAAGCCGATGACCGAGACCAGAAAGATATATTTGATGCCGAAGCGGCCGGCGAGCCAGCCGGTCAGCGGCATCATGATCGCGGCGCAGACGATATAGGAGGTCAGCGCCCAGGCGATCTGGTCCAGCGAGGCCGACAGGCTCCCCTGGACGTGCGGCAGGGCGACATTGAGGATCGTGTTGTCGACGCCCTGCATGATATTCGCCAGCATGATCGAGATCGTGATCATGCCCCGGTTGGGGACCGGGGCGAAGGTCTCCCCCCTCACCGCCGATGCTCCCAGGGCAGCATCATCCCGGCAGGCCGCCCCTCACGCGCTCGCGGCTTCCCCTCCCATCAGGAGCAGATTGGCGACCCTCCGCAGCTTGGGTACCGCCGACGGGCGCAAGCCGTGTGCTGGCTGCCGCGCTCAGCGCCGGCAGCCGCAAGAAAGCCTTCATGGTCCCCTCCCGTTGGGTCGTGTTGTTGAAGCCAGTCTGCCACGCAAGGGACCGCGGCGCCACGCCTGTCGGTTAGCGGCGATTCACGGCGGCGTCGGCGCCACATCCTCCTAGCGAAGGGGCGGATTCGGCTTAACCGGCCAACTGCGGCAGACGCTGGTACGGTGGACCAGGAGTGGCGCTTATATGTCGCGCTCTTGATGCCGCGAACAGAACCGGCGCGACCGGGTCGAGGGAGGAGGCAAATGCTGGCTGTGCAACTTGCGCTAACGATGGCCGCCGTCTTCACAGGGGCGGCGATTTACATCAACTTCGCTGAGCAGCCAGCGCGCCTTCAGCTTGACGATCGCTCTCTCCTTGCAGAATGGAAGACGGCCTACAAACGAGGATACACGATGCAGGCAAGCCTTGCCGTCGCCGGCGGACTCTTCGGGTTCGTTGCCTATTTCAACGCGCTCGACTGGCGTTGGCTGCTCGGAGCCGTCGTCCTGCTCGCAAATTGGCCCTACACGATGTTCGTGATCATGCCGACCAACAGGCGGCTCATGGACACGCCGCTGGAAGCCGTCTCAGCTGAAACGCGCCGCTTGCTTGAGCGGTGGGGCGCACTCCGCGCCGGGCGAAGTACCCTTGGCCTTGCGGCAACCCTGATCTTTCTGTGGGCTGAGCGGTGAAGTTGCCCAGCTTCGCTTTCCTGCTACGCTCGTCAAGCACCCCTTCGCGCCGAGCATCGATCGCAGGTCATCAAGCGGCGGGTATACGAAAAATAACGTGCGGCTCGTGTGCGTCGCAGCACATGTCACGGCAACCGAGCAGCGCGCTCGGCATAGTCCCAGCACACAAGCGCCGCTGCCATCCTGTGCGCATGCTCGCCCGGCAAAGGGAAGCGGAGTTAGGACGCTGACCCTGCCTGAGCGCGTCTAACAGCCAACGAGATATCGGCGACCCCGTCCCGCTTCGGTTGCTGTTAAGATCGTCCGCTATTCTTGCCGCAAATTGGTGCTCGTCGATGACCTCTACCCCTGCCCGTTCCGGTATGCCGGGACACTTCGGCATCCGCATTACCGAAGCCGACAAGGATAAGCTAGTCGGCGAACTCGATGCGGATGACCGTCATCTCAACAACAGCGGCCATGTGCATGGCGGTGCGCTGGCGGCATTCGCCGACGATCTCGGCGGAGCATTGGCCGGGCTCAACGTCTCACCAGGGTTTCGCACAACCACGATCGAGTCGAAGACGAATATCTTTCGCGCCTGCGAGCCGGGGCGGCTTACCGGCGTTGCTGTACCAGTCCACGTGGGGCGGCGCATGATTGTCCTGCAAACCTCGATATACCGCGCCGACGGTAAGCTTGCCGCAATGATGATTCAGACTCAGATGGTGCTCCCGAGGGGGTCGGCCACACCTGTGGGTGAAGGCGACAGTGAGGTTTAGTGCCCTTGCCGTCCGGTATTCCTCTGGGATTCCGGTGCTGACGAAAGCCATCGTCTCGATCTTGGCCGGGTGAAGCAGCGCCGACACATAGCTAATCTCAGGCGGGCGCTGACGTTGGGGCCGCATGGACTCAAGGATGCGGCGGATATAAAGCCAAGAGAAGCCGTTCAGAGCTATTTGTTCCACCCCGTCCCGCGGCCTCGGCTTGTTGATCCCCGGACCCTGACCGATTCCCCGAGAATCGCCCGGTGCCTCTCCCAAACGGGTCCATGGAATTGATGGATCGTTTCCTCGACCCGTAGCCGCCGTTGCGGCTCACTGGGTCCCGCCTGAGCGCGTGGCGGATGACATTGCGTCATGGGAGGGGGTGCCAAATCCGGGTGGGTCCCACCCGAGGAGTCTTATCCGGGCTCCCATCGAGAATGTCGTGCTCTATTTGAGTCTGCTACAATACCTCGTTCTACTGTCCCCTGAGTTATTGATATGCCGCAGGTAAATGGTTCTGGCGGAGAGGGAGGGATTCGAACCCTCGGTCCCCCGCAAGAGGGACAACGGTTTTCGAGACCGCCCCGTTCGACCGCTCCGGCACCTCTCCACATGAACGGCGGCAACGACTTAGCATGATCCGGGCGAGAGACAAACCGTGAATTGGCACCCAATTGGCACCGGAAGGATCTCTGATCACCTTCTGGCACCCATCGCCGCGTCGATCGCTTTTGCCGCGGTGGCGTCCGTGTTCGCCGCAGCGAATGCGTGCGCATACACCGTCAGCGTGATCGCCGGAGACCCGTGGCCAAGCCTACGGCTCACCGTAACGATATCGACCCCGGCCGCGATCAGCGCCGACGCGTGCGAATGACGCAACGCATGGAACATGACCCGCGGCAACTTGCGATCCCGGACCACATTTCCCCAATCCCGAGAGAGCTTGTCGGGCGGGTACGGCGAGGCATCAAACAGCGGGAAGACAAGATCATCGGGGGCAGGGCGCCCGAGCCCCAGCATAAGCCGTTGTTCGATCTGGCGCCGGTTATGGGCTCGGAGCATATCAACGACATTGGCTGGCAAGCGGATCGTCCGGCGGCCGTGGTGGGTTTTGGGTGGTTTGAAGCGCAACCCGGCTGCGGTTTCCTCTAAACTCCGCTCGACCCGAACCGTTGCGTCGTCGAAATCGACCGAGCCCCAGGCAAGCCCGCATAGTTCCCCGCGGCGCATGCCCGTTCCAATCGCGAGAGATGCGATCGGGTACAGCGCGTGGCCGGCGAGCTTGATGAGCACGTCGGTAATCTGATCCGCGTTGAGGATGACGA
>WNFT01005706.1_pt1 | contig 10912 bp, 12 predicted proteins | sample 5400191 | NCBI WGS metagenome assembly WNFT01 (sample SAMN13153359, study PRJNA577476) | soil metagenome | isolation source: 80 cm saprolite under Madrone tree | place: USA:California | collected 2016-06-14
TCACCAGCGTGGCCAACAAGTACGCCCACGCCGGCGCGGCGGAAAGCACGAACCAGACCGGGATGGCCGCCGCGGTGCCCGCCGTCCCGGGCGCGACCGGGAAGTACCCCGATCCGAAGAACGTCGCCCAGATCAGCGCTGGTACCGGCGCGGGACCGCGCGGGCCCGGGGCGCGACGCGGCTTCGCGCTGCTCGCTCGAGGCAGTCCTGCTCCGGCGCCGGCGGACGGCGGCGAGGGATCGGTCACGCGTCCGGCTCGTCGTCCGACGCGCCCGCGGTGGCCGTGGCGGCCGCTTCCAGCGGAACCTCGTCTTCCTCCGCCGGCAGCAAGGGCTCCTCGGGCTCCGGAGCCCGGATGGCGGCAGCCGCGGCCGATGCCCTTGCCGCGGCACGGCGGCGCCGCCCGAAGAGCACCTCCTCCGCCAGCCCGATGAGGATGTAGATGGAGAAGTAGACGAGCAGCACCAGCGAGGGCCGGCCGCGGATGGCCACCGCGACGCCGACCGCCGTCACCAGCAGGAACAACAGCAGCGTCCTCGCGTTCAGGCCCGCTTCCTTGAAGGTGCGGTAGCGGATGGTGGAGACCATCAGGAACGAGAGCACCAGGACCAGCGTGGCGATGGGCCACAAGCCCACCGCATCCGCCACCGGCGTGTCCAGATCGTTGAGCGCGATCACCAGCGACACCAGCATGCCGGCGGCGAGGGGAATGGGCAGCCCGATGAAGTAGCGCTGCGTCCCTGACTCGGCGTGCGCGAGCACGTTGAACCGCGCCAGCCGGATCGCGCCGCAGGCCGCGTACAGGGAGCAGATGACGATCCCCGCAAGGCCCATCCCCGCCAACGCCCACTTGTAGACCAGGATGGCCGGCGCGACGCCAAAAGTGATCACGTCCGCGAGCGAGTCGAGCTCCACTCCGAAGTCGCTCTGCGTCCGGGTCAGCCGCGCCACCCGGCCGTCGAACGCGTCGAAGAAGCTGCCGAAGAAGATGGCCACCGCCGCCCGGTAGAAGTTGTCGCCGGTGGGCTCGCCCGCGGAGAGCGTGATGGAGTAGACGCCGCAGAAGATGCTGCTCACCGTGAACAGGTTGGGGAGCACGAACATCAGCTTGCGCAGGTTCACGCGCGCGCGGCGCGGTTGTCGCCTGTCTGCCGGCGGCTGCTGCAACCCTGGCATTTGCGGGACGCTAACACGGCGACCCGACCGTCGCCATGATGTGATTTCAGCGGCTTACTCCGGGCAGGTCCGTTGTCGGAGACGTCCCGCCATCGCCAGATTCCCGCCGCCGATCTGCGTCTTTCCGACCTGCCCGCGCCCGCATCCCGCGTCGACGTCGAGGGGGCCGTTTCCGCCGAACCGGTTCCCGTCCAGCCTCGCCGACGACCGCTCCACGAGTTCGACGCCGGCCTTGTGGTTGCCCGCGAACGTGTTGCCGGTGGCGGCGCCGCGCGAGCGATCCAGCAGCAGGACGCCCGCCCTGCCGTTCTCGATGAATCCATTGCCGCTCAGACGCACCTGCGAGCGGACGGCGGCGACGCCGCTGCCGGCGTTGCCCCGCATCACGTTCTGCTCGATCACCAGTCGGGAATCCACCGCGTAGAAGGCATCGCCCATGTCGCCTTCGGCGTCCGGCGACGCCCCGGTGATGGTGTTTCCGCGGGCGGTGATCGAGGACCCGGTGACGTGGACGCCCATGGTCCCCGGGCGGGAGATGCGGTTGTCGACCAGCAACACCGGTTTCTTCCGGTCGGCGCCGGTCACGACGATGGCGGCGTCGGTCCCGCCCCGGGCGATGGTGACGCCCTCGACCTTCCCGTGTGAATTCACCATCGCCACCGCGGCGACGCCGTAGTCGGTCAGCTCTCCCCCGCTGACGGACAGCTCGGCGCCGCGATAGCCGAGCACGGCGTACTCGCCGTGGCGCACCGTCGCGCGATCGACGGCGAGGTGGGCGCCGCCGGCGTACAGCGTGGCTCCGCCCTGCCCTTCGTAGCTGCCGCGAACCACCCGGACGTCAGCCCCCTCCGTCGCCTGCAGGGCGGAGAGCGCGGAATCCTGCACGGTGACGTCTTCCAAGAGCCCGCGCCCGCCGTGGAGCACGACCGCGCGCCTGCCGGCAAACCGCAGCGCCACGTCGCGCGCGTGAAGCGACCCGCCTTCCAGGTCGATGCCGCGGCCGTCCTGCCCGGCGCTGACGTCGACGATGGTGCTGGAGAGGATCTCGACACGGGCGCGCCGGGCGGAGAGCCCCGACTCCGGGCACCCGCGCAGCTCGACCCTGCGCAGCCGATGGGCGCCTCCAAGGAAGGACACGCAAGTGCTGCCGCCCTCGACGGAGACCCCGTACATCTCCACACGATCGGCGCGCACTTCGACGGCGTTGGCGGCGCTCCCGGGCGCGACGATCGTCGTCCTGCCGACGCCCTTGCCCAGCAGGACCACCGGCCGGGTGATCAAGAGCGACTCGCGATACGTCCCCTCGTCGATTCGGAGGAGCGCTCCCTCCGGCGCGGCGGCCAGCGCGGCGCGAAGCGAAGGAAACGGGCGCGCCGCCGATCCGTCGGCCTCGGCTTGCGGCTCGGCCCCGGCGGAGGGCTGGCGAACGAACAGCACGGCGGGAGCGATCTCGCGCTTCTGCCGCGGGCCCGACAGCTCGCACGCGCCGCAGAGGACGGCCACCGAGGCGACCGCGCAGATCGGAACCCATCCAGATGCTGTGCGCGCGAGTGACAACGGGGCCGGAAGTCTACGTCAGCGGCCCGCGCTCAGCGAATCCGGCGCCGCGGGCGCTCCCGGCGGCGGCTGGAGGTCGGCCGCGGTCGCCACTCCCTCCTCCACCAGGGTCGCGCCGGCGTGGAAGGAAAATCCCTTCATCTTCAATTGAACGGAAAGGGGCAGCCCGCGCCAGATGCAGCGGGTCAGGGTCGCGCCGCGGGAGAGGGATTCCGTCAGCAGCTTGCAGGGCCGGCCGGCGATGCGGTCGGTGCTGGCGTGGGGAAGGACCGGCGAGGGAGTGAAGGCGATCCGCAGCGCGCCTTCCAGCGTCTTGCGCCTGGCCGGCTCCAGCTTGCCCTCGACGATGCGAACCGGTCGGGAATCGAGACCTTCCAGCCAGAGCTCTCCCGCCGGCGCGTCGCCGCGGACCCGCGCGCGCAGCCGAGTCCCTTCCGCCCAGACGTCGAGCTCCGCGAGGCGCGCTTCGGCGGCGCCACTCTGCACCCTGGCCATCAGCGAGACGTGCGCGTTGGCAAAGGGCTCGCGCGGAACGTCACCCGCGCCCGCGAGGGCGGGCAGAGCGACCAGCAGCGACAACCCCAGTGTTCTGCGCATCGCGTCATCCGGGAAGGGCGGCCAGTCTGGACCCATCCCGAGAGAGGGATCAAGCCCGCCCCTTGGGGCCCGGCAGCAAATGCGGTCCGGATGACACCGGGGTGCTCCGTTCGCCCGTGCCGTGGCGGCGAACCAGCTCTTCCTGGCTCACACCCAGCATCCGGGAAGCGCGGGAGAGGAACGCCGCGGCATCCAGGAAGTGCAGCCGGTCGCCGGCGAAGGCGGCGATCAGCACCCCGCGGCACTCGGGGAGGCGGGCGCCGATCGATTCGAGGTGGTAGACGAGCTTCGGCAAGAGGTCCTGGGCGAAGGAGTCGAACCCGGTCAACACGATCTCGTACGCGCGCAGCGCCGGAGCATCCTCGTCGTCCGGGTCTCCGCCCGCCCGCTCCCGGCGGACGCGGGAGATGGCTCTGTTGGCGTCGCGAGCGGGAGATTCGGCGAAGGCGTCCTGCAACAGCTCGCGGAGCTTCTCTTCCATGGAGTGAACGTACTCCATCGAACTACGGGTGCGCACCTTGCGCGCAAGTGTCCGGTACCGCGCAACCCGGCGCGAATCCGATTTGTTTCATGCGCGAAGGACGCATCCTGTGGCCGTCCTCGGAGGTGCGGTGGACGTCCTCGGTCTCACCCGCGTTCGCGACTGCTGCACCTTCATCTGGACGCAGGGAGCGCGCGCGAGCCGCCGCACCGTCTTCGTGCGCGCTTATCACTGCGCGGCGTGCGTCGGCGAAATGGTACGGTCCGCGAAATTGCAGCGGATCGCGGTGACCGGGAGCGTTCCCATGGATCGAGTGCGCGACGCGCTCGCGCGGCAGGACAGGGAGCTGCTGGAACGCTGGCGGCGGCAGCTTCGCGCCGCGGCGGAAGCCGGGTTCGCCCTGGATCCGGAGACCGCCGCGGTGCTTCCGCGCCTCTTGGAGGCGACCGATCGGGCGCTGGAGCGACGCTTTCGCGTGGTTGCCCCGGGGACCGCGCCGTTGGTCGCGGAGGCCAGCCGGGCGGCGATGCAGTCGAGCATGCTGGGCGATTTCCTCTTCGACGCGGTCCTGGAGGCGCTCCCGGAGATGACCGCGGCCGAGCAGCGCCTTTTGTCGGACGCGCTCGCGCACGCCGCGGTGGAGGTGCTGGTCCAGGGGGCCCTGGAACGGGAGGCGGAGCGCCGCCGCCGCGAGACGGCGAGGCTGGCGCGCCTGGCCCACGACCTGCGCAACTCCGTCACCGCGGCCCGCCTCGCGCTGGATCTGCTGCGCCGGCGCCGAGCGATCCCCGAATCGAGGGCGGGCAACCTCCTGGAGACGAGCCTGGCCGCGCTGCGCGACGGGATCGAGGACACGCTGCTGGACGAGGCGCTCGCGGCTGGCGGCCTGCGCACCTCCGTCGTGCGGCTGGCCCCGATGCTGGCGCAGGCCCATTCCGCCGCCGGCGAGCTGGGGGCGGATGACAAGAAGATCACGGTCTTGCTGCGGAAACCGCACAATGGCCTCAGCGTCCAGGCGGATCCGCGCGTCGTACGACCCGCGGTGCGCGGCCTCTTGCGGGCGGCCCTGCAGGTCGCGCGGCCAGGGGCGACCATACGTGTTGGTGCGGATGCGGAGCGCGACAAAGCGCGCGTTGCAGTGGCGGTAGACGAATGCCGGAGGCTGCGCGGCAACCGCCTGCCCGATCTTCCCGCTCTGGCGCTGGCGCGGAAAGCGGCGAAAGCGCATGGCGGATCGCTCAGCACCCGGCTGTCGGGCAGCGAGGGCTGCGAGTTCCGCCTGGCGCTCCCGCGGGTACAGCGTCACTGAACGTGCAGTGACAAGTTTTGCAGGGTTGACCGGTACCTCTTCCCTGCGCAGCTTACTTGGATAATCCGCGCTCGGAGGGGAGATTTGGAACCGAAGTCCCGTATCATCGCCATTTTCAATACCAACTCGGAGGTCCTGGAGCTGGTCCGCGAATCGCTCCAGCAGGCCGGGTTCCAGGCGGTCATCGCGCAGATCGACGATCTCAAGCGCGGCCGGCTGGACATGATCCAGTTCGTCGAGGAGCACAAGCCGGACGTCATCGTCTACGACGTGGCTCCGCCCTACGACACCAACTGGACCTTCCTGCGATTGATGCGGAATTCAAAGGTCATGCAAGGGCGGGCCTTCGTGGTCACCACCACCAACAAGCGCGCCCTGGAGGAGCTGATCGGGCCCAACGACCTGGTCGAGCTGCTTTGCAAACCCTACGACCTGCAGCAGATCGTGGACGCCTGCACCAAGGCCTACGACAAGCAGCTCACGGTGAAGACAGCCTAGCCTCGATCAGATCTCCCATTGCGCGGCTCTGCGCGACGTCCTCGCGCTTCAGCGCCGCTACGTCCGAGAGCGCTACGATCAACGTCCCGTCCGGCAAGAGCTTCACCACTCCGTTGTGCCCGTAGTCCTCCGTCCCCCGCGTCCAGACCGTGCCGCCTTGCGAGACGAAGAAGCCGCGGCCGGCGAAGCCGTCGGAGATCGGGATGCGCTTCTCGAAGAGGCGCTCCGGGCGCTCGACGATCGCTCCCTTCGAGAGCGCGCGCATGAACCGGGCGAGGTCGGCTGCCGTGGAGCAGATCCCTTCCCCGCCTTTGAACCCCCAATTCTCCCGGGCCCGCGCGCCGCGCGGCGGGCGGCTGAGCCGCGCCACCCGGGCGCCGCGCACGCATCGGGGCCAGAAGCCGGTCTCGCGCAGACCCGCCCGGTCCAGCACCTCGCGCTGGAGCAGCTGGAAGAAGGGCGCGCCGCCGGCTCTCTCGGCCACGATGGCGAGCAGCGAGTACCCGTCGTCGCTGTAGGCGAACTTCCCCTTGGGACCGCGCGGCTGGGCCAGGATCTTCCGCGCCGCGACGGCCGCGTCCGACTCGCCCTCGGCGAGATAGGTCGCCCGGGGCAGGCCTGAAGTGTGCGTGAGCAGCTCGTCGATGGTGACGTCGCTGCCCAGGACGCGCTCTTCGAGACGCAGCTTGCCGAGGTCAGCCAGCCGCAGGATCAGCGCCGCGGTGAAGGACTTGGAGATGGAAGCGACCCAGAACGTCGTGCGCGCGTCGAGGCGGTACCCGCGCTGTGCCTGGTCGCTGTCCCTTTCCAGGCGGGCGACGCCATGGAAGTGGAGCTCAGCCGCGGCGCCGTCCATGGTGGAGAGGAGGGCGGCGGCGGCGAGGATCTGGAACATGCTAATGGATTAGCACGTCCCGTTGCTTCTAGGTTCCCTTTTTCAGCTCGGTGAGGATCAGCTTGGCGATGGCCTTGAGCGTCTCGTACACGCCCTCCCCCTTGGGGGCCACCGCCTCGAAGTGGGAAACGCCTTTCGGATTCAACAGCCCCTGAAGCTCCTCCAGCGGCGCGGCGTTGGGCAGATCGCGCTTGTTGTACTGGATCACGTAGGGGATCTTGTCGAGGTCGTACCCCTGCTCGGAGAGATTGGTGCGCAGGTTCTCCACCGATTCCACGTTGGCTTCGGTGCGCTCGATCTGCGAGTCGGCGACGAACACCACGCCGTCCACGCCCTTGAGGATCAGCTTGCGGGAGGCGTCGTAGAAGACCTGGCCGGGCACCGTGTAGAGATGGAAGCGGGTCTTGAATCCACGGATCTCGCCCAGCGACAGGGGGAGGAAGTCGAAGAAGAGCGTGCGCTCCGTCTCCGTGGCCAGCGAGATCATCTTCCCCTTCGCCTGCTGGTTGGTGTTCGCGTAGATGTACTGGAGATTCGTCGTCTTTCCGCAGAGCCCTGGGCCGTAGTAGACGATCTTGCAGTTGATCTCACGCGAGCTGTAGTTGATGAAACTCATTCGGGGCCGGGGCCTTCCTTACTCGCTGAAGAGGTTGTCGATGTCGTCGTCGGTGATTTCGGCGAACGGCGACCCGGCGCCGGGTACCTGCACCTTCTTCATCAGCCCGTCGAAGATCTTGTTCAGCTCATCGGATGCCTTCTTCACCCGCAGCCGGACCAATCCCAGGGAGGAGCGGGTGTCGAAGATGACCACCAGGATCACCCGCCCGCCGATGATGCTGATGTGGAGGTTGTCCTTCTCTCCTTCATGAAAAAGGATGGAAAATTCCTTCTCTCCGATGAGCTTGGCGAGCCCGCCGGTGGCCGCGATGTTGCCGGCGGTGAGCGAGGCGAGCGAGGTGGTGTCGAGGTTCTCGGTGGCGCCGACGGAGGCGATGAGCTGGCCGTTCTTGTCGACGAGGAAGACGATCTTGGCGTTGGCCTCGCGAGAGAGGCGCTCGCAGACCCCGCTGATCTGCTGGAACTCCTCGTCGTACATCACCATCTGCGGCTGCATTCGCGAGACCTCTTCCGGGGTTGGAGTCGCTCTCGCGGACGCTAACAGAGGCGCGGGCCAGGGTCCAGGAAGTCGCGGCGGGTGGATCCGCCTACATTTCGCGATGTTGGCGAGCGGAAAGGGTTCAGATCTCGCGGCGTCCCTGTAACGCGCGCGCGAGCGTGACCTGGTCGGCGTACTCGAGATCTCCGCCCATCGGCACCCCCTGCGCGATGCGGGTGACGCGGACTCCGAGCGGCTTGACCAGCTTGGTGATGTAGAGCGCCGTGGCCTCTCCTTCCACGGTGGGATCGGTGGCGACGATCACTTCCTCCACTCCGTGGTGCAGCCGCGCCACCAGCTCCTTCAGCTTGAGCTGATCGGGGCCGATGCCGTCCAGCGGTGAGAGCGCGCCGTGCAGGACGTGGTAGCGCCCGCGGAGCTCGCGCGTGCGCTCGATGGCGAGCAGGTCGGGGACGCTCTCCACCACGCAGATCACACGCCCGTCGCGCTGCGGATCGCGGCAGATGGCGCACGGGTCCTGGGCGGTGAGATTGCAGCAGCTCGAGCAGAGCCGGATCTCCTCGCGCAGCGCCAGGAGCGCCTGGGCGAGCTCGCGCGCGTACTCCGGAGGGGCCTTGAGGACGTGGAAGGCGAGCCGCTGGGCGGTCTTCTCTCCCACGCCCGGGAGCTTCGCCAACAGAGCGGTGAGGCGCGCGATCGGATCGGTCACTTCGGGAAACCCGGCAACCCGCCCAGGCCGGCCGCCATGCCGGAGAGCGGGTTCTCCGCGGCGGCCGCTTCCTGCGCGGCCTTGAGCGCGGAGTTCACCGCAGCGAGCACCAGGTCCTCGAGCATGGGCACGTCGCGGGGATCGACGGCCTGCTTGTCGATGCGCACCGTCTGGATCTCGCCCTTCCCGTTGGCGGTGACCACCACCATGCCGCCGCCGGCGGAGCCGGTCACCGTCTTCTGCGCCAGGCGCTCTTGCGCCTCCCGCATCTGCTCCTGGATCTGCTGTGCTTGCTGGAAGAGCGCGTCCAAGTCGAAGCCGGCCATGGTCTACTCCTCTCCCAGATCGCGGACGTCCTCGATCTCGCCGCCCAGGAGCTCCACCGCGGCCCGGACGGCGGGATGCTCGCGGGCGACGGCGAGGCGAGACTCGGACGCGGCCGCGCGCAGCTTCTGCTTCTGCTGCGCCACCGACGCGTCGGCGGGCGCTTCCTGCTCCACGAGCTGGAGGGGCGCGGCGAATCCCAAGGCCTTCTCGAACGCCGCCTCCACTCCGCTTCGCGCCTCCTGCACGATGGCGGCCTGCCCGGCGCCTTTGCGGAAGGCGATCTGGACGCCGCTGCGATCGATCTTCAGCGGAACGGCGTGCTCGAGAGCGGCGGCGACGCCGGCCTTGCGGGCCGCGCGGACGGACTCGATGAGAAGGCGCCAGCGCGATTGCAGATCCAAGGGACCGCGCGCGGGCTGGACGTCCGCGTCGGACTCCGCCTCGCGCTCGGCTTCCGGCTCCGCCTCCGTCTCTGCCTCTCGAACGGGCGACGGCGTCGCGCGCAGGGGAGCAGCATCGGAACCGAGCACGCGCGCGCCCCACCCGGGCGGCGGCTTGCGCGGCTCGGGAGCGGCCGGCTTCGCGGGGGCCGGCGGCGTGCCGTTGGCCAGCGCGTCGACCTTCGCGATCAGCTCGGGCAGCGACCCGGCGGGAGCGAGATACACCGCGCGCAGCAGCGCGACTTCCAGGGCGTGCCGGGGGCTCGCCGCCTTCGCGACTTCGTCTTCCCCGATCTGCAGCAGCTCGAACACACGCGAGAGCTGGGCCGCGTCACGCCCCGCGGCCTCTTGCGCCAGGGCGCGGACCTCGTGGTCGGGCAGGTCCTGCTTCACGCCGGGCAGCGAGGCGAGGACCAGGTTGCGCGCGTGCGCCGCGACTTCTTCGGCGAGGCGCTTCATGTCGGCGCCCTGCTCGTAGGCGCGCACGACTCCCGAGAGCGCCGCGCCGGGATCGCGGGCGAGCACTCCCGCCACGATGTCCCGCACCACGCTGGTGTCGAGCGCGCCCAGCGTCTCCGCCGCCTCGCGGTCGCTGATCTCGCCGGCGCCGGGATCGTGGGCGGAGAAGAGCTGGTCCAGCAGCGAGAGCGCGTCGCGCATGGAGCCCTGCGCCTGTCGCGCCACCAGCGCCAGCGCGCCGTCGGAGGCCTGCACCTTCTCGGCCTGCGCGATCTCCCGCAGGCGGGTGACGATCTTGCCCAGCGGGACGAGCTGGATGTTGTGCCGCTGCACCCGGGAGAGGATGGTGGCGGGCAGCTTCTGCGGATCGGTGGTGGCGAGCAGGAACTTGATGTGGCCGGGCGGCTCTTCCAGCGTCTTGAGCAGCGCGTTGAACGCCGCTCCCGAGAGCATGTGAACCTCGTCGACGATGTAGATCTTGTACCGGTCGCGCGCCGGCAGGTACTTCGCCGCTTCCCGGAGCGAACGGACGTCGTCCACGCCGTTGTTCGAGGCGGCGTCGATCTCCTGCACGTCGATGTCGTTGCCCGCGGCGATCTCGACGCAGGGCCCGCACACGCCGCAGGGCTCCGGCGTGGGGCCCTTCTCGCAATTGAGCGCGCGGGCCAGGATCCGGGCGGACGTCGTCTTGCCGCACCCGCGCGGTCCGGTGAAGAGGAAGGCGTGCGCCACCCGGCCAGTCTTCAGCGCGTTGACCAGCGTGCGGACGACGTGCTCCTGCCCGGTCAGGTCGGAGAAGCGCTGGGGCCGGTACTTGCGGGCGAGGACGAGGTACGGAGTGGTCATCGGCTCTGGACGTTTTTCGGGTTCGAGGGACTTTTATCCACCCCGCTCCCCGGGCGCTCGACCGAGGACCGGGCACACGGCTAAAGACGCTACCGTTGCTCCCTTCCGGGCCTGGCGGGTTCACGACCCGCCGTCGCCCGATCCCCGGTCCAGCGCCCGCGGGCGCGGAGCGGACCGTGTACCACGAATCAGCACCGATTCGGGACCGCGGACGGTAGCAACGGAGGCGCAGCGCTGCAACGCATTCGGGGCGGGGCTGCAGCCGGCCAACGCCCCGCCCGCCGGCCCACGCCAAACCCAGAGCTAGCCGCCAAGCCGCCTGCGACGGTCGCGGCTAGCGGGCCGTCCAACCCGCCGGCCACAGGAGCGGACGCAGGGTGGCCTTGAACTTGGCCAGGAAGCGCCGCTGTAGATCGCGCACTCCCTCCTCGTCGCCCAGCTTCCGCTTCACTGCCGCCAGGCTCTGCCAGACCGGGGCCGCGGAGTCGTCCAGTTCGACGG
>WNFT01012353.1_pt1 | contig 10910 bp, 13 predicted proteins | sample 5400191 | NCBI WGS metagenome assembly WNFT01 (sample SAMN13153359, study PRJNA577476) | soil metagenome | isolation source: 80 cm saprolite under Madrone tree | place: USA:California | collected 2016-06-14
CCGCCATGCAGTCGATCATGACCGAGGTCGCCGACGCCAAGGGACCGATCGACATCGTTTTATCGGGTGCCGCGGGCAATTTCTTCGTGCCGGCGGCCAGGATGTCGCCCAATGCCTTCAAGACGGTCATCGACATAGACCTCATCGGCACTTTCAATGTGCTCTCGGCCGCCTATCCGCACCTCAAGCGACCGGGAGCGGTGCTGGTCAGCATCACGGCACCCCAGGCCGAGCGCGCCATGCCGATGCAAGCCCACGCCTGCTCCGCCAAGGCCGGAATCGAGATGCTGACCCGCTGCCTGGCGCTCGAATGGGGCGTGGAAGGCATCAGGGTCAACGCCGTCTCGCCCGGTCCCATCGCCGACACCGAAGGCCTGGCGCGCCTCGCGACCGACGCTGAACTCGCAGAGCGCATTCGCGGCGCCCTGGCGCTGCCGCGCTTCGGGCAGCGCATCGACATCGGAAATGCAGTGGCGTGGCTGTGCAGCGAGGCGGCGAGCTTCGTAACCGGAACCACGATCAACTGTGATGGCGGCATGCGTCTCGGCAATCTCTACGCGCCCGGATGAGAGCCTGGAACAATCAAGGAGCGAACCCATGGACCTCAAGAATAAGGTAGCGATCGTCACCGGCGGCGGATCGGGGCTCGGCGAGGCGACCGCCATCAAGCTCGCCAAGGGCGGCGCCAAGGTCGCCGTGCTCGATCTCAATGCCGATGCGGCGAACGCCGTAGCGGAGCGCATCGGCGGACGGGCGTTTGCAATCGATATCGCGGATGCTGAGGCCGGCGAGACGACGGTGGCAACGATCGCGTCGGACCTTGGAACACCGCGCATTCTCGTCAATTGCGCGGGCGTCGGCACGCCGATGAAGATTCTCGGCAAAGATGGCCCTGTTTCGCTTGCGGCATTCGAGAAGGTCGTTCGCATCAACCTCATCGGCACCTTCAACATGATGCGTCTGGTCGCCGATGTTATCTCGCGCGACCAAGAACCAGGCGACGGCAAGCAGACCCAAGGTGTCATCATCAACACGGCCTCGGTCGCGGCATTCGACGGCCAGATCGGCCAGCCCGCCTATTCTGCATCCAAGGCGGGCGTGGTGGGCATGGCGCTTCCCGCCGCGCGCGAGCTTGCGCGTTTCGGCATCCGAGTTCTGACGATCGCGCCAGGGATCTTCCTGACCCCGATGCTCAAGATCCTCCCCGACGAGGCGTTGGAATCGCTCGGCCGTTCCGTTCCCTTTCCTCCACGCTTGGGCGAACCGGAGGAGTTCGCGAAGCTCGCGCTCCACATGATCGACAACGATATGCTGAACGGTGAGGTCGTCCGCATCGACGGATCGATCCGCATGGCCCCGAAATAGGTCATGAGCAAGGTTATCATCAGCTGTGCGATCACGGGCTCGATCCACACGCCGTCGATGTCGCCGCATCTGCCAGTGACGCCGGAGATTGCGGAGAACGCGGTGGAAGCTGCGGAGGTTGGAGCGGCGATCGTCCACCTCTACGCCCGCAATCCCGACGATGGTCGACCCCTAGCCACATCTGATGAAGCCAGTGACATCCTCAAACTCAAAGGCGGCGACAAGGTCGGGTTCTGACCTGGCACGCCACTTCCACTGTTCGGAGACGCAGATGACCCAATATCAGACGATACTTGTCGAGAAGCATGGCGCTGTCACGCTGATACGCCTCAACCGTCCTGAAGCGCTCAACGCCCTGAATAGCCAGGTGCTGACGGACCTGATCGACGCCTTTGCGACCTATGAGGCCGATGACACCAGTTTTGTTCTAATAAAGTATGGACAATCGACTTAACGAAATTCGACGCAAAATCAGCGATCTAAGGGCTGAGACCCGTTAGGCACATGCCTATGGCCCCGACTCCGCGGCCACCACATTCCTGATGTGCAAGACGCGCGAGGGCGCGCAGCCATTCTGTCACTGGGCTGGATTTGTTAGTTCTAAGCATCGTGAACTCGCGCGATACGCACAGGGAAATGATACGCGCCGGCGAGATCTTCCCGGCGTTGTTGATGTCGGGATTTCCAAACAAGATGGGCGCGTAAACACGGAACCCCGCATCCCGCACCCAGCGGCAGAAGCGCGCGAGTGCAGGCGTAAAGCCGTAAACCTCATGTATCACAATGATCGCCGGTCCTGTCGTCCCTGTCAGCAGGACAGGTTTGGTGTTGCCCAGCAGATCGAGGTCGCGTCGGGAGAAATCAGCGATGGTCGAAACGAGTTCCAGGCGTGCGACCCTTCCGTCTTTTTGCTGAACATCTTCCGGAGGAATTATTTTGTCAAAAATTCCGAAAGGAAAATACCGCCTGGCAGAATTCCGAGCGTTGCTGATGTCTCTTCGGGTTCAAAACCGAAAAAGCTCAATGAGAGCAAATGTTTTTCGCTGTTCACCCAAACGAACATTGCCAAGTTATTCCAAGCGCAGCGCCGGCCGGCACGTCTGCGCATGACGGATGCCCTAACTGAACAAAGATACAAACACCTCTATTTGATTAGCTGCTGCAACGATCAGTGCGTCGTAGTTGGTTTGCCCTTGAGCTGCCGCTTTCAAAATACACTCGGCAAAATATGCCTTCGCTGCCGGGGTCGAATGTTCCAAGGGCACTCTAGTCATAATGTCCTCAAGAACCTTCTTCATGACTTCGATTTCACCGTCGGCGGCAGCGGTCGAGTCAACAATCCGAGAACATCCGCGAGGCGCTGCGCGTGCATGAGCCAGCGGCTTTTGTCTTGTTCAACCGTCATCGTCTTTCTTTCTCGGAGCGCGCGCAGCAGAAGTTAAACGAGAATGAGGCCATCCATTTTGATTTGACCTTTGATAGCTGGGACCCGCATTTTTACAATTTATTACCCATCTGTCGTTTTTGAACCAAGCTGCATCTGCGAACCACCTGAATTGTTAAGGTGAGCAAATTTCATTGTTTATCAAATAATTGGCACGACCCTGCGAGTTGGTTGGCGGCTTCGCGGTCAACGCCTGGAGTTTTTAGTGCGGCAAAATTTAAAATCCTACTTTTCACGACTGTTCGCCGGCGATTTAGGCTCCTTTGGCGGTCCGTCGACAGAAGAAGCGGTTGCCGGCCAAATTCGCGCCGAACAAATCTGTCTCGTATTACGCAATACGCCGGGCATGATGGTCGCCAACGCTTGTAACGCTACTGTGCTTGCGATCGCTTTGTGGAAATCTCCCGACGGGATTTACGCGGCACTATGGGCTGTGGTCATGGTTTTTGGGTCGACTTTGTCCGGCCTCAAGGCACGGTCATCGTGGCGGGTTACCAAGCCGCAGTCAGTATCCCGCCGTTCCTTTCATCGCCTTGTGCGAAACGCCTTCATCTTGGGCGGCATGTGGGCAGTTGTTCCCATCAGTTTTTTCCAGCACGCGAATCCTGGCGGGCAGATGCTAATGACCGCTCTGTGTGCCGGCATGTTGGCAGGTGGCGCTTTCGCGTTTGCAACCATTCCGGTCGCGGCCATTGGCTTCATGGGACCCATTTTTCTTGGGTCGGCAATCTGCATCGCCAGAAACGGTGACTTTGTTGCTGCCAACGGCGAGGAATGTGCCGTTCTTCTGCTCGACCTTGATCATTTCAAGGAGGTGAACGACCAGCTCGGCCATCTAGCGGGAGATGAATTCCTTACTCAGCTTGCGGCCAGACTCCACAGGTGCACGCGAGACACCGATTTCGTTGCGCGCATCGGCGGAGACGAGTTTGGACTGATTGCAGCAAATATAACGAAATTGGATGAGGCGTTTGAACTTGCCGAGAAAATTATCTCGACATTTGACGATCCGTTCCTGATTGAGGGACGCGAAATCGCCGGAGCCGCCAGTATCGGCATAAGTCTGGCGCCTCGCGACGGCAATACGTCCAACGATCTCCTGAAGCATGCGGATGTTGCGCTCTATCGCGCCAAGAAGGTCGGGTCGGGCGCAATCAGGTTCTTTGAGCCGAGCGACGACGCCTCTGCCCGCGAGCGCCGCGAGTTACAAACTGATTTGGAAGCGGCCATACAACGGGATGAATTTTTTCTCGTGTATCAGCCTTTCCTCGATCTTCGCGAGAATCGCGTAACCGGTTTTGAGGCGTTGTTACGCTGGCGTCACCCAGTGCGAGGGCTGGTTTTGCCTGCTGAGTTCATTCCAATTGCGGAAGAATCAGGCCTTATTCACTCGATCGGCAATTGGGTTGTTCGGCGGGCCAGTGAGGCGCTTTCGCATTGGCCCGCGAATATTAGAGTTGCCGTGAATGTATCGGCGGTCCAATTGCAGAACGCAAATATCCTGCAGACCTTCGTAAGTGCGCTCGCCGATGCACGTGTTGCTCCCCAACGCCTTGAAATCGAGATAACGGAGTCAATCCTGCTCTCGAAATATGAATCGGCGTCCTCGGTTTTGAACTCGCTACTGGAATTGGGAGTTACCGTTGCGCTCGACGACTTTGGAACTGGCTTTTCATCACTGACCTACCTCCGCAGACTACCGTTCAGTAGGATAAAAATCGATCAATCCTTCGTTCGCGACATGCTAATTCGCCCGGACTGCGCCGCGATTGTGAAATCTGTAATTGGACTGGCGCGGGACCTGCAGATCAGTATTGTCGCAGAAGGCGTCGAAAGCGCCGAGCAACTTAATTTCCTGCGCCAGGCCAATTGCGACGAAGTCCAGGGCTATTTCATTGGCCGCCCAGTGGAGGCCGAGCTTGTCCTTGCGTTTCTTGGCCGACGTGACGAAAACGATATTGCCTGGACGCGAGCTAATGCAAAATTCGGCTGAGATGGGCGGCTTGGAAGACAAACGGTCCGATGGCACCAGGCGCGTAGCCGCTGTGCCCGGTCTTGCGATTCTCCCAACGGATGGGGAAGAAATCCGAACGGCCGCGGAAAAGTCGTCGGAACAGGGCAATTTTGTTTTCGATTGTCGAATTCCGATCGACGAGATGGCCGGCTTTTTCCGAAGGAAAACTTTGATAGCAGCGGTCTGCTCACTCGGTGCCGATTGCAGGGTCTCGACCTCGGCTATGATCGCCGCACGCTACAGCGCAGTGTGCCGATTGGCCAAGCCTTCAAGGGCGGATTTCGACTCAATGCCCTTGCATACCGCCGTTGATCAATTAGATCGCCTGCACAACGGCATTCCGAAAAGCGAGCGATGGCCCCTTTTTCGAATCTAAATACTCAGCTCGCCGTCTCCCTACTGGAGAACAAGGGCGTTTTCGCTGTGCTTCTCGGCTCGGGGGTCTCACGGGCCGCCCAAATTCCCACGGGCTGGGAGATTACCTTGGATCTCATCAAGCGCGTCGCGGCCGCCCAGGGCGTAGGTGAGCAACCTGATTGGCCGGCGTGGTATCGGAAGCAGGCAGCGCAAGAACCGAATTACTCGGTGCTGCTGGAAGGGCGTCGTCTCCGGAGGAGCGCCGATCAATTCTGCACAGGTATATAGAACCCGACGAACAGGATAGGCTCGAGAAACGAAAGGTTCCTACGGAGGCCCATCGCGCGCTGGCCGACCTGGTCGCCGCCGGCTACGTTCGGCTCATCATAACAACGAACTTCGACCGGCCCATGGAGAATGCCCTCCGCGAGAAAGGTGTCGAGCCCACGGTGGTCGCCTCTGTCGATGCATTGATGGGAGCGGGGCCGCTCTCGCACAGCGCATGCTACATTCTCAAGCTTCATGGCGACTACAAGGATGCGAGGATCCTCAACACAGACGCCGAGCTCACTTCGTATCCGCCACAGTTCGATGCTCTGCTCGATCGCATTTTCGACGATTACGGTCTCATCGTCTGCGGGTGGTCGGCAGAATGGGACCACGCTTTAAGGGCCGCTTTCTTTCGGGCGCCCAATCGTCGCTACTCGACCTTCTGGGCTGCACGAGGCGAACCCGGCGATGGAGCCAAGGAGCTGATCAACCACCGTCGGGCGCGTGTCGTTCCGATCGCCGACGCAAATGCCTTTTTCAGGCAGATCCGCGAGATGATCGAAACGCTGGAGTAGACCCGACGTCGGGACTATCAACTACGCCCGGCGGTCCGATGCCGCCTTGATCACCGTCAACCTTTGTTGCCATCCTCCGCCTTCTTGTGACTACCCTGATCGCGGATGAGCCAAATGTAACGCCTCGTTTTTGCGTCAGCCATTCCTACATGTTCGCGGCTGATGCGTGACATGATCTCCGGCCGGATTTGAAGGAGAGGCTATCATAGGTGAACCCACCAACCCTGAAGTTCGCTTCGGCGCCAGAAATGATGCGCCACCGTCACCTTCGTCCGCGGCGAAGGGGTTTACGTATGGGATGAGAGCAGCCGATCGTTACATCGATATGATGGGAGCCTATTCCGCGGTCAGTTTCGGCCATTGTGATCCGCGTCTCGTCAAGGCGCTGACCCTGCAGCGATTCGATACGATTTCGCGTGCTTATTTCAGCGACCGGCTGGGACCGCCGCGTTACCGATGAACAGCGGCGCGGAGGCCGTCGAGACAGCCACCAAGGCGGCGCGTATGGGCCCACAAGGTCAAAGGTGTGCGATCCGATCGGGCTGAGATCATTGCTGCGGAAGGCAACCTCCACGGCCGTACCATTTCGATCGTTGGTTTTTCTTCCGTTGCCCAGTATCGCGATGGCTTCGGGCCATTTCCGCCCGGCTTTCAAGCTCGTGCCGTTTGGCGACGCGGCCGCCCTGGCCACCGCGATCACTCCAGACACAGCGGCTTTTCTGATCGAAGTGTTCTTAACCTCATGGGATTCTCCCTTTGTCTTGGAGGACTTGCTGGCGGCCGTGTCGTGCCAGCTGCCTCTAGAGACTGACCACAATCCGATCTTCGACTTTGGTGATGCCGGGCGCCGACCAGGCGACACGCTCCGCTTCCTCGCGCTCAATCCAGGAGCGAACCGTACCTTTCAATATCACCTCACTACCCCTGGCTTCGACGGTGATTCGATTGGCGTCCACCTCGGCATTTCGCTTGAATGCTTCCATGATCTTGCGCTTAAGCTCTGAGGGTTCCACCTTGGGCTTCACCGCGATGACGTTGGTCACACCCTTTACGCCCTTTACCCTTCGCACGGCGTTTTCGGCGGTGGTCTTTTGATATTGCCACTCCACCCCGCCTTCCAAGGTCATCCAGCCATCCTTGACGATGACCTTGATCCGGTCGTGAGAAATCGGCAATTCTGCCTTCAGCGCGGCAACCGCATCTCGCGCAATATCGGGATCGGGACGCTCGTCGATCGCCGGCAGCCGTACTTCGAGGTCGTTCGCGACCGCGTGAACTCCAGCAACCCGTTTCGCGGCCGCCTCGGCTTCAAATTTGTCGGCGTAACTCGGGACGAAACCCGCCAGCGTAACAATGCCATTTTTGACGGAGACGGCAATGTCATCGGCGTTAAGATCGGGATCCCATTTCAACTCGTCGCGGACATCGCGTTCGATTTCACTGTCGGATCGCATGATTGGCTCCTCGTCTGTAGAGATTTGCGGGCTCGGCTGATGACGTCACCCGATCGCGGCCAATTTAAAAAGAGGCGGCGGGCACAGCTATGACGACCATCAACTTCCGCTCCAAGTTTATGATCGGCGAAAAAGGGGGACTTCGCCGTAACGGCGGTTGCCGCGAACGCCGTGGGGCGGTCGGCGCCGGTTGCGCCGCGTCATCCGGTGCGATGAGACTCCCGAACTTATGAGGCGAGCGGGAAATGCGACAAGTTCAATATCGCCTATGCCGTGTGCGGACATTCGCATGACAAGCGCGGCAGGCACTTGAACAACTTCGGCAAGAAGATTTGTGATTTCCTGCCACTTGTCGGTGACAACCTGCGGAATATCGATCGCCGATGTTTACCCCCAGAAGCGGACACGGCTCATTGAGGGTGACACTTCCGAAAAGTTGCCAACATGCGACATAAACAAGTACGCCACCACCAACTAATATTCAGGGGCGTAGCGCGGGCGCCAGCCACGAGATTAGCGGATGGATCACAAGTTGCGCATTGAATAGAAAATGGGCCAGCAAACCCGGCGTGAGGGAGCGGCGCCACACAGGCGTAGCCCAAACAGCATGGCGCCGAACAAGACCATCGCTGCGCTCCAGACGAAGCCGGTGAAGAGCAGATGAGACGCCCCAAAGAGCAAGCTGCCTACCAACCAGATGACCGGCTCAGCCGCAACCCCGACAGGCTGTAAACGGTTTGAACGCGGCGCTGGAGCGGTCTATAAAAAACGGGCCGGGGTATTCAGCCGACATCACGATGACACAATGATGCGAGACGAAAATCGGGTCAAAAAGTGAGAGAAGTGCCTGATTTTATTGAATAAGTTAGCGGGCGTAGTTCAATGGCAGAACGGCAGCTTCCCAACCTTTTCAGCCAATTTTCACCATGATGCCAGAAGTGCCCGTAAACCCGTATATTTCGGGCCTTAGATGCACTATCCTTAGAACATCGGATTGCAGAAGTCCAACGTTTGACCAAGGCATAGTGCAACATGAGTGCAACACGATTGAAGGCGAAGCCGCAAGCCCATAAGCCACTTGATCTCGCGAAGATCATCGAAGCTCTCGACGACTTCAGGGATGATCCGAAGGTGCAGGGCCATCATCCCGACAACGAATTGAAGGGCCTCTTCCTGCACGTCGGTTCGCGTTCGATGGTGTGGCGCTATCGTCGCCAGCGAATGAAGAACGGCGTTCGCAAGATGGTCTTCAAGTCGCTCGGCACCTATCCCGAGACCAGCGTGGAAGAGGCGCGCAAGGCCGCTCTGAGCTTCGCTGGCACGGTCGCCGATGGGAAGGCCCCGGCGGGCAAGCGCGATGCCGTGACGTTTGAGAAGGCTTGGCCGGGCTATCTGGAGCGGCTGCTTAGGAAGGCCCATGAGAAGGGCAAGCCCGCGCGGCACCATGCCAACGCGGTGAAGCTCGGCGACAACCTGATCCTGCCGCAATGGGGCAAGTGGACGCTGTACGCCATGGCGCAAGCGCCGGAGGATGTCGAGACGTGGCACGCGAAGATAACCCGCACGCATGGGCCTGTCTCCGCTAACCGGGCCTGCGAACTGATCCGCGCCACGTACAACCATCGGGCCGCACGTGACGTGACCTTGTCCCTTGACCGGCTCCCGACTTCGTCGGTGCATTGGAACAAGGAAGAGCCCGCTCAGGTCGCGCTCGCGCCGAAAGACTTCAAGAAGTGGCGCACGGCATGGGATGACATCGCGTCGCCGGTTCATCGCGGATATTTTCTGTTCTGTCTGTTGACCGGCTGTCGGCCCGGGGAGGCGGCTCGCATCCGCCGACAGGATATCGACCGCAAGGCGCGCACGTTCACGATACCGAACGCGAAGGCCGGTAAGGACATCACGCTTCCGATGACCCGGGAGATTGAATACGCCATCGGTTTGGCCATCAACGCGCCAGCCCAAACCATAGCAATGAAGGGTATGAAGGGAATGAAGCGCGGTCAGGTCCGCGTGGTCGAGCGTAAGCAGCCGCACCATGAGATAATCGACCCTGACCTGATCTTCCCCGGCTGTCGCCAGATGCCCTCGCGCACGGGCCTGCCGATGGCTGGCAACGCGCTCCGGCATACGTTCAAAACCATCCATGTTGGCCTGGGGATATCGGAGACGCTGTCGCACTTCCTGATGGGTCACGCGCTCGAAGGCGTGTCTGCGAAGTACATCGCCGAGTTGATTGTGGTCCACGGTCCCGCACTTCGAAAGGCGCAAGAGAAGATCAGCGCGCACGTGTTCGAACTGCTCGGGCTCAAGCTTGGCGGCCATCACGATGCGCCGCTTGTGCCGAGCATGCCGACCGCGAAAAAGAGCAAAGCCGCCGCGCCGGGTTGAGATCGGAGCGACGGCTTCACTGGGCATCGCGCGGTGTCTGGCAGCGCGAGCACCTGATCTCCAGCCATGAAGTCACCGTTGATAGCCTGATCTATCGTTGGGCTCGGATCGATGGGACCTCCGTCGCTCCACATCTTTTCATTCCAGCTTGACAGGCGAGGTTGTCAGCTTCGCGACTAGCCTTCGCGCAGTCATGTGGCGAATTGCAATGGGTGTTGTCTCCAAGACCGATGAGAACGGAAACTTTATTGTAAAGGCCTGCGGCCAACCAAACATGAAGATGGCGCGGCATTTCTTGGAGTGGCAGCGTCCGGAGAAGTGGGGCAAGCGTCGGAAGAGACACGTTCCGCATAACGCTGGCGTGCTTGTCATCGGTGGTGACGTGACTAAGAAGCCCGAATATGATACGACCGCAAGCGTCAAAGCCAGGAAGTGGAAGTCGTTTTCGCGGATGTTTCGGGAGGAAAAAAACTTAGCTTCTTCGAGAATTTTCGAGCTACGCAATCGGGTCCGCAACGTCTGCCAATTGCCAAGAATGAGGAAGCAAAACGTCACGATCGCGGGACCATCTCACAAAATGAGGCCTTCGTCGCCTGCGCGGGCTTTATGAGCGAACAATGCCTTTACCCGTGAGATCGGCAAAGAACTACAACTCGCCGGCCTCGAGCTCTGCTTCGTGAGACCTTCCACGAAGAAACGCCATAACTGGAATGACCTCAAAATCGTGGCCAATTGCAAGGACACTCCGATCCGCCGTTGCGGCGGCAATCAACGAGGCAATTGGCGGAACGAACGCCGGCCCTGTGTCGCAATGACCGGCCCGACCCGAGCCGGCGACAAATCGACAAGACCAAGATACGGGGTCACCCTTCTTCGATGGGGAACCGGTTTCGCTGGCGAACATGGATTGGTCGAGAAGGACCTTTCCCGCGGTGAGGCGCATAACTATTCGATGGAAGTTAGATCTGATCCTTTTGAATCCGCCAAATCACACTTCTTCGATACCAGCAGCTGGGGTGAATTTTGCGACGTCACTCTAA
>WNFT01008065.1_pt1 | contig 10908 bp, 9 predicted proteins | sample 5400191 | NCBI WGS metagenome assembly WNFT01 (sample SAMN13153359, study PRJNA577476) | soil metagenome | isolation source: 80 cm saprolite under Madrone tree | place: USA:California | collected 2016-06-14
GCTGACCTCAGGCGGGCTGCGGTTTTTGCTAGTTGCCGCCCGCGAAGGAGTCATTGTATCCGTTGCGGTTGGCCACGGCTTCCACCGGCTCTGTGTCGTGCAGACGGCCGTAGTCCACGGTCAGGCGACCCTCGCCCAGCTCGGTATAGATTTCGACGAAGCGTTCGCCGAAGCGTATGTCGCGCCAGGTGTAATCCTTTTGTGTTTGCACGGCGGCCGCAATGACTGGATCGATTCCGACCACCGAGATAACAAAGAGGACCCGGCTGGATTCGAGCGACTCGGGAGTTGCGCCAAACAGCGGACTCGTTTCATCGATCGTATGTCGCAAAGTTAAGGCCGCCGGGAAAACTGTGAGTCGATCGAAATGTAATTTCAAAACGTAAAAGTGCCTGAAATCGCCGCCTTCGAGCAAGGGTTCGTCGCGTGAAAACATGACCCGAAACTTCGCCTCGACCATGCTGTGCTGATTTTCATTTCCTATGCGCACCATTAACGTCGGCTTCCCGTTTAACGACGCAATGACCATGGAATTGCTGAACATGACGCGCGCGATCGGGCGCGAAAAGCGGACAAAGATCAGCCCAGTCATGACTGCGAGCAAAAAAATGCCACTCATGATTTCAACGGTAGCAACGATGTGCCCATAGAGCGTTTGCGGATACATATGGCCGTAGCCCACGGTGGCCAGCGTTTGCACGCTGAAAAAGAAGCAGTCAAAAAACCAATGCCCACCAGTGCTGCCGGCGATACTGCCTTGCTGGAAACTGTAGAGCGCGGCGAAAAGAATGTTTAGCCCGACGTAGAGACTGGCGACAAACGCGGCAAACTGCGGCCAGCGCAAACCGAGCAGCCAGCGATAGACATCGCGCCATCTCCATGCGTCGGTATTGACTTTGACGAACTCGACCTGGCCGGCGCGAACGGAAACGGGAGTAGGTTTCCTCTTCATGTCCATCTAATCTGAGGTGATTGGCACTTGGTCAAGAAATCCATCGATGGCTTCGAGAATTCTTTGATCGACATTTTCCTGGGTTTCGCCTGTCGCTCGGAGGACGCGCTTCGAGATGAGCAAAGAATGGTCGCCGCCTTCGACGACGTGCAAAAAGTTTGGCGCCTTCATTTCGGTGCGCACCCGCTCAAGGAGATCCAGCGGACAAAGTGAATCGCGCGTGCCTTGTACAAACAGGATTGGCGCGGTCAAAGCGCGTAAGACTTCATCACGAAGTTTCGTCCGATCGCCCATTGCGCAGAGCGGAAATCCGAGACAAATAAGTCCGTTCACTTTTTCTTCGAGCGACACATGACATCCGATTCGTCCGCCCATGCTTTTGCCGATGAGGATTGTCGATGTGGATGGATGCCTTTCTCGCGTTTTGCTCAGTCCTTCTCGATGCGCAGCGATCAACCGCGGCAAAGGATCGGGTCTTTTGCGGCCTTCTCGCATATAGTCATAATCGAAAGTCTCGACGTCTCCTATCTCGCCCAGGCGATCTTTCCAATTTTGCATCCAGGGATGAGACGAGGGCGCGCCTGCCCCTGGAGCGAATAAGAACACAGGTTTCACGTTGCAGCCGATGCAGCCGGTTGCGCAATTAGGACAAAACCGCAGATAACACGTTGGGCTATGAAATCCACTCCCCTATTGCACGCTTACTAGTGTGCCGATCGGGATTTCGGAAAAGAATTTGCGAGCCGCTTCGGAGGGGAGTCGAATGCAACCATGCGATGCCGGATAATTCGGCACTATCCCGGCGTGCATTCCGAAATCGAGGCAACTCAGGCGCATGAAATACGGCATGTCCACTTTGTAGATGGTGGAACGATGGTTTCGCTCCTTATTGGTAATTACAAATTGACCGGTCTTTGTGGAGTAGCCTTGGCGACCGGTCGAACACTGCGTGCGGTATATCGGCACGCCGTTTTTAACGAGAGCTACCCGTTGCAAAGCAAGAGAAATTTCGATGCGCAATTGGTCCGGCGACGGCCCGCCGCCGAGAAGAATTTGCGTGGAACGCCAGTGACCCGTCTCCGCGGCAATATCTAACGCAGACATTTTGTCGCGCTTTGTCAGCCGGTTCCGGTTCGCTCCGGCGTCGAGAAGAGCGCGCAGGTAATCTTCCTGACCGAGGCCTGCCGTGAGCATCAACACAGTTAGATTCTTGTCCTCTTCGACATAGCTACGGAGGGATTTTGACGGCAGTAGCGCGAGAAAACCTTTATCGCAGCGGGAAGGCAAAGCCGTGTTAGCATCGGCTCCGCAAGCCAGGAGTGTGGCAAAAAGAGGCGCGTCGTTTTTTGCGATGGCATAGGCGAGCAGTGGCACATCTTTGCCTTCAGGAGTCGGAGGCTTGGAATGTTTGCCGAGCAACAACCGGATTTGATCCTTGTTTCCGGCAATCAGGCCTGCTTCAAGCGCGCGCTGGGCGCTGCTTCGCCATTGCGGCATCAGGGGCAAGCGTTCCGTAACGGCTCTGACGATTTCTGGATGGCCGCCATCGAGCGCCATTCCCAATACGTCGCGGCCGTCCTTACAGCGAGCTTCCGCGTGAAAGTTCGCTGAGCGTGCCAGAAGCGCGCGGAACATCTCGAGATTGCCGTGCATTGCTGTTGCCATGAGGGGGGTAAAACCTTTTTTATCGGCAAGATCGACGAGCGCGCCAGCATCGATCAGTCGCCTGGCTGTCTTCCAATCCTGCTGCGAGGTTGCGATCAACAGCGGCGTCCGCCGTTGCGCGTCGCGCCCGTTTGGATCGACCTTTTCGATCAGGCACAAGTCGATGAGTGACCCGCGGCCAATCGTGACAGCGCGAACCAGTTCGCTTGGTGAAATGGAGATCCGCGCAGGGGGCTCGGGTGCAATCGCAGTCGCCCAGAGAAGTATCAAAAATATGACGCCAGCCTGAAAGACGATTCGCCTCTTGAACACACGCATATGCAAGGCTTGGCCGGAAATTATATAAGCTCTGTCCAGCAATGTAGTAGAGGCGCGATGGAACTGCGAGTGCACCTTTGCGTAAGCCGGGATTGGACGTATCCGGTTGAACATTGCATGTTCCATACTGTCCAAATTCCAACCCATGCGTTTGTCCATTTTGACCCTGTGCGTTGCACTCAGTACATCGTTTTCGGCGCAACCTGAGGCCGTCCCGACTTCTACTGTCCCCGCAGCGGCGGCGGAAGCGGGCAAGGATGTCGTTCATCAATTAAACAACGCGTTCGCGAAGGTCTTTGAAATCGTGGCGCCAAGCGTCGTCATTATTGAGATTTCGAAGAAAAACGAGGGCGGCGAGAGTTCGCCATTCGACGATCTGTTCTTCCAAGGGCCGCCCGATGAAAAAAATCAGCGGCGTAACCCAAACGGGCTCCGGCCGGTCCAAAGTGAAGGCTCCGGTTTCATTGTTCGACCAGATGGTTACATCCTCACGAACTTTCACGTTGTCGAGGGCGCGGACAAAATCGACGTGAAATTGAGAGATGGCCGCGACTTTCCGGCCAAGGTCGTGGGCACCGATGAAAAGACCGATGTCGCCGTCATTAAAATCGATACGAAAGATCTGCCGGTCGTCCAGCTTGGCGACAGCGATGCCGTCCGGGTAGGCCAATTTGCGTTCGCGATCGGTGCGCCGTTCAAGCTCGATTACACTTTCACTTACGGTGTCGTGAGCGGCAAAGGCCGGAACAAATTGCTCCAAACCGGCGGCTACTCCATTTCCGACTACTTGCAGACCGATGCGTCGATCAATCCTGGCAACAGCGGTGGTCCGCTTTGCGACATCGACGGCAAGGTGATTGGCATGAACACGCTAATCAACGGCATGAATCGCGGGCTCGGGTTCGCCATTCCAATTAACATGGCAAAAGAGATTGGCGCCCAGCTTATTGCCGGTCACAAGATCGTGCGGCCGTGGCTCGGCATTCGCATCGAAACTCTCGGCGACGATTCGTCAATCCTCGATTTGCTCAAAGGTGCCCAGAAAGGCGTGGTGGTGCGCACTGTTGAGGCTGATGCGCCCGCTTACAAAAGCGAGTTGCGGCCCTTCGATGTGATTACGCACGTCGATGGAGCCCCGGTCGAAACCGACTCGCAGCTTCAGCATGAAATCTTGAAAAAGAAGGTCGGCCAAAGTGTCGAGCTGACTGTTTGGCGCAAAGGGCAGACGATAAAAGTGCCGGTTAAGACCGGTGAATTGCCTAACGAAATCGCGCGAGCGTCAAACGAACCGATCCAACCCGCTCCGCCGAAACCGGAGGATGTCGGCAAGTTTGGATTACAGGTACAGGAATTGACGAAGGAGGTTGCTGAACGCCTTCATCTCGCTGTTCAGCGAGGGGTCATCGTCACAGAGGTGGAGGACAACAGCCTGGCCGCGCAACAGGACATTCAGCGCGAGGATGTCATCACTGAAGTGGACAGCAAACCGGTCACGAACGTGCAATCATTCCGCGAGGCGCTCACTAAAGCCGATCCGAGACGCGGCGTCCTTCTTTATCTCGACCGCAAAGGCAGTAAGACCTTCGCCGTATTAAAGGCGGGCAACAGTTAGACGCGATCAGCTCTTGCGGCTGCCGATGATCACCAAGACAACTCCGCCCACCAGACAAATTCCGCTGGCGATCGGCGGAAAAGCTATTCCGTGACTCTCCTTGTGAGTAATTTCAAGCGGTCCCAGTTGCGCGTCTTTCTTTTCGGTCGTCCAGCCCAAGCCACCATAAGCGAAGCCGATGATGCCGATGACGATGAGAACGATGCCGACGATCGCAGCCGGTTTCATTGGCGTGAATTCACAGCGGCCGGCGACCTTGGATCAAATTGATAATCAGCACCACAATCGCAATCACGAGCAGGATGTGAATGAATCCGCCCAACGTATAAGAGCTAACCAATCCAAGCAGCCAGAGCACCAGCAAGATCACGAATATTGTCCAGAGCATAAGATTCCTTTCGGTTGAGGTTTACCTTTCTTCGCGCGAGGCGGTTCCGTTGCGCTTATCGGGTTAAAAATTTTAACAGCCTGCGGGGCGACCAATGCTCTGCAGTCACCGGCTTGTAGCGGGCGAAACAATGCTAAAGCTCGTCAGGGGATGACTCAAATAGCCGTGGCTACAACTTGCCCAACACTCCGCGCAAATTCCAGCCGTTTGCTTCAAGCATGTTGCGCGCGGAATCGTAATCGCAACCTGCCAATTGGGCGACCACTCGCACGGCGCGATCGCGCAACTTTCCGCTGGATGTATGAAGATCGATCATTAGATTGCCACGCACTTTGCCGAGCGCGACCATCGCGCCCGTGCTGATAATATTGAGTGCGACTTTTGTCGCGGTACCTGCTTTCAACCTTGTCGACCCGGTGAGAACTTCCGGTCCCACCGCAAGGTGGATGACAAGATCGACAATCACATTCCCTAGCGCATCGGAGTCGACCTCATACTCTGCGCGCGACGCGCCTGCCACTACAGCGCGCGTCGCCGGATTGCACGTGAGCAGAACCGTCTTTCCGCCTGACGAATTTGCCCGTCTAAGCGCGCCGAGAACAAAAGGCGTCCGGCCGCTGGCTGTGATGCCAATGACCACATCGCCATTCTTAATTCCCCTCTCATCCATGGCCAACGCACCCGCGCTTTCCTCGTCTTCTGCACCCTCGACACTGCGATAAAGGGCAGTCGCACCACCGGCGATCACGCCCTGCACAAGATCAGGCGACGCGCCAAAGGTTGGTGGGATTTCGCTCGCATCGAGAACGCCAATGCGCCCGCTGCTGCCGGCGCCGACATAAAACATGCGGCCGCCGTTTCGCAACGATTCGGTTACAATTTCAACCGCGCGGGATAGATCGGCGATCGCTCCCCGCAACGCGCCTTCAACGAATTTTTCTTCCTCGACAAAGAGTTCAACCAGGGCACGTCGACTCAGCTTTTCCAGATTTTCCGAGCGTGGGTTGCGTTGTTCGGTAATTGCGTCAGCCAAATTTTCGATCTCGTTGCGAGAAAGCTTCGAGTGAAAAGTGACGTGATCGCCAAGCTCCGCCGCGAGCCAAGCGGCGCCAAACTCGGGCGGCCGCTCTGCAGTTGCGACGCGAGCATCGGGCAGATTCTTTTTCAGTCTGCGTCGAAATGCATGCGTATAGATCGAATCGCGGTGAAAAAGTCCACCCATCAGCACGACTTTTGGCGCGAGCAGACGTAGGCGGGATGCGACCGCTTCGGTGTATTCTCCGAGAACACGCGCACCTTCTTCGATGATCTCCATCACACGCGCATCGCCGCCCGCGGCGGCTTCAAATACGACCGGCGCCAGGAGCGCAATCTCCATCTTATCTGCCGTCTGCGCCCAGCGGACGAGTTCGTCAAGATTGTTCAAGCAAAGTGCGCGCAGAATTTTTGCGGTGAATTGCACTTCGCCGCGATGCAGATCGTATTCGCTCAAAATAAAACGCAACGCCTGAATAACGAGAAAATAGCCGCCGCCCGCGTCTCCAAGAATGTGTCCCCAGCCGCCAGCCTTCTCTATCCTATCGCCACGTCGCCCAGTGACAGACGAGCCGCTCCCGGCGTTGACGACGATCCCCTCGCCGCGCCCGAGCGCCGCAGCCAGACCAGAATCGCGATCATTTCCCGTGATGATTTTCGCGGATGGCCAAATTTCAGCGCAAATATGGGAGAGCGCAGGTTGATCTTCCAAGGCGCAGCCGGCGAGAAAGACTCCGGCGCGATCAATTTGTTTTGGTAGCTCCGAAAAAATGGCGCGCAAACGATCAGGCGTCACAAGCCGAAAATTTGACGGCGGCAATTTGCCTTGATTCAGGATGCGTAGGTCGGCGCCATTGCGTTCAACCAACACCCAGGCGGTTTTTGTTCCGCCTCCTTCAACGCCCAGGATTTTCTCGCCGGGGTTCACGATTCGTTACACTTAGCTGGTTCTGCGCGAATTTGAAAGCTCGGCTGAAAACGCGCGCGGGTGAATCGGCGCGTTCTGTCTCCGGGGAGCACCGCAGCCCGGCGTCCCTGCTGTTATTGCCGATCGTCCGCGCGCTTATATCGTGCGGCATGCCCTCGGACGAAAAGCAAGCCGCGAAGCGTGCCGCACAACTGCGGGACGAGATTCGAAAGCACGACCGCCTCTATTACGAGAAAGCCGCGCCGATAATCAGCGACCGCGAATACGACCGCTTGTACAAGGAGCTGGTCGATCTGGAGGCGCAATTCCCCGATCTCGGTACCCCCGATTCGCCGACTCAGCGTGTGGGCGGCAAGCCACTGAAAGTTTTCGCTCAAATCGAGCATCGAGTGCCGATGCTTAGTCTCGACAATACTTATTCCGAGGACGAAGTCGCACGTTTCTACGCGCGCATCACGCGGCTGCTACCTGACGAGAAAATCCCGGTTGTAATCGAGCCGAAAGTAGACGGCGTCGCCGTGTCACTGCTTTATGAGAACGGGTGGCTACGCCATGCCGCGACACGCGGAGACGGATCAGTGGGCGACGACATCACGCAAAACACCAAAACCATTCGTTCCATCCCAGAACGGCTGCGCAGCGCGGCGCCAGGGATTTTCGAGGTGCGCGGTGAAGTTTACATGGATAAACGCGGCTTCGAAAAATTAAACGAAGAACGGCGTAAGACAGGCCTGCCGTTGTTTGCGAATCCGAGAAATGCCGCCGCCGGATCGCTAAAGCATTTGGACCCAGGCATCGTCGCGAAGCGTCCCCTGGGCATCGTCTTTTACGGCACCGGCGCGGTGGAAGATGTCGATCTGGAGAAGCATTCCGCGTTGTTTCCGCTGCTCAAGAAACTCGGCCTGCCTCACAGCGAGCGGTGGTGGCTGGCTGATTCGGTTGAGGGAATCTTGAAGGCAATCCACGAACTCGACGGCCTGCGGCACGATTTTCCTTACCAGACCGATGGCGCAGTGCTGAAAGTGGACACGTTCGAACAACGCGAGCGGCTCGGCTTTACGGCCAAGTCGCCACGCTGGGCGATTGCCTACAAATACGAAGCGGAACGCGTGGAGACACGTTTACGCGACATTCTCGTCCAAGTTGGTCGTACTGGGATTTTGACACCAGTTGCTGTGCTCGACCCGGTGGTCGTTAGCGGGAGCACCGTTGGCCGCGCGACATTGCACAACGAGGACGAAATCAAGCGGAAAGACATCCGCATCGGCGATACGGTCGTGATTGAGAAAGCTGGCGAGGTGATTCCGGCAGTTGTCGAGGTTGTGAAATCGAAACGGCCGCGGCACGCCGTGCCATTCGATTTTTTTAAGCACATACACGGCAAGTGTCCTGTGTGCGGTGGCCCAATCCGGCGCGATCCGCAGTTCGTGGCCTGGCGCTGCGAAAATGTACAATGTCCGGCGCAGACAACCCGGCGGGTGGAATTTCTCGCGGCGCGTGGCGCGCTCGACATCGAAAGTGTGGGCGGAATTGTGGCGGACAAACTGGTCGAGCGCGGGCTTGCGCGCGAGCCGCTCGATCTGTTCGAGCTAAAAACCGAGCAACTCGCCAAACTGAATCTTGGAACGGACGAAGCGCCTCGCATGTTCGGCGAGAAAAATGCTGCCAAAGCGGTCCACGCAATCGAGCGCGCCCGAACTCTACCACTTTCACGCTGGCTTTTTGCTCTCGCTATTCCAGAGATTGGAAAAACGACTGCAACGCAGCTTGCTCGTTTTCACGACAGCATCGAGAGCGTGGCTGATTCACAACTGCTCCGCGACGTTTTGGATTACCACGAAAAGCGCGAACACAAATCCGGCAGCTGCCGGACGAAAGAAATCGCGGATCGACTCATTAAAGCCGGTTTCGCGAAGCGATCGAAAAGCAAAGACAAGAATGGAATCGTCACCGAAGTGGGGCCGGTAGTCGCGCAAAGCATTCTCAATTTTTTCGCATCCGCGACCGGCCGGAAAATTCTGCAACGGCTAAAGCAATTGGGGATTCAGCCTAAGAGCGAAAAAGTTTCGGCAAAAAAAGTGGCGGAGTTGGCCCTGGCTGGCAAGAGCTTTGTCCTTACCGGAACACTGCCTTCGATGACGCGGGAAGAAGCCACCGGAAAAATCGAAGCGCTCGGTGGGCACGTCAGCGGCAGCGTGAGCAAGAAGACCGATTACGTGCTGGCAGGCGCCGAGCCAGGCAGCAAGATCGATAAGGCGAAACAGCTCGGCGTTCGTATTCTCGCCGAAACGGAGTTTCGGCAGATGTTGGCGCGCTGAACGCGTTCCGAAACTACGGCGTTCGCTGCGCCTCGGACTCGAGCTTGAGCGGAAGCCCTTGATTCATCGTCGGCGAGGCAGGTGAGGCAATTAACAGCCCGCGCTGGCTGGCTGGATGAAGAGCGGCCCGCACACTAAAGGTCGTATCACCGTGATCGGGACAGTGTCGCCGGCGGTGATAAAGAAAGAGGCATCCAGCACATCTTCTGGTTGAGTTACTTTTTTTCGTCCCACTTGCAGGAGAATGTCCCCCGGTTTGATGCCACAATTGGCCGATGGCGTGCCTTCCATCATCTGCGTCATTTCTGCTCGTGAACCTTCCACCTCCGTCGGCGCCTCGGAAACATTGATCCCGACCCAGCCGTGCCTGGCTTCGCCGAACCGGACGAAATCACCGCGGATTTTCTCTGCCGCTTCGATCGGTACGGCATAACACGCAGAATTGTTTTCGAGACTGCTGACCACGATGCCAACCACCTCCCCTTTCATGTTAAAGAGCGGCGCGCCGGCCTCTCCGCGCTGGGTGGGCAGATTCAGACGCAAGTGCGTGGTTGAAAAATAGCGGCCAAGGTATTTGTGGTCGAGTCCCGCGACCATTCCAAAATTTGGTGTTTCGGGCAAATCCAATGGATAACCGATCGAGACGACGGGCGTTGCCACTCCCAGCTCCTCAGATTTGCCGATCGTTAAGGCGGGAGTGACCGTGTCTATTTTCAGCATGGCCGTCCCGCTGCGAATATCCGCCAAAAGCTGGCGCGCCGGATATTTTTTGCCGTTAAACTCAATGGTGAAATTCTCCGCTTCACCGCCTACCGTGTATGCGGTGTAAAGGGTCCCGGTAGGATCGATGAAAAACCCGGTGCCGGAAATTTCGCTGTGCTCGTCGACACCGTGAATCTTGACGACTGCCTTGGCAGAGCGCTCAAAGATTTCTCTAACCTGATGGCTTACTGAGGTGGCGGATTGCTCTTGAGCGTAAACAAGGCTGGCGCCTGAGCAGAGAATCACGGCTGTCATTCCGAGCGAAGCGAGGAACCTCACAAGAACACCGGCGGGAACGAAAATGCGCGCCACGAGATTGGGAGATCTTTCGCTCCGCTGAGGATGATAATGGGCGCGACTAAAATCTGAAAGTCGGCTCATAACTCACGGGGACGCTATCGAGCACGTAGCGTGGCGGGGCCGGGGCTCGGTGAGTCTGGGCGCTTTCATCAAAACTGCGAAGCGGCTGCGTCCTAAAAATCCGCGTGGCTACCGGAGATGCAAGCGTCCATTCTCCTTCGTCATTTACCGGCAAGGATAGCGTCGGCGGACTCTGGAGAGTGATCTGAGCGGGCTCCGGTTGCTGATAAATCTTCAATGATATGACCGCGGCGCAGACCAAAACCGCCGCGACAGCCGCCGGATAAGAGGCCAGGGAACGAACATCCAGCCGGAACATGAAGTCGTGTGCGCGCTCCAGGCAAATGCGCCAGAGCGGCTGCCGGAGCAATTCATCGCGCTGCCGGCGATGAAATTCGTGCAGGAAATTGTCGAAATAGCCGGGCGGCGGTTGCTCGAAGCGCTTCAACCGAAGGAGTCTTGCAATTTCGTTATCGTTAAATTCGTCCATTGCAGCGAGGGCTAAGAAACAGGATTTTTTCGAAATTCGTCCAGGTAATTTTGCAGTTGCCGATTCGCGTAGAAGAGCCT
>WNFT01007059.1_pt1 | contig 10907 bp, 13 predicted proteins | sample 5400191 | NCBI WGS metagenome assembly WNFT01 (sample SAMN13153359, study PRJNA577476) | soil metagenome | isolation source: 80 cm saprolite under Madrone tree | place: USA:California | collected 2016-06-14
AGTACAACCACAAAGGCGTCTTCGTCAATCTCATCGGGAGTATGTGACGCCCGCGTGGCTTCGCTGTGCAGCGGGCGTGCTGGAGTCCAGCTTGCGACCAGCAAACGTTGCGTGAAAGGCGAATAATCAGCTTGCGATTGCCCTGCTCCGTCCTTGCCAATAGGCGCCAAAGCTTGCTGAGATAACGTCCATCCTTTCCCAGACTTCGCCATTGCTTCCCAGTCTGTTTCGCTCCCTTAGCCTATACTGCGCCAACAGTTGACGTGCGTGCCGTTCGGGAAGAGCTAGGTCACTAGCACTTTGAAGCTACAGAAGGGCTGGTGCGAATTGACCCTGACAATCAACACACTCGGAAGACGATGCGGTTAGGAAGAATTGTCGAGCGACGAAGCTCGGGGAGCGCAGGGTGAGTTCCTGAAAGCAGTCGGGGTCCATTCGGGAATGACACAATGATGGAAGTTGTGGGTTGGAGCATTTTCGGTTTCAGCTCTAACTTGTTGAAAGATATGGTAGGCCCGTGGGGACTCGAACCCCAGACCTCTACCGTGTCAAGGTAGCGCTCTAACCAACTGAGCTACGGGCCTAAAGTCCATAAAGCTTAGCACGGGTTGCGCATCAAACGCAGTGCTCGGGGAACTCCAATGCCCGCAGTGCTCGGGGAACCCCAATGCCCGCAGTGCTCGGGGAACCCCAATGCCTGCGGTCAAATTCTCCTTGGTTTCCATTCCACACCAGAGAACTTAGTCCGCCATGTTCGCCATTCCCGGTTCGCCATTCCCGGCCTTCTGGCTATAGAATGCGGCATGCCTCAGCACATCGGGACAAGCGGAGCTGCAACAAAAGTGACAGTAACAATTGATGCGGGCTTGAAGAAAAAGTGTCCGCGGACGGCGCTGGCGTGTGTGACGGCACGCGTGGAAGCTGGCGCATCGTCCGCGGCGCTGCTCGAAGAAATGAAAATGCGGGAAAACGAAATTCAGAAACTGCCTTTTCCGCGGGGCGTGCTGGCGTCTCCGCAAGTGGAAGCCACGCGCGCGGCCTACAAAACGCTGGGAAAAGATCCGTCGCGGTACCGCGGCTCGGCGGAAGCGCTGTTGCGGCGCATGGTGGCGGGAAAGGGCTTGCCGGAAATCAATGCCGTTGTGGACGTGATTAATCTCGTGTCGGTGGAAAGCCGGCTGCCGGTGGGACTCTACGATCTGGGGCGCGTCGTGGGTGAAATTGTTTTTCGCGCGGGACGGGCGGGCGAAACTTACAAAGGCATCGGCAAATACGATTTGAATCTCGAAGGATTGCCCTTGTTCGCCGATACGGTGGGGCCGCACGGCAGCGCGACAAGCGATTCGGAACGGACGATGGTGACATCTGCGACGAAACAAGTGCTGGCGATCATCGTTTCGTTTAGCGGCACGGAAGGGCTGGAGCGCTGGGCGCAAAGAATGGCCGCGCTGCTGACGCAGCATGCCGCGGGACAAAACGTGGAAATTCAAATCATTCAGTGAAGAATGAATATTGCTTTGCGGCGATTCGGCGCGCCGATCCTCTCCCACTTTTGCCGAATGCTTCTTGAAGCCGTACGATTCATCAGGTTTACTATGGGCGCGGACGTTGCTGGTTGCGCTCGATTCAAGCGTTTGGAAAACCAAGAACTGATCCAGTCCCTGCAAACGAGGTGGCCGATGTCTTGCAATCCCGAAGTTTTGAAACATGTTCCGCTGTTCGCGCTGCTCGACGAAGAGGAGACGGCGGTCCTGGCGGGGCAAGTGGAGCTGAAGAATTTCGCTCCGCGACAGCGCATTTACAAGATAGGTGACCCGGGCGGACAAGCCTACGTGATGGTCTCCGGAAGAGTGCGCGTCACGACGGTGGATGAAGACCAGCAAGAAGTCATTGTGGACGAGCCCGGTAACGGGGCGTTCTTCGGTTTCGCGTCGATGCTGGAGCAGACCTCTCATCAAACCAGCGCGACGGCGATTGAGGATACACAATGCGTGGAAGTCAGCCGGGCCGATATCGCGACGCTGCTGCAACGCAAGCCCCACGCGGGAATGGATATGTTGACGGTGCTGGGGCGGCAGTTTCATGCGTCGCAGCAACTCGTGCGAGTCCGCGCAATGCGCAACCCGAACGACGTGATCGAAGCAAAGGAGACGCTTCCCGAACGCATCGCGGACTCCGTGGTGCAGTTCGGCGGGTCGTGGACCTTTATTATCGGTTTTCTTATCTTGAGCAGCGTCTATACGGCCATCAACGTGGGCATGCGAAGGGCGGCGTGGGATCCGTATCCATTTATCCTGCTGAATCTGATTCTGTCGTTACTCGCGGCGATTCAGGCGCCGGTGATCATGATGAGCCAGAACCGGCAGGACCGGAAAGATCGCGTGCGGAGCGAACTGGACTACGCCGTGAATCGCCGCGCCGAGACAGAAATTCAAGGGCTGGGGCGAAAGCTGAATCTGCTCGGGGATCAGGTGGGCGACCTTGAGGATTTGCTGCGGGGAAAGGGGACCGGAAGGTCGAAAGTTGAAAGTTGAAGGTTGACAGCCAAAGAAGGGAAAAGGATAACGCCCCGACCAGGTCGGGACAGGCACCGAGGCGGAGCACGCTCCGACCCGGTCGGAGTAAATGTCGGCGCGCAGAGAGGAATGACGGGAAGCAGAGTTTGGCACAGCGGCGTCGATTGGGCTGGAGGGAAGGAAGAGTCTGTTTACGGTTTGGGAACTCCCTTCCCCTCCCCCTGTTTTTCATAAGTGTTCATTCTAAAGAGGGTTAAAGTCTTTTGTTTTGATTCACTTTTGCAAGTGTTGATTCTAAAAGAATTGTGGGAAGGAGGCGAGGGTCTGATCGTTGGGCAGTTAGAAGTCCGCGCGGCCCATCGAAGCTCTGGGTAAACAGGCGGGCATGGCTCGAAAGGCGGGAAAGAATCTTGCCGACCTAACCAAAACATTATAACAGTTTTATATAATTTGTCAATAGCTATTTTAAGTATTTTATTTGCAGGGGGATGGCGAAGGGCGTTCCAAAATGACACTCATCGTCGCAGCCGCCTAGTGGACGAGACGATTCGCCTGTTGATTCTGGAGCGGGACAACGTTTGGGTGAAAGAGTTCTCCACATCCACTCTCACAATGCGGCGGACAAGCAGACGGGAGCGGCGGGAGATTTGGAAATCACTCTGGTCGGCGATGACGACGTGGCGACCGCCTACGAGATGAAGATGAAGGCTGTACTGTATCCAAGGGCGACATAAACAACGCCATCGAGAAGATTAAGCTACACAAGACGACAATTCAGCATTACGTCTTCATCACGACCGAGAAGCCTGACCCCGATGTTCGGGAGTATGCAGCATCTCTCTATGAGGAGTTGGGCGGAGTCGAGATAGTGATTCTTGGTTGCTTGGGATTCATTGGCCACTTCCTGCATCTGTTCCATCGCCTACGGACGGACTTCTTGGACGAGTATCAGAAACTTGTGTTGGAGGAGCCGGACAGCGCAGTCAGCCACACGTTGAAAGAAGCCTTCCTAACGCTGCGAAAAGCGATGGAAGGCGCGAAGTAAGGATTCCTAAGTGGCATCCGGGCATTGGGTCAGACCTGCTGTTCGCCTTAACAACGGAATTTTTAGCTTTGGCGGGTGGCCCGGACGCTAAAATCTGATACGAACTTGGGTACCCCATCACGCCGGGTTTGCGTGTGGGGCTTTTGACTCTGATTCATGCGATGGGCACCGGGCGAATGGCCACGCCTTAATTCCGGAAACGCCTTTGGGTGGCCCTCGATAAGAGCGAAGACAGTAGTCGGAATAGCCGGGGAGGTCGCGGCCGGCAATAGATTCACTTATCTTTATCGCGATACTCGCCGGGAACATCATCCTGGGGCACTTCGTGGGTGTGGACTTCCTTCCCGTTGGCGTCCCCGGCGTCTTGCACGCCCTGCACGGCGTCGGCCTCGAACGCGTTTCCTTCCTCGAGCAACTCGTCCACACTCTCGGAATCCGCAGCTTCGAGGTTGGACAATCCCTGCAAATCTCCTGATTGCCCGCTCGAGCGAGGTCCCAGTCCCTCCGGTGCGAATGCCACGGTATCCACGGTTTGGCTTTTCCCGCGAACCGGTTTCTTGGCTGCGCGCGCTGTTCTCCCGACGGGTTTCTTCCTGGCGCCGGCCTTCGTTTTCGCTCCCGCCTTTTTCGAGGCGGCCTTCTTCGCCAGTTTCGCCTTAAGCGCCTTCTTGATCGGCTTCACCTTCTTGCGCGTAGTCCTCTTAGTGTGCTTCTTTTTGGTTTTCTTCTTGGCAGCCATAGGCGAAGTGTACCACCGGTCGGCCATTGTGAGCGCGGGTGCCAGGATGCCCCGACCGGGTCGGGGTGCCGAGATGGAAAGAAGAGAGGAGAGATCCCTCCACTACGCTCGGGATGACAAGCGGCTGCGTGTGAAGGCGCGGAGAGCAGCAATGGGGCGAGGCGAGTCCCGAGTGTTCCAATTTGAACAGTTTTTCGGCAGGTCTTATTGCAGCCTGTGATGATGAGAATGGGCCTACCCACGCCGGACCTGAGGAAGTGGGACAACTATGGATTGCCGGGACACCGTCCATTTGATTTGCTGGTACCTGGAAAGGAAGCTCTCGCCGAGCGTGGAAGGTGAGATCGAGCGGCACCTGAATGGATGCCGTGATTGCCGCCTCGTTTTGGAAGCCGCAAGCAAGACCCTGGATCAGCATTTGAGGACGGGCAAAGCAGTACACGCCGCTTGAGGGCAGCCTAAAACCTGAGGCACAAACCCCACCGCAGGAAGAACCCGGAGCACAGCCCCTTCGAAGCTCAGGGCAAGCAAGAGTGGCTGTGCCACCAAGTCGAAGAAGGAAGTCAAAACCCCTAGGTTCAAACGGCGATCGAGGGGCACCCAGCCGCACGCCTTGGTTTGTGCTCATGGGTGGTCTATTTGCCCGCGCCCGGGCTGATTAGTCGTCGTAGATGATGCTGCGATGGCCGATGGCGACGACGAGGACGATGAGCTTGGCGCGCTGAAGCTGGCAGATAATGCGATTGTCGCGCAGGCGATAGCGCCATAGGCCGAACTTGCTGTGGCGAAGGGGCTTGCCAAAGGAGCGCGGGTCCTCGGCCTGGCCGACGCGCTTTTCCATGAAGTTAAGAATTTCGCGCTGGACCTGATGATCGAGTTTCTTCAGGTCCCTGACGGCGCCCTCGTCGTACTAAGTTGTCCAAGCCAAGCTGCCTCCGGACCTGGGCGGTGGAGTAGCGCTTGCCGCGATTTTCGAGGCGGGCTTCCGCAAGGTAGCGGTCCTCGAGGTCTTCGATATTTTCCTCGATGAGCTTGGTGGCGTAGAAGGTCTTGGTGCGGCCGGTTTGCCGCGCGAGGCGCGCGAGGCGCCGTTCGAGCGCAGGTTTCAAGCGGATGGAAAGCATCTGTGTTCTCCCGTGGAAAGCGAGCTGTATGACACGTAGTATATGTCATACCGACCTTACATCCAACTACAAATCGAGCTTCACTTGTACGACGCGCACTGGCGAGGCAAGCCCCGCCGAAACGATACCGAGTTAGCCGAAGAGGGCGCAGAGGGCACGATATATCGTGCACCTACAAGGACAGGGCCATTAGACCTGGAGGGCCTGAAGGTAGGGGACGCTGGCTTTCATCATGTCGAGGTTCATTTCGACGAAGTAGTTCTTTACGCCGCCGGTTTTCGCGGCGGTGAAGATTTTCTTCCAATCCAGAGTGTCCTGGCCCACGGGCATGATTTTTTTGGTTTGCGCGGACCAGCCCTGGACGTGCATTGAAAAGAAGCGGCCGGGATATTTGGTGAAATAGTCCGCGGCGTCGTAGCCCTGGCTGATGGTGGAAACCTGGAATTGGAATTTGACGAGCCGGGGATCGAGAAGTTCGAGCAATAGGTCGTAGGTGCGCTTGCCGTCAACCATGGAGAGCTCGAAGTCCTCATTGTGAAGGCCCTGCTGGATACCGGCCTTGGCAGAGAGTTCGCCCATTTTGTTGTATTCGTCGGCGGCACGCTTCACGTCATCCATAGTGGGTTTCTTGGGGCCGTCGAGGGTGGGCACGATCATTTGCTGCAGGCCGATGTCTTTGGCCCAGGCGATCCGGGCCTCCTGATTCTCGCGGAGTTCCTTGATGCCGAAGTGAGAACTCACGCAGGCGACGCCGGCATCGCCCAGAATTTTCCGGAGTTCGGCTCCGCTGTATTTGGCGAGGCCAGCGAAGCCGTACTCGGCGTAACCTACCGGCGAGCATAGCTCAATGCTCTGAAATCCGGTTTCAGCAAGCAGCTTGATAGTGGCGGGAAAGTCCTTGGCAATCATCTCCCTGACAGCCCAGGTCTGACACCCGATGGGCAGACCCAGCGGATTGGCGCGAAGTTCCAGGGCGCCTACGGAAAAGAGGCCGGCAGCGGCGGCGCTCATCGCGGAATATTTGAGAAATTCTCTTCTTGAAATGGCGGGCATTGGCACTCTCCTTATTTATTAACGCGCGGACCATACTTGGCGCGCATTATAACCTCAAAGCGGAGTCCACTCGCTGCCCTGGAGAACCGTCCGAGCGGCTGAAGATACGAAGGAGTCTCGCTCCTCGCCGATTTGGGCGAGGGCGATGTTCATGGCTTGGGTTGCCTGATCGGGAGTGTGGCGCGCCAGGTACTCCTTTAATGCATCGCAAAACAGGCGGCTCCGCGAGCGATTGGTGAGCCGCGCGTGGCGCTCCGCACCTTCAAAGACATCATCTGGAATGGACCCGGCCGTTTTCATAACCTGAGTATAACCGCGCGAAAAACGTGGGCAAGGGGATGTTCAAGCTCAAGAGGGCGCAGCGGTGCTGCGCCCCTACAAACGGAGAGGTGCGGACTAGCGGGAAATGGGTTCGGCGAGGTTTCGCTCCGGGACGGCGGAGCGGCGATTGAGGAAGCCGCGGGCGGCGAGGAGTTCGGCGTTGAGCAGGGCGGCACCGGCAGCGCCGCGGACCAGGTTGTGCGAGAGCAGAGTTAGTTTGACGTCGAAGAGCGGGCATTCGCGGACGCGGCCGACGACGGCGGCCATGCCGTTGCCGGTATTGGCGTCGCGGCGGGGCTGAGGGCGATTTTCGTCGTCGAGGACGACGATAGGATTTTTCAGGGCGGTGGGGAGGGAGGCTAGTTCGGCACCGACTTCGAAATTGCGCAGGGCTTCGCGGACTTCGTGAAGCGAGGCGATTTTTTTCAGGCCGACGGAGAGGCATTCGAGGTGGCCATCGACGACGGGGACGCGATTGCAATGGGCGCTGAGGCCGATGCCGGCGTCAACGAAACGCGAGCCATCCCATTTGCCAAGGAGCTTCTGCGGCTCGAGCTCCATTTTTTCTTCTTCGCCGCTGATGAAAGGAACGACGTTGCCCTGGATATCCATCGCGGGAACGCCAGGATAGCCGGCGCCGGAGATGGCTTGGAGCGTGACGACGAAGATTTTTTCCAGGCCGAAGGCATCGGCGAGCGGCTTCAAGACAAGGACGAGGCCGGCGGTGGAGCAATTGGGATTGGTGACGAGGAAGCCAGTGTCGTAGCCGCGATTTTTCTGCTGGACGGGAATGGCATCGAGATGGGCTGCATTGACCTCGGGAATGAGCAACGGAACATCGGGGTCCATGCGGTGATTGCGCGAATTGCTGACGACGGGATAGCCGGCGCGAGCAAAATCCTCCTCGGCAGAGCCAGCGACGGAAGCATCGAGCGCGGAGAATACGAAGTCGCAGTCGAGAGAGGGATCGAGACCTTTGACGACTAGATTGCGGGCGGACTCGGGGATGGGCGTGTCGAGATGCCAGCTAACGGCTTCGGAGTAGGCCTTGCCGGAAGAGCGCTCGGAGGCGGCAACCTCGGTAAGGTCAAACCAGGGATGATCGCCGAGCATTTGAACGAGGCGCTGACCGACGACACCTGAAGCGCCGAGGACTCCTGCCTTCCATTTTTTCGCCGGCCGCTTCGGCTGCATGTTTTGATCTCCGTTGTCTTGAGATATGGAATTCATGCCGCACCACTTTGTTCAGTTGAAATCGAGAAAATTAGAGGGGAATGCTGTGCCGCTGCTTGCGAATGTCCGAGGGAACGCGGTGAACCGATGCGTGTGCCGCGGGCTTGCGGATTGAAAGTGTTACGAACCCAGACGACCATTTCGGTTTCAGCGGCCAGGGGCAGCACTTTTTCGTGGAGAACTTTTGCGCCGCTGGCAGCAAGGGCGTGGGCTTCGTCATAGCTGAGCTCATGCAGAAGGCGCGCTTCGGCGCATTCGTTGGGATTGGCGGTGTAGATGCCGTCGACGTCGGTCCAAATGACGAGTTCGTCGGCGTCCACAACGTGGGCGATGATGGCACCGGAAAAATCGGAGCTATTGCGGCCGAGGGTGGTGATGCGGCCATCGGGAGTTGCGCCGATGAACCCGGTTACGACTGGGACGATGCCGGCTTCGAGGAGCGGAAGAAGAACGTCGCGGCCGCGCTGCTTGGTTTGTTCGAGATGCGGCTGGGCGTCACGAAAAGTATCGCAAGTCAGGACGAACTCGGAGGACGTGACGGGCACCGCGGGAACACCGGACTTTTCGAGAGCGGCGGCAAAGAGCCGAGCGCTGAAACGTTCACCAAAGGAGGCTAGGCGATCGAAGAGATCCGCGCCAGCGGGGACGCCAGCGTGAACGGGAACTTCATGAAGCAGATCGCGGCCCAGGAGTTGCAACTCGCGGCGGACGCGAAGGCTACTGTCCTCGTTGAGAAGCAAATCGTGAAGCACGTCGAGGTGAAGGTCCAGGACGAACTCGGCTTCGCGGCGAGCGTGCGCGAGTTTGCCATCGGAGAGAGCGCGAGCGATGGAAAGAAGATGATCAGTGACGCCCTTCATGGCGGAGACGACCACGGTGACGCTGGATGTCTGCGAGGCGGCGCGAACGAGGCCTGCGGCATGGAGCATGCGTTCCGCACCGAGGAGAGAACTGCCGCCAAACTTGAAGGCGACGACGTTCCGGGGTTGTTTAGGTACCCCGCCGGCGCAATGCACGCGATGGCGCAACGCGGCGGGGCTTGATTCCGCGGCTGATTCTTCCTGAACGTTTTCGGGACTCATGGTCTGCGCTCCTGGTTTGTTGTTTCCGGTACTGCCACTGGAGCGTCTCTGGAGGGGGCTTAAAAGAAGAAACCCGCCGCCAGGTCGCTTCCGGCGGTGGGTTGGAAACTTTTTGCTAGTTTGCTAGCTGTTTCTCCACACGCCGGAAGCGGAAATAGTCTTCTTAGTCGTAGTCGAGGTAATCGACATGGACGACTTGGAGGTAATTCGCTCGGCGGTGAAAGAAATCATACCGGAAGGAAGAATAGCACGCGAGGGGATGGATGTGAAGGAAAAGTTTGGAAAATGGAGGGGAAAGCACCCGAGGGGAGCCCTACCTGACCCATCTACAGGTTTTTCCCCAGTCCCTAGGAACAGTTTTAGGAGGGAAACACCTGTTCCGCGAAAAGAATGCGAGGGCAGAGAATTCCAGGTAGTTTTGAGACTAGAACCAAGCTAGTCCCAAGCATGGCAAATCCAAGCGTTCAAAGGATTTCTGAGCGCTAGTCGAAAAGGAAAAGTGGAAATGAGAAACGAGTGTAAGGGAAGAATCCTGGGTGGCGCGTTGCTGGCGATGGCGATGGCGCTGAGCCTGGGCGTGGCGAATTTGCAGGCGCAGGATGGCCGCAAGGTGCTCTCGAATCCGGTGCCGGTGTACCCCGACGTAGCTAAAAGGTTGCGACTGGTGGGCACGGTCAAAGTGCAAATCGTGATCGGGGTGGATGGACGAATCAAGGATAAGACCTTCATAGGCGGTCACCCGGTGCTGGTGAGCGCGGTCGAGGAAACGCTGAAGAATTGGAAGTATGCGCCCTCCAGCGGAGAAACGTTGCCCTAAGGAAACGGCTTAGATTGCCGCTTCAAAAAGAAGGCTGGAGCAGGTTAGGCCGGATTCGGCTTTTTGGAGTTCGGAGATGTCCAGCGGTGTGACATGGAAGCCACGCGCTTCGATGCGTGCGCGGGTGCGTGGGAAGGAAGCGGGAAGAATGATGGTGCCTGCGAGTGCCAAGGCGTTGGCGGCGTGAGGCTCCGCGGGATCGACATCGATCCATTCATGGCCAGAGAGAGGAGCGGCGTCAAACCAGGCGCGGTTGGCAAGGAGCGTGTTGCCGCCTAGATGGGTGACGGCGGATTTCAGATGAAGACAGCTGGTGACGGGAACGGCGATGACTTCGTAATGGTGCGGAGCGAGGATGGCGGAAAGCTGGCGGAGGCCTTCGGCGTTGCTGCGTGCAGTGAGGCCGACGAAGAGCTTGCGGGCGATGCGAAGAACATCGCCACCTTCGAGAGTCCCGGGGAGAGAAACGTATTCCAGCTTTCGAAACCCGGTGAGGGCATGAGCAAGCGACGGGGCCTCGCGACGGCGGGTCTCCGTTCCGAGCGGGAGGATTACCGCCAATTCATCGAGAACGATGGCAGGATCTTCGACAAACATGGAGTCTGGGAGATCGGGCTCGGCGGGAAGAGAGATAACGCGGGCGCCCAACTTCCCGAGCAGAATCTCATAGGCGTGGTGCTGCTGTTGGGCCGTGGCTAGATCGATGGGCTTGCGGTCGATGAAGGAAAGCTCGCAATTGACGACGGCAGGACTGACGGCACGTGTGATGACGGTGAGCATGGCAAGCAAAGGAGTTTACACGAGATTTTGTTGAGACGAGGCGCCGGACTGTATAGACAGGTGTGCGTCTTGATTGTAGGTGATTGACGAAAAGCTGCCTCCGCCATAGAATCCTGGAGTATTAATACTCTAGGAGGAGGTTTCTATGGCTGATTCTCTGGAAACACTGGAGCGGCAACGGGCTGAGATCCTCAGGC
>WNFT01005713.1_pt1 | contig 10904 bp, 9 predicted proteins | sample 5400191 | NCBI WGS metagenome assembly WNFT01 (sample SAMN13153359, study PRJNA577476) | soil metagenome | isolation source: 80 cm saprolite under Madrone tree | place: USA:California | collected 2016-06-14
TCGAGCGCTGGTAGTGCATCAGTAACGCACTACCCGAGCGCGAGGCTCCTTCGGACCTCCGTCCACACAACTCCGTCCACACAATGGTTGATAGAATGAAAGACGAAGCGTACGAGATCGTTCGGCGTGATGCTCGGGCGATCTACAAGGTTGATCCGAGCTCGCAGACTTATTGGGAAGCGAGACGCGGCGTCGGGCTCTTGGCACCGCTCGCGCTCCTGTTGTTTGCCGGCTGCTCCAACTACTCCATGCCGCCTGCAACGCCGGCACCCGCGGATATTCAGGCCGTCGCCACCGGAGTCAGCGCAATCGACGTGCCAATTAAGGATTACTATACCTACGGCACGGCGCTCGCCGTCAAGAACTGCGTCGGCTGGTTTGGCACGCAAATCGCTGGCGCGTCGCAGAATTCAGCATTGGCGAGCGAGTTGGGGTTGCTCGGCGCGGCGGCAGGTGCGGCGGGCGGACCGATCGGTGCTGGGGCCGCGGCTGCAGCGGGGTTTGGCTCTGCGACAGTCGGAAACATCCAGGCCAACTCGGCGGTCGGGATCGATCCGGTCGTAACTTACGGCCTCGTCCGCAAGGTGCAACAAGCATGGCTTGCAGCGGCGACAACCCCGACAACGAAAGCCGAAGCTTATCTGCTGGTCGAGGATTTCGCTGAAAAATGCCAGTTGCCCGATGTCAAGAAGGCAGTGGCCGATGCCGTAGCGAGCGCGCCCGTCAAAGCCGTACCAACAGGTTCTACTTTCAGTCTTTCAACGCAGCCGTCTCGGATGGTGTTGCCGCCGGTAATTGTGATCGGTGGGCAGCCGTAATCCCACTGACGATTGCCCGAGCGCAGTCAGGGGCCATTGGGTCAGCCCTGAGGCGGCACCGGCATCCTCATCGCGGTGCTCGGGGCGTTCGAGATGCGTTCCGGGATCAAGTTCGGTTGTGATAATAGCATTTTCTGATTGACAAGTCCGGATCAATCTGGTAGGAATCGGCGAAATTGGCGGAATGGGCGACGGCGCCGCTGGCGCGCCGGTGGTGAACCGGCCTTCGGGCTAATCCGCGGCGCAACCCTCAGGATCATTCTCGGGCGAAGCGCGTCCGGCCATCGGGGCGTGATCGCCGATGCTGCGACACCAGCGATTACGGAGTATCGCGCGCCTGAGAATCTCCCGGAGGGATGCGGGTGACGGACTTGCACGCGGGTTCGCTGGCGTCGCCGCCGGAGACGACGGGAAATGAGCTCGCGGCGGCCTTCAGTCCCGCCGAGGCGCGGGCACTCCTTTACGACTGGTCATTCTGGGCGCGCCCGGCGCAGAAGCCGCCGACCGGAAACTGGCGGGTCTGGCTGCTGCTCGCCGGCCGCGGGTTCGGCAAGACCCGAACCGGCGCCGAGCTGGTACGAGCGCGGGTGGCGGCGTGGACGGCACGTCGTCTGGCGCTCGTCGCACCCACAGCGGCCGACGCGCGCAATGTGATGGTGGAAGGCGAAAGCGGTATCCTGGCGATCTCGCCGCCTTGGGACCGGCCGCGCTACGAGCCGTCGAAGCGGCGGCTGACCTGGCCGAATGGCGCTATTGCCACGCTCTACAGCGCCGACGAGCCCGAGCGCCTGCGCGGACCGCAGCACGACGCCACCTGGTGCGACGAGCTCGGCAGCTGGCGCTACCCCGAGGCGTGGGACATGTTGATGCTGGGAATGCGGTCGGGGAACGATCCCCGCGTCGTGGTAACCACGACGCCGCGGCCGACCAAGCTGATACGGGCCCTGATTGCCGATCCGACGGCGGTGGTGACGCGGGGCTCGACTTATGAGAACCAGACCAATCTCGCGCCGGCCTTTCTTCAGCAGATCATCCGCAAATACGAGGGGACGCGGCTCGGCCGCCAGGAGCTCGATGCCGAGATCCTCGACGACGTCCCGGGCGCCTTGTGGACCCGCGGCGTCATCGAGGCGAGCCGGGCATGCGCCGCGCCGCCCTTGATCAGGGTGGTGGTGGCAATCGATCCGGCCGCGACTTCGTCCGAGCACGCCGACGAGACTGGCATCATCGTCGCCGGGATGGATGGGCAGGGGCAAGGCTGGGTGCTTGCCGACGTGTCCGGCCGGTACCCTCCGGCGGAATGGGCTAGGACGGCTATCGCAGCCTATCGCTCGCACCGCGCCGACCGGGTTGTCGCTGAGGTGAACAACGGCGGCGAGATGGTCGAGGCGACGTTGCGCGTGATCGATCCGAACGTGTCCTTCGCGGCGGTGCGCGCCGCCCGCGGCAAGCTCACTCGAGCCGAGCCGGTGGCAGCACTCTACGAGCAGGGCCGGGTGCATCACCTCGGTGTCTTCCCGCAGCTCGAAGATCAGATGTGCGGTTTTGTGCCAGCCGATCACGGCGATTTCGGCCAGCGTCCCATGGGCTGCTCGCCCGACCGGGCCGACGCGCTGGTGTGGGCGCTGACCGACCTTTTGATCGAACCGATGTCCAATCAGGGCATCTACGACCTCTACCGCCAGCTCGCCAGTCAGGCGTCGGCTAAGGTCCGTGAGCCGGGCCGCTTCTAACCTGCGCGCGCAGCGGCAACGCCACTGGACTTCCGGTGACCGCTCGGAAGGAGATCATAGATTGTCGCTATTGGTCAAAGAGGACAACGCGGACCAGCGCATCGTAAGACTCGTGCTCAGGCTTGCTGCATTTGCCCTCGGGCTCAGCGCTGCGCTGCCGAGCCTTGCGCAATCGCCCGGGAACTTCTCCTCGCTATCGGCGACCGGCACCGCGACGCTCGCGGGCGACGTGCTGATGTGCTCGGGAAGGCCGTGGATCGATGTGCGCTGCAATGGTGCGGCGGGCGATGGCAGCCAGGACGACACAACGGCGATCAATGTGACGATCGCCGCGGCAATCACCAACGGGTGGCCGGTTCATTTTTCGGGCGGAACCTACAAGGTTACCGCGCCGATCTCGATCGACTACGCGGGCCAGGCGTCGAACGGCTTCCGCCTAATCTCGGAGGCGGCGACGATCGATGGGCGTCAGATCGCCTCCGGGCCAGTGCTGCGGATCCAATGCGGCCGCGGCACGCCCGCCAGTCCGACCGGATGCTTCTATTTCAAGGAAGAGGGCAGTTTGTTCGTCAAAGCCAACACCCCGGATTATGTGGTGGTGGTCGGCAACGCCGATTTTTCGGATGCGCACAACTCCGCAAAAATCGATCACCTGATCGTCAACAATGCCAGTACCGCACCGGGAGCCGGCGGATGCCAGTTCAATTTTGTTCTCGACAGTGACATCTACGCGGTCTGCGTTGCCGCCGGGGGCGCAGCCGGGCTCGCGTTCGAGCAGACCCAGTTCTCGCGAATTTCAGGCGCCGGCACGGCAGAGGGTACCGGGGGTCGAAGTGTGGTGCTCGAAAACGGTTATAATTTCAGCAACACATTCTTCGCCGTCGATATGGAAGTGTCGCCGATCTGTCTGTCGATCACCTTCAACCACAATGGCCTCAACACCTTTGTTTCACCCTTCTTCAACTGCGTCACCGCGGTCGACGCGACGGCGAGCACCGGCAATGTGCTGATCAACCCCAACTACGGAGGGGCGACGGTCAATTTCGGGCCCTTGTCGACCGGGATCACCGTGATTGGCAGCGGGTCGCGCAGCTCATGGGTTTTTCCTACTGCCGGCAGCTACACAGCCGCGGCGATTGACGACGGGATCAATATCTCGAGCTACAATGCGCCGGGCCCGTCAATGACCGTGACCCTTCCCGCGGTTGCCAGCCTCAACCCCGGCTGGACGATCGGCTTTGCGACCGACAATGGTAAAGGCATGACGGTCACTGCACCGTCAGGCGCAATTCTGGCGGGCGGCAAGAGCCTGGCTTCTATTACCCTGGGTGCGGGCAACTACGAGTATCTCCAGCTCCAGTCGGATGGCAATAATTTCAGGGTTGTTTCGGCAACGCGCAATACGCGTCTCATCAACGGCTACGATCCCCCGCCTTGGCCCAGCAATTGGCTCTATCCGTCGACCCCGGGATATGCCGCTACCCTCGGCGACAATGGCAACATTCTGTCGAGCTACAATACGACTTCTGGTTTGGCCGTGACTCTCCCAGCAACGACGACGCTGCCGAGGGGTTGGAGCATGGGCTTCGCCACCGACAACGCGAAGTCGCTGTCGATCCAGGTCAACGCGACATCGGGCGGCCACATCGTGTGGCCCGGGTCGGGCGGTGCGGCGACAACGCTGGCGCTGGCCAATACCAGCCAAGGCGCCTACGAGTTTGTGGTATTGCAATTTGACGGCAGCGGTAACTTCCGGGTCGTCGATGCGACGCCAGCGACGGCGCAGGCGATCGGCATGCTCGGCGCCGGCGGGATCACCCGTTGGAGCTTCCCGTCGGTCAGCGCCTATGCGGCGACCGTCGCCGACAACGGCGGTGCGGTATCGAGCTACAACAGCCCGCTCCCCTATCTCGCGGTGACACTGCCGCCGACGAATGCCATTCCGATGGGGTGGATCATGGGCTTTGCGACCGACAACGGCAAAGCCTTGGGTGTCCAGGTCAATGGCGGCGCCGGGGAAAAGATCCTCCTCCCGGCGGGCGGCGGCACGTCGTCGAGTTCGATCAGTTTGGCGACCAATCAGAATTACGAATATGTGGCGCTGCAATTCGACGGCTCGAACTACCGAGTGGTCGCTGCGACACCACAGACGCTCAACTTCCTGGGCGGGCTGATCAATGCTGGTTCGCCGGCTTCTTCGTCGCCGTGTATGACCAACCAGATGATGCACGACAGCAACTATCTCTACATCTGCACTGCGCCGAACACCTGGAAGCGCGCGGCGATCACGGGAGGATATTGATGATGGCCGCAGCCTGCGACAAAGGTACGGAATAAGCCATGCCACCTGCCGGCGGAAAGCGGACATCCCTTGCCTCCTACTCCTGGGGCAGCTGGGGCGAACAGAATGACCTCGGCCAATTTCGCGAGGTCTTCCAGCCCGCCCAGGGGATCTTCTCACCGAGCTATCCGCTGTCACCAACCCAGCCGGAGCGGGTGCGGCTGTGGGATTTCCCGGTCGGCTACAACACGATCTATACGCCGCGCAGCTATGAGGCCATCGGTTTCGACGAGCTAAGGGCGCTCGCTGAGAGCCACGACATAACGCGACTGGCAATCGAGACCCGCAAGGACCAAGTCGAAAAACACGACTGGATCATTAAGCCGCGCGACGACCGTCGACCGGCTGCGGACGCGCGTCCCCGCATCGAGCGGTTGACCGAGTTCTGGCGCAATCCCGACGGCGAGCAGCCCTTCGCCACTTGGCTGCGCGAGGCCCTCGAGGACGTGCTCGTGCTCGACGCACCGGCCTTCGAAATTCGTCGCAACCGCGGTGGCGACATCATCGGCCTCGATGTGGTCGACGGATCGACGATCAAGGTGCTGATCGACGACACCGGGCGTCGTCCGCGCCCTCCTGCACCGGCCTACGAGCAAGTGATCCGCGGTCAGCCATGGCGCCTCTTGCGGGACGATGAGCTGATCTATCTGCCCCGCAACCGCCGCTCGCACAAGGCTTACGGGTTCAGCCCGGTCGAGCAGATCGTGGTGACGGTCAACATTGGGTTGCGCCGGCAGATCATGCAGCTGCAGCACTTTACGGAGGGCAACGTCCCGCCTGGGCTGCTCAACGCGCCGGAGGGCTGGAATGCCGAGCAGATCCGTCAGTTTCAGGACTGGTTCGACTCGATCCTCGCCGGCAATACCGGCAGCCGCACGCGCCTTGTTTGGGGACCGAGCGGCGCCCGTTACCAGCCCTTTAGGGAGGCGCCCTACAAGGATGATTTCGACGAATGGCTGGCGCGGATCGTGTGTTACGCGTTTTCGCTACCGCCCACGGCCTTCACCCCACAGGTCAATCGGGCAACTGCGCAGACCGCCCAGGACACAGCGCTCGAGGAGGGCCTGGCTCCCCTGATGGGTTGGGTCAAACGGCTTGTCGACAGCGTGATCCAGAACCGTATGGGTCATCCCGATCTCGAATTCGCTTGGTCGGGCACGCGGTTGACAGATCCAAAGGATCAGGCCGCGGCGCTCACCAGTTACGTCAAAGAAGGTATCTACACTGTGAACGAAGCGCGGAGCATCCTCGCGCTAGATCCGATCGAGGGCGGCGACGAACCGATGTTCCTGACCGCTCAGGGGCCAGTGTTGCTGCGCGATGCGCTGGCTTCAAGAACCAACGCCAGTAAAGCGGCCACCGGAGAATAATCGGGTACCTCTGATTCCGGTAGCGCCGGCGGGTCGAAACCCGTTCCGCGGCATGCCGCGCCGATGCAAGCGGCGCCCGACCCTCACGTGGATAAAGTTAGGAGCCTCTGATGAGCGTGTTGCCGTCCGACATCGTCGTTTATGGCTCGGCCGATATGCCCGAGACCGACGGCGCCACGATAGGCGGCGCGGTCGACTTCACTCGTCGTGTCGCGTTCTACGACATCACCCCGGCCGGCAGTGTCGATGTTATCTCGAGCTCCTCGAGCGACACCGCGACCAGGATCGCCTATTCCGGACGCGACTCGACCGGCGTCATTCAAAGCCAGACACTGATCTTGAACGGGCAGAGCTGGGTGACCGGGTCGCAATCGCTCGAGCGGTTGCTCTACGCCGCGTTGTCGGGGGCGAGTGCGAACGGACCAGTGGCCAACCCCGGTGGTACCCCCGCGGTCGGTGACGTGGGACTCGCCGCCCATAGCTGCGTGTTGCCTTCGGGAGCAGTGACGACCGACGCGACGGTGCACACCGCGCAGACCGGATCAGCCAACCACAGCGGTACGACACCCGCACTCTTCAAACTGCAATCGGGCGATGGTGTCGTGGTCTCCGCCGGGCAGATTATTTGGACGAAGAGCGGCACCGGTGCCAACCAGTTGCGGCAGATCATCGCCACTGCAGGCTACGGCACCGATGTGGTCGCAGTCAGCCGCGACTGGGGCGCGGTACCGGACAACACAACGACCTACAAGATTTTTCAGGGTATGCTGTTCGAGATCTCGCCAAACCCGGTGACCGCAGTGATCCGCATGTTCTCGACCAGTGCGGCGGATGTGCCGACCGGGTCTCAGCGTACCTATTACGACAAAGTTTTCGTTGTGAATAACAATACCGCGACGGCACTTACCGGCGCGCAGATCGAGGTGGCGAACGAGACGCCGGCCCTGCCTTCGGGCGCGCTGTTGGACTTGGCGCTGACGACGGCGCTCAACGACGCCGGCACGGTCGCCAACCGGCAGACCGCGCCTTCCTCGGGGGTCGGCGCCTTCACCACGCAGCCTGCCTTCCTGAACGTGCCGAGCCCGGGCAACCTGCCGTCCGGCCTCACACCGAATGCGGCCGGCGCGCAAGGTGTGTGGCTACGGCTAACCTTGCCGGCCGGTACCGCAGCTTACAAGGGTTCGGCCGATCTGAGGACGCAGGGCACAACAACGTGAACGCCGAAGGAATCGGCGACGCCCTCAGACTATGAACTGATCGTGGCGTCGGGAACGCCGGAAGGGGCTGATGACGACTGGTGCGACGCAACTCGCCGTGTTCTATGCGACAGGCAGCAAGATTTTGCGTCGTAAGATCATCCCCGACAGTGACGCGCAGTTTGCTCTGCACCAGCCGGGGCCCGGTGAGAGCCTGGTACCGGCGGGCTCGCATCGGGTCGGCGACTTGCTGCCGCCGCACGGCAAGCCTGGGCAAGAGCCGGCGTGACCGTCGTCTATCTGTTGTCCGGCACCAGCTGGACGGTTCCGGCTGATTGGAACAACGCGAGCAACACCGTTGAGGCGATTGGCGGTGGTGGAGGCGGTGAAGGCCTCGGCGTCGGTAATAACGGCGGTGGTGGAGGCGGTGGCGAGTACCGCAAGATCACGAACTTCTCTGCGACGCCGGGAAATTCTATCCCGATTGCAATCGGCGCGGCGGGAGCTGCCGGCAATAACGCCGCTGGTGGAAACGGCGGAGACACGACGTTCAACACAAGCTCGCTGATCGCAAAGGGCGGTCAAGGCGGCGGGCAAGCCGGTGCCGGGGTCGGTGGCACAGGTGGATCCGGTGGCACGGGGACCGTAGGCAATAATGGAGGCACAGGCGGTTCCGAGCCCGCGTCCGCCCAATCAACATCCGGTGGTGGCGGAGCTGGCGGGCCTAACGGCGTAGGGGGCGCCGGCGGCACCGCTGTCGCAGTTTCTGGATACCCTAACTCAGGCTCTGGAGGCGGTGGTGGAAATGGAGGCGGAGGTGCGGGCGCTGCGGGGAATGGCACCACGTCAGGTGGCGCCGGCGGCACGGCGCAAGATGCCACCGCCGGTGGCGCTGGGGCGACGTCTTCGGTAAACGCTGCTAACGGCTCTCACGGATCTGGTGGCGGCGGCGCTATCGGCTCAAACAACACAAAAGGCGGTGACGGCGGAGCTGGCATCGAATGGGATTCGACGCACGGTTCCGGCGGCGGCGGGGGTGGCGGGCCGGTGAATGGTACGGGTGCAAATGGTGGTGCTGGCGGACTCTATGGTGGTGGCGGTGGTGGATATGGATATTTGGCCGGCATCGGCGGTGCCGGTGGTCAGGGCATCATCGTCATTACCTACACGCCCACGGCCGCGACGACCGTCGTTTCGGATGCACCCAATCCGGCCGAGTTTCTGGCGAGCCCAACAGCCGGAAACGTGACAGGGTTCGAGTTACTGGCAGCACAGGGTAACAATTTACCCGCGTCGTGCGAATTTATGGTGGGTGCTCGAAGCGATCCGGGTATTTCGGCGGAATTGCTGTCAATGAGCCGGGCCGATGGCTGGCTGCCCGACGAGTTGCTCGCGACTGCAAGCGGCGACCCTCGAATGCGATTGGAATGGGCGGCGGTTCTGAACAGCCTTCTCGTTTTGCCGATCGCGCTCGGCGGCGGGGTTGCCCGAGACAGGTCCGCTCGCATCGAGTGGTCGGCACAAGTTTTTTCTGATCGGTATGTCGCGGCTGAATGGCTGGCGTCGTTGCCGTGGGATCTGCCGGTGCCCACCGAGTTCGCTGCTCTCGTTGCCCGCGACGCGCCAGGACGGACAGAATGGCTAAGTACCACCGTAGTACCGCTGACCGCTGATGCGTTCCTAGCAATCGAGTGGTCAGAGGCCCCGGCGCCAGTGCCAGTGCGGGTGTCGCTAGAACGGCTGCTGGTCTCCCCCGGCAACCGGCGCATTCTCAGCACGCTCGGCCGCCTGCGGCTTCTCAAACATCTATGACAAGAGCTGAAGTGTCTTCGCGGTTTCCCGCAGTAGCTACCCGCTCAGAGGCCAATGAGGAACTCGGCTATGCGCTTGGCAACGCCGTTCGATCCGATCGAGATCGGCGAGATTGACAACTTCGCCTTCGATTTTACCTCGGATATCGGTGCAGCGACCATGGTTTCGACGAGCTGGACTTGCGCCCTTGCCCCGTTCCAGACGGCCACCGATCCGATGCCGCAGTCAAGAGTATTGTCGGTTTCGACTGAGACAGCAATCCAGCTGCGCGCCCCGGCAGATGGGTCGCTGCAAACGCGTACCGGGTTCTTCTCGGCCGCCTCGATCGGCGGTATGCCGACCACGGCGGCCGGCGGCACCTATATCCTCGAAGCCTCGGCTGCTCTAAGCGACGGCCGCGTGCTCAAGCTCAACGCAACGGTCCTGTGCAGCGCACCCGGGTAATCGGCAGTCCGAGTTTCGGATTGCGACGACGGAACCCCATGGCTGTGGATGCGTCGCCAGGGCGGCGATAATTTGGAGAACCAGCGATGACGAATAGGCTGCTCGCGCCTGCTCCCTATGCGCGGTTTCAAACCTCGGGTGGATCGTATAAGGCCGATCAGAAGGGCGTGATCGCCGCAGCTGCGATCGGGGATGTGATCGACTTGATCCGCGGCGGCTGCACCCTGCTGCCCGACGACAACGACTTTACCACAACCGCGGACCCGACTGAGCTCAGCGATCAAACTCAAGGATTTTCAGTAGGCTCTCGTTGGTTCAACACTGCGGCGGGTCGAGCCTGGGTCTGCTTGTCGACACCCGGCGCCGCGATTTGGATCCTGGACGGCGTTGTGCCCGGAATGGGCGCCGAGCCCTCGAACATGCGTGCGTATTTCGGTGGGGGAACCGGCACACTGCTCGCAGAAGGCAGTCTCGCTCGCCAACTCGGCAATCCGCTCGCCGGCAATAGTGCCGATACTCCCGATGACGTTCTGGCGAGTTACACCTTACCGGCTTTGAGCCTCGATGTCGCGGGCAGGGGGCTCCGCATCACCGCCCGGGGCATGACCGGGCCATCGAGCAACGATAAGCGCGCCAAACTGTGGTTCGATGCGAAGATTTTCGCAGGAGTGGTTGTCGGCGGCAGTGTCATCGCTGATACCGGTGCCTGGGCCGACGCGATAACGCCGAACAATAATGTTGGCTGGCAGCTGACGTCCAACGTCTTCAAATTGGGCGACGCCGGCTCGAACACTCAATACGCGCAGAGCTCGGCGATTCTCGGCGGCAGTCATGGCGGGATCGGGTTGCCGGTCTTCCCGACGGCGATCGAGACGGGGGCCATTGTGATTGCTCTGACAGGCTCATCTTATACCGCCGCCGCAGCCAATGATTTGGTTGCAACCTGGTTCGAAGTCAGCGCAATGAATTGACAGGATAAACCCAATATGACCAAGCCCACGGCATTGCAATGGTTGCCGCAGCCGAGCACCGTTATCGGTCTTGGTACCCTCGCCGGCACGTTTTGCTATTGGATTACGAGAGATCCGATTTGGGCAGGTGTTGCGGCGGCGGCGGTCAAGATACTCGTTCCTGACAATTCGACGGGGAGGGGACCGGGCGTTCGAAGCAATCGCGATGCTGGCGCGGAG
>WNFT01008795.1_pt1 | contig 10904 bp, 11 predicted proteins | sample 5400191 | NCBI WGS metagenome assembly WNFT01 (sample SAMN13153359, study PRJNA577476) | soil metagenome | isolation source: 80 cm saprolite under Madrone tree | place: USA:California | collected 2016-06-14
GAAGACAACCCTGCCGAGCAGCTTAGTATCAGGGAACTGCTGGGCTATGACGATATTGACGTAACCGTCGCTTCAACGGGCGGGGAGGCGCTGGAAGCGATCAACAAAGAGCCCTTCGATTGCGTGGTTCTCGATCTCCGGCTTCCGGACATGTCCGGCTTTGAGCTGTTGGAACGTTTCCGGGATACACCGACTTTGAGTGATTTGCCAGTGGTTGTGTTCACTGGCAGAGAGCTCTCTTCGGAGGAGGATGCGCACCTGCACACCCTGGCGCGCAGCGTGGTGGTGAAGGGAGTTGAATCGCCGGAGCGGTTGCTGGATGAAACGGCGCTGTTCCTGCATCGGGTGGTTGCCAATCTTCCTGCGGAAAAGCAGAAGATGTTGGACCGATTGCATCGCTCCGATGACGCCCTGGTGGGAAAGAAAGTGCTGGTCGTGGATGATGACGTTCGAAACATCTTCGCGCTCAGCAGCGTTCTGGAGCGACGTGGGATGACCGTGCTGACCGCTGGAACGGGTCGGCAGGCGATCGAGATGCTGGAGTCAACTCCCGATGTTGCAATCGTGCTGATGGACATCATGATGCCGGAGATGGACGGGTACGAAACCATGCAGGTGATCCGACAGAAGACAGCTACGCGTCGGTTACCGATCATCGCATTGACGGCGAAGGCGATGAAAGGCGATCGTGAAAAGTGTCTGGAAGCGGGCGCGTCGGAGTATCTGGCCAAGCCCGTTAACACCGACCAGTTATTGTCGGCACTCAGGATGTGGCTGCACCGATAACGGAAGTTGTCTCGCCCGGTCAAACGGGCGGTTTTTAGTGCGCGAGACGTTGGTGCGAGACAAGGACAAGCGATGAGCCAACACGAGAAGGTCAACATTCTGATGGTGGATGACCAGCCCTCGAAGTTGCTGACCTATGAAGTCATGCTCGCGGAACTGGGCGAGAATCTCGTCAAGGCTAATTCCGGGAGGGAGGCCCTGGAGCTACTTCTGAAGATTGATGTTGCGGTTGTGCTCATGGACGTCAGCATGCCGGAAATCGATGGGTTTGAGTTAGCCGGGATCATCCGACAACATCCCCGCTTTCAAAAGACCGCGATCATTTTCATCTCGGCGGTGCATTTGACCGATCTGGACCGGCTCAAGGGATACCAGCGCGGCGCCGTGGATTACATTTCCGTTCCAGTCGTGCCGGAACTGCTGCGGGCGAAGGTGAGCGTGTTCGCCGAGTTACACCGGAAGGCCCTGCAGCTGGAAACGCTCAATCGCGAACTGCGGCGGCTCTCCACCCGGCTGATGACCGCGCAGGATGAAGAGCGCCGCCGCTTTGCCCGTGAGCTGCACGATGGCATCGGTCAGGAGCTTGCCGCGGCCAAGATAATGCTGGACGGTCTACTGCAGCAGCCGCGCGGAACGGGTAAAGAGAAAGCAATCGGAGAGGCGAGTGAGATTGTCGACCGGGCCATTCAGCAAGTTCGAAGTATGTCGCATCTTATGCATCCACCTCTGCTGGACGAAGGCGGGCTTTTCTCGGCCTTGCGATGGTTCCTGGACGGGATGACGGAGCGCACCGGGATTCAGACTTCGCTGGATTTGCATCCCCCTGAGTTTCCGCGGCTCGCACCGCAGCTGGAGCGGGCAGTATTCCGTATTGTGCAGGAAGCTCTGACTAATGTCTTCCGGCACTCGCAAGCGAAAACGGCTCGCGTAACCCTCGTTCAAAAGGAAAACAGCCTGCAGCTTACGGTGCGCGATGACGGCAAAGGAGTGGCCGAGCAGACAGCACAACTGCGGCCAGGGAGCATTGGCGTCGGCATCAGTGGGATGAGAGAGCGGGCTCGTGAGTTGGGTGGGGAGTTGCGGATGAGTAATACCAATCCGGGCACGAGTGTCGAAGTTCTCATCCCCGCCATCATCGCCAGCGCCCAGGAAGCATTTGTCACGGTGTGATCGGCTCGCGCACTTTGGGCGCCGCCCGGCTCCCTTGCGGAGTTCGCGGCCAGTTTCCTGTTCTCTGTCTTCGCCTTCCCCTATGCAAATCGCCGGAGAAGAAATCGCGGACTAGCTGGCTTTTTTGGCTTTTTTCTCCGGGACCTTAGCGCCCTTCTCACGAGCTTCCGAGAGGCCGATCGCAATAGCCTGCTTGCGGCTCGTCACCTTGCCGCCCTTGCCGCCTTTTCCAGAGCGGAGCGTTCCACTTTTTTTTCGCCGCATCGCGCTGGCAACGGTCTTGCCGGCGGCTTTCCCGTATTTACGTCCGGATTTCTTTCGCGAGGAACTTTTTCTGGGCACCATTCATATTCTCCTGCTGCTTAGAGTTGAAACTTTTCATGGAGGTTGTGCGCCTCGGCCTAGGCGACGCGAGATTGCTTATCCGGCGCGTGTTGTGGCGCGGCTTCGGCCAGTGTTTTTCCAATTGCAGTTAAAACTTGATCGTAGGTCGTTAGCATTTGGTGCTGACGGGGCCGCGTCCACCATGAGATGTGAACTTTGATGACGTCAGAATCGGCATCGCCCAGGTCCACGACCAAGGCCTCGGGAGCCGGATCCGGCAAGACGCCCTCTGCTTTTCTTATCGCGTCCACGATCCGAGCCTTCAGACTGTCCAAGTCTCTTTGCGTCGTCTTGACCGCCAACTGGCAATCCCATCTCCTGGCCTCGAATGCCGTATTGATGGTGACGGAGTGGGTAAACAAATCCGCGTTGGGTATGACGACACGCTTGCCATCGTAGGTCTTGATGGTAGTCGCGCGGGTTTCAATCTCCTCGACCGTTCCTTCGAAGTTGTCCAGGCGAATTTGGTCTCCAACGCGAAACGGTTCCGTCCACAGCAGGAGCAGTCCCGCGAGAAAGTTCTGGAGGATGTTCTGGAAGGCGAAGCCGATGGCCACGCTGCCAATTCCAAGAACTTTAATCAGATCGGCGGCCTGGAACGACGGCGCCACAATGGAGAACGACACCAGGAAGCCCAACAAGACGACCGCGGCGCCTACCAGTCGCGCAAACACGACGCCGACATTGCGGCGATGCGTCGCGGTGGCGCGCAGGATAAGGCGGCTGACCAGAATGCTACCGCCATAGAACAAACAGAAGACGATCACTCCGAGGCCCAGCGACGGAAGCCGCGCCAGGAAGGCATCTGCCATTTTATCGGCCGCTGTCCAAATGCTCTTGAGATGTGGGGTCACGCGTAGGTGAGATGTCGGCAGGCGACCAGAGGTTTGTAGCCCGGGCCGATAATCGATCTGCAGCAATACAGGGTTTGATGGGGGAGGGTACAGTAGGCTCCCGATGTATTGTGGTGGATCGCGCCGTCTATTTATTAAAGATGGGCTCACCGCTGTGACTCATGCAGGATTGCAGCAGCTGACTGCTGGACTCTACAATCATTGCTCAAGAAATCAGAAAACGCGGTTCGTGATTTGTCCGTCTTGACACAGAAGAGGCGCAAGGCTTCTGGTGCAGACTCCCTCCTTAGAAAGCTCGGACCCGGGTTGGTGACCGGAGCTTCCGATGATGATCCCAGCGGAATTGCTACCTACTCCCAGGTAGGAGCGCGATTCGGATATGGAATGCTGTGGACCATGTTGCTTTCCTATCCGCTGATGGCTGCCATTCAGGAAATATGTGCGCAGATCGGACGAGTGACGGGAAGCGGACTGTCCGCCAACCTTTGGCGTTACTACCCAAAGTGGATGCTGTACTCCGTGCTTTGCCTGATGTCGCTCGCGAACATCTTCAATCTGGGCGCCGATCTGGGCGCGATGGGCGCGGCCGCGCACCTGCTATTGCCAGGCGACGCGAGAATCTACATCGTTCTGTTCGCAGCAGCGTCCGTTCTGGCGGAATTATTCATTCCGTATTCGGAATATGCGAAGTACTTGAAATGGCTGACGCTCTCTCTGTTCGCCTATGTGGGCACCGCCTTCTATGTGCATCTTCCGTGGTCCGAAGTCGTGCACGCTGTGGTCGTCCCGAAGGTTGAGATCACACGAGAGTATCTGACCGCGCTCATCGCAGTGCTGGGGACGACCATCAGTCCGTACTTGTTTTTTTGGCAGGCGTCGCAGGAAGTTGAGGAGGTCACCAATAATCCGGGCGAGGAGGCGCTCAGACAAGCTCCGAGCCAGGCGCGAATGCAGCTGGGAAGAATTCGCATCGACACTTATGTCGGGATGGCTTTCGCTAACCTGGTTGCGTTCTTCATTATTCTGACAACCGCAGCGACCCTGCATACCCATGGAATTCACGAGATCTCCAGTTCGGCCCAAGCCGCGCTGGCGCTGAAACCCTTGGCGGGCCGCTACGCTTTCCTGCTGTTCGTATGCGGCATTGTGGGGACGGGCCTGCTCGCGGTCCCGGTGCTGGCCGGGTCGGCGGCATATGGGATTGGGGAAGCTCGCCGCTGGCGCGTAGGCCTGGAGCGCAAGCCGAAAGAAGCTGTCCGGTTCTACTCCGCAATTGGCGCCGCTACGCTGGTTGGGTCATCTCTGAATTTCTTTGGTATCGACCCGATCAAGGCTCTCTTCTGGGCGGCGGTGCTGAATGGCTTGGTCGCCGCGCCGTTGATGGTTGTCATCATGATCATGGCCAGCAGCCCGAAGGTGATGGGAAAGTTCACGATTCCTCGCTACCTACGGGTGGTGGGCTGGATAGCCACTGGTGTGATGGTGTGTGTCTGCCTGGGTGTGTTTGCAACCTGGAAGTAGCGCGAAGGACATTAGCTGAGAAGCAACGAGGTCTGCGTGATGGGAGTCCTCGGAATGCGGTTTGGGGCCCGCCGCAAGCTCATCGAAAAAGGAATAAAGCCGTGGGGGCAACACGGCTTCACTGCCACAAAACACAATCGACCAAAGACACGATTGCAAGTCGCATGACTCTTCCTTCTCCTCATGGGTGGTTGGGTTGAAATGGCGATTAAATTAATATGAACCCTCGGTGCCGGTCGATGGCATATTCCTGACTGACGACGAGCGGACTTTGCTGGTTGCGCTCGCAGCAGAATCGACGACTCTGTTTTTCATGTCCACTGCTTTATCGCGGATCGCTTCGCGGGTTTCGCTACCAGCAGCGGGGGCGAGGAGAATTCCTAGTCCAGCTCCCACTCCGACGCCAAGCAAGAAGCCGCCCACTTCCGGCCAATAGCTCCTTCCCCGAAAAGCGTCTCCGGCCGCTTCCAAACGCTCGACAGCGTCTTCGTATTTGCTGGCGACAGTGTCGGTGACGTGATCCACACCGTCTCTGAACTGGTCGGCAATGGCGGCCCGAATTTTTGGATCGGTGATCAGAAGGCCCAATTTGGCAGCTAGCCGGGCCCAATCTTTTGCTGTGTTCCTTGATCTAAAGCTCCGCATGATGATTCCCCTCCCTTGTGTAGTGGATTCAAAGTTTGAATGTAGTGGAGGAGCGGATGCCGGGCTATCGGTGGACTTGTGTAGACCAGCGAGGAGATGTGTGTACAGGGTGTATGTTTTAGATACTGCGAGAGATACTCTGAGGATGCAGGTGACGATTGCAGAAAAAGAAGGATTCCCCGCGCAGGAGGGTTTCGACGCAGGGAACGACCTTGTTCAGTTCTCCCTTGGGTAGGGTCCCCACAACGCCCGCCCCGCGCGCCAAGTCGACGAGTTCCGGGGTCAAACAAATCGTGCAAAGCAAAATTGGAGTCTTGGGAGAAAACTTGCCGATCTCTCGGGCCGCATCGATTCCATTCTTGCGGGGCATGAGGAAGTCAAGGACGACCAAGTCTGGATCGAGCTCCCGAGTCTTGCAGACGGCGTCTTCTCCGTCGGTGGCTTCGCCACAGACTTCCCAGTCTGTGTGACCACACAGGAGTCGCCCGAGACACTGGCGAACGATCGGGCTGTCATCGGCGATCAAAATCCGAGTTGCCACGTTATCTCCCGGAACTCAATTGAGTTCGCATACTCGTGGTCCACACCTGCCCGTTTCTGGACAGCAACCAATTCGCTACCCGGTGATTCTTATGGTTGCCCGCTACCAAATCAATACAGCCGTTGCGGTAACTTTGGGTAAAAAGCATAAGGAAACTCTGGAAGACTAAGCAGGAAGCGTCAGGAGGAAGGACAGAAGGAGAAAGGGGGCCAAATCAGTCTGTGTGAGAACTCGGTCGTCCCTCCGGGACTTGAATCGTTTGGTCCACCTCTCCCAGCGCTAAAGCGCTGGGCTAATCTAGGTCGCCCCTCCGGGGCTGGATATTCGGACACTGGTTCCGCTGGATTGTCCGAAAACGAGTTCTCACGCACACGCTGAAGCGCGCTGGGCTAAACTGGCTCGCCCCCTTCGGGGCTGATCCATTTTCGTTCACGCTTCATCGCAAATCACCCACTCTTCACCGCAAATCACGCGAAGCTGGTTCTCACACAGGCTCAAATAACTCCCCTTTCAAGATGCTAGCTTGCTTTGCGTCTCTCGACGTCGGCGTCCTGCGAATGCGAAGCCACTCGCATCCAATCATCCACTTGGCGCTGCGCTTCGTCTTTTGCGATGCCGTATTTTTCTTGAATTTTGCCGACGAGTTGCTCGTTTTGGCCATTGATGATGTCTAGATCGTCATCTGTCAATTTGCCCCAACGTTCCTTGACTGACCCCTTCATCTGCTTCCATTTGCCTTTAAGCTGGTCCGAGTTCATTGCACTTCCTCCGGAAAGAAAATACTCGTCTGCATGCTAAGACAACGAGGAACCGCGTTCGATCAGGTGATGGCTGTACGATGCAAGCCGAGATCACCCACTCAGCCCCAATAAAACGGGCTCGACGCGGTGGTGATTCCTCCCCAGGCCGAAGCCTCCCAAACTAGCTCTGTTGGGATATTGGACCGCTCAGTTTCGATTTCGCCCAGGAAGCGCTATCCTTAAGTTGGGAAAGCTGGGCACGGGTGCCGGGGCTGGGGAGGATGGAATAATTGCATTATCTTAAACAATTACTGTGCTATACAACAGTGAGTTAAAGTTATTCTTTAAATGACAGCACCCGTGCCATACGTAAAGGTGGTAGATTTCGGGGCTGCGGGGAAATTCACGGTAAGCCATTGATCTCGATTGCGCATCCAAAGCACGTTTTGCTTTTGAAGTCAACCCGGTGTGCGAGGTAACCCATGCCTTTTCGAATTCTAGTAGCAGACGACCACGAGGTCGTTCGGCGCGGCCTGTGCGCTCTTTTGCGTAACCAGCCTGAATGGGACGTGTGCGGCGAGGCAGCCGATGGCCGGGAAGCGGTGGTAAGGGTCCTAAGCCTGAAACCGGATGTCGTTATTATGGACATCGGGATGCCGAACCTCAACGGCTTGGAAGCCACGCGCCAGATCTTGAAAACGAATCCTCAAGTCAAGGTTCTGATTCTCACCTTGCACGATTCCGATCAGGTAGTGCAGGAGGTGCTCAATGCAGGCGCTCGCGGATTCCTGCTGAAGACGGACGCGGCGCGTGATCTGGTGGCCGCCGTGGATGCCCTGCGCCGGGACAAGATCTATTTCACTCCCAAAGTCGCTGCGATGGTGTTGGACGGCTTTTTGAAGAGGGACGGGACCGTTCCGGAACCGCCGGTGCGCAGCCGGCTCACGCCCCGAGAGCGCGAGATCGTGCAACTGCTGGCGGAAGGAAAGAGTTCCAAAGAGGTGGCTGTGGCTTTGGGTCTAAGTGTGAAGACCGCGGAAACTCATCGCTCCAACATCATGCGCAAACTGGAGCTGCACTCGGTGAGCGACCTGGTGCTGTATGCCGTCCGGAACAACATTGTGCACGTGGTGCAGCCTACGCTTTAGGAGCCCCAAAGTATGGGTCGCGGCAGGAGGCAGATCGATTAGTAAAAATATGGGGGAAGAAGCGACCTGCCTGCCCTGCCTAGCGAGACGAAGAAGGCCAAGCGCTATCCAATAACACCGCTTTGCGTTGGGCCGGGTCTGACTCGCGTTCTGTAACCTTCTGATCGAGCGTTGCCTTCGACATTGGCGACATCGAAGCAACCGCCGCTCGTATTCGGGGCTGCCGGCCGCGATCTCGCGTCGAGGCGTTAATCTGTCGGAGTCGCGGCTGCGGCAGAGATTTTCCCCTCATCGGGTTGGGTTGCAATCCGCTCAGCGGAGAATCGTTGTTGTCGAAAATCAGCACTAGCACGTCGGAAGTCGCGAAATATTCAACGGCGCCAGCGGTCATGAAACCGATTGAGGTGGTAGTGCCACCAATGTACTTCCCCTGGAGGTGACGCCCATTTCTCAGCTGCATCGAATCCGCTTGGGCCAAGCCTGCACAGATCGCCAGACAACAAATGAGTTTTGTAAGGATGCACAGAACCTTCATGGTAATGATCCTTCTGGCGAAGCGGCGGCGGACAGGTGGTTAAAAGTTATAAGGTCGCAATTGGCCGAGTCCATACAGTTTCCCCTGTATTTCAAGGGTAGGCCCGACCGGGGGCGCTGTTCTTCCCCCGGTCGTATGAATTCGGCGGTTAGGCGGCGCGCTTACCGCGGGCTGCAGATTTCTTAGCCCGTGTACCCCGGTTACTTCCCTGCTCCGCCTCTTGTTCTGTGTTTTCGCCTGCTTCGAGGGCCTCGACATTCAATTCTTCAGCCAACTCGGAGAGGGTTTGGTCGGCTTCCTTTTCCTCTTCCAGGGTCTGTTCGAGCATGCTGGCGGCCTCGGGGAAGCCGAGAAGAGTGGCATAGGTACGCGCAGTACCGTAACCAGCCATTTCGTAGTGCTCCACTCGTTGGGCAGCGGCGATGATGGCGGCGTCCCTCACTTCCCTGGATACCTCTTTTAAGAGATCGCTGCCCTCTTTCAGAACTCCTTCCATGCCCTTACATTTTTCATTTTGAGCGTCTTCGCCCAGTTCCTGGCAAATCATTTCGATCCGGCTTGCCTGTTTCCGGGTCACTTCCAGGTGTTCCTTCAGTGCGCTGCGCAGTTCGTCGGATTGCGCCGCTTCGATCATCTTGGGGAAGGCCTTGATGATCTGCTGCTCGGCGCTGTAGAGATCCTGCAGTTGTTCCACATAGAGTTCTTGCAATGAATTCGCGGTCACGTTAAGCCTCCAAGAATGTAGTTCGTTTTAGGAACCGAATGGTTCGAGAAGTCTGCCATCCCAGCCGCGCTTCCGAAGAAGGCGAGAGGCAAGTGCCGATCCAATCTTTTGGGACGGCCGGCACTTGCCTGGGAGGGTGGGTATCTGAGGGAACATAATTTACTTGCGTGAGCATAGGCAGTGGGCGCGATTTGGACAATCCCGCCAGCGCTGTAGTTCGTCGCCAGACTTTCCGTAGAGTCGACCCCGGTGACCTAAAGTGAAACTTTGTGCGGCTTGGTGAAGTCCTTTGCCTCGGCTTTTCTGTGTCTTGAGTTGATTCTGCCCCTGAGTTTTACAGCAACTATTCAAATCGGCTACTGGCATGACCTTATGGACCGGAAAGCCGGGGGACTCTACTGTGTGCATGCGTGGACGTAAGAAACCGAACTGAAGGAGCCACAGGTGACAAACGATCTGAACTCGACAGCCCAGCGCAAATCGGACGCGGAAATCGTGCGCCTTGCCCTGGAAGGTAATGAAGACGCTTTTGCCACTCTATTCAATGCTCACCGAACCAAGGTCTATTCTCTCTGCCTGCGGATGACGAGCAACACGGCCGAGGCGGAGGATTTGACCCAGGACGCGTTCCTCCAGGTGTTTCGAAAGCTGGGGACCTTTCGCGGGGACTCGGCACTGTCGACTTGGCTTTATCGAGTGGCAGTAAACACGGTTCTGATGCACTTTCGCAAGAAGGGACTTCGTCAGGTGTCGCTCGAGGAACCGGCCACCCGGGAACCGGGGGCGCCGAAACGCGAGCATGGCAAAGTCGACGAGCGGCTGTCCACCTCCATTGACCGAATTGCGCTGACTCGCGCCATGAAAGAACTGCCGGTGGGGTACCGGACTATTTTCCTTCTGCATGAAGTGAAGGGATACGAGCATCACGAAATCGCCCGGCTGCTGCGCTGCTCGGTTGGGAACTCCAAGTCACAGCTTCACAAAGCGAAAGCCAGAATGCGCGAGCTGCTGGGCTTGCAAAAGGCGCAGGGGGGAGCCCGGGCTGCGAATCAAAAGACGTCGGCCCTGGAGGCACTGGCTGCCGCGGACGCGGTTTCGCGTCTCCAGCCGGTTGAAGCTCAACCTTGGGAATCGGCGACCGAAGCAGCGGCCTAAAGAGTACGGACCACGTGGCAGGGTTCCTGGCCTCATGTGAGACGAGCCACCAGCGGTTACAAGACGTCGCTGGTGGCTCGCGTCTTCTTTTTCCAAAAATCGAAAACCCGGTGCTTAGACGACGATGCTCTGGCTCTCGCCTTCGGTTCTCTGCAAGAGACGGACCAGTTCTTTGTCCGGGTCGTGCACAAAATGGCGGATCATGTTGCGTGCGTAGCGTGCCAGGGTTGCTACGTTGGTCTGGTACCAGCAGCACTGGGCCATCCTGGGAGACAGTCCGCAGTAGAACCGGAGGCGGTCGACGGCTTCGGGAGTGGCCAGCATGGCAGCCAGCAGCCGGTGATTCCCATCCAGGATGGTAAAAGGCCCACTCTCACTCAACCCGATCAGGAGTACCGCACCCGCGATAGCGCTATTGTCTTCCTGCAAGTGATCTCGCAGGTCCTCGATCTTGGCCCGAAATGCCTCGGGGGTGCGATCTCGATAACGCTCATCCATGATTCTCTGAGCGACCTGCGTAATACTGAAATCGCCGAGGGCGAGCTTCCGCCAGTGGGCACGTGGGAACACGCGAACGCGGTGCAGGTCGGCGATTCGGATTTCAGCCTCGAACCAGTCTGTTCCTTCCGGAAGTTCTCTCCAAAGCGATCCGTGGCGAATGAAAAGTAGGGCTCGCCGCGCTTTGTTCTCGTCGGCATTCT
>WNFT01010421.1_pt1 | contig 10904 bp, 8 predicted proteins | sample 5400191 | NCBI WGS metagenome assembly WNFT01 (sample SAMN13153359, study PRJNA577476) | soil metagenome | isolation source: 80 cm saprolite under Madrone tree | place: USA:California | collected 2016-06-14
TGACCCCTGACACGGGCACAGCCCAGGCTGGATGGCGTCACCGCCTGCTACCTCGGATCCAGAAGGCGACACTCCGTGTGCCGACCCTGCGCGGCCAACTGCCAGGACTGTACCAGCCACTGCGCTCCTTGCAGCTGCAAGATCTGCTCGTGCAGGCGGCTGGCCAGTGGGGTCCGGAGGGTTTTGACGGCACGCTGGAGCGCTTGCAGACCCACATCGGGGTCACAGGATGGCCCCGGGCTGAAGTGCGCCTGGCCGGGCGCCTGACCCCGCAACAACTCGATCTGGCGCACCTGTATGTACGCTTGCCGCAATCCGAGGTCCGCGGGAGTGGCTCGCTGACCCTGCCGCAGCGGCAGGTCCAGCTCCGCCTCGACATGCCGCGCCTCCGGCTTGATGAGCTAGGCTTTACACCGCCGGCACCATTGCCGCGACTGGTGCAGGGCATTATTGACGTACGCGGTAGTGTGTCGGCGCCACAAGTCGAAGCCCACCTGCAATACGCTGAGGCGCAACTCGACCTTGACCTGACAGCCCAACTTGAGGCGCCGCGTTACAGTGCCACACTCCGTCTGGACCATCTGAAGATGGCACACGTGCTGGCCGGTGAGCCGGGCACACTCCGCGCCCTGCTCCAGATACAGGGGACAGGGTTCGCTGCCTCACAGCGACGCGCTGAGGCTGAGCTACGCCTGGAGACGAGCGGTTTGACGCTGCTCCCTGGCCTGACCGCACGGGTGCAGGCGAGTCTGACTGAGAGCACCGTGCGCTTCGAGGACGTGCAGGTGCGTAGCGCCCCGGTCGTTGTGGGGCTGCGTGGGACCCTGTCTCCAACAGCCCCTACTGCGCTCACCTATGACGTGACGCTCGGAGACCTGACACCCCTGCAGCGGTATGTGGGTGTGCCAGTGCAGGCCAAAGGGCAGTTCAACGGGACGGTGCAGGGGACCTGGCCGGCCCTCCAGGCACGTAGTCGGCTCCAGCTACACGACTGGACCTATGGCGGACTGCAGGGCCAGCGCGTGCAGGCAGACCTGGCTGTGTCGCAATTCCCCACGGCTCCTCAGGCGACCATGAACGTCCAGGTCGTTGATGTCCAGGGACCGACACTACCCAGGAGTGCGGCGACGCTCGCTGGCACCTATACGCCATCCCAAGGGACCGTGCAGGTGCGTGTCACGACTGGGCCATACCAAAAGAGTGGCTTTGAGGGGCACGTCACGTTGGCCGAGGAGCAACGCCTGACCCTCACGCATCTCCGCCTGTACCATAAGGCCTCCGCCTGGGAAAACGTTGGCCCTTTGACGGTCGTGCGGGGTGCGCAGGGCCAACTCGATCTGCAACGCTTTGCGCTCCGAAATGGTCGCCAGGAGATCACTGCGCGGGGTATAATAAAGCCTGGAGGGGGAATTGAAGCCGATCTACACGTACGCCACCTGCAGCTCTTGCCCCATATACAGATTATGGTACCTCATACGGATATGGTAGATGGTGAAGGCACACTCCACCTCAGTCTGCGCGGCACGTTGGCCCAACTGCAGGGCGAGGGTGAGCTGCACCTGACCTCCCTCCGCTGGCAACATCACGACTTGGGAGAGGTGCATGGTCAGATGCGGATCAAGGGCACGGTTGTGGGTATGGACCTGGGCTGGCGTGACCACAAGCAGGAGCTGTTGCATCTGTCTGGTGAGGCGAGCCTGGCTACACGTCAGGCCCTGACTGTACAGCTTCAGGCTACCAACGTTGACTTGCAGGGACTCAAAGCGTTCATCCCTGCCGTAGCGCAGAGTGCTGGCATGTTGCATCTTGATCTTCGTCTGACCGGTACGCTCCAGCACCCCCAGGTGTATGGGACCCTTCGGGTCAATGATGGTGCGTTGCAATTGACCACGACCGGAGTACGGTACAAAGATATCCAGGTGCAACTGGTCTGTACGGGCAATCGCCTGGAGTTGACCCAGGCGCACGCGCAGTCCGGGGAGGGCACGCTCGATCTCACTGGTGGTGCTGAGAGCGTTGGGTTGACGCTGCGGCGCCTCACTCTCGACCTGCAGATGCAGCAATTCACGCTCATGCACACGCCGGCGCTCGAAGCAGTCGTCTCAGCAGCGGTAGCGCTGCGCGGCTCACTGGAGGAGATGCTGGCGACGGGCACGGTCACCGTCGCACCGGCGCGGGTGCAGGTGAGTGGCAAGCTCGGCGGCGGTCTGGATATCGTCCAACCCTGGCAACTGACCGTGGAAGGGGTATACGGCTCCGGAACACAGCCGGCCACAACCAATGCGGCGGCACCCGAGGCGCGTCCGAGGCCCACCCTGCCGTTCCTGCGGGCTGACTTGCAGCTGGAACTGCCGCGTAATGTGTGGGTGCGTAGCCCCGGGACGGCGCTCGAACTCAGTGGCGCTCTCACCATTACCAAAGAGTTGGGGGAACCGTTTGTGCTGGGTGGTACGGTGCAAACGGTGCGTGGCTTCGCCAGTTTTTATAGTGGGAGATTTGCCGTTGACCAGGGGCGGGTGACGTTTACCGGAACCCCAGAGATCAATCCCGTCCTGGACATGACGGTGACGCGGGCTGTGTCGGGTTATGCGGTGTCAATCCATGTCTCCGGCCGGGCGAAGTCGCCCCAGCTCCACCTGAGCAGTATCCCAGACCTCCCACAAGCAGACATCGTGACCTTGCTCGTCGTCGGCAAGACCACCGATCGCTCGTATGAGCGCCAGCTCGGCGACGAAAAAGGCAACAAAGTCGGCGTTGAGTACAGCATTAACCGTCACCTCAAGGTGAAGGGCAGTAGCGGCAATACCGGGGATTCAGCCCTCGATATACTGTGGCGCATTGATTACTGAACAGCGCCGGTGGACGACTGCCCACGCCACTCGCGCCATGCAGAAGAGGCATACCATGGAGCACAGGGAGCCTGAGATGCCAATCGACCCTATTGCACGACGCCTGGAGCGTCTAGAACGAGACAGCCGCCGCTGGAAAGCCATGACGACCCTGGCGATGGGGACCTTGGGCCTGCTCCTCCTCATCGGGGCCGGGAAAAGCGGCGAAACCTCTGTGCCTCATGAAGTCCAGGCGCATGCCTTTGTCCTGGTGGATCAGAACGGTACGCCGCTGGCCAGGTTGGGATTGCTGCCCCACGGCGCGTGGGGTTTAGGGTTTTACGACCAGGGCAAGAAGAGCCGTATTGTGTTAAGCGTGGAAGGCGATGGTGCCTCGTCCATCAGCCTCTTTGGGAAGGACGGCAAAGGGAGTATGCTCCTGAGTGCCAACAGTACTGGTGCGAGTGCGTTGCGTCTGGTGGATACGCATTGGAAGACCCGCGCTACCCTGGCCACCTGGCCTGATGGTTCGCCGTTTCTGCAACTGATGGACCGTGAGGGCAAGGATCGGGCCCTCCTGCGGTACTCAGAAGTCAGCGCCAGAGGCACTGGAGAACTCATCAAACGACCAGGACCATCCTTGCTCTTTTTTGACCAAGAAGAGACCATTGTCTGGCAGGCACCCTAACCCTAACACCCCCTACTACCTCTATGACCATCTGTCTATGTGCTATGACTCATACGGCTCACTGTTTTACGAAATGGAATTGGCAATAATGCTTCCGGCGTTTTATAGTTAAGGTACAGAAAGTTTCTACCCTGGAGGTGCCCCATGTGTGGTATTGTTGGCTATGTTGGAAATAAACACGTTGTGCCTATCCTGCTCGAAGGACTCCACCGTTTAGAATACCGTGGTTACGACTCGGCTGGCATTGCGGTTGTTGAGGATGGCGAACTCTGTCGTGTCAGGATGCAAGGCAAAGTCAATAGCCTGGCAGCCCAGCTTGCGGAGCGATCTTTTGAGAGCACCATTGGCATGGGCCACACCCGCTGGGCCACGCACGGCAAGCCCTCGGAAGCCAATGCCCATCCGCATACCAATGGTGATGAAAGCGTCATGGTCGTGCACAATGGCATCGTGGAGAATTATCAGATTTTACGCGAGCAGTTGAGTGCCCGGGGCTACCGCTTCAGCTCGGAAACCGATACCGAAGTGGTCGCCCATCTTATCGAAGACGAATACACTGGCGATCTCAGACAGGCGGTCAAGCGCGCCCTGCGCAAGGTGACCGGGACCTACGGGTTGGTGGTGATGCACGCCGATCATCCTGATGAGCTGGTGGCGGCGCGTCGTGGCTCGCCTATGGTGCTCGGCGTTGGGGATAACGAAATGCTCCTGGCGAGCGATGTCGCCGCTTTCCTGCGCCTCACCGACAGGGTGGTGTATCTGGAGGACAACGACATCGTGACCATTCGGGCGAATGCGTACGTCATTGATACGCTTGCCGACAAGCCGGTCGCACGCGAGACGGAGCTTATTGAATGGCAAGCCGATGATGTCGAACTCAATGGCTTTCCGCATTACATGCTCAAAGAAATTTTTGAGCAGCCCGAAACGATTACCAACGCCCTGCGCGGCCGGCTCATTGGCAGTGAGGGCATTGCGCATCTCGGTGGCCTGGATAAAGTGCTCAACCGCCTGAAAGATGCGCAGCACCTGGTGATTGTGTCGTGTGGCACGAGTTACTACGCTGGTCTGTATGCGCGGTATGTGTTCGAGCGCTTGACTGACCTCATTGTTGAAGTCGAGATCGCCAGCGAGATGCGCTATCGCAAAACCAACATCCGGCCTGGCACGGTGGTGCTGGGGATTAGCCAGTCTGGCGAGACCGCGGACACCATTGCGGCGATGCACGAAGCGAGTCGGAAGGGCGCGCTCCTCTTGGGGCTGGTGAACGTCGTCGGCTCCACCATGAGCCGCCTCACGGAGGCGGGAGTCTATAACCACGGTGGCCCGGAGATCGGGGTGGCCTCCACCAAAATCTTTACGAGTCAGTGCTGTATTCTGGCGATGATTGCCCTGCTCCTCGGGCGTTTCAAACACCTGGCGGTGACCGATGGCATGGAAATCGTCGCCGGCCTTGAGCGCTTGCCCGAGCAGATCCAGCGGGTGCTCAAGCAGGCCGATGCCATTCGGTCCATAGCTGCCAGGTACGCGCACTACGACAATTTTCTCTTCATTGGCCGCAAGTACAACTATCCCATGGCCCTGGAAGGCGCTCTGAAGCTCAAAGAGATTTCCTACATCCACGCTGAGGGTTGCGCTGCCGGCGAGATGAAGCACGGCTTCATCGCCATGATCGATAAGCACTTCCCGACCGTCTGTCTGGCCACCAAGGATATGACGTATGATAAGGTCATCTCCAATATGCAAGAGATCAAGAGTCGCGGTGGGCAGATGATTGCCATCGCCACCGAGGGCGATGAGGAGATCGCCGAGGTCGCTGACGACGTCATTTATACTCCGCAGAATATCGATTTCCTGCAGCCCATCCCCGCCGTTGTCGCGCTCCAGCTCCTTGCCTACTACTGCGCTATCGAGCGTGGTTGTGACATCGACCAGCCGCGCAATCTCGCCAAGTCCGTCACAGTGGAATAGTCCTGGCCTGTGCCTCTCCTCCCTCTCCCTCTGGGAGGGGGGAGGGGCTCTGGAGCGACCTCACGTCGCCATCCGGGATATGCGCACTGGTCCAGCCGAGTGGCTCGATGGTGCGCGTGTGACAGTGGTCCCATGGCCATCCACGCGCGATGACGCAGTGCAGCTTATGGGAGAGGCGCTAAATCTTCAAGCAGTCGTCGTAAGGCCACGGCACGCATGTTCGGCGCCAGAGGGAAGGTGTGCTCACCGGCATGGATCACGTCTAAGCACTCTAACTGCAGATCGGCGAAGGCTGTATGCATCGAGCGCGTCAGGCGCGGGGCGACAGTGCGTTTGCACTCGAATCCCAGGCGTCGTTGACCGCGCACGATCAGGAGGTCAAGTTCCGCACCGCTATGCGTGGCCCAAAAGAAGCACTCCTCAGGGCGGGCTCCGAGGCGCGTCATGATCTCGTTGACCACAAATCCCTCCCACGATGCACCGACTTTAGGATGGCCTTCCAGGTCATTGTGCGTCGGCAGATTAAGCAGGGTATGCAGCACACCGCTATCGCTAATGTAGACCTTTGGTGCCTTGATTTGGCGTTTTCCTACATTGCCGAACCACGGTAGAAGCTGCCGTACCACCAGGGCGGACGTCAGGATGTCGAGGTAGTGTCGGACAGTCGTAGCAGCGATGCCAAAGGCCCGGGCTAGCTCAGCCCCGTTCCAGACCTGCGCATGGTAATGGGCCAGCATGGTCCAAAAACGCCGCAAGGTCTGCGCTGGCACCCGAATGCCGAGTTGGGGCATATCGCGTTCGAGAAAGGTACGCACAAAACCCTGCCGCCATTCAGCGCTCAGCGCATCCGACTCGGCGAGGAATGCAGAGGGAAAGCCACCGCGTAGCCAGAGCTGGTCTCTGGCTTCTTCCCCCACTTCGTCAAGCGCAAAGCCTCCCAGCTCGTGGTAATAGATGCGACCGGCAAGCGATTCGGAGGCTTGGCGTAGTAAGGCTGGGGAAGCACTCCCGAGCACCAGAAACCGCACTGGATTCTGTGGACGATCAGCGAGCACGCGGAGCACGGGGAAAAGTTCTGGGCGCCGCTGCACTTCGTCAAGTACCACAAAACCAGCAAGTCCTTGCAGCGCCAGCAGAGGGTCGTCCAGCCGTGCCAGATCAGCAGGGTTCTCCAGGTCAAAGATGGTGGTAGGACCGCTGGAGCGTGCTACGAGTTGGCGTGCCAGGGTTGTTTTCCCCACCTGACGAGCGCCGAGTAGCCCAACAATCGGGTGGCGTGTGAGGAGGTCTTCGAGACGATACAGGTGTCGGGAGCGTTCGAGTAACATGCGAGTATTTTACCTTGAAAAACGAGTGGTTACCACTCGTTTTTCAAGGGTCATGCTTCTACAGCCCCTGAGCAGCAACTTGCTAAGCAGCACCATGTGAAAACGGCTGCGAAGATCTTCACGGAAACACTCTAGGACTGTCTGGAGCGTTGCTTCGGCAAGTTCGCCTTCCCGGACTTTGCGGACAAAAACAGAGTGGAGTTCTACCCTGGCGAGATCGGAAAGCCAGAGCCGGATAGTGTGATCGGCGGCCCATCCCTCCACCATCTCGCTGCCCTGCTCTTGATGATACAGCTTGGCCAGAGCGCTTGTATCCAGGAAGTAGCTGGTCTCCCCCTCAGCCACGTTCATCCCGCTCCGCAGCAATGGCTGCAGCCAGGCTACCCCGAATAGTCGCGGTCAGCCGGCGCACTTCCCGGTGCCGCTCAATGCTATACGGCATCTGCCCATCCTCCCAGTCGGGCTCCAGATGCCTCCCCACAAGGAGCTGCGCGGTATGTAAGATGGCCATCCGTTGCTCCTCTGGCACTTTGCGAATCAGGGCAAGCAGCGCTTGTTCAAAAGATCCTTGCTCCATAAGCCACCCTTCGACTTTCTGCGCAAATATTCTCCCCTATGCAGTTGTTCATCCTATCAGACATCTCCACCCGGTGCTAATAATCCGGTGATGTCGGCGCACCAACAGGCCATAGCAGGCCAGCGCTTAAGAGATGTTCGTGATGAGGTGGGGCGTGGATTGAAACAATTGACACCCTGGTCCTCTGAAGGTACCCTTGGTCCTCCTATGTTCGCCCCGCTGCTGAAGTGGGGCGTGGATTGAAACGAGGCCAGGAGAGATAGACACACATGCAGCGATACATCCTGAGGCGCTTGTTCCAGTCCGTGCTGGCACTCCTCGCCCTCTCCATGATCATCTTCCTGATGAGCCGCCTGACGGGCGATCCAACCATGCTCATGCTGCCTGATGATGCCTCGCGCGAGGACATTGCCCAACTGCGGCACGCGCTCGGGCTCGATCAAGCGCTGCCGGTGCAGTACTGGGTGTTTATCAGCAAGGCCGTGCAGGGAGATTTTGGCAGGTCTATTAAGGGCCAGATGCCGGTGCTCGACATGATTACAGAGCGCCTGCCGTATTCCTTCAAGCTGGCGGCGGTGGCATTCTGTATTGCCGTGCTGCTGGCGTTCCCCCTCGGCGTCCTCGCCGCGGTCAAGAAGGGGACGGCGTTCGATACCATGGCCAACATGGTCGCGGTGCTGGGGCAATCACTGCCGCAGTTCTGGGTGGGGATTGTGCTGATTCAGCTCTTTGCCGTGCGCCTGCGCTGGCTGCCGGTGGCGGGGGTGGGCACTGTCTGGCACTACGTGCTGCCGGCGTTTACCCTGGGCTGGTTTGTCGTGGCCGGCATGATGCGGCTGTTGCGCTCGAGTATGCTCGATATCATGGGCAGTGAGTTTGTCAAGTTGGCGCGTATTAAAGGGGTCCCAGAGGGCAGCGTGATCTGGAAACACGCCATGCGTAATGCCCTCATTCCCGTTTTGACCTTTGGCGCCATCTATCTGGCCGGTTTGATTACGGGGGCGATTCTGGTCGAAACGGTCTTTGCCTGGCCCGGTATTGGCCAGTTGATCTACCAGGGGATCGTGTTTCGTGATTTTCCAGTGGTGCAGGCCGTCGTGTTGCTCACCGCTGCTATTGTCATCTCGGTGAATCTGCTGGTCGATATCATTTACGCGTATCTCGACCCCCGTATCCGCTATGGCTGAGGCCGACATGGCTACTGGTGTATTGCTCAGAACAGCACCTGTTGTCCGCCCAGTGCGCTGGCGCCTCGCAGCGCTCAGGCGGGCCCCTGTGGTGCCCCCCTGGGCCTTATTATCATCCTGGTGCTCACAGTGCTCCTGGCCAATGTGCTCACGCCATACTCGCCGGTCAACATCTCGCTGCCTGACTGACTCAGGCCACCTTAACGTTCTCACGGGAGGTCCCATGCAGACACAGTTGAGCCATAGGCCGTTGGTGCTATGGCGTGGGGTGTGGCAGCTCATGGCCGCCCTCGCACTTTTCGGAGCTACTCTCCCAGCCACCGCTCTGGCTGCTGACAAGCCGACCGGGGAGCTGCGCATCGCCCTGGCCTTTTTAGGGGCACAGCGCATGATCCCCTGGGTCGAGGTGCCCTCTGGTGGCATCAAGCAATACCAACTCCTCGTCTACGACCACCTGGTCGGCTGCACGGATGACGGCCAGCTCTCCCCCGACAACGGTATCGCCCAGTCCTGGCAGGAATCGGCGGACAAGCTGCAGTGGACGTTTACGTTACGGCCGAATATCCACTTTCACGATGGCACAGCGCTCACCGCTGACGACGTGAAGTTCAGCCTCGACAGCGTGCTTGATCCAAAAGCCATCGGCCTGCTCGGGCCGGCGCGGGCGGCTTTCAAGGCAGTCGAGGTCAAAGATGCCGCGACCGTGGCGATCCACCTGCATCAACCCGTGATTTTTCTGCCCTGGAGCTTTTCGTGCGCCACGGGGAGCGACGGCATGATTCTGCCCAGTAAATATTTTCAGCAAGTCGGGGCCGACGCTTTTGCCAAAAATCCCATTGGCAGCGGTCCGTACAAGGTGGTGAAAAATGCCATTGGCTCGCTCATCCAACTTGAGGCCGTGGAGCGTCACTGGCGTGAGGGTGTGCCGAAATTCAAGACGGTTACCTTCCTGCTTGTCCCTGAGGAAAGTACACGCCTGGCCCAACTGCACACGGGCGAGGCCGATATCATCGCCGTGAGCCGTGAACGGGTTCCCGAGGTCAAAGCCGCTGGCCTCAACGTGTTCTCGAAGTTGCATGATCAGGTGGTCGTGGTGTATATGCAGCAGCAGTGGGAGCAAGTGCCGGTTGCCGAGAAGCGCGTACGGCAGGCCCTGAACCTGGCGCTCGACAAAGAAGCCATCCTCAAATTCGTCTTTGCCGGCCAGGGCGTCCCAGCGGCCATGTATCCCATTGGCTCCTATGGCGCGGCTGGTGGGGCTGACCCCGAGTTGCAACCGTATCCCTACGATCCGCAGAAAGCCAGGCAGCTCCTGGCTGAGGCTGGCTATGCCAATGGCTTTGAAACGAAGATCTACTCTTATGTGACAGCCGACCTGCCCGAACTCCCGCGTTTGGCCGAGGCGGTGGCCGATTATCTGGGGAAGGTGGGTGTGAAAGCGAAAATCACGGCCATCGATCGCGCCGCCCTCTCCACCAAGCGCCAAGCCAAAACGCTCTCGGGTGAACTGCTCCCCTGGAGCACGCCCAACCGCAGTGTGCCCATCCAGATCGTCACGATCATCAATACGCTCCATCATTCCAAGGCCCAGTTTACCTCTACTGCTGTGCCGGAACTGGATCAGATGATCGAGCGGGCCCTGGCTGCCACTGATGTCAAAGAGGTGGAGAAGCTGGTGGGTGAGATGCATCGTTTCCTGTACCACAACGCCTACAATATCACTATTGGTGAAATCCACACCAACTATGCCGCTAACAAGAAGGTCGCGGCCTGGAACCTGGGGCGGAATTTATACGATAACAATTTACGCGCTGTCATTCGGCCATAAGAGTGCTGGGCGGACTCTAGAAACACAAGCGTTGCTTCGCCTCTCGTCCTGCTATCGCGCTTTACCCCATTTCCTGGCAGAGGCCATCCCGCCCCTGGATGAGGTCCTGGACAGGAATCCAGCGCAGCTCCCGCTCCCCACGCACCTGCACGCCCACGGCATCCTGCGCCGGGTCATCAGGCGTATAGCCGGCGCGCATGCGAACGATCTGGCCAACGCGCCCATCCCGACAGCGGACGAACGGGCTGGTCAGCGCCTGGGCTTCCTTGAGAGTCATCACCCCTTCTCCACCGCAGTGTCCATAAGCCTGCCACAAGCAGTGAGCCATTGTACCATAGACGCATCAATGTCCCATATGCTCAGTGCAGGACTCTTGCATTTATCCTGCGGTTGCAGCTACCCTGTCAGGCGCACGAGCCTCGCTAGCGCTTGTGGGTTCTCCACCAGGCCGGCAGGTTCCTGAGACACAGGATGTGAGCACATGCAGGAACAACCGA